>Ga0082335_1000433_pt1 | contig 106135 bp, 89 predicted proteins | sample Subgrocontami58m_FD_72375 | JGI IMG/M metagenome (GOLD analysis project Ga0082335, IMG submission 72375) | Subsurface groundwater microbial communities from S. Glens Falls, New York, USA - GMW37 contaminated, 5.8 m (SPADES assembly) (version 2) ... | reverse complement strand
TCGTTCGTTCGGATCGTGCTCCTGGGAGTTTCACGGCGGCTTTCGCGGCGGCCCATCCGAGACCGATCGGGCTCCGCTGTCGCCTGCCGAGCTGCGCATTCAGCCACAAGCCCTAAGTCGCTCCGAATGGACGGGCCGTACGATCTCCGGGTCGCGTATGTGGCCGCCGTTCGACTTTCGGATGGCCGGCCGGCGGTCCTGAAACTGAACAAGCCGGAGGACGAGAGCGCCGACGAAGGGGCCGTCCTCCGCCACTGGGGAGGCGCCGGCGCCGTCCGTCTGCTCGCAGAGGACGCAACGCGACAAGAAACGGGCGAAGCGAATTGAGCCACCGATTTCCGCGCAGAGTGCGCTTCGCTCCCATGGTTCGGACGGGAGGATGACTCCATGGCCGTCGAGAGGGAAGGCGCTCCGGAACGGGCGACAGATCCGCGCGTCGTCCGCCGGGCTGTGCCGGAAGACGCGCCCTCCGTTGCTGCCGTCCATGTCCGGTCATGGCAGGCCGCCTATCGAGGGTTGGTCCCGGATGAAGTCCTTGATTCGCTGTCGGTCGATCGGCGGGCCGCCCTCTGGGTGGACGCCATCGCCGACCCCAACCCACGGTCCGGAGTCTGGATTGCCGAGCAGGGCGGAGTGCCGGTCGGCTTCGTGCATGTCCGACCCACCAAGGACGTGGACGCCGCACCGTCAACCGGCGAAGTGAGCGCGATCTACCTGGCCCCGGAGGCGTGGTCGCTCGGACTCGGGCGAGCCCTCCTCGACTCGGCCGTCGCGGATCTGCGCCGAAACGGCTTCCAAGCCGCCACGCTGTGGGTGTTCCAGGACAACGAACGTGCCCGCCGCTTCTACGAGAGGGCCAGCTGGACACCCGACGGCGCGCTCAAGTCGATCGAGATCGGTGGCGTCTTGCTCCCAGAGGTCCGCTACCGGATTGACCTCGCATCGCGAATTGGCCGCTCTTGGTGAGCCCCTGGCCTGCGGTGCCGCGCTGATCGCTGCCACGACCGTCCGCAGGTCGGGGTTGCCCCGCGCCAGGGTCCTGAGACAGTTTCGGCCGCCGCAATGTTGAGGATCGGCGCGGCGAGGTCGCGGCTCATCGCGTCGGAGGCCTCGTGGCGTCCGCGATGCCCGCGCGCAGAAAACGCTCCCGAGAGCGAGGGACGCCGGTCGGATGCTCGACGTTCGGGTCCAGGTGCCGCGCTTCCACGGCGATGGTCGGGCCGACTGGGACGTGCCGCTCGATTCGTTCCCGGGCTGAGCGGGCAACGGTTCCGCGTTCACGGGTTCAACCGGGGATCGCGACGCTCGTCAACTCCCGCCGCAATTCCTCCGCGAGCGCCGGCTCACCGCGCGAGTAGACGGGGATGGCGTGAAGCGGGGTGTCTCTCTCGACGACACCACCACCCTCGATCCGCTCGTCGGTCCAGACGTCGACCCAGTCGCCTGCCGGGAGATACACCGTGCGACGGTCCGTACCTGGCTCGACGACCGGTGCGACGAGGAGGTCGTCGCCGAGCAGGTACTCGTAGGGGTGGTCCCAGCTGGCCGGATCGTCCGGCCACTCGAACGCCAGGGCGCGCATGAGCGGCCGGCCCGTCTCGATGCTCCGTCGCGCCTGTTCCGCGAGATATGGGACGAGTCGCTCCCGGAGTCGCGCGAACCGGCGGAAGACCGGCAGCACCCGCGGGTCACCGGTCCGCTCGGCGATGTTCCAGGGCGACCGATCCCGGGACGGCAGCCGGTGGTGGTTGAACTCGGAGTGGTACTGCATGATCGGACAGAAGGCGGCCATGGCGACGGCGCGCAGGTAGAGCTCGGCGTCGGGGATCTCGCCCGAGAAGCCGGCAAGGTCCCAACCCCACAGGACGACCCCGCTCGCGCCGGCGCTGAGGCCTGCCGTGATCGAGGCGCGGAAGGCCTCCCAGGTCGAATCCTCGTCGCCGGCCCAGTGGCAGGGAAACGCGCCCGCGCCTGTGAAGCCCGAGCGGCTGAAGGTGACCGGCGCACGCCCGAGCGACGCCATCAGCTCGTGGTAGGCGGCCGCGTAGAGGACCGGGTACCGGTTGTTCCCCGCCTCTCCGCGGGAGTCGTCGGCATAGCGCAGGTCGTCCCCCCAGGCGTGCTCGCCGCCGTCGGTCTTGAATCCGTCGATCCCGATCTCCTGGACCAGGTAGCGGCGCTTGGCGAGCCACCAGGCCTTTGCCTGGGGGTTCGTCCAGTCGGGCAGCATTGCGCCCGGGAACCACCAGCCCCGGTTCCGGTACGGATGACCGCCGGCCTGTCGGACCCCGTAGCCACGGGCGGCCATGGTGTCGGAGTCCGCTTTCGCCTGGCCCACCGGCGCAGGGTGAGCCCGGATGAGCGGGATCTGCCAGAGGAGGATGCGAATATCTCGCGCATGGAGCCAGTCGACGAGGCCCTTCGGGTCCGGCCAGGGCCCGTCGGCAGGGAAGGTGAAGTCAGCGAGGCGGTGGGGTGCTCCGTCGGGATGCACCGTGTATTGCGCGCCCCTGAAGGCGGCGAACGTCGTCTCGTCGCTCCATGCCTCGACCACGACGGCGCCGACCGTGATCCCCTCGGCGAGGCTCCGCTCGACCTCGGCGCGGACGCGCGCTTCGGTATTCCACTCGTTCGCGCTCATCCACAGACGGAAGACCCAGTCCGGCGGGAGCGCCGGGCGGCCAGTCTCGGCGGTGAAGGCGGCGAGCACCTCGGCCGGGCTGCCGGTATAGGTGGCGATCGCAACGCGCGGCTCGGCGGTGTCCGGGTCGAGCGCGACCTCGATCCAGAGCCGGTCTGAGTCCGTGGCACCGACGTCGTACCAGGTCCGCCGGCTCGTCCGGACGTGGAACCCCCAGGCCGGCGACCCGTCGCCGGGGATGACAATCCCGAACGGCACCGGGAGGTAGGTCCGGTTGCCCTGTCGCTTGTACGGCTCGAAGACGGTGGCGTCGAGCCGGTGGCCCCGCTGGTCGAGCCGGTCGAACCGCTCGCCGAAGCCGATCACGTGCGCGCCGGGTTCAAGGCGCAGGGCGAGCCGGGCGCGGTGGGTCGCATCGCCCGCTCGCAGCCAGACGACGCTCCCGGGGACGAGGCGGTCCGACCGGTCGGCGGGGATGAGCTCGACGATGCCGCCTTCGGCCCCCCATCCAGCGACGACGAAACTGAACCGTCGCGTCGTGCGGTCGCCGGCGATGAACCGGTAGCGGACCTGAGACCCGGCGGGCAGCGGATCGATCCAAACCGACCAGGCAACGCGACCGCGCCCGATCGCGCGCGCGGCGGCCGCGGCGAGGTGCCCCGGGCCCACCCTGGAGGCGTCGGTACCGTCGAGGCGTTGCGCCTGGCGGCGTCGCGTCGCGCCGTCGACATCGATCTCGACCTCGAGCTGCTCCACCCGGCGATGCGTCGTCGCCCGGAACTCAATCGGCTCTCCAGCCACCGGCTGGGCCGGGACGAGCTGATCAGCTTCGAGCCGGTAAGGGTGCCCGAGCCCGTGGGGTCGGTGTCGGATCACGGGAGGTCACGGAGCTCCGCGGGCTTCACGACCTCGAGCTCGAGGGCGAGCGTGAGGAACATCGCGTGCGACCAGAGCAGGGGCGTCGCGACCGGTCCCCAGCGATCGATCCAGGCCTGGCGAGCGGCTGGAGTGAGCAGGCACTCCGAGGTTTGCTCGGGAAGGTCCCCGTCGGGCGTGGCGTGACTCGCGACCCATGCGAGCTGCCTCCGCGCGTCAGCGGTCCGTCCGATTCGTGCGTAGTGCCAGCCGAGGAACGCGGCAAGGAGGAGCCACTCGCCACCCCCGTAGTACGTGTCGTCCGCATATCGGTGGACGCCGCCACCATGCACGAGACCAGCCTCGATCATGGCGATCGTCGCGAGCATCAGGGGATGGTCCGCCCGAACAAGCCCGAACGGGATCCCCGCTGCTGTCAGGCTGGCGTCGACCCGGAGACCGCCCAGCCATTTCGGGAGGTGGCCGATTCGCCGAGCCTCTGCCAGCACCGTCTCGCGAATGATGGCTGCGGTCTGCGCGAACGACTGTCGACGATCGGACTCGAGTTCCGGCCACTCCGACGCCGCGTCGAGGCCGGCGTAGAGCGCAGCGAGCGTCGAGGTATGACGGTGGTCCGGATGCTCCTCCCACCAGTCGTAGCTCGGGTGGTCCCAGAAGGCCTCAACGTATCGGGCCGAGAGTTCGGCGCCGGGCATGAGGCGCCCCACGTCCAGGCCGTGCCGGCGCCGGTGCAGGCCGAGTGCCCACAACCACGCGCCGTACCCGTCGAGTTGGAAGTCGGTCCAGTCCTCTCCCGACTCGCGTCCATCCACGGTGTACCGCGTGTGGAGGAACTCGGCGGTCTCGATAGGCTCATCTCGTGCTCGACGCGCAAGGAGCGACGCGATTCGATCACGTCGGGCTACGACGACATCTGCACACCAGCCGAAGAACGCCTCCGCCGAGGCAACCTTCCCCGCCCGACTCATTGCGTCGGCGATGAATGCCCCGTCCCGGAGCCAGCTGAACCGATAGACGGGGAAGTTCGGGGAGGCAAGATACGCGCCCCCGGTGTCCTGGCTGGCCCGGATCCGTTTGACGCTGTGTCGTGCGAGGCCCAGGAGCTGTTCCCGGTCGAGTTCGCTCGGCTCCGTCATGCGCTCGTCTCGCTAGTCGTCGCTCGCCACCAGATACTCGACCAGACCTCCACCCGGGGCACCCGGAAGATGAGGAACCGACCGTCGGACAGGTTCACGATCTCGTAGGAGAGGGGTCGGGCCAGTCCGACGGTATCGTCGGGCGTATCCCACCAGACGCCGGCCACGTCGCCCACAACGCGAACGCGTACTTCGATCTCCTCGATCGGCGACGGGGGCGTCACCTGGTCGGCGTTCCAGGCATCGCTCGCGAGCCCGCGGAGGTTGATCAGCTGGAGGATGGTCGTGGGGCCCACCTCGCGGCCGACCACCCAGAGAGAACCTGGCACGGCACCGGCGCCGTACCAGTCGAGGTCGCGCTGCTCCAGGAGCACCAGGTCGTTCGTCGGTCCGACGTGTGTCCAGGCGATGTCCGTCGCAGACACGTCATGCAGCCGCGTTGTGTTGCGCACCGTGAAGTCGGCGTATCGCCGGACCACCGCCACCTCGTTCGGGTCGAGACGGCCATAGCGCGGGTAGTAGGCCTCGGTGAGCACCGCCTCGCCCTCGCCCGCGATGAGGTGGAAGCCGCCACTCGCCACGATCGCGGCGGTCGCCAGCCGGAACCCGGTGAGTGCACCCGGCGTTCGGGCCAGGTCCGGGCTGAACGGATGAAGGTACGCCGCGAGGATGACGGCCTTGTCCGGCCGAAGCGTGCGCGCGCGGCGGACAAGTTCATAGAGGTCGCGGTAGCGCGTGTGTGGTTCCCAGACCTCGATGTACGTGGCGGCATCCGAGTGGACCTCGATCATCGCGTCGAGCGGCCACGCGTTGACGCAGTTGAAGATGCTCCCACCGTCGGGTCGACGGTCGAGGAGCCGTCGCGTGGCCTCCTCGACGAACCCCGGGAACGCCGCTCCCACGTCGACCTCGCGCCACGAGCCGAGCGCTCGTGACCGCGCCCGTTTGGGAAATCCGTATTGATCGATGTGGATCCCGTCGAACGGGAGTCCATCGAGCACCATGTCGTACTGCTCGAGAATCCACGTGCGCCAGGGCGAGCCTTCGCTGAAGTCCTGGAGGACGAAGATCTCGGCCAGCGTCAGCGGCTCTCCGCGCCCGTCATAGAGAAGCCAGTCCGGATGTGCCTCACTGAACTCCATCTCCGCGCCGTAGAGGGCGCCGTACGCGAGGGCGGCCATCCCGCGGTCGTGAGCAAGGCCCACCTTACGGCGAGCCACCGCGTGGGAGAGTCGCCGGCCAAGTGGGTCCGTGAACTCGTCGGTCGGGGAGAGCAACGTGTGATGCGAGGCCATCCAATCGTAGAACTGGACGACGTTGACGTGGAGACGCAGAAGCGCATCTGCCCGCTCGGTTGATAGTGCGGATGGTTCGTCGGGCCCGAAGTCGGAGAAGAAGCCGTACCGCGGCGCCGTCGACCAGTGGGGAGCGACGTCGATGGCCGTCGTCGCGCGGGCCCCGCCGCGCTGATCGACCACCTCGACAGCGTAGCCGGCACGCACGGGGGCCGCCTCGGGCAGGCGGAGCCTCGCCCGAATCTCGCCGTCCCCTTGCGCTGCAGCCTCGGATTCGGCCGCGATGTCGGCTCCGTCGTAGAGACGGATCAGCAGCCGGCCTGACCCGCCGTGCGTGTCAATCGCCAGTTCGACGGCCTCTCCCGGGCGCAGCTGCGCCCGGGAGGGCCAGACCTCCAGATGTTTCATGCCGTGGTCAGACTCCGTCTTCTGCTCGTCATGATTCTTCCAGCTACCCCTTCAGGCTGCCGCTGTACATGCCGGATACGAAGTACCGCTGGAGTGCGAGGAACAGGGCGATCTCGGGCAGGACGCCGATCGTCGTTGCCGCGAAGACCGTGGACCATTGGGTGCCGTGGGCGTTGAAGAAGAGCGCGATCCCGATTGGCAGGGTGCGGAGATCCGGATCCTGAAGGAGCAGGCGCGCCCACCAGAAGTCGTCCCAGGCACCGAGGAAAGTGAAGACGGCGAGCGTCGCGATCGCCGGACGGGAAAGCGGCAGGAGTACACGCCAGAAGACAGTCCATGCTCCTCCGCCATCGACGTAAGTGGCGTCCTCCAGGTCCCTCGGGAGCTGCTCGAAGAATCCCCTCAGCAGGAACGTGTTGAAGGCGACGCCGTTCGAGACGTAGATCACCCAGAGGCCCAGCCAGGAATCCGTAAGGCGGAGGTCGCGCATCACGGAGAACTTGGGCAGGAGCGCGATCATGTCCGGGACCATCATCGTGATGAGGTAGAACCCGAAGATCAGCGACTTGCCGGGAAACTGGAGCCGCGCGAAGGCGAAGGCACTGGTTGTAGCGACGCCGAACGTCAGGAGGACCGTGACGCTCGACACGATTGTGCTGTTGAGCACGTAACGCTGGAATCCCGCCTCGTTCCAGGCCCGGGCGAAGTTGTCGAGCGTCGCATTCGGCGGGAAGAGGGTCGGCGGGTTCGGCATGATCCAGCGCTCCGGGTTGAGCGCCGTGGCGATCATGTAGAGGAACGGGAGCATCATGATGATCGCGCCGCCGACGAGGATCAGATAGACGAGCAGCCGGACCCAGACCGAGCCCGTCCGCCGGCTGCGGGTGGCCCTCCGCGCCAGGTCGACGGCTCGGCCGAGGCCGCCCACTAGAGTTCCACCGCGCCGCGCACCATCCGGCGCTGCAACAGGCTCAGCAGCACAACGGCGAGTCCCATGAGGAGGCCGACGGCGGTTCCGTAGCCGAAGTCGAGGTACTTGAAGGCCTGTGTGTACATGTAGCTGAGCAGGACCTCAGTTGAGCCCTGCGGCCCGCCACCCGTCAACAGAGTGACCGACAGGAAAACGTTGAATGCCCCGATGAGCAGCATCGTGCTCACGAACAGGACGGTCGGGCGCAGCAGGGGCAGGGTGATGAGGCGAAACGACTGCCACCTGCCCGCCCCGTCCGCCGCGGCAGCTTCGAGCAGTTCGTGCGGAATCGACTGCAGGGCGGCGAGGAAGATGACCATGTTCCAGCCGATCCCCTTCCAGATCCCGAGGAGGTTGATCGGCACCTCGGCTGTCGCCCAACTGTCGTTCAGCCAGTCGATAGGTTGTGGCACCACGTGGAGCACGTTGACGAGCAGATGGTTCACCGGGCCCATCGCGTCGGAGAACAGGTACGCAAAGACGTAGGAGACGATGAGCCAGGACGTGACGACGGGCAGGTAGTAGAGCGCCCGAAAGAACCCGCGTCCTCGGATCGCCGTGTTGAGCAGAAGCGCCGCCCCGAGGCCGAGGATCATCTGGGAGGGCACGGTGATGAGCGCGTAGAGCCCCGTGTTCCGCGCGGCGGTCCAGAATAGTGGGTCCTGGGTGAGGGCGCGCTCGAAGTTCCGCGCACCGACGAACGTGCTCTGGCTGGGCACCATGAGGTTCCAGTCGTAGAGGCTCATCTGGACGCCCCGGATGATCGGGTAGACGACGAAGAGCACGACGAGGGCGATGCCGGGCAGCATGAACGGGAGGGCCACCCGCAGCTCACGTCTGCCTTGGGTGGCCCTCCGGCTGCGGGTGGAGGCTCCCACTGCCGACCCGGCGTCAGAGATCCGCTTCATCGGATGAAGGGACTGCCGATAGGGCGCGCAGGCACGAGGCCCGAGCGCCTCCCGACCGGCGCTGCCTTCGCGCTCCCTATTCGGCGAGCAGGGGGTCGATCTGCGCCGCCGCGTCGCGGAGTGCTTCGCTCGCGGTCTTTGTCCCGCGGAGCGCCGCATCGAACGCGTCGGTCAGGATCTTTTCGACCTTGGGCCACGCCGGCGTAACCGTGCGTGGCTTGGCCGTGTCGAGTTGGGTGATGTAGGGCGCGAGATAGTCGACGCTGGTCACCGCGGTCGACGCAGCCGCGCTACGACTGGCTGGGATCTGCCCAACCGTGGCCATCGCCTGTTGAGCCTCGTCCGAGAGCATGAACTGGGTGAAGGCCCATGCAGCATCTTGGCTCGGCGAGGTACTGAAGATCACGATGTTCTCACCGCCGACGACCGAGATCGAGCCGCCGGGTCCGACCGGCATCGGGGCGCCGACGACATCGGGTCCCATGTCCTTGGCGATGATCGGGAAGAACCATGGGCCGTCCGAGAGCATGCCGTAGTTCCCGGCCTTGAAACCGCCCCACGAGTCCGGCGACCCGCCCAGTGTGGACGGCCCGAGGAGGCCGTCGGTGTTCATGTCCAGGAGCCACTGCAGCGCGGCGACCGAGGCGTCCGAATCGAGGTAGCCGATCGCCTTCGTGTAGTCGTCATTCGTGACCTGGCCACCGGCGGTCCAGAACCAGGGGAAGACATTCCAGGGTCCGGCGCCGCCAAGCGCGAGGCCCCACGTGTCGGCCTTGCCCTTGACGGCCTCGGCCGCCGCGCGGACCTCATCGAGCGTCGTGGGGGCGTTCGGAACGATCGCCTTGTTGTAAACAAGGACCTGGGTGTTCGTGTCGAGCGGGAGCCCGAAGTACTTGCCCTGGTACGTGTTCGTCGCAAGCGGCCCGGGGAAGACGCTGTCCTTCAGGGCATCGAACCCGGGCAGCGTGCCGACCTCGGTCAGCGCCCCGAGCTTGGCGAACTCGGGCGTCCAGATGATGTCCATGCGCATGACGTCCGGCAGGCCGCCACCCGCGACCGCCGTGACGAGCTGGTCGTGGAGGCCGTCGTACGGCATGACGACCGCGTCGACCGTGATGTTCGGGCAGGCGCGCTGGAAGGCCGGGAGGACCACGCCGTTGAGCTGGGCGTTCTCCGGACCGTCCGTGTTGTACGTGTGCCAGAAGGTGATTGTCGCCGTCGCGCCGCCCGCGCACTCCGTGTTGGCGATCGGGGTGCTCGACGCGGGCGCCGAGCTGGCGCCGCCGGCATCAGTCGGGCTCGGTGGGGATGACGCGGTGCTGCTGCACGCGGCAGCAGCGAGACTGACGACCGCGATGATCGCGGCCAACCTGCGCTGCATGTTCTGCTTCCTCCTGCCTCTACTCAAACTTGGGAGATCGGTGGGGCACAACCGGGACGGACCCGTCATCCATGCTCAGTAGGCCGCCTCCCCGTGCAGACTCCTCGCGGCGGCCTCGGCCACGGGTGGTCGGACTGTGGGGTCAAGAGCGCGCGGCGAAGGCCGCGGGGCGTCGTCATGCCGCTCCTCTGGTGTTCGGTCTCGAGCCCACCGTCAGGCGAGCCCGGATGGCGTCATCTGGCTGACGCTCGTAGAGCGGGGCTGCGAACGTTGCCCGCATGACGAGGGCGGCGGCGCCGAGCGCCCACTTCGGGTCGTCCCAGGGATCGACCTCGACCGCGATGTCGCCGAGGGGTTCGAAGAGATCGCGCCGGAGCGCGGCGTCGAACGCCGACTCCAGGTGGCGCCACGCCTGGATCCCCTCGCCGCTGATAAGGACCAGTTGGGGGCTGAGGATGTTCACGAGTCCCGCGGTTGCCCGACCAAGGCGCTCGCCCGCCCGCGTGTAGATGGCCCGAGCGCCGACATCTCCGTCGTCCGCGAGCTTGCGAAGATCGTCGACGCCATCGGCCGGGCCCAGGATGCCGGTCTGTCGCGCTTCCTCGACGAGCGCGGGGTCACAGACCAGGGCCTCGAGGCAGCCGAGCTTGCCGCAGTGGCAGAGCGGCCCATCGTCCGTCACCCGGACGTGGCCGAATTCGCCCGCGCCACCGCGCGCCCCCCGGTAGAGTTCGCCGCCGATGACGATCCCGAGCCCGACGCCGCGGCCGATCGTGACAGTGATGAAGTGGTCGAGGTTGCGGCCTCGGCCGTAGAGCCGCTCGGCGACCGCGAGCGTGTTGACGTCGTTCTCGACCAGGACCGGGAGGCCCAGGCGCCGCTGCAGGCGTGAACCCAAGGGGAGACCACGCCAGCCGAGGACCGGCGACTCCACGGTTCCTCCGCTCTTCGGATCCACGATACCCGCGACCCCGAGCCCGATGCCGAGGAGCGTTGGGCCCGTTGTCTCCTGCGGCCCGATGATCTCGGCAAGTGCGTCTCCAAGCCGCTCGACGGCGTCTGGTGCCGTTCCGTCAAACGGACGCTCGTCGTAGGCGAGCGCCTCGCCGTCGAAGTTCACGCGGACCACCGTGAGCCGGTCGGCGGCGATCTTGACCCCGAGGGCCTGGGCCGCGTCGGCGACGAGGCCGAGCAGGATTGCCGGTCGCCCACCGCTCGATGGCGCCTGGTCGACCTCGCGGATGAGCCCCTCCGCGAGGAGCTCGCGGGTGAGGACCGTGACCGTCGCGGGGCTGAGCGCCAGTTCACGGGCGATCCCGATCCGGGCGATTGGTCCGCGACCCCCAATGAGAGCCAGGATGGAAGCTCGGTTCAGATCTCGGCTGAGCGCTCCAGAGCCGTTGCGCAGACGGGCCACGTCACCATCCCAGACTTATTATGGTCACTAAATCTAGCGGGTGAACGAAGCCTAGCCACGAGGTTCGTCGCTGTCAAGAATCGATTTGTCCCGCGTGAAGCAAGCGCCCGGTCCAGCCGGCCAAGGCGCCCGTACTCACGGGAGGCTCGGCCTGGACTGGAACTGTGTCGGCCGTCTGACGCGCAGACCGGACCGATCAGCTGCGGGTCTGTCGCCGCCGAGATGGCGCCGCGAGCGCGTCGACGCGATAGCCCGATCGGTCCAGGGCCCGACGGAGCCGGGTTGCGCGGGCGCGCACGGTTCGCGCCGCCACTCCGTCGATCGTCTGTCCCAGCGCGACACTCGTCACGAGGACTTCGGCCGCGTCACCGTCCAGCCACTCCGCCCCATCCCACTCGTGCACCCCCAGGGCGGCCCTGACCATCGGGTCGGCCATCCACGCGGCCAGCCGGGCACGAACACCGGCCGGTGCTGCCGAAGCCGCAACGAGGACCGCCCCGTTCCAGCCGACATCGCGTCCAGCTTCGGCGTCGAGCCCGTGTCGCTCGGCGAGCGCCCGGTCCAGCGGCCCTCCCAGACGGAGGTCGGCAAAGACGGTCTGCCCGAACGTCGCCACGAGCGCGTCGAGGAGGGCCCACGCGTCGAGGACGGCAGCCGAGCGGGGATCCCTGATGATCTGCCTGATCGCCTCGCGGCGTTGCCTGAGGCGCTCCAATCCCGACGCCACGTCGCCGGGTCCCTCGACGGCCGCGGTCGCACCGGCCCCGGTCGGACCGATCCCGGCCGTGACGAGCGCCGCGCGCGCTGCCGCAAGCAGATCGGGCAGCCGTGCGGGATCGTCCAGGACGGATCGCAGGCTGAGATGAACCGGTGCCAGCTCGACATCGCGGAGCGCGTCCTCGAGGCTCGGCACCCCCCGATCCCCGAGATCCGCGGCCAGCCGGCTCCACGGCGCGCCAGGCGCGTCGCGCAGCTCTCGGAACCCGGTGAGCACCTGGCATTGATAGGCGCCAAGCCGGACGCGAAGCCCCTCGTCGTGCAGCCGCATCGCCGGCCGGAGGTATTCCAGCCCGCGCCGTTCGTCGCGGAATCCGATCAGGACGCCGGGATCAGGGGGGATCTGCAGCCCCTGGGCCAGTGACCGGCGCGTCGTCGATCTGGATCCATCCGGTTGCTTGACCGCGAACGGCACGGATTGCCGGAGGGACCCCTGGGTATCGGCGAACCGGTTGTGGTAGACGATCACCGACCGACTCTCGCCGGAGCCGTTCGAATACGCGTACACGTTCTCGTCGACCAGGCCATCATCCCGGACGAGGCCGTAGAACAGGAAGTCACGGGCCTCCGCGAACATGGCGCGCCGGTGAACGAGCGGGAACAAGTGCCGCTCATGGCGCGCGACCAGGTCCGAATCCGGCTGCTCATCGAGCCGCGCGCGGCGGAACTCCATGCCGTACTTCTCGGTGAAGCCCTCGACCTGTCCGTGCCCGAGCATCGGCAGGCCCGGCAGGGTGGCGAGCACGGTGGCCACGCCGAGGTACTTGTCCCCGGCGCCGAACTGCTCGATTGCCGTGGCCTCGTCGGGATTGCTCATGAAGTTCACGTAGCGCTTGAGGATGTCCGGGTCGAACTCGAGGGTGTCCCGGATGACCTTGCGATAACCCGCGTTGTCCTCGTCGCGGAGCATGTGCATGAAGGCACTGTTGTAGACGCGATGCATGCCCAGTGTTCGGACGAAGTAGCCCTCGAGAAGCCAGAACGCCTCGGCCAGCAGGAGCGTGTCGGGGACCTCGGCGGCGACCCGATCAACCACTTCGCGCCAGAACTCCGTCGGCATCAGGCGATCGAATTGAGCCTTTCGCATCGCATGCTCGGCGCGCGACGGGATGCCGTCACCGGCGCCGGGAAGCGGCCACCACAGCCGCTCGACGTGCTTGCGCGCCAGCACCATCGCCGCGTCGAACCGGATGACCGGGAACCTGCGGGCGACGGCCAGGATCGTCCGGATGACCTGCTCGCGGACCTCGGCCTGGATGAAATCGAGCTGGGCCGTGTCGTTCCAGGGAAAGCTCGTCCCGTCGTTGCCGTGGTAGATGTAGCGAGTCACCTCGGTCGCGTGGTCGTGATGCTTGAACACGACGGCCGCGTCGGTGGCATCCCAGTAGTGGTCCTCGAGGACGATCGAGACGCGCCCATCGGGTGACAGGTCCGGTCCGTTGAACGTGTATGCCGGGTACGGCGGCTCGGGCACCGACAGGAACCACTCGGGGTGTTCGACCACCCAGCGCGAGTCGATGCCCATGTGGTTCGGAACCATGTCGCTGGCGAGGCGGATGCCGCGAGCCCAGGCGCGATTGCGGAGGTTGGCGTAGGCGGCCTCGCCGCCGATGTCGTCGGCGATCCGGTAGTCGTCGAGCGAATAGGCGGACGCCACAGCGTCCGGGTTGCCGCGCCGCCGCTTGATCGTCTCCGAGGCCTGGGAGCGCTGCCACAGGCCGATGAGCCAGAGCCCGGTGATGCCCCAGCCTCGGAGCCGGTCCAGCTCCTCGTCGGGGATGGCGTCAAGCGTCCGGATGTCGCGCGCATGGCGCTTCGAAAGCTGGTCCAGCCAGACATACGTGCTCTTGGCCATCAGGACGAGTCGGGGCATCCAGTCCGAGTCGCTGCTGAAGCGCTCGACCTCCGCGTCGAGGCCCACGAACTCCGGGGTCTCGACGGGCCCGGCGGTGCCCCCACCCCCGAACCGGAGATGCAGCCCGCGCTCCTGCTCGGCCAGGACGCCGAGCGCGACATCGACCCGATCAAGCAGCCCGCCAAGATCGTCGCCCAGGAGGGCGGGCCAGTTGTCGCGGACATACCGGAGCTGGCCCGCCAGCGACGTCGGTGCATGGCGGGCCGGCGCTCGAAGCAGGGCGAGGAGATCCACGACGCCCCCCGTGCCGTCGCCGGTGGGAAACGGCGTCGCTCCTGCGAAGAACGTCTCCAGCTCGCGCACGGCCCGCTTGTAGGCCGCCGAGCGGACCAGCGGGCGATCGTCGACCAGCTCTCGAAGCGGCGCGGCCGCCGGGTTCTCGTTGGCCAGACGGGTCAGGATCATCTCGCCGACGAGGCTGGCCGGGTCTTCCGGCTCCGCCAGACGGCTCGGAAACGTGGCGGCAAAGCGATGCAGCACGCGATCGCCCTCGCGGCCGAGCCGGGCCCGAAGGCCCTCAACCGCACGTTGCCTGACTCCCGGCATGGCCGTCGCTTCGAAGCGTTCGACGACCAGGTGGGCGACCTCGTGGAGCAGGCTGAGGGCCGCGAGATCCCCGGCCTGCACGGATGGGGAGCCGGGCGGGCGAGCCGCGTTCATCCGGGCCGCGACCGCGCGTGCAGTCGGGCCGTCGGCCAGGCTGACGTCTCCGCGCCGCCCGGTCGGCGCAGCATCGATCCCGTAGAGGTCCTGCGCCGCTCGCGCGACGCGGAGCGCTGCTGCGTCCGGCCGGCCGTTCATCCGCCCAGGAGCTGGAGGATCCCGCGGATCGGGATGGCCACCCAGCCCGGCCGATTGTTCAGCTCGTAGGTCAGCTCGTAGCAGGCCTTCTCGAGCAGGAACGCGTCGAGCAACGTTGCCCACTCGCCGTCGTCCGCGGGCAGGAACGGGGCTCCGTCCGTGGCCTCCCGGTAGCCGGCGAGGAACGTGGCCCCGACCCAGCGGTTCCAGGTCCGGACCCAGCCGTCGAGCGCAGCGACATTCTCCGGCCGGATCTCCGCGCCCATCTCCGGCCGCAGCAGGGATCCGTAGCTGGCGTAGTGGAACGACCGCAGCATCCCGGCCACGTCGCGCAGGGCGGAGCGCTTCAGGCGCCGTTCGCTCAGCGGACGGGTCGGTTCGCCCTCGAAATCGATGATCACGAGGTCACGCCCGGTATGGAGGATCTGCTCGGCATGGAGGTCGCCGTGGGTTCGAATGCGCATCCCGCCGAACGTGTGACTCAGCAGTGCGCGCAGGCGGACGTCGATGAGGTCGCGCCGCTCCAGGACCTGGGCGACATCAGCAGCCGCCGAGCTCGGCAGCTTGTCGGCGCGGCGTGCGAGCAGATCCAGGCTGCGTCGGGTCGAGCCTACGATCGCCTGGAAGAGCGACCGCTGGTACAGCTCACTGAACGGCTCGGGCGTGAATGTGGCGTCGTTTCCGGGCCTCGCCAGCGCCTGGTGCAGCTCACCGGTACGAATGCCGGCCAGGCGGGCCGTTTCGAGATAGGCGTCGATGACGTCCCGGACGTCGGCCGTCGGTTCCAGGCGGGCCGCGGCCAGCAGGCCTGCCGAGTCCAGGTGCTCGCCGTCGGCTCGGGGCGGCTGGGCCGCCGCGCGCTCGAAGAACCCTCGCAGCTCGTCCAGGGTATGCATGAACAGGTTGCCCTGGTTGGGCACGAAGGCGTTGACGAGGACGGCTGTCATCGACGGGCCATGGTCGGGACGGTAGTCCATGGACCCGGCGATCGCGGGCGTCTGTGCGAAACCGCGCTCCGTCAGGGCTCGCCCGACCTCCAGGTCGGGGTTGATCCCGGGCTGCGTCACCCGGTACAGCTTGAGGATCGCCCGATCCCCAAAGATGGTCGAACTGTTGCTCTGCTCGCCTCGGATCGGCGCGGGGACGAGGGCCTTTCGATCCGCGCCGACGACGGCCCGGAACGACTTCTCGGGCCGACCTGCAAGTTCACCGAAACGGCCGCGGAGGCGCTGGCGGGAACCGATTGCGTCGAGCAAGGCCGTCGTGAACGCCGGGTCAAGAGTCGCGTCGATGAGGAGGCTCTCGGACCGTCGACCGGTCGCGGAGGCGATCCGGGCGATTGCCGCGTGCGAGCCCGCGTCCAGGATCGGTGCGGCCTCCCGTGCCGTCATCGACGTCAGGGGGATGAGGTAGAGCTCGGGATCGCCTTCGGTGTAGGTGACGTCGGTCAGTACGACCGCTGCCAGTCGATCACCGACGGGGACCGGCACGACGTCGCGGACCTGAATGCTCTTGATCCGTCGTGTTCGGCTTCGGAACCAGCGCCGGTCGCGAATCCAGCCCGAGAGTACGGCGGTGACGTCTGAGGCGCGCTCCCCCTCGAGCAGCTCGAGGACCGTCGAGGCTGTCGGCAGGACCGGCAGATCCTGGGGGGCCTCGCCTCCGGGCTCATCGTCGCCGGCCGGCGGCTCAAGCACAAACCGCATGAACGCATGGGGTCCCAGGGCCAGCGGGTAAGGCGGCCGTTTCGGCGTGGCCATCAGGCCGAGGCCCGGATGTGGAGGACTCGGGCTGGAATCCCGGCCGGGTCGATCTCGATCGGAATCCGGCTTCCTTCCCAGTGCTCGATCCCGCCGTCGATGAGGTCCTCGACCTCGTACGGGCGCTCCGCGTCCAGCCCCAGCTCGGCGAGGTCCAGCTCGAGCGTCCCGCGCCGGACCTGCCGCGGATCCAGGCTGACGATCGCCAGGATCCGATCGGAGCGATCAGCGGTCCGCCTGGAGTAGGCGATCAGCTGCTCGTCGTCGACCTGGTGGATCGCCAGGCCGGCGTTCGACTGGAGCGCAGGGTGGTCGCGCCGGATCTGGTTCATCCGGCGGATGAGCGGCGCGATGCTGTCGGGGCTGTCGAGATCCCACGTTCGCTGCTCGTACTTCTCGGAATGGAGGTACTCCTCGCTGCCCGGCTCACGCGGCGTCCTCTCGCCAAGTTCGTAGGCGGGCCCGTAGATGCCGATGCTCGATGACGACGTTGCGGCCAGGATGTAGCGCGCCTGAAACATCGGCCGGCCACCCTCCTGGAGGGTGGCGTGGAGGATGTCGGGCGTGTTCGGCCAGAAGTTCGGCCCGAAGAAGTCAGACACCGGCGGGCGCGAAAGCTCGAGGAAGTACGCGGCCAGTTCGTGCTTGTTCGTGCGCCACGTGAAGTACGTGTACGACTGGGTGAAGCCGAGCTTGGCGAGGCGGTACATGACCCGGGGACGCGTGAACGCCTCGGCCAGGAAGAGCACGTCCGGATGGTCCGCCTTGATCCGCGTGATCGCCCACTCCCAGAACGGGAACGCCTTCGTATGCGGATTGTCGACCCGGAAGACGTGGACGCCCTGCTCGATCCAGTGCCGGAAGATGCCTTCGAGGTGGGCCCACAGCGCGGGCCAGTCCTCGGACTCGAAGTCGAAGGGGTAGATGTCCTGGTACTTCTTCGGCGGGTTCTCGGCGTACTGGACGGCGCCGTCCGGGCGCCGCCGGAACCAGGTGGGGTGTTCCTTGACCCACGGGTGATCCGGCGAGGCCTGGAACGCGATATCGAGCGCGATCGCGATGCCCCTGGCCGCGGCCGCATCAACGAGCGCCCGGAAGTCCTTGAGCGTGCCCAGCTCGGGATGGATCGCGTCGTGGCCGCCGTCCGGCGAGCCGATGGCCCAGGGTACGCCCGGGTGGTGTGGGTCGGAATCGGTAACGTTGTTCGGGCCCTTGCGGAACGTCGTGCCGATGGGATGGACCGGCGGCAGGTAGAGGACGTCGAAGCCGAGGTCGGCGATGTACGGCAGGCGCGCGATGACGTCGCGGAACGTGCCGTGGCGGCTGGGATCCGGGGATGCGGAGCGCGGGAAGAGCTCGTACCAGGTCGAGAAGCGCGCCAGCTCCGGCTCGACGATGCATTCGAGCGGCGGCTCATGGATCGTCTCGTGGGCCCGGTCCGGGTGGCGGGTCATGCGTTGGTCAAGATCCTCGTCGAGGGCCCGGTCGGCGCGATCGCCAGCCACTCGCTCTCCGCGCAGCTCGGAGGCCCAGTGGTCGAGCGCGGCGGCGTCCGGGACGACGCCACCCTCGGTCGCGCGACGGGCGGCGCCTTCGACGAGCGCGGCGCCAATGAGGAGGTCCACTGCGACATCCTGGCCGGCCTCGATCCGCTTGCGGAAGTCCCGTCGCCAGGTTGCCCAGGCGTCAGTCCAGGCCGCCACGGTGTACGCGTGACGTCCCGGCACATCCACCCGGAACGAGGCTCGCCAGCGGTCATTTCCGATCTCCTCCATCGGGACCTCGGCCCACGCCGTGTCCCCTGGGGGGCGGTGGCGAAGCCGAACGGCCACGACGTCGTGGCCGTCTGCAAAGACGTCGGCCTCGACGACCCCGGTGTCTCCAACGATGCGCTTGACGGGGAAGCGACCTCCGTCCACCTGCGGTGTGATCGCCTCGACCACGGCTCGTCGACGACCGTCGGCCGGCACGTCCATGCCGGGTTCGTTCAGGCGTGGCTGCTCGAGGATGGGACCTCCCTGGAATCGTCTGTCGGGGCGCGGACCAAGCGTGACATCGGGAGGTCCGCGGGTTCCCATGACCCTATGCCACGTTCGGCGAGGGTGTCAAACGGTCGGATCCGGACCAACGAGGTTCAGCCGATGATCACGGCCGCGCGCATCGGCGCCAGGGACACTCCCTCCGGCGTCGTCGCGACCGGCCGTCAGCTTCCAGGCACGGATCGCATCCGGGCCGCCCGAGTCGCCGCGTATCATCGGCGCGATGTGCGAGCACTACGTCGCCCGGGCCGCAGAACCGTTCCGGCTGGATGAGCTCTGGGAGTTCAGCGAGCGCCTTGAACGGTACGGCCTCGCCGGGTTTGGCTGGGGCGCCGCCTGGGTCGATCTCGACGGCGGCCTGCGCAGCTACCGCGACGTCCGCGCGTTCCGGGACGACCCGACCCGTGACCCGGTCGGGCGCACGGAGACGACATCGGCGCTCGTCCACCTCCGGCGTCCCTCCAGGCTCTCGACCCTCGGGATGCCGGATACACAACCGTTCGACGACCCGGGCGGCCGCTACAGCTTCAGCCACAACGGGGATCTCCTCAATCACAAGGCGTTCCGTGCTCGTTACCGCGCCCAGGGTCGCCTGCTCGGCCGTGCCGACACAGAGGTCGGGGCGCGCTGGCTGGAGGATGAGTGGCACGACGGAGAGCCCGTCCCGCATCTCCTCGGCGCCCTCCACGACACGTTCGGCGGCCAGGCGAACCTGGCCGTTCTCACCGCCGACGGCAGCGCCCACCATTACGCCGGCAACCGTGAGAACCCGGTCTTCGCGTTTCGTCTCGGACGGATCGGAATTGTCGCGACCGGGATCTACTCGCTCGATCGATCGCTCTTCAAGTACGTGGCCCACGGTGCCACGGACCGACGGCTGGTTCCCATCCGGACCACGGCCACGCTCGACGCGGAGGGCCGCCCGACGTCCGCGTGACAGTCGCGGGCCGCCGGCGTCTATCGACCAATGAGGCCTCGATAGGGGAAGGGAGACGGACCTGGAGCCAGCGCACGCAGCGTCGAGTGCGGAACACGGCGATCGGCCGGTCGCGGACCTGCCCCGGACCCAGCTGGTCCGGCTTTCGCTCTACTGGCTGGGCCTGTCGAGCATCTTCACCGGGCTGACCGCGATCCTGTCCGGGCGGATCCAGTTCGCCGGTCTCGGCGAGCGCGGTTCGGAGGGCACGACCCTCTTTGCGCTGAACTTCGCCGGCGCGCTCATCGCGGCCCTCGTGCAGCCGACCATCGGCTCGATCTCCGATTACACCATCAGCCGCTGGGGTCGTCGCAAGCCCTACATCTTCATCGGCTCCGTGCTTGACGTCCTCTTCCTCTACGGGATCGCGACCTCGAACACCATCATCTCGATCGCGGCGTTCATGGTCCTGCTCCAGGTCAGCGCCAACTTCGCCCAGGGCCCGTTCCAGGGCTACGTACCGGACCTCGTCCCGAGGCGGCAGGTGGGCCTGGCATCGGCGCTCGTGGGTCTGTTCCAGGTTCTCGGTAACGTGGCCGGGTTCGGGATCGGATCGTGGGCCGTGGCGACCGGCAACTTCTTCGCGGGCACCATGGCGCTCGGCGCGCTCGAGCTCGTGACGATGATCTCGGTGGTCTGGCGCGTCGCGGAGGGCCGGACTGCCCGGGCCCGTGACGGCAAGTCCTGGCCGACCATCGCCCGCGAAGCCTGGGGCACCGACATCCTCGGCGAGCGGTCGTTCCTGTGGCTCGTGGGATCGCGCTGGTTCGTGCTCATGGGCGCGAACATGCTCGTCAACTTCGCGACGTTCTACCTGGCCCAGACCTTTGCACTGAGCCAGGGCGAGACCGGCGGGACGAACATCCTGCTGCTTGCCGGGACGGTGCTCGGCAACGTCGTCGCCGTCATCCCGGCGGGTCGCCTGTCCGATCGGATCGGGCGCAAGCCCGTGATCTACGCGGCCTGCGTCGTCGGCGGCTCAGGCATGGCGATCGTCTCAGCGGCCCCCGCGATCCCCGCCGCGATCGTCGGGGCCGCCCTGTTCGGAGCGGGAGTCGGCATGTTCCTCGCGGTCGACTGGGCGCTCATGACGGACATCATCCCGAAGGCGTCGTCGGGCCGCTACATGGGCATCAGCAACGTGGCCACGGCGACATCCGGGATCTTCGCGGTCATGTCCGGCGGCGTGCTGATGGACGCCACGAATCGGGCGTTCGGGTACGGCGTCGGACCACGTCTCGCCTTCGCGCTCGCGGTTGTCTACTTCGTCCTCGGCGCGCTGCTCCTTCGGCCGGTCGTGGAGCCGGCGCGTGCCCGCGGAACTCCCGAACCGGCTGCGACCTGAGATTCGTCGGCCGGCGAACAGGCGCAAACGCTTGTCTCGGACACCCTCCTGGCCTGCCGTAGGCGGACCGAGAGGAAGGTCGCCGCGCGGGACCCCTGCCGGGATGGAGGGCCATCCGGTGAGTGTCTCGACGATGGGTGTCTCGACGATGGCACGGCGGCCGCCGGTATACTCCCGCGCATCCATGAGTGACGGCACGGTCATCGTCATCGGTGGCGCTGAGGACAAGTTCCGGGACCGGATCATCCTCAATCGATTCGTCGCCCTCGCGGGTGGCGCGGATGCGGTCGTCGTCGTCATCTCCACCGCGTCGTCCCTTGGGACCGAGGCCGGCGAGCGCTACCGCCAGATCTTCACCGAGCTCGGCGTCAAGACGATTCGCCCACTGCACGCCATGACCCGCGCCCAGGCGAACGACGAGACGTTCGCCCGTGCCGTCGGCGACGCGACCGGGATTTACCTCACCGGCGGCAACCAGCTGCGACTGTCGTCGACGATCGGCGGGACGCGTCTCGCGGAGGCGGTCCTCGAGCGCTTCCGACACGGTGCGGTGGTTGCGGGCACGTCCGCCGGCGCCTCGGCACTGTCCACCCACATGATCGCGTTCGGGGCGTCCGGCGCGACACCCAAGCACCGGATGGCGGCCCTCGCCGCAGGGCTGGGTGTCCTGCCCGGGGTGATCGTGGACCAGCACTTCCAGCAGCGGAACCGGCTGGGGCGGCTGCTCAGCCTGATCGCCCAGAACCCGAGCCTGCTCGGCCTCGGCGTGGACGAGGATACGGCCGGCGTCGTGGGGCCGGACCACGTCCTCGAGGTCATTGGCCGTGGCAGCATCACCGTCGTGGATGGCGCGGCCGCGGAGACGGACGCCTGGGACGTCCGCGGGCATCGGCCGGTGATGATCAGCGGCGTCGTGCTCCATTCGCTGCCGGCCGGCTACCGCTTTGACCTGCGACGCCGGCACCGCATCGCCGGCCCGAATCTCAAGGCGCTGCCGGGTACCGAGGCCGCCGCGTCCAGCTAGCATCGAGCGCACCGCCGGCCCAGCCGGCACCTGAGGGAGGGACGCCATCGTGGCCCAGGCCGCCGCGAAGACCAGCCGTGCCAGGCGATCCCGCACGGCCCCCGCCGCCGGCCGACCCTCGCCCGACCTTCAGATCCTCGAGACACGGATTCTCCGCGGCCCGAACTACTGGTCGCGCTCGCCGGTCATCCGGATGCTCGTGGATCTCGGCTCGCTGGAGCAGTTCCCGAGCAACACGATCCCCGGGTTCGTGGACGGGCTCGTCGCGTGGATCCCATCCCTGGAGGACCACGCCTGCTCACTGAACCGGCGGGGTGGCTTCCTGACCCGGCTCCGCGATGGCACCTGGGCGGGCCATGTCGCCGAGCACATCGCGCTCGAGCTTCAGAACCTCTCGGGCACGGACGTTCGCCATGGCAAGACCCGCGGTGCCGGCACGGCCGGCCAGTACAACGTGATCTACGAGTTCCGCGAGGAGACCGTAGGGATCGAGGCCGGCAAGCTCGCCGTCCGGATCGTCAACCACCTCGTGGACCCGATGGCCGATCCCGACCTCGACTATCTCGCCGAGCTCGAGCGCCTGATCCGGCTCGCCGAGCGCTCGGCGTTCGGGCCGTCCACCCAGGCGATCCTCGATGAGGCGGCATCTCGAGACATCCCGTACATCCGCCTGGATCGACACTCCCTTGTCCAGCTGGGCCAGGGCGTCCACCAGCAGCGGATCCGGGCGACGATGACCTCGCGCACGTCGGGCATCGCGGTTGACATCGCGGGCGACAAGAACCTCACCAACCGCCTGCTCGACTCGGCCGGCCTGCCCGTCCCGAAGGCCGACGTCGTCGAGGATGTGGACGCGGCGGCGGCGACGGCCAGCCGGCTCGGATTCCCATGCGTGATCAAACCGCTCGACGGCAACCACGGCCGCGGCGTCCAGCTGGATCTCCGGTCCGAGGACGATGTTCGGGCGGCCTGGCCGGGCGCGCTCCGGGAGTCCCGTTCCGGCGAGGTCATCGTGGAGACGTACATCCACGGCAACGACTACCGGTGCCTCGTCATCGGCGGCAAAGTCGCCGCGATCGCCGAACGGGTGCCCGCGTCCGTGACCGGCGACGGTGCGGCGACGGTGCGCGAGCTCGTGGGCCGGACGAATGCAGATCCCCGGCGCGGCATCGGTCACGAGAAGGTCCTGACGAAGATCAAGATGGACGATGCCGCGACGGAACTCGTGCGGAGTCAGGGCTTCGAGATGGACGACGTTCCGCCGGCGGGGACCGGGATCAAGCTCGCGCTGACCGGGAACATGTCGACCGGCGGGACCTCCATCGACCGGACCCTCGAGGCCCACCCGGATAACGTCGAGATCGCCGAGATGGCCGCCCGCGTCGTGGGCCTCGATGTCGCCGGTATCGACTTCATCTGCCCGGACATCACCGTCCCGGTCCGGGAGACCGGCGGGGCGATCGTCGAGGTGAACGCCGCGCCCGGCTTCCGGATGCACACGCATCCGACCGAGGGCGAGCCGCAGTACGTCGCCCGGCCGGTCATCGACCTCCTTTTCCCGCCCGGTGCGCCCGCGCGCATCCCGATCATCGGCGTCACCGGGACGAACGGGAAGACGACGACGGTCCGGATGATCGCCCACATCCTCAAGCTCATGGGCCGCCGGGTGGGGATGACCTCGACCGACGGCATCGTGGTCGATGGCCGGATGATCAAGCGAGGCGACATGTCCGGCCCGAAGTCGGCCCGGATGATCCTCCAGAACCCCACGGTGGACACCGCGGTCTTCGAGGTCGCCCGCGGCGGCATCCTGCGCGAGGGCCTGGGTTACGACCGGAACGATGTCGCGGTTGTCACGAACGTCACCGGGGACCACCTTGGGCTCGGTGGCATCGAGACCGTCCGCCAGCTCGCGGACGTGAAGGCGGTCCTCGTCGAGTCGGTGCCGCGGTCGGGCACGGCCGTCCTGAACGCGGATGACCCCAACGTCGCGCGGATGGGCCAGCAATGCGACGGCGCGGTCATCTACTTCTCGATGGAGACAGAGAAGGGGAGCCCGGGCTTCGATCGCGTGGACGGCCACTGCGGCAGGGGCGGCGCGGCCTTCGCGCTCCGGCACACGCCCGAGGGCGACCAGATCGTCCTGCGCCACGGCCCGCGAACGATGCCGGTCCTGTACACGCACCTGGTCCCGGCCACGTTTGGCGGCAAGGCGCGGATGAATGTTGCGAACGCGCTCGCGGCGGCGGCCGCGACCTGGGCGGCGGGCGCGCATCTGCACGACATCCGGCAAGGCCTGCGCACGTTCACCACGTCATTCTTCCAGGCGCCGGGCCGCCTGAACCTTGTCGAAGTCGCCGGCGTGCGCGTGGTCATCGACTACTGCCACAACGTCGACGGCATGCGGCACCTCGCCGACTTCGTGAATCGGATGATGATCGAGAATGGCGTCCGTACCGGCCGGGCAATCGGCGTCATCGGTGTGCCGGGTGATCGGCGCGACGAGGACATGCGCGACTACGGCGGGCTTGCGGCAACCGCCTTCGACGAGATCGTGGTCCGCGAGGACCGCAACCTGCGAGGCCGGGCCGCCGCGGAGACGGCCGCGCACGTGCTGGAGGGGATCCGGCGGGCGCAGGCCGGTGGCGCACGCACGACGAAGGCCCAGAAGGTCCTCGACGAGATGACCGCCGTGCGGGCCGCGCTCAGGCGCGCGAACCCGGGCGACCTGCTGGTGATGTGCGTGGACGACGCGATCGCTGTCTACAAGGAGACGATGGCCGCCGCCGGCCATGGCCTCGGGACCACGGCTTTCGCCGATCCCGGCGAGATGGAGGCCCCGGAGGGCTGAGACTCGCGGGCGGGCCCGCCCGGTACGTGAACTCCGCGAGAGCGGATCAGCGGCCGATGTTCAGGTTGGCGCTGACGACGCGGACGATGCCGAAAATGAGCCCACCTGAGATCACCACGAGCGCGATGCCGATCACCATCTCCACGAGGCAAGTCCTCCATCCCCTGTGATCGCCGGTCGTCCCGGCGCTGGGTGACATCATGCGGGCCCGGCGTCGGCGCCGCAACGCGGATCCGCACGGCGTCGCACTTCCCGACGTCTGTGCTGGGCCCGGGTCGGCCCAGCTTCCTGGCCAATGCTCTCCCGGGGAGCACTATCCGGGTTCGGGAGGGGGTCGAGCCCGACCGGGCACCCGGCGGGCGGAGGGCCCTGACCCCGGCCACGCACGACGCCCGCGCCGCAACCGGGGAATCTGCTGGATCTCGGGTCTCGCGGATGCCCTCCGCGGCCGGCGACCCGCACAGTGCTCCGGTGGCGGTCACAAGCCAGGATTACCGGGGTCGTCACAGGAAACGGGATGCGATTCGCAACGCGTCCCGGCGGTTCAGCGGGGCGGGCGCTCTTCCAGCCGGGGCACGAGGCTGATCAGGTCGGCCGCCGACTGGACCGGACGGAACCTGAGGTCCTCGAGGAGGCCGAACACCCCGGGCCGATCTTCGTGGCAGAGCAGCACGACGATCCGAGCCGCGTCGTGGCGCGACCCGTCCACCCCGGCCCCCGCCCCGTTCAGTTCCGCCCTGAGTGCCGCTGCCTCGGATTCGTAGACCGGGATCTCTCGCGTCCAGCCGGCCTCAAGCGCGCCCGCCCGAAGCTCCCCGATCACGGACTCCCGTGACCGACCGCGCAGGTAGCCGAGCGTCTCCTTGATCGCGATTCGCTGGGCCCGGGCGGCGGCGATCCCACCCATGCCCCGGAGCGCGTCGTCGGGTCGGTCGCCGGCCGTGCCGACGATCACCGTGATGGGCGTGACCGGCCCGCCCGCACCGGCGGCGATACCCTCCGCGAGGTCGAGGACGGCCCCGAGGCCCGCCTCGTTGTGGGCGAAGTCGACGATCGCCACCCGGGCGCCGTTCCGGAAGATGTTCATCCGGCCGGGCGACTCGTCCGCGCTCGGCCGGAAGTCGAGGAGTCCCGCGCGGACCTGTTCGGGCGTCGCACCAAGTGCCCGCGCGCCGGCCGCCGCCGCGAGCGAGTTCGCGACGTTGTGGCGCGCCAGCCCGGCGATTGCTATCGGGATCTCACGGACCGCTGCGATCGGCGTCCATCGATCGCCCTCGGCCTCGCCCAGCTCGCCGCGCCTGACCAGGTACGCCCGACCGCCACCGGCGAGGTGCCGCCGGACCGGCGCAGACCCGTCCCCCTGGAGCGTGAAGAACGCCACCTGTGCCCGCACGATCCGGGCCACCGCCCGGACCAGTGGATCGTCCGCGTTGAGGACAACCCAGCCGTCCGGACGGGTGATTCGACAGATGGTGGCCTTGACCTCGGCCAGCTCAGGAAGCGTATGGATGCCCTGGAGGTCGAGGTGGTCCGAACTGATGTTGGTGAGGATGCTCACCTCGTTCGACTCGTAGCCGACGCCCCGGAGGACGAGACCGCCGCGCGCGGTCTCGAGGACGGCGACATCCACGTCGGATCGCCCGAGGATCTCGTGCGCTCCACCGGGACCGGTCCAGTCGCCCGGATCCACCATCCGCTCATCGACGAGGACCCCGTCCGAGGTGGTGGTCCCGACGCGCCGTCCAGCCCTCAGCAGGATCCGCGTCACGAGGCGGGCCGTCGTTGACTTCCCGTTCGTGCCCGAGATCGAGATCACCGGCATCCGGCGCTCAGCGTCCCGGATCCAGGGCGGTGGCGTCGTCGAGGCTCGCTGGATCCGCTCGGTCCACGTGGCGAGCAGCCGTTGCTGCGAGCCGGTGAGATGGGCCCGGCGCGCAGGGGTTGCCGCCCGCTCCGCCAGCGCCATCGACGCCTCGGCGATTGTCCGCGCGCGCTCGGCTCCGGTCCACGGCCAGGTCACGATCCAGTGCCCCGGGTCGGACGATCGATGGACACGGATACCGCCGATGCCCTCGCCGTGCTCCCGGCCGAGGCGCCGCGCCCAGCCTGCGATCGTCGCCACGCCTTCCGGCCACTCCCGCTGGGGAACGCTCGCTCCGAGGCGAACAAGCGCGTGCTGTCCAGGCTCGCGCTGCCCGAACCAGGTCCGTCGCCGCCCGACCGCGACCTCCACCTTCACCACCGGCTCGAGCCGATAGACGTTGGGACCCTCCAGGAGTCGGATCTCGATGAGTCGCACGATCCGCGCAGGATAGCAACCGACCCGTCACGTCCTACACTCCCCCCGTGAACACGATCACCGCGCCCGGGGGCGGCGTCGCCCCGGATGAGCTGCAACGCCTGGACGCTTTCGTCAGCGCGGGCCTCCCGGGCTTCCTCGAGGAGCTGGAGCGGCTCTGCAACATCGACTGCGGGAGCTACTCGCCGGTCGGCGTGAACGAGGTTGCGACGTGGGTCGCGGCCGCCTTCGAGGGTCTCGGGGGAGCTGTTGAGCGGCGGCCGGACCCGGCGGGCAAGCTGGGTGACACGGTCATCGGCACGTTCCGGGGTCGGGAGGGCGCCGGCCCGCGGATCCTCCTCATCGGTCACATGGACACGGTCTTCTCAGACGGCACCGTGGCCCAGCGGCCGTTCCGGATCGAGGAAGGCATCGCGCTGGGTGCCGGGGTCACGGACATGAAAGGCGGCTTCCTCACCGGGATCCACGCCCTTGCTGCGCTTCGCGAGTTGGGCGGCGGCTCATGGGACGCCCTCCCGTTCGAGCGGATCACGTATGTGGCGAACCCGGACGAGGAGATCGGGTCGCCGAGCTCCTCGCCCCATATCCGTGAGATCGCGGCGAGCTCGGATGCCTGTTTCGTCCTGGAGTGTGCCCGGGCCAACGGCGATTTCGTCTCATCCCGGAAGGGCATCGCCGACCTGCGCCTGACCGTCCACGGGCGCGCCGCGCACGCCGGTGTCGAGCCGGAGAAGGGCCGCAATGCGATCCTCGCGGGGGCCCGAATCGTCGAGCGCATCCAGGCGCTCAACGGCCGATGGCCGGGGGTCACGGCAAACGTGGGCGTCTTCCAATCCGGCACGCGCCCGAATGTGGTCTCGGACCTGGCGAACCTCGAGATCGACATCCGCGGCGTGACCCGCGCGGAGCTCGACGGCGCGGTTGCGGCGGTTCACGACATTGCGTCGGAGCCCGGCGTGCCCGATGTCACCGTCGAGATCACCCAGATGGCCGGCTGGCAGCCGATGGAGAAGCTCGAACGATCGGGCCGCCTCGCCGATCACGTGAAGGCGATCGCCGCCCGGCTCGGTTTCTTGACGACAGATGTCGGAACGGGCGGGGCCTCGGACGCAAACACGACCTCCGGGATGGGCGTGCCGTCGATCGACGGACTCGGGCCGGTCGGAGGGCGGGACCATTCGCCCGACGAGTACCTGGAGGTCGATTCCATCGTGCCCCGGACAACGCTCCTGGCGGCCCTCCTGCTCGCCACCGGGCGGGACCCGGTCGTGGCGGGCTGGCGCGAAGGCTGAGGCGAGGGCTCGTGCCGCGCCGGCGGGTCAGTTCGGGCAGTCCCTGGGAGGGCCCGTACGGCTACAGCCGCGCGATCGTGGTCGGGGACACCTGCTGGGTCGCGGGGACCACAGACCCGGGCCTCGAGCACCCCGGCGATCCCGCGGCCCAGGCGCGCGCGGCGCTGGGGATCATCGCGCGAGCGCTCGACGAGGTTGGCTTCACCCTCGCCGATGTCGTTCGGACGCGCATGTACGTGACAGACCCTGCCCATGCCGCGCCCGTCGCGGAGGTCCACGGGGAGGTCTTTCGCGACATCCGGCCCGCCGCGACGCTCGTGGTCGTCAGCGCGCTCCTCGAGCCCGAGCTTCTCGTGGAGATTGAGGTCGACGCCGTTCGGAGCGGTGCCGCCACCGGTTGACATGCGCGCGCGAGAGATTGTCGAGAACCCGGCCGGGACTCCCGGCGTGGACTCGCGAGCGGGTGGGCGGGCGAGGTGCGCGGGCGTGGACTCGCGAGCGAGGTGCGTGGGCGAGGTGCGCGGGCCCACCTGGGCTTGTCCCTGAGTCAAGGCACGGGCGGCGCCGGGTCGTCGAATGGACCCGTGGTCAAGGCCGCGACCGTGTCTGCGCCGCGGGCGCCTCGATTGTGTCGCCTCTGTGACTGGCCCGCAATAACCGGACCAGCGGGTCGAGGATCGTTGACTGCCAGACAAGTCCGGCGTCGGTTGCCGCTCTAGATCAGCTGTGCTTCCCACACAGGTTGTTGCCAGCCGCTGCTGCCGCCGCGGGCTGCGTCCTGGTCGGATCGGGTGTTGGTCGCCGTGATCGGGCGGGTTGATCAGATTCGCCGCGTACGAGCGTGGCCATGCGCGACATCTGTCGATTCGGATGGTCGGCCGAGCGTGGACAGGCCCGGTTTGATGAGCCACGTCGATCGGCCCCAAGGAAGTCCCCGTCAACGACGTCCTTGGGGGATCACGTCTAGCCCAAGCTCATCGCGCGCACCACCGTCGTGATCGCCGCCGCCGCCACGAGTCCCACGAGGAGGCCGCGCCGCGCGGCGACGAGGACGACGCAGGCGCCCACCGCGAGCCACTCGATCCCGACGTGGAAGGACGGGTTCCGCTCGGCATCGATGGCGACCATCACGCTCACCGCGGCCAGGGTCGCGAGAACCGCCGGCCCCACGAGTCGGAAGTAGTCCTGGACTCGGAGTGGCAGCCGGTGCATCCCCGGCGCGAGGAGCGGCACGGCCCGCCACGGATAGGTGACCGCGCCCATGAGCAGCGCGAGCCAGACGAGCTCGGTCTTCACGCCTGATCTCCCACGCCGGGCCGGGCGTCGGGCACCGAGCCGATGCCAGCATTGGGAGTGAAGCGAGGCACATCTCCGGAGGTCGGGGTGACGAGGCCGGCGATCGGCCCGAGCAGGCCGCCGGCCATGATGCCGGCGGCGGGATCCCAGGCGAGTCCGACCGCAACGCCGACGATCGCGCCCACGAGCGCGGCAACGAGTTCGCGCCGACCGGTGATCAGTCCAACTGCCAGGCCCGCCATCGCGGCCGGAAAGATGACGTCGAGCCCATAGCGCGAAGGATCGGGAATCTGCCCACCGACGATCACGCCCACCAGCGTCGCCAGGTTCCACGGAATGAAGACCGTGACGATCGCCGCCCACCAGTAGCCCCTGGGGTCGCTCCGACCGATCCGCCTGAAGTGGGCGATCGACAACGCGAACGCCTCGTCCGTGAGGACGTGGGCCATGAGCGCTCGTACCGGGCGGGGTCGATCTGCCAGGTACGGTGCCAGGGCAGCCCCGTACAGGAAGTGCCGAGCGTTGAGGAAGGCCGTGAGGAGCACCACGCCCAGCCACGAGAAACCACCGAGGACATAGCCCACCGCGGCGAACTGGGCTGCACCCGCAAAGACCAGCACCGACATCGCGCTCGCTTCGAGCGGCGAGAACCCGGCCGCGCGGGCCGCGAGGCCGTAGACGAGCCCAAACCCGCTGGTGGAAGCGATGATCCCGAGGCCGTCGAGCCTGAGCCGCCGCCGCGACGCAGCGGCCTCGGCTTCTGTCGCTGCCCCCCGTTCGCCCGTCGGCGGCGTCAGCGCAGGAATGTCTTTGCGCACGTCCCGTCGCACACGACGTACAGGGCGTGGAGATCGCGCGCGTATCCGGCCGTGTGCAGGAGACCCGGGCAGCTCTTCGTCGGGCACTTCCAGACCCACCATCGATCGTTGGCGTCGAGCGGCGTGGTCTCCGCGGCGAGCGTCGCAGCAAGGCCTTCGCGTCCGCTGAGGAGCGTGGCGATGTGGGCGGCCCGGTCGGTCTCCGACTCGCTCGTGTAGGGATAGCTCTGGCCGACGTTCGAGGTCACCGGGTCCTCCGGAGCAGGTCTGGACGGAGGCCCGAGTATCGCATACGCACCCACCCGGTCGAGGTCACCAGACGGCCGGCAGGCCGGCGCTCCGCGGGTCCGTTGTTGCCGCCACAGAACCCCCGTCGACCGACGGACCTCCGCCCAGCAGCTCGATCGCGTGCTCGTGGCCGAGCGCGCCGTCGAACGGCGCCGTGCGGCGGATCTCATGCCCCATAACCTCGAGGGCCTCGAGCACGCCAGACGGGAAGCGTGGCTCCGCGCGGACCGCATCGGGCGGCGCAAAGTGAGTGTCCGGCTCCACGAACCAGCGCGGCGCCGCGACCGCAGTCCGGATGTCCAGCCCGCCGTCGACCAGCGCACTGATCAGCTGGGCGTGGACCTGCGGCTGGGCGTCGCCGCCCATGGACCCGGCCACCACCCACGGCCGATCCGGTTCACGGAAGAGCATCCCCGGAAGGAGGGTGTGGAGCGTCCGTTTCCGCGGCGCAAGGATGTTGGGATGGCCCGGCTCCAGGGAGAAGTAGCTCCCGCGGTTCTGGTAGTGGATGCCGGTCTCGGGATCCACTACCCCGCTCCCGAAGCCGAGGTAGTTCGATTCGATGAGGCTGACCGCGTTGCCGTCCGCATCTACGACGCCGAGGTAGATCGTCCCGCCACCGCGCGGATTCGTCGACGGGGCCGGGTGACTCGCGTGATCCAGTGGAATCCGCGCCGCGAGTTCCGCCGCATAGCCCTTGTCCAGCAGCCGCGCCACCGGGATGTCGTGAAACTCCGGATCCGTGAGGTGGGCGTCGCGGTCGGCCATCGCGAGCTCGGCCGCCTCGATGGCCCGGTGGATCCAGCGGTGATCCGCGACCCCGTCCACCGTGAACGTCCCGGGATCGGGCGGACCACCCGCCTCGAGGATGTTGAGCAGTTCCAGGGCCACGATCCCGGACGAATTCGGAGGGTGCGTGGTCACCCGGACACCGTGGTACGTGGTCTCGATCGGATCCGTCCAGGTGGAGCGATGCTCGCGGAAGTCCGCGACCGCATGAGCGCCACCGAGGGTCGCGAGCGCGCGCGCCTGCCGCTCCCCGAGGTCGCTGTCGTAGAAGGCGTCGAAGCCCTCGGCCGCCAGGCGCTCCAGAGTTCCTGCCAGCGCCGGGAAGCGGACCCGCTCTCCGGGCCGCCACGGCCGACCATGGGGGCGGTAGATCGAAGCGAACGCGGCGTCCGGCCCGAGGGCGTCCGCAACAATCGGTACCATCCGCTCGACGGCCTCGATGAACCCGTCCCAGGCCGGGAAGCCGCCGGCTGCAAGTTCGATCGCAGGCGCCAGGACGGCGTCGCGCGACAGTCGGCCGAACCGTGCGTGCGCATCGCCCCAGGAACGAACCGCGCCGGGCACCGTCACCGTGAGCGGCCCGCGAATGGGGAGCGAGCTCATGCCTTGTGCCCGCAGTGCCGCCGCATCCGCGCCGGCGGGCGCTCGCCCTGACCCGTTGAGCGCGAACTGTCGGCGTCCGGCCGCGTCCCAGATCAGCCAGAACGCGTCACCACCGATGCCGCAGGCGCTCGGCATCACGACCCCCAGGACGGCATTCGTGGCAACGGCCGCGTCCACCGCGTGGCCGCCGGCCCGCAGGACGGCGAGCCCCGCTGCCGTCGCGAGATGGTGCGGTGCGACGACCGCGCCGCGCGCGCCACGCACGAGCGGAACCGGCACCAGGGCGTCGCTCACGCCGGCTCGCCGAAGCTTGACGGGACCGCTGGGTCCAGGTGGTGCTCCATGCCGCGCAGGCGCGACAGCGGGATCAGCGCCACGAGCAATAGCCCGCCGGTGGCGAGGAGCAGCCCATCCATGCCGAGGGCGTCGGCCACGACGCCGCCGATGAGGCTGCCGCCGATCTGCCCGACGGCGAGGAAGACCGAGTACAGGCCCATGATCGCCCCGCGGTCACCCGGGAAGCGCTCGCTCACATCGGCGAGGAGCCCGACGGCGGCCGGCGTGGCACCGGCCAGCACGAACAGACCGGCCACGACGACGACCGCCGCCCCGACGACCGCGGCTCCGATCAGGAAGCTACTGCCAGCGGCAAAACCCGCGTGGTTCACGATCAGCCCCGCAGCCACGAGTCCGAGGCCGCCGAGGATGCCGAACAGGATGATCGTCGTTCGCCGGAAGCGGTTGAACCGATCGCCCCACCAGAAGATGCCGGAGCCGAAGACGATCGCGATGGCGATGGCCCCGAGCGTGATCTCGACGGCCGAGAATCCCTGGAGCAGCCACTGATCAGGGAACGCCGGGTTGCTCTTCGCGAACTGGAAGAGCGACTGGCTGAACCAGAGGCCGATCGACGCGTTGACGGCGATCCACGTGGGCGCCAGGAGCAGCACGTGCGAGTGGCTGACGAGGCTCAGGTACTGCCGCACGCCCGTGTGCTCGGCACGCAGCGCCTCCTGCTCACCCTTCGGGTCCTTGACACCGAGTCGGTAGATCAGAAAGGACCCGAGGTAGAAGACGGCGTTGAGCAGGAACGCGGTCGACCCGATGGCCTCGAACAGGAGTGGCGCGACGATGAACCCGGCGCCCAATCCGGCCAGCGTGGCACCTTCGAAGCGCGCCGCCGCCCGCCCGCGGAGGGCCTCGTTGCCGGCCGTCGCCAGGGCGATGAAGCCCAGGATCGAGGGCACGGACGCGGCCGTGGACGCGCCCTCGAGGATTCGCGTCCCGCCCAGGATCGGGACGTTCGTCGTGAATGCCGTGATGATCACGGCAATGCCCCCGAACGCGGGCCCGTAGAGCATCACCCGATGGTGACCGATCCGGTCGGCGAGGATCCCGAACAGCGGCGACAGCACCAGCTCGGCCAGAAAGAACAGCGCGGCCAGGGCGCCCACCACCTTGCCGTCGATCCCCCCCGTTCCGGCGTCGGCGAGGTCGGCCAGGTAGAAGGCGAGCATGGCCCCGGTCAGGCCGGTGCTGAAGCGGAGCGTGAACGTTCCGAACAACACGGCGCGCAGGGATCGGTCCATCCGGGGAAGGGTAGCGGGTCGATGTTCCGGGAGAGTCGCTCAAACCGATTCGGGTGTCCGAGGCCAGCGCCGCGCCCGTACAATCCAGCCAGGAGTGGAGATGCCCGCCGACCAAGGCGGGCCTCCGGGGAGGAGACTCAGTGAGCCACGTCGCCATCATCACGGACTCCGCGTCCGATCTGGACCCCGCGCGCGCCACCTCGCTCGGAATCACTGTCGTCCCGCTTGTCGTGACCTTCGGAGCCGAGAGCTTCAAGTCCGGCGTCGAGCTGTCCACGGTGGACTTCTGGGCCCGGATGACTGCACCCGCCGCGCCATTTCCGACCACCGCTGCCTGCTCGCCCGGCGACTTCAAGGCCGCCTACGATGGGGCGTTTGCCGCCGGCGCCGACGCCGTCGTGTCCATCCACGTCGCGGGGACCCTGTCCGGGACGATCAAGAGCGCAGAGATCGCCAAGGGCATGCTCCCTGATCGAGAGATCCACATCGTGGACACGCTGGGCGTCTCGATGTGCCAGGGAGTGCTCGCCGAGCTCGCGACCGGGATGGCAGGCGCCGGTGTTCAGGCCGCCGAGATCGCGCGGGTATGTGAGGCGCGACGCCTTGATGTCGCGACGGTTCTGACCCTCGACACGCTCGAATACCTGAAGCGCGGCGGACGGATCAGCGGCGCCCAGGCCACGATCGGGACCCTCCTCTCGCTCAAGCCGATCATCGAGGTCAAGGACGGCAAGGTGGAGACCGTGGACAAGGTCCGTACCCGCGGCAAGGCGCGCGCGCGGGTCATCGACCTGCTGTGCACGCGACCGATCGAACGGCTGTCCGTCCTCCACACGACAAACGCCGACGTCGAGGCGTTCCGGGACGAGATCGTGGCCCGGGTCCCCGGCGGGATCGATCCGGCGAAGGTAACCATCGATCTCGTCGGACCGTCCGTCGGTCCGCATCTGGGTCCGGGTTGCGTGGGGGCTGTCGCGCTCTACCGGCACGAGTAGCGCCCCGGCGGCACGGGCCATTCGGCACGCCCGGGCGAAGGTTGCGGCACGGTTGCGAACGGGATTCCGGCAGGTGTCGGGCGGGTATGACCCCGGCTATACTCCGGTCGCATTCCGCGCGTGAAGCGTCCCGCTCGTCGGGCGCGCGTCGCGCACCGTGGGGTCGTCCGGGAGACGGCCCACCATTCGGGCTGGCGATCGCCGGTCCGAACCGGAGGAACTCCGAGCACATGACCACCGAGCCCGCGACCGCCCCGATCAACGCCTGGGCAGTGGCGCAGCAACAATTCGATCTTGCCGCCGAGCGGCTGAACCTGGACGCGGGGATGCGGGCCGTCCTGCGCGAACCTCGCCGCGAATTGACGGTCCACTTCCCGGTCCACATGGACGACGGTTCTGTCCGCGTCTTCACGGGCTACCGGGTCCAGCACAACCTGGGCCGCGGGCCGGCCAAGGGTGGCATCCGCTACCACCAGGATGTCTCGCGTGACGAGGTCAAGGCCCTCGCCATGTGGATGACCTGGAAGTGCGCCGTCGTGGGGATCCCGTACGGCGGCGGCAAGGGCGGCGTCATCGTCGATCCGAAGCAGCTCTCGCTGCGTGAGCTCGAGGCGCTCACCCGGCGCTTCTTCACCGAGATCGAGGTCCTCGTCGGCCCCGAGAAGGACATCCCGGCCCCGGATGTCAACACGAACTCCCAGATCATGGCCTGGATGATGGACACCTACTCGATGCACGCCGGGTACACCGTTCCGGGTGTCGTGACGGGCAAGCCGATCAGCCTCGGCGGCTCGGAGGGGCGCAACGAGGCGACGGCCAGGGGCACGGTCTACTGCATTGTCGAGGCGGCCCGCCACCTGGGCATCGAACTCAAGAAGGCACGGGTAGCCGTCCAGGGCTTCGGCAACGCCGGATCCATCGCCGCCCGACTCATCGCCGAGGAAGGATCGACGGTCGTCGCCGTTTCCGACTCCACGGGCGGGATCCACAACCCGGCCGGCCTGGAGATCGGGAAGGTCATGGCCTGGAAGAAGGAACACGGCACGGTCCAGGGTTTCCCGGGCGCCGTCGATATCTCCAATGCCCAGCTGCTCGAAATCGAGTGCGACATCCTCATCCCGGCGGCTCTCGAGAATCAGATCACCGAGGCCAACGCGGGCAACATCAAGGCACGGCTCATTGCCGAGGCCGCGAACGGCCCGACAACGCCCGAGGCGGACCGAATCCTCTGGAAGAGCTCGAAGTTCATGATCCCGGACATCCTGTGCAACGCCGGCGGCGTCACGGTGTCCTACTTCGAGTGGGTCCAGGACCTCAATCGCGACCATTGGAGCGAGCGGGTCGTCAACGAGAAACTCAAGGAGATCATGGTCAAGGCGTTCAGCGAGACCCTGGCGATCGCGCGTCGCGAGCAGTGCGACATGCGGACGGCGGCCTACCTGCTCGCCGTAGCCCGGGTCGCGGATGTCATGGCCCTGCGCGGGCTGTACCCGTGATACCCGCCTGATCTGGCTCATCCCGGCGTTGGCGCCTTCGGCGTTCTCGCTCACGCACGCCAGGGTGCGCTCGCTCGATCGCCTCGTCGCCGCCTTGGGCTGAGCTCAGATCAGGCGGGTCGAGTTACGCAGCAGTTCATCCTGCGAGGCCCCGGCCGCGTGGCCGGGGCCTCGCGATTCCGGGTGCTACCATCGCGCCCATGCTCGACCACGAAGAGAAGTTCCTGTTCAAGGAAGAGATCGCCCACCTCGCGAACGCGGTAGTCGAGCCCGGGACCCTCGACAACGTCGAGGACCTCCTCACGGACGTGATCACCAGCCCGCGTTTCGACTCCGAGGTCTTCACCCTCGAGCGAAGCCTCCAGGTCATGCTCGGGGCCCGCGCTGGAACCACGCTCGTGGGTCTCCTGACGGTGGAACCCGAGGTCTTCGACGAGGTCGCCGAGGTCAGGATTCCGCCCGAGGTCCACGAGCGCCTCGTGGCCTGGCGTGCGCGGTTCGGCCTGGCCATCGATAACGCGCTGAACTTCCTCAACAACCCGGACGGAATCCAGGGCCACAACTTCGCCACCCAGATCGCGCATGTGGAGGAGCGTCGCGTCCTTCAGGGCCGGCTCACCCTGGTCCGCTACAACAACGAGCCCCAGTTCTTTGTCGCCGACGCGGTGGTCTTCCTCGGCCTCGTCGCCGACATCATGGATCGCCTTGGGCCGTACCTGGAACCCGAGGCCGTGGACGCCGACACGCTGTCCCGGCTCCGCGACGGCGTCCAGCTCATCGAGCGCAAGACCTCAGCCCGCTCGTAGCGCCGGTCCGACCGGGTCGCCCGCCAGCACTGCCGATGCGCCAGCTCTACCTCGCCGCGACCGGCCAGAATCGCGGCAAGACCACGATGTCGCTCGGCCTGTTCAATGGCTTCCTGGCCCGCGGCCTGCGGGCCGGGTTCATGAAGCCGATTGGACAGCGCACGATCCTCGACCACGGCGAGGCGACCGACGAGGACGCGGTCCTCATGCACGAGACCTTCGGGTTGACCGAGCCGTACAGCGCGATGAGCCCGGTGCATATCCCGCGCGGTTTCACGAAGGCGTACATCGCGGGACAGGTCGTGGAGGATCTGGGCGCCCGAATCCTCCGAGCCCAGGCGTGCTACAGCGAGCACGACGTGCTCCTCGTCGAGGGGACCGGGCATGCGGGCGTCGGTGCCGTCATCGGCCTCTCGAATGCCACCGTGGCGGCGATGCTCGGGGCCCCGACGATCATCGTCAGCGAAGGCGGCGTGGGCCGCCCGATCGACGAGATCGTGCTCAACGCCGCGTTGTTCCGGGCACACGGCGTCGACGTCGCGGGCGCGATCGTGAACAAGGTGAATGTCGAAGCGCAGCCGGGCATCGCGGCGGTCATCGCTCGGGGCCTCGCGCCGTACGGGATCCCGCTCCTGGGTGTCCTGCCGGTTCGCCAGATCCTGTCCAACCCCACGCTCGAGATGATCCTCGAGGGCGTCCATGGGGAGGCGATCCACGAAGGGCCGGACCTGGATCGGGTCATCGACGACGTCGCCATCGGAGCGATGGAACCCCGACACATGCTCGAGCGGGTGGGCCCCGGGACGCTCGTGATCGTTCCGGGCGACCGAGAAGACGTGATCCTCACCCTGACGACGGCGCATCTCCTGGGCCAGGCAGGCAGCGACGACCCGGGCGATTTCACGGCGGGACGCGGGGGGACATCCCTGGCCGGCAGCGAGGGGGCCGCGATCGGACTCGTCCTGACGGGCGGTTATCGACCCCGCCCGGCCGTTCTCGACGCGATCCGCCGAGCCGACCTGTTCGCCACGCTCGTCGCCGAGGACACCTACGCGGTGGCGTCCCAGATCCACGACCTGCTGGTCAAGACCCACGCCGCGGACCGCGTGAAGGTCGAGCTGATCAAGCAGCTCGTCGCGGACAACCTGGATGTGGACCGGATCCTCGAGGTGACGACGGAGGCCCGCCCGACGCGGGGCTGAGGGCGCGGCTCAGCCCAGGGGCTCGTTGTCGATGAGGCGGGTCGAACTGAAGCGGACCGCCACGGAGAGCAGCGCCGGTCCGTCGACGCGATCGAGTTCCGTGAGGTCCGACCGGTCGGCGCACGAAACGTAGTCCAGGTCCGCCAGAGGTTCCTCGGAGAGCACGGCGCGCATCCTGGTCCGAAGCACGTCCGCGCTTCGCTCACCCGCTTCCCAGACCTCGCGGCCCGCGACCAGGGCCCGATGCAGGACCGGCGCGGCTAGGCGCTCCGCCGGGGACAGGTGGACGTTGCGCGACGATATCGCGAGGCCATCGGGTTCCCGGACCGTCGGGCACGGGACGACCTCGGTCGGGATCGCGAGGTCGATTGCCATGCGGCGAATGACCGCGATCTGCTGCGCGTCCTTCTGGCCGAAGTAGGCGCGTTCCGCGCGGACGAGACCGAACAGGATCGCGACCACCGTCGCCACGCCGTCGAAATGGCCCGGGCGTGCGGCGCCCTCCAGCGGGAGGGCGATCGCTCCCACGGAGACCGTGGTGTCGAAGCCCGGCGGGTAGACCTCGGCGACCGACGGCGCGAAGACGAAGTCGACGCCCTCGGACTGGCAGGCCCCCACGTCACGGGCCTCGTTGCGCGGGTACTGGGCGAGATCGCCCGGGTCGCCGAACTGGCGCGGGTTGACGAAGATCGATACGACGGTGGTCGCGCTCTCCGCGCGGGCACGCCGCATGAGCGCCCGGTGGCCATCGTGGAGCCAGCCCATGGTCGGCACGAGCCCGATCGGGCGAGGGCTGCCCTCGAGCGCGGCTCGCAGCGCCTCGCGCGTTCGGACGACCGTGGTCAACGAGGGATCAGAGGTCGCGGTCGAGCGGGATCCCGGCGCCGAGTCCGCCGGCCATGTCCGTCGCGCCGCGGGCCCCGCCAGCCACGGCCCGATCGTCGGGCGTCCGGCCGAGCACCTCGTCCAGGGTCGACTCGTCCATCCGCACCGTCTCTGCCGGGCCCGGGAACGTGCCGGCCAGGACATCGACCGCCCACGCCTCCGCGGCGGCCCGAATGGTGCCTTCGAGGTCCGCGTACTTCCGGGCGTGGCGTGGCGTGAAGTCGCCGAGGCCCAGGAGGTCCGTGACCACCTGGACCTGGCCGCTGCAGCCGGCCCCCGCCCCGATTCCGATCGTCGGGATCCGGAGGCGCGACGTGATGACCGCGGCCAGCTGTTCCGGCACGAGCTCAAGGACCATGGCGAACGCGCCTGCCTCCTGGATCGCGATGGCGTCGGCCAGGAGCGCTCGAGCCGTCTCCCGGCTCTTGCCCTGGATCCGGACCTTGCCGCCCATTCCGTGCTGCGACTGGGGCGTCCAGCCGATGTGGCCCATGACCGGAATCCCGGCCCGGACGAGGGCCTCGACCGTCCGGGCGCTGCGAACGCCGCCCTCGATCTTCACGGCCGTGGCGCCTGCCTCGCGGAGGAACCGTCCGGCGTTCTCGATCGCCTCGTCAACCGAGGAGTAGGACAGGAACGGCATGTCCCCGATCACGAGCGCGCGGTTCGACCCACGGACCACGGCCGCGGAGTGGTGAAGCATCTCGGTCATGGTCACCCGAACCGTGGAGTCGTAGCCAAGGAGCACCTGGCCGAGCGAATCACCCACGAGCAGCATCGGGATCCCGGCCGCATCGAGGATTCGGGCAGTCGGGTAGTCATACGCGGTGAGCATGGGCAGGCGCTCGCCGTCGGCATGCATCCGAAGAATGTCCGCGACGGTCAGGCGGCGAACGGATCCGGTCGAGGCACTCATCGCGTTGGCTCCTGCATGGCGGCAGTCTGCACCCCCTCGTGACGTGCGTCCAACGCGGCTGCGACGCGGTCGAGCAGCCGGTCTGCGACTGCACGCTTGGAGAGGAGCGGGAGGGCCGTCTCACCGCCGTCGGTGTCGAGGATCACCACCCGGTTGGTATCCGTGCCAAATCCCGAGCCCGTTTCGCTCACGTCGTTCGCGACCAGGAGATCCACGCCTTTCCGTCGGAGCTTGTCCGCGGCCTTTGCCAGTGACCCGGTTTCCGCGGCGAACCCGACGAGCACCGGCCGGGGCTCGGTGGCCTGCCGCGTGGCCGTACCCGAGCTGTCGAGGCCTCGGGCGATCCGGGCTACCTCGGCGAGGAGGTCGGGCGTAGGCTCGAGCTCCAGGGTCAGGCCGTCGCCGCGAGCGAGCTTGCGGTCGGCGGATCGCGCGGGCGTGAAGTCGGACACGGCCGCCACCATGACGAGCGCGTCGAACCGTGCGCTCGACGGCGAGCCGGGGCCGCCAAACAACGCTTCCAGGAGTGCCCCTCGGAGCTCGCCGGTCGTCTCCACCCGGACGACGTGTGCCCGTTGCTCGGGCAGCGGCACGCTCACGTCCGCGGCAATGAGGGTCACGGTTGCGCCCCGGTCCAGCGCCGCTTCGACGACGGCCACGCCCATCTTCCCGGAGGAACGATTTCCGATGAACCGGACCGGGTCGATCGGTTCCCGGGTGCCGCCGGCCGTGACGACGAGGTGACGACCGGCGAGATCCGCCTCGCGCACCGGCTCCTCCGCCAACGGTGGCCGTGCGGTCGCGTCCGGCTCCCGGATCGGGCGACCCGCCAGCACCGCCACCACCGCGTCCACGACCGCGGGCAGCTCCGCCAGCCGGCCCACGCCCGACTGCCCGGAGGCGAGCGGTCCGGACTCCGGCACCACCACCGCGTAGCCAAAGTCGTCCCGCAACCGGCGCACGTTCGTCTGCGTTGCCGGATGCGCCCACATGTCACCGTCCATTGCCGGCGCCACGACCACCGGCGCGGACGTCGCGAGGCAGGCTGCGGTGACGACGTCCCCGGCCAGGCCGTTCGCCATCGCCCCGAGCCAGTGCGCCGTGGCGGGTGCGACGACGATCGCGTCGGCGCTGTCGGCGATGACGATATGTCCGATCCGCCCGTCCGGAAGCAACTCCATGAGGTCGGCCTCGACGGGGTGGCGCGAGAGCGCGGCGAACGAGAGCGGGCCGACGAACCGGGTCGCCGACGGCGAGAGGAGGACGACGACGTCCGCGCCCTCCGCGGTGAGGAGACGGAGCAGCTCCACTGCCTTGTACGCCGCGATGGAGCCGGTCACGCCGAGGGCGATCAGGCGTCCCGCAAGCCGGCCGGCGTTGGTGCTCCCCGAGGCCATCTCGGCCGATGTCGCACTCATCCGAGCCCCAGTGCGAGCGGCTCGCCTCCGGCGATCTCCGCATGGAGGATCGCGAGGCCCTTGAGCGTGAGATCCGGGTCGATGACGTCGACGCCGTCGATCGCCGATGCCCATGGGGCGGCGCTCAGGCCGCCGGTCAGGATTGTCCGGACGGCCTCGATCGGGACGTTCGATTGCTCGGCCAGCTCCCGCCGGATCCGGTCGAGCAGCCCGGCCGCGAGCGCCTGGTACCCGAGCACCGTGCCGGCCTGCATCGCCGAAACGGTGTCTCGCCCGATCGCCCGGTCTGGGGATCGCAGCTCGATCCTGGGCAGCTTCGCCGTTCGAGCTGCGAGAGCCTCGAGGCCGAGCTCCAGGCCGGGCGCAATCGCACCCCCGATGAATGCGCCGTCTGCGGCGACGGCGTCGACCGTTGTGGCGGTCCCGAAGTCGGCGACGACCGCCGGCGTCCCGTAAAGGCGCGCCGCCGCAAGGGCGTTCACGAGCCGGTCCGCGCCCACCTCCGCGGGTCGTTCGACGCGGATGGGGATCGGCACGGTACCGACCCCGGCCACGATGAGCGGCCGGTTGCGGCGCATTGCGACGTCCTCGAGGCGGGCCGTGAGCTCGGGTACGACGGACGCGGCGGCGAGCGCCGCGATGTCGGCGAGGCCGAGGCCGTCCAGGCGGAGCAGGTGATCCAGGAGGAGCTCCAGCTCGTCGGTCGTCGCACGTGCTGGCGTCGCGGCCCGCCGAGTTCCCACCAGGGCGCCGCCGCGGAACCAGCCGAGCGTGACGTTGGAGTTGCCGATGTCAACCGCAAGGAGCATGGCGCGATCATACCCGCGCCCGTCACCGTCACCGCTGGTGCGTGGACGGACGTTCGGCTCGAAAGCCCTTGTCCGTGGGCACGGCGCTGCGGTACCATCGGCGCCGGTCCGTCCGCCCCCGTGCCCACCCGGAGGAGCCGCCCGTGTCCAGCGAGCCGCCGGCGAAATTCTTCGTCAACCAGGGCGTGGTCTCAACCCGCGAGGACATGCTCAACCTCCTCCGGCCGCTCCTCAAGCAGGCGGTGACCTACCGCTACTTCCGGAGCCGCGAGCTGGTCTCGCACGGTACCGGCTGGGTGGAGCGGATCGTCGTGGACCAGCCCGAGGTCTCCACGTTCTTCACCCCGATTGCGGTGACGCTCAACGTCGACTCATTTGAGCACCTCGAGTTCGAGACACGACCCGACCAGATGCTCGTCTACAGCCTCGTCCAGGGGGACGAGCGGGTGGTCCTTGAGTTCGCGCCGGTCGGCGATACCTTGGGACGGTCCCCGTTCGAGCCTCACCAGCTCGCGTTCGACACATCTGGCTTCGTGCAGATGGAGCTCCTGGGCCTGGAGTCCGCCGAGGACTGATTTCGATCGGGCGCCGAGCCGGACCCGCCGATACCTGCAGAATCGGTCACCCGCGGCGGTCGGTGCGCGCTACCATCGGCCAATCGCGCCAGACGCGGGCGGCCCAGATGTGGTCGGCAAAGCGGTCCCGGATCGAGGGTGGGATCGTCGGGCCTGGGGGAGACCCGAAGCCGACCGTGTCGGGCACTGACCTTCTGACGGCGCACTCGGGGTCGAAGGGCCCCGTGAGGTGCAGACCGCGCCCGCGCGGGCCGGCGTGCCAAGAGGGAAAGGGAGGGTCCTGAGCGCGTGGAAGCGATTGCGCGGTACTTCAAGTTCGCAGAACGAGGGACAGACCTCGCAACGGAGATTCGGGCTGGGGTCACGACCTTTGCGGTCATGGCCTACATCATCTTCCTGAACCCGCTGATCCTCGGCGTCATGACCGCGGACGGAACGCTCGTCGGGCCGGACCCGGTCGCCGTGGGTGCCGCGACCGCGTTGGTCGCCGGGATCATGACGATCGCGATGGGGCTCGTCGGAAACGTGCCGATTGCGATCGCCGCCGGCCTCGGCCTCAACGGCGTCGTGGCGTTCGGCCTGATCCTCGGTCGCGGCCTGTCCTGGCAGGGCGCCATGGGCGTCATCGTGATCGAGGGCATCGTCATCACCCTGCTCGTCCTCGCCGGCCTGCGCGAGGCGGTGATGAACGCCGTACCCGCGAACCTGAAGCGGGCCATCGCCGCGGGCATCGGCCTGTTCATTCTGTTCATCGGCGCCGTGGACGGTGGCCTCGTTGCCTCGACCGGGATCCCGGTCCCACCCGTTGGCTTCGTGTTCCCGACCGATCCGAAGCACTTCGTGATGCTCGCCGGCCTGTTCGTGACGCTCGCCCTGTACGTCATGAAGGTCCGGGCGGCGCTCCTCATCAGCATCGTCGTGACGACGGTCCTCGCCCTGGCGACCGGGGTCAAGCCGTGGCCGGAGAACTTCTCCAGCACGGTGGACCTGTCGACGATCGGCCAATTCAACCTGACCGAGGCCTTCGAGAAGCTCGGCCTTGTGACGGCCGTCCTCGTCATCTTTTCGATCATGCTGTCCGACTTCTTCGACACGATGGGCACCGTCACGGCCGTCAGCGAAGAGGCCGGGATCATGACCGAGGACGGCAAGGTTCCGAACCTGTCCCGGGTTCTGCTCGTGGACTCGCTCGCGGCGGTCGCCGGCGGCGTCGGCGGCGTCAGCTCCAACACCTCGTATATCGAGAGCGCAGCGGGCGTCGGCGAAGGCGGCCGGACCGGATTCACCTCCGTGGTGACGGGCCTGCTCTTCCTCGTCGGCATCTTCCTGACCCCGCTCGTCACGCTGATCCCGTTCGAGGCGTCGGGACCGGTCCTGATCCTCGTGGGCTACCTGCTCTTCACCCAGGTCACGGAGATCGACGTCCGCGACCCGGAGGAGGGTATCCCGGCGCTCCTCACGATGATCCTGATGCCGCTCACCTACGACATCACCGTCGGCATCGGCGCCGGGTTCGTGGCGTGGGTGTTCATCAAGCTCATCCGGGGCAAGCTCTCGGCGATCCACCCGCTGATGTGGGTTGTCACGGCCGCGTTCCTCGTCTTCTTCGGGCGCAGCTGGCTCCAGGGCTTCATCCCGGTCTGACCGCAGTCCGGACAAATGGCCGGCGCCCTTCAGGGCGCCGGCCATTTCGATTCCCGATCGAGCGGCGGGCGTCCATCAATCGCCCTCTGATCGATGTGCGCCGGGAGCGGGTACCATCGGGCGGATGTTCGAACGGACGGTACTTGATGGCGGGCCGCGCCTGATCAGCGCGGAGCTTCCCGGGTCACGGTCGATCTCGGTCGCCGCGTACGTTCTGGCCGGGTCCCGGGGGGAGGCGGAGGGCCAGGTGGGCGTCGCCCACTTCCTTGAGCACCTGACCTTCAAGGGCACCTCCGCGTACCCCTCCACGCGAGCCCTGAGCGAGGCGATCGAGGGAGTGGGCGGATCGTTCAACGCCGCGACGGATCGCGAATCGACCGTCTACTGGGCACGCGTGCCCCGCCGCGAAGCTGCCCGCGCGATCGGCGTCCTGGGCGAGCTGATCTGCCGGCCAGCCCTCGCCGAAACCGAGATCGATCGAGAGCGCGACGTCATTGTCGAGGAGATCCGGGGTTACCAGGACGATCCCGCCGAGTACTGCCAGATCCTGTTCCAGCAGGCGATGTTCGGGTCCGGCCCACTGGGGCGCGAGATCTGTGGCGAGGAGGCGGACATCCGCGCCCTGGTCCCGTCTCGAATCCGGGAGTTCTGGGCGTCGCGCTACCGGCCCGCCAATACCGTCGTCGCGATCGCCGGCGACATCACGCACGATGGGGCGCTGGATCTCGTGGATCGGGCGTTCGGGCGCGGCAACGGGATCGTGTCCGGCTACGAGGCGGCTCCCGCGCTGCCGGCAGGCGAGCGCGTCCTCGTCGGCCGCCGCGCCACGACCCAGGCACAGCTCTGCGTAGGCGTGCCGGCCCTTCGCCGGGATCACCCCGATGCGTGGGCACTGTCCGTCCTGAACGCCACGCTCGGCGATGGCATGAGCAGCCGGCTGTTCCTGTCGCTGGTGGATCGCGACGCACTCGCCTATGACGTGAGTTCCGGGCTCGTGGAGTACGCAGACGCGGGTGCGCTCGAGGTGAGCGCGGGGGTCGATCCCGGCCGCCTGCCGGCGGCGCTCGACGCGATCCTCGTGGAGCTGGCCGGATTCCGGGATGCACTCGTCCCCGACGCGGAGCTGGCGAAGGCGAAGGCGTACCTTTCCGGCGGGCTGGAGCTTCGAATGGATGAAACGCGTCACCTCGCGTCGTGGGTGGGCGGCCAGGAGGCGCTCCACGATCGCGTCCTCACGCTGGATGAAGCACTCGCCGCGGTGGAGGCGGTGACCGCCGCCGACATCCACCGGCTGGCCACGGAGCTCTTCCGTGACGATCGGCTGCGGCTGGCTGTCGTCGCCCCGGCCCGGCACCTGCGCGGGCTGGAGCGGCGGCTCCGGTTGCCGGCATGAGCGGGACTGATCTCCTGGGCCCGGATCAGCAGCTCGCGAGGATCCACCTCCGGGTCGGCGCGCTGTTCCTGGCACGAGCCGAGCTGGAGGCACTGGCAGCCCGGGACCTCCTGGATCCGGCGGGCCTCGCCGACCTCGCCGAGGCCCGCTGGCGGACGGGAGAGCTCGAACGAGCCGCCGAGTCCGCGTCCGCACATCTCGCCGCCGGCGGCGACCGCCCGATCGCGCGGGTGATCGCCGCTGAGGCCGCTGCCGCGGCGGGCCAGCCCGGAGAGGCCGGAACGCACGTGGCCGCACTCGGGACGTTCACGGTCGCCGAGCTTGAGGCCCTCTTCGCCGGGATGCCCCAGCGGGCGTTCTGGCCGTCGTCGCCGGCGTCGACCGTCGAGCCCATCGAGGCCGCGACGCGGCCGGCTCGCTCGGGCGAGCCATCGACCACGGGGCTCAACGATGGTGATCATGGGCAGGGCCTCTGGCCGGAAGACGGGCCACCACCGGCCGGCCGTCGCGCGGTGCCAGGGTCATTGAAGCGTCGCGGGGCCGGCCGAGCCGGCTCGACGACCGCGGCCCGCGTCGCCTTCCCGGATGCCGGTGAGGTCCTCGCCCGCGCCCGCGATGAGCTGCGCGGCGGCAACCCGGATCGCATCGCGACCGGGCTGGATCGGCTCGCCCTGGCGCTTCGCCTGGACCCGACGCTCGCGCAGGACGTGGTCGAGGCTGTCGGCCGCCGGCAGGAACCGGCGGCGCTTCTCATCCGCGGTGACGCATGCCGGATTCTCGGCCGGACCCTGGAGGCGGAGGCGGCCTTCGCCGCTGCGGCCGCCCTGCTCGATCGACCGACCCGTGGATCCGCTTCGTGAGATCAATCGCTCGCCGGTCCTCACTGCGGGTCCGTGACGAATCGTCGCCTACGCGGCACCATGTGACGCCCCATCGATCGTCTTTGGAGAAATCGTGACCGAACGCACGCTCGTCCTTGTCAAGCCCGACGGCGTCCAGCGCCTGCTGGCCGGCCGGATCCTCGCCCGCTACGAGGAGCGCGGCCTGCGCCTCGTCGGCCTGAAGCTGATGACCGTCGGCCGCGAGCTCGCCGAGCTTCACTACGGCGTCCACAGCGCAAAGCCGTTCTTCCGCGGCCTCGTCGACTTCATCACGAGCGGCCCGGTTGTCGCGGCCGTCCTCGAGGGGCCGAATGCCATCGCCGTTGTCCGGGCGATGAACGGCGCGACGCGCCCGGACGAGGCGGCACCCGGCACGATCCGCGGCGACTTCGCGCTCGAGACGGCGCAGAACCTCGTCCATGCGTCCGACAGTGTCGAGACCGCGGCCGGCGAGATCGCGCTCTGGTTCACCAGCGGCGAGCTCCTGGACTACGGTCGGGAGATCGATCGTTGGGTCCTCGCCCCGGAGGATTGAACCCGGCCAGCGCCTTCAACCTGACTGATGACGGGCTCCTCGTCGTCAACAACCTCGCGGGAGAGCAGAGCCCGACCTAGATCAGCTGTGGTCCCCACGGACGTTGTCGAGCGGGACCTCCCGTGCGTTGATCAAGCTCGCGCACGGCGCGGCCGCGGCGTTCGTCAGTAACTTGTGTGGGGCCAGCCGCGACCGATTGGTGACGATCTCCGTCGGTGAGGGCTCGTAGCCCCAAGGTGAACAGTCCCCGAGTTCCCCCGACACCGGGGAGTGCGGACGCTGGGTGTCGCAGGGCGGCGGGCATGCCCGGCCGTGTCGCGCCGGGCCCGGCCGTGTCGCCCCAGCCCCAGCCCGGTCCGCGCTCCCCAGCCCGGTCCGCGCTCCCGTGAGAAGCGCGATTCGCACGAACGAGCGTGGCCCCTCGCCCCAGCGTGCAGATTCCGTCGGAACTGGGCTCGCGCCCGTGCTCGTTCATCGGGATGGCGCAACTGATGGTTGCGCGCACGGGGGCCGGACCTCGTTCGAGGTCTTGATCGAGCGCACCCCATGCGGCCGTTCAGGCTAAGGCCCTTCGCCCACCGCGGTGGACCCGAGCCCGCCGATCGCGACCGAGAGGCCGAGGATCGTGGCCAGCACCGCGGCCACGGCCGCGAGCGGGTAACGGTTCGCCCAGATCGCCGCGGGTGCCACCCGCAGCGGTGAATCGTCGCCGGCCCACCCGACCATCCGGAAGCCGCGGATCCGCGCCGTCGCGTGGGCAGCGCTCCGCACCGGCTCGGCCATCGTGTCCACGCCCCCGACCAGCAGCCGCCCGATGAAGACGACGGGTGCGAACGCGGCGAGGAGAACGATCATGGCCAATGGACCCGGCAGGGCCAGCCGAATGAGCGTGCCTCGGGCATCGAAGCTCGCCATGCCGGGCAGGCCCACGGCACCGAGCAGGACCAGGGCGAGCGCCAGGCCCAGGATCGGCGAGCGGCGGGCCCAGCCTCGGAGATCCACCCGACGGTGCGGACCGAAGGTCGCCCGGGTGACGAGGACCCAGGCTGCGAGGCCGCTCTTCACGGCGACCGCGGCGAGGATCCAGTCTCGCCCCGCCACGGCCGCAGTAGCGCCCGGTGCGGAGAAGGCGAGGAGCGCGATCCCGGCGTCCTGGACGATCGAGTAGGCGAGCACGTGCTCGATGTCGTCATGGACGATCGCCGCGATCCCGCCAAGGATGATGCTCGAGGCCGCGATGAGCGCGATGATGCCGCGCTCCGTGGCGAGTGGCGCACCCGTGGTCGAGATCGTGACATCGACCCACCCGAGCGCGACGAGGACGAAGGCCGCCGCGCCCCAGCCGAGCACGGGCGGGACGGCCGAGGCCGGCATTGCCTCGGCGTACCGGGCGGCCCAGACATGCGCCGGGATCGCCCCGAGCCGAATGGTCGTCGCAGCGGCAATGGCCAGGAGCGCCATGCCCAGCCCGGCCGCCAGGGCCGGGTCGATCTGCCCAGGGGCGCCGAGGGCAGCGTACGGACCAACCGCAGAAGCGCCCCAGGCAACGGCCACCAGGCTGATGAGCCCGGCCGCGAGGAGCGGTCGTAGTGACCGGAGCCCGAGTCCGGGCGCGGCCGCCGAGCCACCGTGCACCATCCCGATCGGCACGACCGCTGCGAGGATCGCGCCCGCGGTGAGGAAGGTGAAGCCAATCCCTGCGTCGGCGGCGGATAGCCCGACCGCCCCGACTCCGAGCCCGATGAGGGCAGGCCCGAGGACTGCCGGTCCGTCGCCGAGCAGCGCGTCGATGACGCCGAAGAGGAGGGTCGAGACGGCCCATGCCACCGCCAGCGTCCGGAGTCCGTCCGATCCGCCGATCAGTGAACCGGCGATCGGCACCGTGTCGGCCGCGTCGATCGACGCCGCCAGCACGACACACGCGACGGCCGTTGCCAGCCCGACCGCAAACGCCGCGTGCCGACGACCGGCCAGGAGGGCCGTTACGAGCCCTCCGGGGAGCGCCAGCGCCGCGAGGAGGAGGACGCTCATCGGTCGGCCGGACCAATCCGGCCGGATCCGGTCCGCGCCGGGACGGACTCCGAGCCGTCGTCGTGGCCGGCACCGCGACGCGCCTCCGCACCCACGAGGACCCCGCCGCCGACGGCGGCGGCCACCAGGAGCGCCACGCCTGCCAGCTGCTCGAGATCGCTCGGAGCGCCCGCGACGCCGATGCGGACGAGGAACAGGCCCTGGATGAGGATCAGCGCCCCGATCGCCGTCCGCAGCGCGTCACGTGCCGCGAAGGCCGGCACGAGGCCTACGACGATCGATGCAAGGCCGACGCTCGTCGCGAGCGCGGCAGGGGTGAGCAGGCCAAGGACGTCGCCGGCCGGGTTGCCAGGCCCGGTGGGGCTGAGCGCCTCGAGTCGCGCCGAGATGCCCACGCCCACGATCCATGCTGCGATCGCCATGAGCGCCTCGGCCGGCCAACCGAGTCGCGATCCGCCGCGGGTCGGTTCTCCCCACCGGCCGGCCGTCAGGCCCGGCACGGTCGCCACGGCCGCCCGAAGGAGGTACGCGGCGAGTGCCGCACCGATGACCCGCAGCGCGAGGGTCGACACCTGGGGAAGGGGATCCGCGAGGAACGGAGCCGCTCCGAGCGCAATGGCCAGTCCGACCAGGCCCGCGCGGGCCTCGCGGGCCGAGATCGCGATCACGGCGCCGGCCGTCACCGCGAGGGCAATCCCCGCGAGGATCGGGTTCACGCGGAACGGGTCACGGCGTCGGCGTCGCCAGCTCGGGGTGCTCCGGGACCGGGAGGAAGCCGAGCTGGTCGAACGGCCAATACCGGAGCCATGCCCGCCCTACGACGTGCGAGATCTCGATGGGCCCGAAGTTCCGGGAGTCGGCCGAGTCCTCGCGATGATCGCCCATGACGAACAGTTCGCCGTCGGGAACGACCCACCGGGTTGCGCCCCCCGGCGCCGGGTAGGACTGCTGCTGGACGCCGTCCGTGGCCCGGAAGATGTACGGCTCGCTGACCTCGACGCCGTCGACGAGGACCAGGCCGTCCTGGAGCTCGACGGTGTCGCCGGGCAGGCCGAGCACCCGCTTGATGAACGGGACATCCGAGCCCTGGCTCCAGCTCTGCGGCGGTTTGAACACGATGATGTCGCCATAGGAGTAGGCGTCCCAACGGGGTGACAGCTTGTCAACCAAAACGTACTGCTCCGGGATGAGCGTGTTCTCCATGGAGCCCTGCTGGACCTTGTACGGCTGGGCGACAAAGGCCTGGATCCCGAAGAAAATAACGACCGTTAGGACGAGGGTCTCAAGGACCTCGAGCAGGCAGCCGAGCGCGGGACGTTGGCTCACAGGACCGGGAGTATAGGGGCTGTGCTATGGTCCCGCCCCGTGACTGCCCGTCCCGGCGTGAGGTGGCGATGCGCCGGCTGATCTCGTTCGTGAGCCTGTTCGTGGCGCTGACGGGGCTGGGGCTCGTGCTCTACAACGCGACGACCGTGGATGGTCGCCCGCCCGGGATCAAGTCGATTGCGCTGAGCGCGCCCGTGGACGATCCGCGCGTGGCCCAGACGCTCACGGCGATCGACATCGAGTTTACGGAGCCGGTCCGGACCTCGACCGTCGAGTCTCGCTTCCGGATCGAGCCGCCCGTCGACGGCGCGTTCACATGGGACGGCTCGACGGCGATCTTCACGCCGTCGCACAAGCTTCCCTCCGACACCGATTTCATCATCCGGATCGAGCCGGGGGTGGAGGACCTCGTGGGCAACACGGACGAGGTCGGCCTCCCCGGCTGGGCGTTCCGGACCGTGGGCCCGCCGGTGGTCCTCCGAGTGACGCCCGGGGATGGTGACCCCGCGGTTGCTCTCGACGCTGTTGTCGAGCTCGTGTTCGACCGGCTCATGGACACTGCTTCGGTCGAGGCTGCGATCCTCGTGGATCCGGCCACGCGGGTGGCGGCGACCTGGCGCGGGTCGGTGGTCACCCTTGACTTCCAGCAGGCGCTTCGATTCGGGACGACCTACACGCTCACCGTGGGAGCGGCTGCGGCCGACACCGGCGGGAGTCGTCTCGGCGTCCCCTTCGCCACGAGCTTCACGACCGTCGGGGCGGGCCTGTCGATCGCCAGGACCATACCTGTCGACGGTGTGGCCGGCATCGGCGTTGGCACGCCGATCGCGATCCACTTCAACGCCCCGATCAATCCAGACACCGCACGCTCGGCGCTCCAGATCACTCCGAGCGTTGACGGAGACGTGCGAATCCTGACCCTTGGCGGTGACCTTGCCTCGGGAGCCGCGCCGGCGGCGTCCGCAAGGGCGGACACGATCATCTTCGTGCCCTCCGCGACGCTCGCTCCGCATACCACCTACACGGTCACGCTCGACCCGACGGTCGCGCGGCTGGATGACCCGACCGTCGTGTCCACGGGACGGACCTGGAGCTTCACCACCGGAGCGCCAACCACGTCCGGCCAGAACCAGATCGCCTTCCTGGGCGCTCGCGGCGGCATCCGGAACGTCTGGGTGATGAACCCGGATGGCACGAACCAGCGACAGCTCACCGTGGAGCTCGCACCGGTGAGCAGCTTCGACACGACGACAGACGGCGCGGAGCTGGCCTACGCGGCCGGCGGCGTGGTCACGATCATGTCGATCGACGGCTCGGGCCTGCGCCGGCTGACCGAAGACGATGGACGCCTGGAGTACGCACCGGTCATCACGCCGACCCGCCGCGAGGTCATCGTCGCCCGGCGCGGCCCGACGGGCACCGACCTGGGGTACTGGCTCGTACCGCTCCCGGGCGTTCCCGGCGACGACCGCCAGGTCCTGGACCATGGCGCGCCGGCCCCCGGATCGAGTGCGCTCGCCGGGGACGGGATCGGAGAGACGGATGGGACGCCCGCCTGGATGCCCCGGATTGCGTTTGAGCCGAGCGGCCGGCTGGCACTCCTGGTGACGGCGGCGGGCGGTGTGGCGCTCCTGGACCTGTCGGCTCCGACGCTCGGAGGCGGCACGTCGGCCGTCCCGGTGTCTGTGGCCCTGGTGGGTGATGCCGCACCGGTCTGGGCTCCCGGACGCGATGCATTCGTGCTGTCGGCGATCCCCCCGACTGGTGGGCCTTCCGCGCTCTACGCGGTCGATACCCGTGGGCGTGCGACGCGGCTTGCCGGGACTGATGGATCTGCCGGGCCCGTGGGACTGGGCCCGGATGGATCCCTGTCGGTTCTCCTCCGTGAGTCGGGCGGACTCGGGCGGCTGCGTGTCGTCGCCCCGGACGGTGGCGTTCGCGAGCTGCCGGGCCTGGCCGGGCGTGACGATCGCTGGCCCGGGTACTCGCCGGATGGCGCGACACTGCTCATCGGGCGGACGCTTGCTGCGCAGCCGTCGTCGTCCGACGGAATCTGGCTCCTGGATCACCTCACCGGTCGGGCTCGGCAGCTGACGCGCGACGGGGCATATGCCCGCTGGATTCGATAGGCGTCGACTCGGCGCCACGCACTCAACAGCGCCCGCGCCATGCACTTGTGAGCGCGCCCCACCCGCACAAGAGCCCGCGCCTCTGGGTGAGTTGACCCGCTCGAACGGCGGTTGATACACTCGCGGCCATCCTGAAACGGCTCGTCCGTAGTGCGCCCTGAGTTCCCGCGCGCGGATCGAGAGTCGCGGCCGCTCTCCGAGAAATGCGCCCACCCGGGCGTCGCGTGCCCACCAGCGGACCGCGAACATGTCGACAACCTGGAGGAACCGCTCGCCCAGATGGACGCCAGTCTGCTTCAGTTGATCATCCTGCCCGCCGGGGTGATCGCCATTCTCTTCGCCCTGTGGCTTGCCCGTGACGTGCTGCGGCGGGACACCGGCACGCCCGAGATGGAAGACGTCGCCGGGATGATCTTCGAGGGTGCCGTGGCCTTCATCCGACGTCAATACACGACGATCGGGCTGCTGGCGCTGGTGGGGGCCGTCGTCATCGGCACGGTCATCACCGTCTTCGAGACGGAGGACGTCGCCGACACCTCGATCTTCGGTCTCGATCTCGGCTGGCGGACCGGTCTGGCCTTCCTCGTCGGCGCCGCATGCTCGATGGCATCCGGAATCATCGGCATGTACATCAGCGTCAAGGCGAACGTGCGAACCGCCGCGGCCGCCCGGCGAAGCCTCGTCGAGGCCGTCCAGGTCGCGATGCGCGGCGGGGCGGTTTCCGGGTTCCTCGTCGTCGCTCTGTCCCTCCTCGGCGTCTACGGGATCTTCAGCCTGTTCGGCGGGCTCGGCGGCGGGCAGGCCACGCACGACGCCCCGTTCCTGATCGTCGGCTTCGGCTTCGGCGCCTCATTCGTCGCGCTGTTCGCCCAGCTTGGCGGCGGCATCTACACGAAGGCGGCCGACGTCGGGTCGGACCTTGTCGGCAAGGTCGAGGCGGGCATCCCCGAGGACGACCCGCGCAACGCCGGGGTCGTGGCCGACCTCGTCGGCGACAACGTGGGTGACTGTGCCGGCCGCGGTGCCGACCTCTTCGAATCGACCGCAGCCGAGAACATCGGCGCGATGATTCTCGGTGTCGGCGTGTACGGCATCGCCCTCGCGGCGGGCTGGCCGAGCCCCGAGGCCTGGATCTTCTTCCCGCTGGTCATCCGGGCGTTCGGTCTGCTGTCCACCATCGTGGCAATCTTCTTCGTGCGTGGCCGCGAGGACGAGAACCCGATGAACATGCTCAATCGCGGGTACTGGGTCACCACCATCCTGTCGGTTGGGGCCCTCTACCTGACCACGAACGTCATGATGCAGACGAACGGCAACGCGCCGTCCGGCCTGCCGGTCTGGCTCTACTACTTCGGCGCCGGCGTCGTCGGCCTGGCGACGAGCGTCGCGTTCGTCTACATCACCCAGTACTACACCGCAGGGACGTTTCGTCCCGTCCGCGAGATCGCCGAGGCGTCCCGCACCGGCCCGGCAACCAACATCATCTCCGGCATGGCGGTCGGCTTCGAGACGACGTTCGTGACCGCGATCACGATCGGCATCGCCCTCTTCGCCAGTCATTGGTTCGGCGCACAGGCCGGCATCGTCAACGCCGATGGCCGGGACGTCGGCGGCATCTTCGGCACGGCCGTGGCAACCATGGCGATGCTCATGACCACCGCATACATCCTCGCAATGGATACGTTCGGCCCGATCACGGACAACGCCGGTGGGATCGCCGAGTTCAGCCGCGCTGAGGCCGGCGCACGCGAGATCACGGATCGGCTCGACGCGGTCGGCAACACCACGAAGGCGCTCACAAAGGGCTACGCGATCGCGTCCGCCTCGCTCGCTGCCTTCCTGCTGTTCAGTGCCTACATCGACAAGGTCAACCTGATCCAGAGGAACCGCGGAGGGGAGCTCCTCGACTCCGTGAACCTCGCCAACGTCAACGTCTTCATCGCCGCCCTGATCGGCGCGATGCTCGTCTACTTCTTCTCGTCGCTCGCGATTCGGGCCGTCGGCACGACCGCCCAGGCGATCATCGTCGAGGTTCGGCGTCAGTTCCGGGAGATGCCCGGGATCATGGACTACAGCGTTCGCCCGGACTACGCCCGGGTCGTCGACATCACGACCAAGGCGGCCCTGCGCGAGATGATCGCACCCGGTTTCGTCGCCGTCGCCACGCCGATCATCGTCGGGCTCCTGCTCGGGGCCGAGGCCGTCGCCGGGATGCTCATGGTGGGCACGATCGCCGGCGTCCTGCTCGCCACCGTCCTGAACAACGGCGGCGGTGCCTGGGACAACGCCAAGAAGTACATCGAGGCGGGCAACCTCAAGGACGCCGACGGCAACACCCTCGGCAAGAAGTCCGCCGCCCATGCGGCGGCGGTCGTCGGCGACACGGTGGGCGACCCCTTCAAGGACACGGCGGGCCCGTCCCTCCATGTGCTCGTGAAGCTGCTCGCCACGATCACCCTCGTGCTCGCGCCGCTCTTCATTCGCTAGCCCTCCTCAGAGCACGGCGGCCGGGCATCGCCCGGCCGCGCAAGGAGCCGGATGGACATCTTCGTCCAGGCCATCGTGATGGGGCTCGTGCAGGGCCTCACCGAATTCCTGCCCGTCTCCAGTTCCGGCCACCTGATCATCGTCCCGGCCCTCCTGGGCTGGGACAGTCCGTTCATCGACAGCCTGGCGTTCAGCGTGATGCTCCATCTGGCGACGCTCCTGGCCCTCCTCCTGTTCTTCCGGACGGACTGGCTCCGGCTCATCCCGGCCTGGTTCGCCTCGCTGCGTGACCGCTCCATTGGGGGCGATCCGGACCGGAAGCTGGCCTGGCTCCTCTTTCTTTCCACGATTCCTGCCGTCATCGCGGGCCTGCTCCTCAACGACCTCATCGAAGGCGCCTTCCGGTCAGTCGGCCTGGTGGCGGTCACCCTCGTCATCGGTGCCGCGATCCTCTGGCTCGCAGAGCGCGTTGGGAGCCGAACTCGGCGAATGAGCGAGCTCGGCGTGAGCGGGGCGATCGGGATCGGGGCTGCACAGGCCCTCGCGCTTGTGCCGGGCATCAGCCGGTCGGGGATCTCGATCTCGGCCGGCCTGTTCGCGGGGCTCGACCGCGAGTCCGCGGCTCGCTTCAGCTTCCTCATGGCGACGCCGATCACGGCCGGTGCCGGCATCTTCGAGCTCCGGAAGGTCATCATCGGCGAGGCCGGCGTGGACGTGGCGATCGCGCCGCTGCTGGCCGGCATGGCCTCCGCGCTCGTGGCGGGACTCCTCGCGATCTCATTCCTGCTGCGCTTCCTGCGGACCAATCCAACGACCGTCTTCATCGTCTATCGCGTCCTGCTCGCGGCCGTCGTCGTCGTGGCGTGGCTGGGACTCTGGGACCGACAGGGAGCCTGAGGCTGTGGAGGTCATGAAGCAGCTCCGTCAGCGGGCGATCCGCGACCTGGTCGACCAGCGGCCCATCCGCACGCAGCAGGAGCTCGCTGCCGCCCTCCGGGAACGCGGTTTTCGCACGACGCAGGCCACGGTCAGCCGCGACGTCGCGGAGCTCGGCCTCGTCAAGGCGACGCGGGAGGGGACACATGTCTACGCCCTGCCCCCGCTGCTCGTGGAGGCGGAGGTCTCCGGCGAGGACCGATTGCGCAGGCTGCTTCGCGACCTCCCTGCCGAGATCCGTGAGTCGGGCTTGATCCTGGTGATCCGGACGCTGCCCGGATCGGCGCATCCGATTGCTGCCGCCCTCGACCGGGCTCGCTGGCCCGAGGTCGTCGGCTCGATCGCCGGTGACGACACCGTCTTCGTCGCACTTTCTGATCGAGTTGCGCTCCGGCGCGTGAAGGATCGCCTGCTGCAGTTCGCGGGGCCCGAGTGAGGCTTTGACACCCTTCGGGGGGCACGCTAGGCTACGTCCCCGGTCGAACTCCAGCCCGCGGGACACCTCCCGGAGCCGCTGGGGTTTCTTCGTTTATTGAACGTCCGCCGTTCCGTCATCGGCAGCATGCGGTGACGCCGAGCCACACTCGGGAGCCCACGTGAACAACAAGACAACCTACATCTCTCGGGAAGGGCTCGAGAAGCTTCGCCAGGAACTGGAAGAGACCGTTTCCGTGCGGCGGCCGGAAGTGGCCGGCCGGATCCACGACGCGAAGGAGCATGGCGACCTCAGCGAGAACGCCGAGTACGAGGATGCCAAGAACGAGCAGGCGTTTGTCGAGGGCCGGATCCAGACGCTGGAGGCCCTCATCAAGAACGCGACCCTGATCGACGAGCATCACTCGAAGGACTTCGTCCAGATCGGGTCCACCGTCACGGTCACCGGACCGGACGGCGAGGAATCGTTCACGATCGTCGGATCCACGGAGGCCCGCCCGACGGAAGGTCGGATCTCCAACGAGAGCCCGGTCGGGCGTGCCCTCCTCGGCCGCAAGAAGGGTGACAAGATCACCGTCCGCGTCCCCGCGGGCGACATCTCGTACGCGGTCGTCGCAATCGCCTAGTCTTCGAGGTCGGCGGCGGCGGTCCGTCCGCCGGAGGCCCGGCGGACGGTACCCAACCCGCGCCTCCGAGCCACCACGAGGAGCAGCACCCAGATGGAGTGGGCGGACGAGCTGGCCGCGCGGGTCTCCGGACCGCAGGTCATCAACGACTCGAAGACCCCGTCCGGGACGGTCCACGTCGGGAGCCTGCGTGGCCCCGTGATCCTCGACGTGATCACCCGCGCGCTCCGAGTGGCCGGCCACGACACGATCCTCCTGTACGGCGTGGACGACCTCGATGCGATGGATGCGCAGGCCCTCCTGACGCCCGACGCCGTCGAGCGCTACATGGGCGTGCCGCTCGCCCACATCCCGGACCAGGCGACAGACGGGCACGCCTCGTACGCGCGCCACCACGCCCAGACATTCATCGACCTCTTCGCGAATCTCGGGATCCACCCGGATCGCTACTACTGGATGAGCGACATCTACCCGACCGGGGAAATGGATCCCTACATCCGGACCGCGCTCGATCGCGCCCACGTCGTTCGCGACCTGTACCGGCGCGTCTCCAACGTCCAGCACCCGGACACCTGGCACCCGGTCCTGGTGATCTGCGAAACATGCGGCAAGGTCGGGACCACGATCGTCACGAATTGGGACGGCGAGCGCGTGTACTACGAGTGCCGGAAGAACCTCGTCACCTGGGCGCACGGCTGCGGCAACTCTGGCTGGACTGCGCCCTTCGGCGGGCGCGCCAAGCTTCCCTGGAACCTCGAGTGGGCCGCCCAGTGGAGCGTTCTCGGCGTGACGATCGAGCCATGTGGCAAGGACCTCGCCACGGCGGGAGGTTCCCGCGACCGGGCCGATGCCGTCGCCCGCGAGGTGTTCGAGCGGGAGCCGCCGATCCGGGTCGACTACGAGTTCCTGAACATCGGCGGGCGGAAGATGTCGACGTCGAAGGGCCGCGGCGCCGCCGCCCACGAGATCGTCGAGGTCATTCCGCCGGAGCAGCTTCGGACGCTCTTCATCCGGCCTCGCCCGAATCATGCGATCGAGTTCGATCCCGGCGGCACCGACGCCATCCCGCGCCTGTTCGACGAGTTCGACAAACTGGCCGACGCCACCGCGGGGCGCCCCGTCAAGGGCGACTTGCCGCCCGGCTATGCGTCCGTCTTCCGCTACGCGCTGCGTGACCCCGGCGCCGATATCGAGGCGGAGGCCGGGGCCTTCCGGCCGAATTTCGCCCACCTTGCATTCCTCGTCCAGGTCCCGAACGCGGACATTCCCGCCCTCATGACTGCCGAGAAGGGGAGCCCGCTCAACGAGCGTGAGCGCACGGTCCTGGGCGAGCGAATCGCCGCTGCGCGGGGCTGGCTGGAGTCATATGCGCCCGACCGCGCGAGGATGGCCGTCCGAGAGTCCCTCCCGGAGGAGGCCGCGGTCCTGGACGGCGAGCAGCGGATGTTCCTCGGCGCGCTCTCGGGGGCGATGACGGAGGCCGGCCAGGACGGAACCCCGTCCGGGCCCGGCAGCGGCGACGCCTGGCAGACCGCCATCTTCGCCACGGCAGCCGGTCTCGGGCTGGCGCCCGGGCGAGCTTTCGCAGCGCTCTATCTGGCGTTCCTCGGCCGCCCCAATGGTCCGCGTGCGGGATGGCTGCTGGCCGGCCTGGATCCGGTGTTCGTGGCACAGCGACTGCGCGAAGGAGCCGCCGCGGATGCGACGATGAGCGGCGCAGGGGGTGCGGCATGAGCGTGGGACTGGCGAGACTCAGGGATGAGCCGGACGCGATCCGGAAGGGCGCACTCGACAAGGGCGAGGATCCGGCATTGGTCGATGCCGCGCTCGCGGCAGACGAGCGTCGCAGGACATTGCAGGGGGAGGGCGACGCCCTCCGCGCCGAGCGGAACACAGCCTCGAAGTCGATCGGGGAGGCCATCAAGCGTGGCGCGCAGCCCGATGGGCCCGAGGTCGCTGAGCTCCGTGCCCGCTCGACCGTGATCGGGGAGCGGCTCACCGCCATCGACGCAGCGCTGGCCGAGGTCGAGGCGTCGGTGGAAGACCTGCTCCTCCGGATCCCGAACCCCGCCGAGGCGGACATCCCGATCGGCGGCGAGGAGGCGAACGTCACCATCCGAACCTGGGGTGAACAGCTCCCGCACGAACAGCCGCTCGAAGGCGAAGTTGGTGCCGCTGCACCCGCCGGCGGCGCGACCTGGGAGCGACGCCCACATTGGGATGTTGCGGAGCGGCTCGGGATGATCGATCTTGCGCGGGGCGCGAAGATCGCCGGATCCGGGTTCCCGGTGTACAAGGGCGCCGGGTCGGCCCTGCAGCGCGCGCTGATCATGTGGTTCCTGGACGTCCACACCCGCGAGAACGGCTTCACCGAGATCTGGCCGCCGATCGTTGTCAACCAGGCGTCGGCCCGCGGGACCGGGCAGATCCCGGACAAGGAAGACCAGATGTACGTCGTCACGCGTGACGACCTGTACCTGGTCCCGACCGCCGAAGTGCCGGTCACGAATCTCCATCGGGACGAGATCCTCGACGCCATCGAGCTCCCGATCCGCTACGCCGCGTACACCCCGTGTTTCCGGCGGGAAGCCGGCGCGGCAGGCAAGGACACTCGCGGCATCCTTCGGGTCCACCAGTTCGACAAGGTGGAGATGGTGCTCTTCGAGCGGCCAGAGGCATCCGCCGAGGCACTGGAGTGGATGACCGGTCGAGCAGAGGACCTGCTCAAGCGCCTCGGGCTGGCCTACCGCGTGCTGCTCATGGCGACCCGCGAGATGGGCTTCACCCAGGCCCGCAAGTACGACCTGGAGGTCTGGGCCCCCGGCGTGGAGCGCTGGCTCGAGGTCAGCTCGTGCTCCAATTTCAGGGACTTTCAGGCGCGCCGGATGGCCATCCGCTATCGACCCGAGCCCGGGTCAAAGCCGGAGTTGGTGCATACCCTCAACGGTTCAGGCCTGGCGCTTGCCAGAATCGTCGCCGCGATCCTCGAGACCTATCAGCGGCCCGACGGGTCCCTGGATGTGCCACCGCCGCTACGGCCGTACATGGGCCTCGACTGGATTCCGACGCCGGCGTAGCGGCCTGACGGCCACTGCTATTCTCGGCGGCGGAGAGGTGCCGGAGTGGCCGAACGGACCTGTCTTGAAAACAGGCGGGCGCAAGCCCCGTGGGTTCGAATCCCACCCTCTCCGCCATTCCCCGCCCAGTCGATCTCAATCCAGCCTGGAGGCCAAGCCACGTGATGCCGCTGTGCAACGATTTCGCGACCGGCGTTGAGGTCAATCCGCCTCTCGACGTGTGCGAGAGCTGCATCGAGATGGGCGGCACGTGGGTGCATCTCCGGCAGTGCCTGAACTGCGGCCGGACGGGCTGCTGCGACCAGAGCCCGAACACGCACGCCACCGCCCACTTTCGCGAGACGGGCCACGCGATGCTCCGGTCCGCAGAGCCGGGCGAGGACTGGCGCTGGTGCTTCCCTCACGAGCTGTTCTTCATCCCCGGCCCGGGCGGTTACGAGGTCGCCGAGGACTGACAGTCGCCGGCCAGCCGCGCAGGGCGGTCCCCCAGCCGGGCGGTCCCGCAGCCGGGCGGTCCCGCAGCCGGGCGCCGCGATTTCTTGCGCCCGGTGCAATGATCCGGCGAGGCGTTGCGCCTGGTGCAAACAACTCCGGCTCCGGGCGGTGATCGCCAGATTTCCTTGCATCGCATGCAACGAAGATGGTCCGCGAGCCAGGTCCACCGCCGCACGAGGCCTTGAGGGCGCGATCCTTTGCATCCCGAGCAAGGATTCGGCCGGATCGAGCGTGGGCGGGGCAGCCGACCCGAAGTTGTTTGCAGCCCATGCAAACCGACCCGCCCGATGTGGCGCGGGCGCGGCGATCTCCCTAACCGCGCACCTCGGCAAGAATCGCTGCGCAGCGCTCCGGATTCGGGAACGAGGCCTGCGTTCCGGGCCGCGTGACGCTGTCCGAGGCACACCGGATCCCGAGGCTGACCGCAGCTAGCTCGGAGAGGCCGAGCGCGAGGCCCACCGCGAACGCTCCGACGAACGCATCGCCGGCACCGGTCGTGTCGATCGGGGTGACCGGTACCGCCGGGACGCGGGTCACCGTCCCGCCTTCGGCAACGAGCGCGGCACCGCGCGCTCCAAGCGTCACGACGAGCCGCGTCCCCGTCCGCGCGGCGAACTCGATCATCGCTGCATCGGACAGATCGCCGGGTGTCCCGAGAAGGACCCCGAACTCAACCTCGTTCGGCATGAGCCAGTCCGTGGCGGCCAGGAGGTCCGCCGAGATTGAAGCTGCTGGTGCCGGGTTCAGCACGGTCACAGCGCCTCGCTCGCGGGCGACTGCGAAGGCGGCCGACGTCACCGCCTGCGGGACCTCGAACTGCCCGACGACGACGTCGACCCGCGGCATGGAGCGCATCGCCGCCGCCGCGTGTCCCGGGGTCACGAGGTCATTCGCGCCGGGGACCACGATGATCCGGTTCGTGCCATCCGCCTCGACCCAGATCGGTGCCACGCCGCTTGATGCGCCGACCCGCATCACGCCGGAGGCCTCGATCCCCAGCCGGGCGAAGTTCTCGAGCGTCATCGTCGCGTAGTTGTCGTCGCCGAGCGCACCGACGAAGGAGACGTCGGCCCCCAGGAGCCGCGCCATGACTGCCTGATTTGCGCCCTTGCCCCCAAACCCCGACTGGAATCGATCGCCGATGACGGTCTCACCGGGGCCCGGCGCACGCTGGGCGTAGGTCACGAGGTCGATGTTCATGCTCCCGACCACAACGACCGCCGGCGGCCGCCCCGACCTCACATCTCCCACGCGCGCCCTCCATCCCTCGTTCGATCGCCAACACGATACCGTGGCGGCATGCACGATCAAGGATCGCCCGGGTGAGGGACTTGCGACTCGGCCGCCTCCTGGCCACGGGGGCGGTTCTGGGGGCCCTGCTGGCCGGCTGCATCAGCGCACCCACCCCGAGTGGGGCGACGATCACGGGACCGACAACGCTCGAGCCGACCAAGAACGCAGTTCCGCTTCCGACTTCGAAGGTCACGAAGATCGCCGTGGCCTATGACCTCACGGGACGCGGCGACGGTGGCTTCAACGACCTCGCCTACAACGGCGCGAAACAGGCCGCCGAAGAGCTCGGGGCCGAGATCAGGGAGGTGACGGCCAAGCTGGACGACACGGACGACGACCGCGCCGAGCGTCTGCGTCTCCTGGCCGGGGCCGGATACGAGGCCATCATCGGGGTCGGCTTCACCTACGCGGGGCCGATGCAGATCGTCGCCGCCGAGTTTCCGGACATCCACTTCGCGATCGTTGACGATGGCACGGTCGTGGCGCCCAACGTGCAGGGCATCCTCTTTGCCGAGCATGAGGGCTCGTTCCTCGTGGGCGCGGCCGCGGGGCTGCAGACCACGACGAACACGGTCGGCTTCATCGGGGCCGTGCAGATCCCGCTGCTCCAGAAGTTCGAGGCGGGCTACGCGGCCGGAGTCAAGCACGCCAACCCGGCCGCCACCATGCAGGTCACCTACCTGAGCCAGCCTCCCGACTATTCCGGCTTCGGTGACCCGCCGCACGGCCGAGAAGCAGCGCTCGGGATGTACGACAACGGTGTCGACATCATCTTCGCGGCTGCGGGTGGGTCCGGCTCGGGGGTCCACGAAGCCGCGGCCCAGACGGGTCACTGGTCGATCGGCGTCGATGCCGACGAGTACCTGCTGGCCCCCGAGGCCGTCCGCGACCACATCCTGACCTCGATGCTGAAGAACGCGAACGTCGGGACGTACGAGTTCGTCGTGTCCGTGGCCTACGACACCTTCGTGGCCGGCAACCAGACCTTCGGGCTGGCCAACGGCGGCGTCGGGTATGCAACGTCCGGGGGCTTCGTGGACGACATCCGCAGCCGGCTCGACGAGTTTGCCGCGGACATCGTCGCCGGCAGGATCGTCGTTCCCGAGACCCCCTGACCGGCCGCGCCGAGCGCCGGCCGTCTCACCCGTGACCAGACTCCGAGGCGCAGCACTCCTCCTGACCGCTCCTGCGGCCGCGGCGGGTCTTGCCTTCGCCGTTGCGGCCGTGATCCTCCGCCTCGCCGGCGCCGACCCGATCGCGACCCTGGGCGATGCCCTCGCCTACGGCCTCCAGCCGACAACGCTCGTCGCCGTCGTGAACAAGGCGATCCCGTATTACCTCGCCGGGATCGCGGCGGCCGTGGGGTTCCATCTCCGCCTGTTCAACATCGGGATCGACGGCCAGTACCGGCTGGCGGCCTTTGCCGCGGCGGTCATCGGCGCGGCGGTGGCGCTGCCCGCGCCGCTCCACCTCGCGCTCATCGTGACCGTCGCGCTCGTCGTTGGCTGGGGTTGGGCGGCGATCGCCGGCCTTCTCTACGTCCGGCGTGGAGTCAACGTCGTCATCTCCACGATCATGCTCAACGCGGTCGCGACCGGGCTCATCGCGTATCTCCTCTCGCCGCTGCGACTCGCGCAGCAGGCGCCCGGCAGCAACAACATCACGACGGCCCCGATCCCTGAATCGGGCTGGATCCCGCCCATCGCGCTGCCGGGCGATGTCGGGAGCATCAACGGCTTCCTGGTCATTGCGGTGTTCGTGGGCATCGCCTACTGGCTCGTCCTGAGTCGGACGACCGTCGGCTTCGAGGTCCGCGCGATGGGCTTCTCCGAGCGCGCCGCCACGGTCGCCGGCATCCGTGCGCCCCGGCTCGCCCTCCTGACCATGGCCGCGTCGGGTGCCATCGCCGGCCTCGTCGGCCTGCCGCAACTCCTCGGCGCGTCGCACCGGTTCGGGCTGGACTTCCCGGCGGGGCTGGGATTCACCGGGTTGTCGGTCGCGATCCTGGGGCGCAACCACCCGGTCGGCGTTGCCATCGGCGCGTTCGTGTGGGCGTTCCTCGAGCGCTCGGCGCAGGTCCTCGACCTCGCCGGGATCAGCAAGGAGGTCGTGGCGATCCTCCAGGCGGTAATCGTCCTGTCGATCGTCGTCGCCTACGAGCTCGTCCGGCGCGTGCGGGCGCGGCAGGAGCGCAGGTACGTAGCGCAGGCGGTTGAAGGAGCGCCGGCATGACGGCAACCTCGATGCGCCGACTCGCATCGCGACCGGCGTGGCTTGCCCGCCCGGTCACCCGCGTCGTCCTCGGCTTCGCCGTGCTGTCGCTGCTCAGCGGGGCCCTCGATGCGCCCGACCTCTTCTCGCGCGGCGGGATCGGGGCAACGCTTCGGTTCAGTGCACCGATCCTCCTCGCCGGCCTCGGCGCGCTGTGGGCCGAACGATCCGGCGTCATCAACATCGGCCTCGAAGGGATGATGATCGCCGGCACCTGGTTCGGTGCCTGGGCCGGCTATCAGTGGGGCGTCGGAGCGGGGCTGGTCGCCGGGATCACGGCCGGGACGGCGTTCGGGCTCGTCCATGCACTCCTGTCCGTCACATTCGGGGTGGACCAGGCGATCTCCGGCCTGTCGCTCAACCTCCTCGCGGCCGGTCTGACCCGATTCCTCTCGTCGATCGCCTTCGTCGGAGTGCCCGGGGCCTCGATCGCGACGTCACCACCGGTACCGGACTTCGTGACCGTCAGCGTGCCCGGGATCGACACCCTGCTGACACCCGCCGAGCGGGCCGGCGTCCCGATCCTGTCGGACGCGGCAGCGGTCATCCTCGGCCTCCTCACCGACGTCTCCGTCCTGACCATCGCCGCCATCGCACTTGTGCCACTCACGTGGTGGATGCTCTGGCGGACGCGGCTCGGGCTCCGGATCCGGGCTGTGGGAGAGCACCCCGAGGCGGCCGACAGCCTCGGTGTGCGGCCGTGGCGCTATCGCTTCCTCGCGCTCGGGGTTTCGGGTGGGCTCGCCGGCCTCGGCGGCGTCTACCTCGTGACCGTCGCGTCCAGCCTGTACCGCGAGGGCCAGACCGCCGGCCGCGGATTCATCGGCCTCGCAACCGTCATCTTCGGGAACTGGAATCCGTGGTCCGTCACGCTCGGGTCGGTTGTCTTCGGGTTCACCGATGCCCTGCGGACGCGCCAGGAGGTGACGGTTGGCGTGCTGCTTGTCGGGCTCGGGGTGCTCTGCGCCGTGGTGGCGATCCGGCGGGCCCTCGGGCGCGACTGGCGCGGCGCGGTCCTGTTCGGGATCCCGGCCGGCGCAATGCTCGCCTGGTTCGCGCTTGTCCGGGTCGTCCCCGCGGAGCTCGTGAGCTTCGCGCCGCACCTCACCACGCTGCTCGTCCTGGCGTTCGCACGCCAGCAGCTCCGTCCGCCGGCGGCGCTGGGAGTACCGTTCAGGCGGGACAGCGACTCGTGACGCGGCGTCGATCCGCGAATGCCCGATCATGTCGAGATCAGCCCCAGGCCAGGGGACGTCATGCCTGAATCAACGGGGTATATCAAGTTCGTCGGCAACATTGACGGTGCCACCTCGGGCGCCCTGATGAAGGCCATCGACGAATTCCTGTCCCAGGGCATGTCACGAATCGTCCTGCTCATCTCGTCCCCGGGCGGGACGGTGTTCCACGGCCTGACCCTGTACAACTACCTCGCGGGCCTGCCAATCGAGGTGGACACCCACAACTTCGGGACCGTGGACTCGATCGGTGCCGCCCTGTACGTTGCTGGGCGGCGGCGGTACTCGGTGCCGGACGCTCGCTTCCTCATTCACGGCGTGAGCGCCAACTTCCCCGCGAATGCTTCGCTCGAGGAAGATCAACTCGCCGAACGCCTCGCGGCCCTCAGGTCGGACACCGCGAACATTGCCTCGGTCCTCGGTCGAGGTACGGGCAGATCGACCGACGAGATCCACGCCGTGATGCTGGCGCGCACGGTGCTGACCCCGGTCGAGGCGATCGACTTCGGGCTCGCGCACGAGATCAAGTCCGATCTCTTCCCCGCGGGCGCGCGAGTGACATCGATCGTCACGCAGTGAGGTCCCGGAAGCGGGTCCTCGGTGGCGGCTTGACCGTCCTGGGGATCTGACCCACACTGATCAAGAAAGCACAATCTGTGTAGTGCTGTGTAAGGTAGGCGCCATGTCCGAACGACGGTCGAACCGGGTCAACGTCCTTCTGGACGACGAGCACGCGGCCAGGCTGTATCGGCTCGCCGACCGAACCTATGTCAATGCGGGCACGCTTGCGCGATCGCTGCTCTCCACAGCCCTGGATCAGGCCGAGCCCGACCCGGCCAACGTGGCAGCCCTGCTGGACACCATCCCGGGCGCGTACGAGAGGGCACAGCAAGGGCTCCGCGACGTCCGAGCCGGACGCGTCGTTCGCTTGGACGACCTCTGATCCGATGGCGACGGTCGTCCTCGCCGAGTCCGCAGTCGCCGACCTCGATGCCCTGATCGCGACCCACAGCCTTCCCGGCAATACCCGGGAGCGTGTCCGGACATCGCTCCAATCTCTGGCGACCTTCCCGCTGCTTGGCCCGGCTCTGTCCGGGGCCTGGCAGGGATTCCGCTTCGTCCTCGGTCCCTGGCCTTGGATGCTGCTCGTGTATGTCTACGATGGGGAGGTGGGCCAGGTTGCCGTCGTCACGATCCAGGACGCACGATCGGCTCGAGCCGCCACTTCTGAGCGGTAGCCCCGAGGCGGCCGACAGCCTGGGCGTCCGGCCGTGGCGCTACCGCTATCTCGCGCTCGGGGTGTCGGGCGGATGCCGCGTGATCTGATCGTCGATCTGCACGCTGTTGACAATCTCGTCGGATTAGCCGACTGTATTAGGCACACGTACAAGCCACAAGAGGAAGTGCCGGTTCCCGGCAAGGAGGACTCATGGCCACCATCACGATCCGGAACGGTGTGGACGTGGATCGTCTCGTGGCGACCGTCGGCGCGGTCCAGGGCGACCAGAACGTCGCCAAGTTCACGTTCCGGGCCCGGAGCAGCTGGGAGACGGGCGGCCGCAACCGTGGAGAGATCCGCGAGTTCGAGCACGCGGGTGGGACGACCACCCGCCCAGAGGCCTTCCAGCTGATCGGCGACGAGCCGCCGGTCCTGCTTGGCACGAACGCCGGCCCGAACGCGGTGGAGCTCGTGCTCCAGGCGCTTGCCTTCTGCTACGCGGTCGGCTTCGCCTACAACGCCGCGGCGCGCGGGATCGACATCGAGGAGCTGCGCTACGAGGTCGAAGGCGACCTGGACCTGCACCGCTTCCTCGGGCTCGGCGGGCCGCGCGCGGGGTTCTCGGCGATCCGCGCCAAGAGCTGGGTCCGGTCACCCAATGCGACGGCGGCGCAGCTCGAGGAGCTCTGCCAGTACGTCCAGGACACGTCGCCCGTCCGTGACATCCTGGCCAGCCCGGTCCCGGTCGAAACCGACCTGATCGTGCTCGATTGACGACTGATCGCCCGCCGACCCCGGTCCTCCGAGGGCCGGGGTCGACCGCCTCCCGGGCGTCCACCGAAGATGCCTTCCTCGACGCTGCCGAGCGCCTGCTCACCACCGTCGGCTATGCGGGGATCACGACCCGCGTGCTTGCCGAAGAGGCTCGAACAAATCACGGCCTCATTCACTATTACTTCGGCTCCATGGACAATGTCTTTGTCCGCGTGCTCGAGCGGTTCACGGAGCGGCTGATCGCGCGCCAGCGTGAGATGTACCGGGCCGACGTCCCATTCCTCGAGAAGTGGCGACAGGCGATCGGGTATCTCGACATGGATCGCCACTACCAGAAAGTGTGGTTCGAGCTCCAGGCCCTGTCGTGGAACCGTCCGCACCTTCGCGATCGGGTCGCGGCTGTCAACGGGGAGTGGCGCGCCGTCCTGACCGAGGCCTTCGCCGCGCCGCGCGACGAGTTGGGGATCGAGATGCCACTCGACGCCTTGGTTGCGCTCGTAATGACGATCAACGAGGGGATCATCCTCGAGCGGCTCTCCGGGGTTGAGACAGGGCAGCGTGAGCTCCTCGACTGGATCGACGGCTGGCTGCAGCGGCGACAGGCGGAGATCGGCGACCAGGGGCGCATCGCATGAACGCGACCGAACCATCGATCGTCACCGGCACGGAGCGCGAGCAGACGCGTGCCGCATACCCGATCCGGGACGGCTACGTCGACCGCGATGGCGTCCGGATCTTCTGGGAACTCTACGGCGAGGGCGATCGGACGATCCTCTTTCTACCGACATGGTCGATCATCCACTCGCGGACCTGGAAGGCGCAGATCCCGGACTTCGCCCGCCGCTGCCGGGTACTGACGTTCGACGGGCGCGGGAATGGCCGATCGGACCGGCCCGAGGACCCACGTGCGTACAACGAGGAGGAGTTTGCGGCAGACGCGCTCGCGGTCATGGATGCGACCGAAACGCCGACGGCCGCGATCGTCGCGTTTTCGATGGGCGCTCGTCGGGCGCTGACCCTCGCCGCGAACCATCCCGATCGTATCGAGCGGGCGGCGTTCATCGGCCCCTCGGTGCCGCTTGGGCCGCCAACACCCGAGCGGGCGACGGTCCTCGAGGAGTTCTGGGTCGAGCTCGATCGCCACGATGGATGGGCGAAATACAACGCCGGCTACTGGCTCAGGGAGTATCCGGACTTCCTCGAGTTCTTCTTCTCGCAGGTGTTCAGCGAGGCGCACTCGACGAAGCAGATCGAGGACTGCGTGTGCTGGGGCCTGGAGACGACCGGGCAGACGCTCGTCACAGGGGAGAAGGGGCCAGAGTTCAGCGAAGAGCATGCCCTCGAGCTCTGCTCACGCGTGACCTGCCCCGTCCTCGTGATCCACGGCGCGGACGACCGAATCGTCGGCCACCGCCGAGGTGAGCTGCTGGCGGCCGCGACGCACGGCACGCTCGTCACGCTCGACGGATCCGGCCATGCCCCACACGCTCGCGACCCGGTGAAGGTGAACCTCCTCCTCCGCGAGTTTCTCGGACTGCCGCAGCCGACGTCCCGGCGATGGACTCGCGCGCGGAGCCGGAGGAAACGCGCGCTGTACATCTCATCGCCCATTGGGCTCGGCCACGCGCAGCGCGACGTCGCGATCGCGCGCGAGCTGCGCCAGCTCCGTCCGGACCTCGAGATCGACTGGCTCGCCCAGGATCCGGTGACAAGAGTCCTCCAGGCGAACGGCGAGCGGATTCATCCCGCCAGCGCGCGCCTGGCGAGCGAGTCGGGCCACATCGAGTCCGAGTCAGGGGAGCACGACCTTCACTGCTTCCAGGCCGTGCGGCGAATGGACGAGGTCCTCATCTCGAACTTCATGGTCTTCCACGACGTGGTCAAGGAGGAGTCGTACGACCTATGGATCGGCGACGAGTCCTGGGAGCTTGACTATTACCTTCATGAGAACCCCGAGTTGAAGACAGCCCCCTACGTCTGGATGACCGACTTCGTCGGCTGGCTGCCCATGCCGGATGGCGGGGAGCGCGAAGCCTTCCTGACCGCTGACTACAACGCCGAGATGATCGAGCAGATCGCACGCTATCCGCGTGTCCGCGACCGGGCCATCTTCGTGGGCAACCCGGACGACATTGTTCCGGATACCTTCGGCCCCGGACTCCCGCTCATTCGCGAGTGGACGGAGGCGCACTACAACTTCGCGGGCCACGTCACCGGATTCGACCCGAACGAGCTCGCCGACCGCGAAGCGCTGCGGGCAGAGCTGGGCTACGCGCCGGACGAGCAGGTCTGCCTCGTGTCGGTGGGCGGCTCCGGTGTGGGCGGCGACCTGCTGCGGCGGGTCATTCAGGCCTTCCCCGACGCGAAGCTGCGGGTCCCAGCCCTTCGAATGATTGTCGTCGCCGGTCCACGCATCGACCCGGCGAGCCTTCCACAGCTCGAGGGCGTCGAGATCCGCGGGTACGTCCACGAGCTCTACCGGCATTTCGCCGCCTGCGACCTCGCCGTGGTCCAGGGCGGCTTGACGACGACGATGGAGCTGACCGCGAATCGGCGACCGTTCCTCTTCTTCCCGCTTCGCCATCACTTCGAGCAGAACTTTCACGTTCGTCATCGGCTCGACCGTTACGACGCCGGCCGGTACATGGACTATGCGACGGCGACGCCCGTGGCCATCGCCGAGGCGATCGCTACCGACATCGGGGGCCATCCGCCGTACCGGCCCGTGGAGCGTGACGGAGCGGCGCGCGCTGCGATGCTGATCGCAGATCTCCTGTAGCCCAGGGACTGGGCGTGGCTCGTTGGCGTCGGGCCGTCCGAGTTCATCAGCAGTTGTTAAGGTGAAAGCCATCGCTCGCCATCGTCCATGAGGTGCAGGAATGTCCGACTACCCGGATCTCTACGCCGACGGCTTCTCGCTGACCGCCGGGCCATTCGGCGTGACCTTGACGCTCCACCGCAGCGACCCGACGGGCGAAGCAGGGCCGCACCAGGACCCCACCGTGATCGTCGGACGGGTTCGGTTCAGCCGCGAGCTGGCCAAGGTATTGGCGGATCAACTGACCCAGATGCTCGCGGCCTCGGCGCAATCGCAGGCGTCGTCATCGGTAAAGCACTAGAGGTTGTCTGGAACGCCGAACGGATCGAGCCCGTCGACAATCGAGCCGTCGACGCTTGACGCCTCGCAATGACCCCGCCTAGACTCCGCGCCTAACTGAATACGGGCAGTGAACGGGACGAGTACCCGTCGCGCGTCGGCAGAGAGATCCGGTGGCTGGTGGAAACCGGAGCGACGGCGGCAGGGAATGGACCCGGGAGCCTCCGGACCGAACGGCGAACGCGGCGGCAGGACCGCCACCGACCCAAGTAGGCTCCGGCGCAGAGCGCCAGCGATACAGGGCAGCGCCGATCGGCAGCTCAACGGAGCACCCGTCGGTCACGAGAGTGCGGCAATCGCCGAATGAGGGTGGCACCGCGGAAGGCACGGCCTTTCGTCCCGGGAGGACGAAGGTCGTTTCTTGATTCTCGGGCTCGTTTGCCCGATCGGGTCAAACCGGAGGCGTTGTCAGCGATGAACAGCAGCATGGACCCGCTCAGCCTGGCCGAGGCGAAGCGACAGTCCGCGACCGCGGACACCGTCCTGCTGCGTGCCACGCGCTCCGCCGACCTCGAGACGCCGATCGGCGCGTTCCTGCGTCTGGACGACGGCACCACCCCGGCCTATCTCCTCGAATCGGTCGAGGGCGGAGAGCGCCTGGGACGGTATTCCTTCCTCGGCGTCGGCCCGCGGCGACTCCTGGAAGTCCGCAACGGCCGGGCGCGCATCCAGGACCGGCCCGTGGGCGTGCGCGAGTACGCGCCGGATCTCCCGATCCGCGAATTCGAGGCCCTCGATCCGCTCCAGGCGCTCCGCGAGTTCATCCCGCGCCGACGCGTCGCGCCGCGCGAGGGCATGCCGCGCTTCACCGGCGGCGCCGTCGGCGCACTGGCCTACGACGCGGTCTCGATCTTCGAGCCCTCCGTCCCGCTCCCGGAGTCGGATCCGACGGGTGTACCGACGGCCGCCTTCATCGAGACGGACCTCGTCATGGTCTTCGACCACCTGACCCACACCCTCTCGGCGATCGCGTCGCTCCACACGGAGGCGCCCGATTTCGAGGGCCGCTACCGGATCGCCGAGGCCGCGATCTTCGAGGCCCTCGAGCGCACGTCCCGACCGTCGGTCGGGGAGATGGCGGGAGGGAAGACCCGAGGCGGGGCCGGGACGAGCGGCACTGGAGGCACTGGAGGCACGGGCGAGGTCCTCACGCCCTCCGCCATCGAGGCGAGCCTGGGCCGCGACGAGTACATCCGGGCGGTCGAGGTCGCCAAGGACGCGATCGCGGCCGGTGAGGCGATCCAGGTTGTCCTCGCACGTCGCCAGTCGTTCGACCTCCCGATCGATCCATCGACCGGCAGGCAGCTCGACGGCATCGGCCTGTATCGGAGCCTGCGGCGGGTCAATCCGTCGCCGTACCTGTTCTTCACCCGCGTGCCCGGGTTCGAGGTCGTCGGTGCCAGCCCGGAACTCCTGCTCCAGGTCGAGGGCGACAAGCTCACCACCCACCCGATTGCGGGCACGCGGCCCCGCGGCGCCGATGCGCGCGAGGACGCGCTCCTCGCCGAGCAGCTCCAGCGCGATCCGAAGGAGCGCGCCGAGCACGTGATGCTCGTCGACCTCGGACGCAACGACATCGGCCGGGTATCGCGGCCCGGATCGGTGACCGTCAGCAAGTACATGGAGGTCGAGCGGTACAGCCATGTGCTCCATCTCGTGAGCCACGTGGAGGGCCGGCTCCGGCCGGACCTCGATGCGCTCGATGCCCTCCGGTCGGTGTTCCCGGCCGGCACCCTGTCGGGCGCGCCGAAGGTCCGTGCGATGCAGCTGATCGCGGCCGCGGAGGGCGAACGGCGCGGGCTGTACGGTGGCGCCGTGGGTTATCTCGGGTATGACGGCAACCTGGACACCGCGATCACCATCCGGAGTGCGGTCCTGTGGGATGGCCGGGCCCACATCCACACCGGGGCCGGGATCGTCGCCGGGAGCGTGCCGGACAGGGAGTTCGAGGAGACCGAACACAAGGCGGCGGCGCTGCGCCGAGCGATCGAGCTCGCCGCGGGGGTGCCGGAGCCGCCTCGTTCGGTCGAGGCCGCTACATGATCCTCGTCATCGACAACTACGACAGTTTCACGTTCAATCTCGTCCAGGCGCTCGAGGCCAGCGGGGCAAAGGTGACCGTGCTTCGTAACGACCAGATCGATCGGGCCGGCATCGAGGCGCTGGCGGTCGATCCTGCGGCTGATCTCCGGGGGATCGTGATCTCGCCCGGACCGGGCGATCCGGACGACGCCGGTGTGTCGGTGGATGCGATCAAGGTGGCGGCCGAGCACGAGATCCCGCTCCTCGGTGTGTGCCTCGGGATGCAGTCGATGGCCGCGGCCTATGGCGCGCGGATCGTTCGAGCCCCGACACTCGTCCATGGCGAGGCATCGGAGGTGACCCACGACGGCGCCGGCCTCCTCGCCGGGATGCCGCCGAGCTTCATGGCCGCCCGCTATCACTCGCTCGCGATCGATCCGGGGACACTGCCGCCCGAGCTCCGCGTAACCGCGATGTCCGAGGTGGACCGCGTGATCATGGGCATCCGCCACGTATCGCTCCCGCTCGAGGGCGTCCAGTTCCACCCGGAGAGCGTGCTCACGCCCCAGGGCCCGCACCTCCTCGCGAACTTCCTCCGGCTCGCCGGAGAGGGCGAGGCCTCACTGCTCGATGATGCGACCGGGTCATTCGCGACCGCTGGACTCGCGGAGTCCGAGCCCCCGGGGTCCGACCGATGAGCGAGCAGGTCCGGGCCGCCCTGGCGGCCGTCATCGAGGGCCGAACGCTCGATCTCGACGAGGCACGGCTCGCGATGGGTTCGGTGATGGACGGCGAGGCGACGCCGGCCCAGCTGGCCGCGCTCCTCGTGGCGCTCCGGATGCGTGGCGAGACCGTGGATGAGCTGGCCGGGTTCGCCACGGCGATGCGTGAGCGGGTCGTTCGCGTGGAGGCCCCCGACGGGACGATCGATGTCGTCGGGACGGGCGGCGATGGATCAGGGACCTTCAACATCTCGACGACCTCGGCGCTTGTCGTCGCGGCCGCCGGCGTGCCGGTCGCCAAGCACGGCAACCGGGCGATCACGTCCCGATCGGGCGCGGCCGATGTCCTGGAGGCGCTCGGCGTCCGCGTGGATCACGATGCTGCATCCGCAGCCGCGGACCTTCGCGAGTTGGGGTTCGCGTTCCTGTTCGCACCGGTCTTCCACCCCGCGATGCGGCACGCCGGCCCGACGCGCCGCGAGATCGGCGTCCGGACTGCGTTCAACCTGCTCGGGCCGCTGACGAATCCAGCCGGTGCGAGAAGGGCCCTCATCGGCGTTGGCGATGCCAGTGCGGCACCGCGCATCGCGGAGGTCGCCAGGCGGCTCGGCACGGAGCGGACCCTGGTGGTCCACGGCGCCGGCGTGGACGAGATCCCGCTCGATGGGAGCGGCGTCATTCACGACGTGACGCCTCACCGGATCCGGGAGTCCACCGTGGACCCGGGCGCGCTCGGCCTGCGCGCGGCCGCGACGAGCGATCTGCGAGGCGGCTCGGCCGAGGAGAACGCCGCGCTGACGGTCTCGATTCTCGAGGGACACGGTGACGCTCGGCGCGACGTGGTGCTCCTGAACGCCGGAGCCGCGTTCGTGGTCGCGGGCCGGGTCCAGAAGCTGGGCGATGGAATCGCGCTCGCGGCCGAGACGATCGACGCGGGCGCCGCGCGGCAGCTCCTCGAGCGGCTGCGAGATTCGAAGCGCGCGACTGATGCGGCCCGCGCTGCCGCGGACGGAGGCGGCACGTGAGCGTCGGGCCCGCACGTGGTACCCGGGCCCGTGCCGGGGCAGGGGCCGGCGTCGTGGCCGAGATCGCGGCGCGAAGGCGGGCGGATGTGCGGGCGGAGCTGGCGGGCATCGACCGCGCGGAGCTGCGCCGGCGGGTCCGTTCGGCACCCGCACCTCGCCCGGTCGCCGAGCGCCTCGCGGCCCCGGGGCTCCACGTCATCGCCGAGATCAAGCGATCATCGCCATCGGCCGGCTTGATCGCAGGATCGGGTGAGGACATCGTCGCCCGGGCACAGGCGTACCAGCGCGGCGGCGCGGTGGCCATCTCCGTCCTGTGCGAGCCCCACTGGTTCGGGGGGTCCGTTGCGGATCTCGCAGCGGTTCGTGCGGCTGTGTCGGTGCCGGTTCTGGCCAAGGAATTCGTCGTCGAAGCGAGGCAGCTGGATCTGCTTCGGGCCGCGGGTGCGGACCTGGTCCTGCTGCTCGCCGTGCTTCACCGAGGGCCGCGCCTCTCGCGACTCGTGGACCATGCGCTGGACCTGGGGCTCGAGCCGCTCGTCGAGGTGCATGACGAGCGTGAGCTCGAGGCTGCGCTGGCGAGCCGCGCGCACGTGATCGGCATCAACAACCGCGACCTCCGAACGCTCCGCGTGGATCCGGAGCGGGCCGTGGCGCTCCGGGCACTCGTGCCGGAGGACCGCCTCGTTGTCGCCGAGTCGGGGGTTCGCGAACCATCGACGGTGCGCGGCTGGCGAGCCCTCGGGTTCGATGCCGCGCTGATCGGGGAGGCACTCGTTCGCGCCCAGGACCCCGAGGCCGAGACGGGCGCCTATGTCGCCGCGGGCCGCGTTCCGACCGACCCGGCGAACCTCGACCGCGTGCCCTTCGTGAAGATCTGCGGGGTCACCGATGCCGCGGGTATCGATGCCGCGGTTCGGTCCGGTGCCGACGCGGTGGGCCTGAACCTGGTCCCGGGGACGCCGCGCGCCCTCGATCTCCGCGAGGCCGTTGCCCTTGCGGCGCGGCTCCGCGCCATTGCCCCGCCGGGATCCCGCCCGGCGATCGTGCCCATCACCGTGGACCTGTCTGCCGACGAGCTCAACCGGATCGGCATAAACCTGGATGCGGACGCCATCCAGCTGAGCGGTCACGAGGCCGCCACGCTCTCAGCAAGCCTCGACCGACCGACCTGGAAGGTGCTGCACCTGCCGGCCGCAGTTCCAGGCGGTACCCGGGATGCTGTCGTCGCCGAAGTGTCGACCGCGGCCCGGGCGCACCTGGCCGCCGGCGCGGCGAGGATCTTCCTCGACACCGCCGGCGGTCCGCACCCCGGGGGCACCGGGGTCCGTGCGGACGCCGCGCTCGTCGCGGCCGTCGCTCGGGAGATCCCGGTCGTGTTGGCCGGGGGCCTCGATCCCGCGAACGTGGGCCCGGCGCTGCGCTCAACCCCGGTCGTCGGCGTGGACGTCACGTCCGGCGTGGAAGCGCCCCGGAAGCCCGGGGTGCGCCCAGTCAAGGACTCCCTCAAGATCGCGCTGTTCGTGAAGCGGGCTCGCGCCGCCCGCATCGACCGGCCGAACCTCGCCGTACGCCCGACCCCCGTCCACCCCGGCCTGCTCGAGACCGACGACCGTGGTCGGTGGGGGATGGAGCGCGACTTCGGGGGCCGGTACGTCCCGGAGACCCTGATGGGTGCGCTCGAACAGCTCGAGTCGGCGTACGACGCGATCCGCCACGACCCGCGCTTCTGGGCGGAGCTCAACGAGCTCCTCGCGCGGTTCGCCGGCCGCCCGACCGCCCTCTATCGCGCGGATCGGCTCGCCGAGGCGGTCCGGAGCGAGGCGATGCGTCTCGGCGCATCGGCACCGGCGCGCCCGGGCGCGGCTGCTCCGGATGTCCCTCGTATCCGCCTGTACCTGAAGCGCGAGGACCTCGCCCACACCGGCGCCCACAAGATCAACAACGCCCTCGGCCAGGCGCTGCTCACGAGGCGGCTCGGGAAGTCGCGGGTCATCGCCGAGACCGGCGCCGGCCAGCACGGCGTCGCGACCGCCACGGCATGTGCGCTGCTCGGGCTGCCGTGCGTCGTCTTCATGGGCGAGGAGGACATCCGGCGTCAGGCCCCGAACGTTCTTCGAATGCGGGCGCTCGGGGCGGAGGTCCGCTCCGTGACCTCGGGCACGGCTACTCTCAAGGACGCGGTCAACGAGGCGATGCGCGACTGGGTCACGAACGTCGAGACGACCCACTACGTCCTCGGCTCGGCGATGGGTCCGCACCCGTACCCGACGATCGTGCGTGACCTCCAGCGCCGAATCGGCGACGAGGCTGCACGACAGCTCGCCGACGCTGAGGGGCGCCTGCCGGACATGGCCCTTGCCTGCGTCGGCGGGGGATCGAACGCGATCGGGCTCCTGGCTCGCTTCATCGGGGAGCCGTCGGTCCGGCTCGCCGTCGCCGAGGCCGCCGGCGACGGCCTGGAAACGGGACGACACGCGGCGGCCATCGCCGGCGGGACGCCCGGCATCCTTCACGGCTCGCGCTCACTGATGCTCCAGGACCGGGACGGGCAAGTCGTCGAGGCGCATTCCGCGTCCGCCGGCCTCGACTACCCGGGGGTCGGGCCGCAGCTCGCCGCACTCGCGGAGGCCGGCCGGCTCGAGGTCGCCACGGCGACGGACCGCGAAGCGATCGCGGCGATGCGCACGGTGACCCGGACGGAGGGGATCCTCCCGGCGCTCGAGACGGCCCACGCGGTCGCGGCCTTGCCCAGGATCCTCGCCGGGCTGGAGGGCTCCGGCCAGCCGCTGCCGGAGGGCGCACTCGTCCTTCTCGGCTTCTCCGGCCGTGGCGACAAGGACATGGCCGCGCTCGATCGGTTCAGTGACATTGAGCCGTGGGCGGATCTGCCGTGACCGCCACCGAAGTCGGCGCAGCCGCCACGCACCACACGAACGACACCGTCGGCGCCCGCCGGATCGGGGCCGCCTTCACCCGCGCTCGCGCGGAGGGTCGAGCGGCCCTCATCCCGTACGTCGTCGCAGGCTACCCGGACTACGACATGTCGTTCGCAGCGGCCTGCGCGACGATCGACGCCGGCGCCGATCTCCTCGAGATCGGGCTGCCGTATTCGGACCCGCTCGCCGACGGCGCGACCCTCCAGCGCGCCTCGCATGCGGCGCTCCTCGCCGGCGCGACCTTCGACCGCTCGCTCGCGCTCGTCGCGCGGGTCGCGGCCGCCCGACCCGCCGTCCCCCTCGTGACGATGGGCTACGCAAATCAACTCATCGGTGGCGGCGACGGCCGGGACCGGGCGACGGCGCTCGCGAGCGCCGGCGCCGCCGGCGTCATCGTGGCGGACCTGACCCCCGACGAGGGCGCGCCGTTCGAGGCTGTGGCCGCCGAGGCGGGACTCGCGGTCGTCTATCTCGTCGCGCCGACGACCTCACCCGCCAGGCGCGCGGCGATCGCGGCCCGGAGCGGCGGCTTCCTGTACTGCGTCAGCCTCGTCGGCGTTACGGGTGCCCGGACGAGCCTCCCGCCGACAGTCCGGTCGCTCGTCCCGAGCGTTCAGACGGTCTCGCCGGTTCCTGTCGCAGTCGGGTTCGGTGTGTCGAGGCCGGCGCACGTCAAGGCCCTCGCCGCGGCCGGCGCTGATGGGATAATCGTCGCTTCGGCGCTGGTCGACGCGCTGGGGCCGGACGGCACCGATGTGGCGCGGCTGGGCCGGCTCGTCGCGACGCTCAGGTCCGCTACGGCGCGGTAAGCTGCCGGCGATGAGCATCCGCATCGCCGTCGCCATCGAATCTACCGCGAAGAGGACCTTCGCCTGCGCGGTCGACTGGCCGGGCTTGGCGAGATCCGGCAAGACCGAGTCCGCTGCTCTCCAGGCGCTCGCGGCCTGCCTCCAGCGCTACGCGATCGTGGCCCGGTCCGCCGGCGAGGACTTCCAGGGGGCCGGCCTCGAGCTGGATGTCGTCGAGACCGGCGAGGGCAACGCCAGTACCGAGTTCGGCGTCCCAGGCCGCGTTACCGACGCGGACCGCCGCCCGACCTCCGCGGCCGACGCCGGTCGCCTCACCCGGCTCGTCGCCGCGGCCTGGTCGCGGCTCGATGAAGTCGCCGCCGCGGCGCCGGAGTCACTCCGGAAGGGCCCGCGCGGCGGTGGGCGCGACACCTTGAAGATCGTCGAGCATGCGCTCATGGCCGACCATGCCTATGCCCGCGAGATGGGCCTGCGTCTGTCCGCCCCGACCCCTGACGACCGCTGGTCGATCGACCAGCTCCGCGAGGCCATGCTCGCGGTCCTCCGCCAGCCGTCCGACGGCTCGCCCCTGGCCGATCGGAAATGGACCGCGCGGTACGCTGCCCACCGGATCGCCTGGCACGCCCTCCACCACGCCTGGGAGATCGAGGACCGGAGCGCGCCGGCAGAAGGCTGAATCAGCCCGGCCTGAACATCGGAAGATCGATTGCGATCGCGGCCCTCGCGCGAAGCTCCTCGGCGGCCTCGCCCGCTGCCAACAGGTCCCGTACCCCCGACGCGCCGTCCGCCTTCGAGAGCTTTCGCCCGTCCCGGCGCCGTACCAGCGGGTGGTGGAGGAACCGCGGCGGCATCGCTCGGCCCAGGAGCCGGCCGAGCCGGATCTGCGCCGGCGTCGCATCGAGGAGGTCTTCGCCGCGGATCACGAGGTCGATCTGGTGGCGGATGTCGTCGACGACCACGCAGAAGGCGTAGGTCCAGTTGCCGTGGCGGTCGCGGATCGGGAGGTCTCCGGCTCTTGGCGGCTTGCCGGATTGCAGCCCGAGCACGAGGTCCGTCCAGGTCTCGGCGCCATCTCCGAGCGCGGCGCGCCACGTGACATCCGGGGCGTTCCTCGCGAGCCCACGTCCGGCGCATCCGCCCGGGCACCCGGGCCCGGACCACGGCAGCCCCTGCGTCGTCGTCCATTCAGCGAAGGTCGAACGGCTGCAGTCGCACGCATAGACGAGGGCCATCGCATCCAGCTGCGCAACCGCGGCCCCGTAGGCCGCCCCGTTGTCGGACTGGCGATGGGAGGACAGGCCCCCTGCCCGCAGCGAGGCAATCACCGGCTCGTCCGGCACGAAACCGAGCGCCTCGAGGTCGTCGAGGAGGGCGACCTCCAACTCCGGTCGGCAGCGCTGGCGATCGTGATCCTCGATCCGCAGGATCACGGCCCCGCCGGATCCTCTCGCAACACCCCACACCACGAGCGCGCTCGCCACGTGGCCCAGGTGAATGTACCCGGTCGGGGCGGGCGCAAACCGTGTCCGGAGGCCACCCGGCAGCTCGTGGATCGCAGCCTCCAAGGCCGCCTCGAACCCGGCCCGCCTCGCCGTGTCCTCAGCCGTCGCCGGCCTCCCCGCGCCGCCGGTCCGCCGCCTCGAGCGCACGCGTCGCCGTGAACAGTCGTCGGTACAGCGCGAGGAGATCGGCCTGGGGCATCGGTCCCTCGTTGGTCACGGCCACCCGGATCAGGACTTCGCGCTCGCGATCCAGGTCCCGGATCGCCCGCCGACCCGCCGCGGCCTTTGCCCGCCCAATATCGAGGGCCAGCTCCGCTCGTTCGTTCAGGAGCGCCACGATCCGCCGATCCAGGATATCGACCCGCCGCCGGAGTCGCCGCAGCTCGGCAGAGTCGGCCGGGTCGTCACGCCTGACCACGATCGCCTCCGAATTCGGTCGCGATTCGCTCGAGCGCCAGGTGGTAGCCGCGGGCACCCCGCCCGACGATCGACGTCAGGGCGATGTCCGAGAGGAAGTTCACGTGCCGGAATGGCTCTCGCGTCGAGGGATCCGACAGGTGAACCTCGATGAACGGCCGCTGCACCCCGAGGAGCGCATCCCGGAGTGACACGGATGTGTGCGTCAGGCCGCCTGCGTTGACGATCGCGACGTCGAAGTCACGCTGGTGCAGTCGATCGATGAGGGTGCCCTCGTGGTTGGACTGGAAGAAGTCGACCTCGACGCCCAGCTCCGCGGCCCGCGCTGCGAGCCCGGCGTGGATCTGGTCCAGCGTTTCGTACCCGTAGATCTCGGGCTCACGCGTTCCGAGAAGGTTGAGGTTGGGGCCCTGGAGCACGAGGACGCGGGTCACGCTGCACCTCCCACGGTGGCGGGAGTCAGCAGGCCGGCGGCAACGCCGCGAACGAGCTCGGGCGGAATGTCGTCACGGACGACGTACCCGTGGTCGGTCGGGAGGACCCAGCGCAGCCGCCCGGCGCGATGCTTCTTGTCCGTCTCGAGGTGATCGAGGACAGCCTCGAGCGGGTAGGGGAGGGTGCCGCCGCCGAGCCCGAGCCCATCGAGGAGTCGCTCGATCCGGGCGGCTCGATCCGGGCTGGCCACCTCGGCCGCAACTCCGATCCGGCAGGCCGCCCGGAGCCCGTACGCCACCGCCTCGCCATGACGCAGGTCGCGATATCCGCCGGCGGCCTCGAACGCATGCCCCAGCGAGTGCCCGAGGTTCAACGCGATCCGCACCGCCGCCTCCCTCTCGTCCGCGGCGACGATCTCGATCTTCGCCCAGCTACAACGTTCCACGAGTTCGGCGATCGACCCGTCAGTCATGGCCGACGGGTCGCCGGCGGCAATTGCGGCGCCGCGCGTCTCGAGGAGCTCGAACAGCCGCTCGTCGCCCAGCGCGGCCATCTTGACCGCCTCGCCCAGCGCGGCTCGCCGTTCCCGATCCGGCAGGTCGGCCAGCAGCGCGATGTCGATGACGATCGCGGAAGGTTGGTGAAACGCCCCGACGAGGTTCTTGCCCTCCGGCAGATCCACCCCGGTCTTGCCGCCGATGGAGCTGTCGATCTGCGCAACGAGGGTCGTCGGGACCTGGATGAGCGGGACCCCCCGAAGGTACGTGGCCGCCAGGAACCCCGCCGTGTCACCGAGCGCGCCGCCGCCGACCGCCACGATCGGCTCGCCGCGCTCCACGTGCCGGTGGGACAGCTCGCGCGCTGCCGTCTCCACGATTGCCAGCGTCTTGGCGGCCTCGCCCTGCGGCAGCAGGACGAGCTCGGAGACCAGCCCGGCGGCTCGCAGGCCGGCCTCGATCGTCGCCCCGACGGCGCCCCACGCGCCCGGTTCGGAAACCAGGACGGCCCGGGAAGCTCCGAGGCGTGTGAGTTCCTCCGCCACGACGCGGCCTGCGATCCCCTCGCCGAGAACCACCCGCCCGATCGTCGTATCTGCGCGCATGAGCATGGTTCCCGGGACAGCGTTTGCCTCACGCGCCGCACGGTCCACTGCGTCCACGACGCCGCCGACCTCGGCCATGCCCGCGATCCGCGTCGCCGCCGCGTAGAAGCGGCCACGCGAGACGGTAAGCTCACGGAGTGCACGGATCGGGTCACGGCCGTTGATCAGGGGACGGATATTGGGGCTCCGCCGGAGTCGCTGAGCGAGCACTTCCGGCCGCCCGTCCAGCCAGACCGGGACGCGGCCGCGGTAGAGGCGCCAGCGGTTGCGCGGATCGACGACCGCGCCCCCGCCCGGGGCGATCACGCGTCGGACCTCGGGTGACGCGTCGGCATCGCCGAGCGCCTCGATAGCCGCCCGTTCGCGGGCCCGGAAACCGGCCTCGCCCTCCTCGGCAAAGATCTCCGGGATCCGCCTTCCGGCCTCGCGCTCGATCACCTCATCGAGGTCGACCAACGCGGCGTCGTGGCGGGCCGCGAGGCGCCGCCCGACGGCAGTCTTGCCGCTTCCGGGCAGGCCGATGAGGACGACGTCCATCGGCCGACCTAGTCGTCCCCGCCGGAGCCGACCTCGTCGCCTCCCGACGCCGCGGGCCGTCCGCCGATCATCGGCTCGGGCGGGGTCGTCGCCATGAGACGCCGATGCGCCGCCATCCGCTCACGCACAACATCCATCCGGTCGCCGCCGATTGTGTCCAGGACGAACCGGGCAAGCGTGAGCATCACCATGGCCTCGCCGATGACTCCGGCGGCCGGGACCACGCTGATGTCGCTGCGCTCGTAATGGGCCTTGTCCACCGGTTCGCCGGTGATGAGGTCCGCCGACGGGAGTGGCCGCGCGAGGGTGGAGATGGGCTTGACCGCTCCCCGAACGACGATCGGCTCCCCGTTGGAGATCCCGCCGGTCAGCCCGCCCGCGTTGTTCGAGCGATGGATCCAGTGGCCGTCATCGGCCCGTCCGTCGATGATGTCGTGGACCGCCGAGCCGAACCGGCGCGTCTGCTCGAAGCCGAGCCCGAACTCCACGCCCTTCACGATGTTGATGCTCATCACCGCGGCGGCAAGCGCCGCATCCAGGCGCCGATCCCACTGGACATACGACCCGAGCCCGATGGGCACGCCATGGGCGACGACCTCGAAGACCCCACCGATCGTGTCCCCGTTGGACCGGGCCTCATCGATTCGGGCGATCATCCGCGCCTCGGCGTCCGGGTCGGGGCAGCGCAACGGCGACGCATCCGCCTCGGCCTGAGTGCGGCTGGAGTTCGCCGGGTCGATCACCTCACCGCCGACCTCTGCGGTGAACGACCAGACCTCGATCCCGAGCTCGCGGAGGAACGCCCGCGCGACTCCGCCGGCGGCGACCCGGGCGGCCGTCTCCCGCGCGGATGCGCGCTCGAGGACGTTCCGCACGTCCGAATGCCCGTATTTCAGCGCGCCCGCCAGGTCTGCGTGGCCCGGACGTACTCGGGTGACCGGCGTGGCCCGCTTGACGCCTTCGTCCGTCGCAGCCCGGAGCGCGGCCGCCTCATCGTCCGTGAGGGGCGCGGCCTGCATCACGGTCCCCCAGTTCTCCCAGTCCCTGTTCCGGACGAGGAGGAGGATCGGCGAGCCTAGCGTCTGCCCGTGCCGGACGCCGGCCATGATCTCGGCGCGGTCCGTCTCGATTGCCTGGCGCGCGCCGCGGCCGTAACCCCGTTGCCGTCGACCGAGGTCCACCACCAGGTCCTCGGCAGTCAGGTCAAGACCGGCGGGCACGCCCTCGACCGTCACGCCGAGCGTGGGCCCGTGCGACTCGCCGGCGGTGAGGAAGCGGAACCCGTCCATGGGCATGCTGGTCGGTCGCTCCGTCAGCCGTTGGCTGCGGTGGCTTGTTCGTCGCCCGCCGGTTCGCCCTCGGCGGATCGAAGCCCCTGCGCGCGAGCGCTGGCCAACGCGTCGCTCATGACATCGAGCGGGGCCGCCTGGCCCGTCCAGAGCGTGAATGCGGCGGCGCCCTGGTGGAGGAGCATGGTCTCGCCGTCGTGGGCCGTGCAGCCGGCAGCCTCGGCGTCGCGCAGGAGCCGCGTCCGGTTGTAGATGAGGTCGAGCACGCGGAGATCGCGGCCCAGGATCTCGCCCGGGATGGGCGTCTCGTCCGCGTTCAGCCCGATCGAGGTGGCGTTGACGAGCACCTTCGCCCTGGCCAGCTCCGACTCGATGATCGACTCGTGCCAGGGCATCGCTCGCAGGTCCATGTGCGCGGCGCTCTTCCCGAAGTGCTTCACGAGCCCCTCAGCGCGGTGGAGGTGGCGATTGAACACCACGACCCGCTGGAACCCGGAGCGAATGAGCCCGTAGACCACGGCCCGGGCGCCGCCACCGGCTCCGAGGACCACGGCCTGTCGGGGCATCTTCGCCCGGCCGACGAGCCTGTCGAGCGCCGCGGCAAATCCCGGTACGTCCGTGTTGTGGCCAACGAGCCGCCGTCCCTCGCGGGTGAGCGTGTTGACGGCCCCGGTGGCCTGGGCCTCCTCGGTCAGGCGGTCGATGAGCGGGACGACACGCTCCTTGTGCGGGATCGTGACGTTCGCGCCGAGGAAGTCGCCGGAGCGGATCTCCTCGATTGCGTCGGGGAATTCGATGGGCGCTCGATCCCAGAGCTCGTAGCGGGCATCGATGCCGCGGGCATCGAAGGCTGCCTGCTGCATCGCACCAGACAGGGAATGCGCAACGGGATGGCCGATGAGGACGACCCGCTTGGTCATGCTCGAATCCTTTCGAGGTCCTGGAAGAAGCCGGGGTAGGAGATCGCGGCGCTTGCCGGACGACCGATGGTCGTGCGGCCGCTCGCGACCAGCCCGGCGATGGCGAACGTCATGGCCAGCCGATGATCGTCCAGGCTGTCCGTGGGGGTGCCAAGGAGGGGGGTGGGCCCGTGGATCAGGAGGTCGTCACCGTCCACCACGATCCTCGCCCCGAGGGCAGACAGGCCGGTCACAATTCCCGCGAGTCGGTCCGATTCCTTGTGGCGCAGCTCGCCCGCGCCGCGGATTGTCGAGCGACCGCGGGCCTGGGTGGCCGCGAGACAGAGGATCGGGATCTCGTCGATCGCGGCGGCGACCTCGGCCGGGCTCACGTCGATGGCCTCGAGCTCGGAGGTGCGCGCGACGAGGTCGGCCACGGGCTCGCCGACGTCAGGGCCGTGGGGCGCGCTGCCGCCTGCGGGCCGCTCCTCGATCCGCGCGCCCATCCTTGTCAGGAGGTCGATGACCGCCCGTCGCGTCGGGTTGACGCCCACGTTCCGGATGACCAGCTCCGCGTCGGGGTGGATCGCGGCGGCGACCAGCCAGAACGCGGCCGCGGACGGGTCGCCCGGGATGCGCTCTTCCATCGCCTGCACAGCCGTGCCTCCCTCGATCTCGATCACCGCCCCGCCCTCGCCGTCGGGCAGGGACCGGACGCTCACGCCCCGTGCCCGAAGCATGCGCTCCGAGTGGTCGCGTGTCGCGACGGACTCGCGTACTCGCGTGGTCCCGGTCGCGCTCAACCCTGCGAAGAGGATCGCGGACTTCACCTGTGCCGACGGCACCGGGGTGGTCCAATCGATCGGCCCGAGGGGACGCCGACCGGTCACCGTCAGCGGCGGCAGGGCGTCCCCGCTGCGCGCTCGGAGCGTCGCACCCATGGCCCGCAGCGGCTCGATGATACGGGCCACCGGACGCCGTCGCAACGACCCGTCACCGTCGAGGACGGCCGTCACGGGCTGCCCCGCGAGGATCCCGGCGAACAGCCGGAGGCTGGTCCCGGAGTTCCCGCAGTCGAGGACCTCGGCCGGTTCGCGGATCCCGTCCCCGCCGGGCGAGACGACCAGGTAGCCGACCGTCCGCCCGTCGTCGTCGATCCGCTCGGCTGTCGCCCCGAGCGCCCGGACGATGCCCGCCGTCGAGCGGACATCGGCGCCGTCGCCCGCCCCGTGGATCCGGCTCTCGCCGCTCGCGAGGAGCGCGAGCATCAGCGCGCGGTGGCTGATCGACTTGTCGCCGGGCACGTCGAGCTCGCCGCGCAACCGCGCGGCGGGGTTGATGACCTGGACCCCTGCGGGTGCGCCGCCGGGGGGTGTCGCGAGGGTAGCCACGGCCTTAGTGCTTCGACAGGCCGCCCGTGCCGATGCCGAGGGCGGCACCGGAGACGAGCGGATCCCCGCGAAGGGAGCGGACGTGCTCGTGGACCGGGACGAGCGCCGCCATGAGGTCCGCGAACTGCGCCGGGTTGAGCTGCTGTTCGGCATCGGAGAGGGCGGCCTCCGGCGTCGGGTGCACCTCGACCATGACGCCGTCCGCACCGACCGCGACCCCGCCGATCGCGAGCGGCTTGACGAGCCAGCGCTTGCCCGTGGCATGGCTCGGGTCCACGATCACCGGCAGGTGGGTCAGGTGGTGGAGGAGCGGCACCGCGGCCAGGTCCAGCGTGTTCCGGGTGTACGTCTCGAACGTCCGGATGCCGCGCTCACACAGGATCACGTTCGGGTTTCCGGCCGCGACGATGTACTCGGCGGCCATGAGCAGCTCCTCGATCGTCGCCATGAAGCCGCGCTTGAGCATCACCGGGCGGGCGACCCGGCCCGCGGCGTTGAGGAGCGAGTAGTTCTGCATGTTCCGCGCGCCGATCTGGAGGATGTCCGTGTACTCGGCAACGATGTCCACCTGGTTCGGCTCCATGACCTCGGTGATCGTCGGCAGTCCGGTCCGTTCGCGCGCCTCGGCGAGGTAGCGCAACGCCTCCACACCCAGGCCCTGGAAGCTGTACGGGGACGTCCGTGGCTTGAACGCGCCGCCGCGCAGGATCGTCGCACCGGCGGCCAGGACGGCGTCCGCGGTCTCGAACAGTTGGTCCCGACTCTCCACGGAGCACGGGCCCGCCATCACCGTGAGCCCGCCGTCGCCGATCGACGTGTCGAGGACACGGATGACCGTGTCCTCGGGACGGAACTCGCGCGAGGTCAGCTTGAACGGCCGCGAGATCGGCGTGATCGTCTCGACGCCCGGCAGTGCGCCGAGCTTGCTCATGAGTGCCTGCCGGCGGGGCCCGACCTCGCCGACGACGGCGATGACGACCCGGTCCGGGCCCGCGTGGTCGTACGGCGTCATCCCCTCGCCGAGGATGTGGCTCTTGACCGCGAGGATCTCGGCCTCGGTGGCAGTGCGGGCCATGACGACGAACATCGAGCGTCCTTCCTCTGGACGGCCGGACCGGAAAGAAAAAAGCAGAGGTCTGCACCTCTGCTTCGTCCCGGCACGACGCGTGGGCCCGGCCTCAATGGCCGGGAACGATCATGCCGGGTCGGTAAACCAATAGAAGCGCGTCATCTCAGTCCGGCGACGGTAGCGGAGGCCACATTCGATGTCAACCGTCGAGGGGCCGTGGTAGCCTACGGCCGCCGCGGACGGAGAGGTCGCATAGAGGCCTAGTGCGGCGGTTTGCTAAACCGCTGAGTGGGGTAACCTGCTCCGGGGGTTCGAATCCCCCCCTCTCCGCCAGACATCTCCGTCGGCATCGCGTGCGCCCGTAGCTCAGCGGATAGAGCGTCAGGTTGCGGACCTGAAGGTCGTGGGTTCGAGTCCCGCCGGGCGCGCCACTCCTCCCCTCAGCCCGATTCGGCATCTTCGTCCCGCCAGAAGCTCGCGAGGGCATCCGCGATCACGCGTTGCTGCTCCGAGGTGAGGCGGAGGCCGAACTCCCGCTCGATGATCGGCATGTGGGACGCGAACGCCGTCTCATGTCGACGCAGCCCCTCGTCGGTCAACGCCACGAGCACCCCGCGGCGGTCGGTCGGAACAGGCTCGCGACGCACAAGGCCGGCGGCCTCGATCCGGTCGATGAGCCGGGTGATCCCGCTCCGGGTGAAGAGCGACCGCTCCTCGAGCTCCTGCATCCGCAGGCGATGGTCGGGCGCGTCGTGGAGACGGGAGAGGATATCCAGCCAGGTGAGCGGGAAGCCCTCCGTGGCGATCAGCTCTGCCTCGGCGATGCGCAGGACGCGCGAGGTTGCATAGAGAACGCCGCGCCAGGCGTCGAGCCAGAGGGCGTTCGGGCGGGTGGGGTCCTCGTTGTCCGGCATCAGCGGGACCATACCACTAACATCCTGCTCAAGCAATAACTGATCCAACACTAGTTGACACATCAGTGATTGCTGTTACAGTGATGACCGGAGTCGGGCGGTCGGGTGGTCCGACCGAAGGAAGGCTCGATGACCCGGGGAACCGGGAAAGGGACCCGCGAGATGGCAACGATGTTCGTCCGACACACAGTCGAGGACTACGGCAAGTGGCGCTCCACGTATGACGCAGTCGACTCCAGCCGCACGGCGCTCGGCGTAACCGCGCAGTCGGTCTACCAGGCCGCCGAGAATCCCAACGACCTAACCGTGACGCACGACTTCGCGTCGCTCGAGGCCGCGAAGGCCTTTGCCGGCAGCCACGAGCTCCACGAGGCTATGGGGGCGGCCGGCGTCGTCGGCGCCCCGACCATCTGGTTCACCTCGCGGATCTGACGCGGAGCTGACGCGGAGCTGACGCGGATCGCGGGCCCGGCGGCGACCCGCCGGGAACCCGCCGATCCAGCCGCCCTGCAACCCGCGCCGCGGAGCGGGGCACGGTACGCTGCGGGCGATGGGCGCCGCCTTCTCCAGCCTTCGCCTGCGCGATCCAAACCCTGAACTCCTGGGGCTGCCCTGGGAGCTGCCGCTCGCGGACTGGCCCGTGGACCGGCTCCAGTTCCGTGCGTTGCCGGTGGGACCATCGCGCCATCTCGTCCGCTTTCTCGAAACGGGCAGCGGCCTCGTCGCTCTCAAGGAGGAGCCCGTCGAGATCGCGGATCGCGAGTACGACATCCTCCGGAGCCTCGAGGACGCCGGGCTCCCGGCCGTGATCCCGATGGGAGTTGCTGCCGCCCCTGCCCGCGATGCCGCGATCCTTGTCACGCGGTACCTCGCGAACTCCTTCCAGTACCGGCGGCTCCTGTCGCGCGTACTGCCCGGCCCCGGCCATCTCCGCGACCAGCTCCTCGATGCGATGGCCGGGCTCCTCGTCGAACTCCACGGCGAGGGCATCTACTGGGGCGACTGCTCGCTCGCGAACACGCTCTTTCGGCGCGACGGCGACAAGGTGCAGGCGTATCTCGTCGACGCCGAGACCGGGGAGCGACACCCCGAGCTGTCTGATGGGCAACGGGCCTACGACCTCGAAGTGCTCGTCGAGAACGTGGCCTTCGGCCTGGCGGATCTCGCGGCCGCGCAGGGCCGCGACGACCTGTTCGACGATGCGCTCGCGGCCGCAGAGACCGTGCGCGACCGGTACCAGGCGCTGTGGGACGAGCTCCACGCCGAGATCGAGGTCGGGGCGGACGAGCGTTTCGCGATGGCGGGCCGGGTGCGGCGCATCAACGAGCTCGGCTTCGCGGTCGACGAGATCCAGTTGTTACCCGGACAGGCCGGACGCCTTCGGATGCGCGTCGCCGTGACCAATCGGCGGTTCCACGTCCACGAGATGGAGCGACTCACCGGGCGCCGGGCGCTGGAGGGTCAGGCGCGGCTGCTGCTCAACGATCTGCGCGAGTACGGGGCCTGGCTCGAGCGAGCCGAAGGCCGACACCTGGCGCTCACAGAGTCGGGTGCGCGCTGGGAGGCCGAGGTCTTCGAACCGACGCTCCTCCGGCTTGCGCCGTCGATCGGCCCGGATGAGGACGCCATCCAGGCGTACTGCGACGTCCTGGAGACGAAGTGGCTGCGCTCGGAGCAGGCCGGCCGCGATATCGGTCTGCAGTCGGCGCTTGAGGCGTACCTCGCCGCAGGAGCACCCGCCCCGGAGGTCGGCGAATCGGTCGTGGCCGGCCCATGACCACTGATCTCACACACCTCCTCGGGAGCGAGGCGCTCGGCGACGCCGCGGCTCGCCTGGTGCAGGTCGTCGACCCGCTGCGCGTCGTGCCCGGCTGGGCGACCGTGGAGCTGGATCGCGCGGAGGCGGAGGTGGGAGCCGTGATCGGCCCGTCGTCCGACGTCACGGTGACGGAGGCTGCCCCGGATCTCCTGCTCGGAGCTCGCTGCCGGATCCTGCGATCAGCGGGTGCCGAGATAGCCCTCCTCGAGCCGTCCACCGAGGGCCCGCTGGCCGCGGCTCTGGCCCGGTTCGGGGAGGGCAGCCTGGTGGCGTACCTTCTCGTGAATGCCGCGGCACCGGAGCGTGCTCGCGAGGCCGCGTTCTCGCTCTCGAACGAGCGCGCGGGTCCGTTCGGCCGCGAGCGGCTCGTCCGATCGGGCCCACGCTGGGGCCCGTTCCTCGTGTTGGCCGGCCTGGACTGATCGCGCGGTACTCCACGCGGTAGGATCGGCGCCCGGAAGAGCAGTGGAGGATGGGATGCGCGTCGGGTTCGTCGGACTTGGAACCATGGGTGGCGCCATGGCCGCCAACGTCGCCCGGGCGGGCTTCAAGGTGACCGCGTGGAATCGGACGCCCGGCCGGGCGTCGGATCTCCATGAACTTGGCGTGGAATTGGCGGCGAGCCCGGCGGCCGTCGCCGCTGCTTCTGACATCGTCGTGATCATGGTCTCGGACACGCCGGACGTCGAGACCGTGCTCTTCGGCGAAGGGGGCGTGGCCGGCGGTGCACCCGCCGGCTCCCTCGTCATCGACATGTCCACGATCTCTCCGTCGGCGACCCGTGACTTCGCGCTCCGCCTCGCGGCGCAGGGCGTGGCCATGCTGGACGCACCGGTCTCCGGCGGAAGCGAGGGCGCGAAGAAGGGCACCCTGTCGATCTTCGTCGGCGGGGAGGCGTCAGACCTGGAGCGTGCCCAGCCCGTTCTCGCAGCGATGGGAACGACGATCACGCACGTCGGCCCGATCGGGTCCGGTCAGGCGGTCAAGGCGGTCAACCAGGTCATCCTCGCGGGCACGTACCTGGGTGTCGCCGAAGGCGTGGTCCTCGCGATCAAGGCCGGCCTGGACGTGGAACAGGTCGTCGGGGCGCTCTCGGGCGGCGCCGCCCAGAGCTGGGTCCTCTCGAATCGAAGCGGACGGATGCTCGCGAACGACTATCCGCTCGGGTTCAAGGTGGCGCTCCACCGGAAGGACCTCGGGATTGCGCTTCAGCTCGCCCGCGAGACGGGCACGGCCCTGCCGATCTCGGCGCTGTGCGAGCAGATCGAGGTTGGCCTGATCGGGACGGGTCACGCGGACGATGACATGTCCGCCGTGGCACGCTCCATCCGGGAGCTGTCCGGTCTCGAGGGCTGACCGCCGTCAGTCGAGGCCCACCAGGAGCATCGGCGAGCCGAGACGCCCGTCGTAGCGCGGCCGGAAGCGCTCGATGTTGTACATCGCCTCGACGTCGACGCGCCGGGCTGCCACGCCGGTGGAGGCGAGGTCCACGTGCGCATACTTGCCATCGCGGATGCCGACCATGTGCCCGAAGATGCCGTCCGCGACGAGATCCATCGCCACGTTCGCGAACGTCGACGCGACGATCTGGTCGAGGGCGTCGGGCTGGCCGGACCGGAGGTCGTAGGTGAGCTCGATCGCGAGCGACTCGAGCCCCGTCCGAGCCGACAGCTCGGCCGCGAGGACCTCGCCCACGTTCGCCTTGTGGCGGTGTCCGAACGCGTCGGCCGGCCCGTATTCCGGGATCTCCGCGCCCTCCCAGATCGCGCCCTCGGCGGTCACCACGATCGCATAGCGGCTGGGTGAGGCTCGATGATCGGCGGCGATGACGTCCGCGAGGCGGCCGATGTCATAGCGGACCTCCGGGATGACGCAGCGCGCAGACGTCACGTACGCGGCGAACAGCGCCGAGAAGCCTGCGTCGCGCCCGAAGATCCGGAACACGCCGATCCGCTCGTGGCTCCCGAGCGTTGTCCGCTGCCGGTCGATGAGCTCCTTCGCCCGTGTGATCGCGGATGAGAAGCCGATGCAGTATTCAGTGCCCGGCGCGTCATTGTCCATCGTCTTGGGGATCGCCACCAGGGGCACCCCCTGCCCGGCAAGGATCCGCGCAAACGAGAGCGTGTCGTCACCGCCGATCGTGACGAGGACATCGATCCCGAGCGCCTCGAGGTGCTCCATGACCAGCGGCGTGAGGTCGAATCGATCCTCGTCGATCCGGAATCCGGCGATCCGCGCCGAATCGAGCCACGGAGGCAGCGCCTTCCTGGGCATCTTTGCCGGGTTCGTCCGCGAGGTGTGGAGGATCGTCCCACCGGTGCGGTCGATCGTCCGGGTGTTGGACCGGTCCAGTCGACGGAGGTACTCCGCGTCCAGCTCTCGGCCAGGTTGGACGTGGGTCAAGCCCTCCCAGCCCCGACGGATCCCGATCACTTCGGCGCCGAGTTCCGAGCCCCGGTAGGTGACGCTCTTGATGACCGAGTTGAGGCCGGGGACGTCGCCGCCGCCGGTGAGGATGCCGATGCGCCTGGGTCGATTCATCGCCGTCCATGCTAGCCCGGCGTCGAGATTCGTGGCGATCGCAGGCGGCTCCTGAGCCTTCGCGGGAACGTCCGTCGGCATGACAGGGCGCCGGCGCCGCGTATCATCGACCCATGAACTACGAGCTCTACATGGGCGAGGCGCTGGCAGAGGCCCGGGCGGCCGTCGCGCGGGGCGAGCGCCCTCATGCCGCGGTTGCCGTGATGGACGAGGCGATGGTCGCGCGCGGGCACGAGCGGGTCATCGAGACGAATGACCCGACCGCCCACGCGGTGATCGTGGCGTTGCGCGAGGCGTCCCGGCGCCTCGGAACGGCGCGACTCCAGGATGTGACAATCTTCTCCACCGTCGAGCCGTGCCCGATGTGCGTCGGCGCGATGTTGAGCAGCGATGTCGAGGCCCTCGTGTTCGCTGCCCCGAACGATCGCGACGGGGCTGCCGGCACCGTCGTCCAGCTCGCCGATCACGTGGCTCTTGACCGTCGAATCAGGATCGTCAGCGGCATCCGGCGAGACGAGGCTGAGGAGCTGCTCGCGTCTGCGAGCGTCCGCTAGGCTGCGTCGACTTCCGGACAGACTTCCGGCCCGGACGGGGCCCTCTGCTATCCTCTCGCGCGGAGAGGTGTCCGAGTGGTTGATGGTGCCGCTCTCGAAAAGCGGTGTGCGAAAGCACCGCGGGTTCGAATCCCGCCCTCTCCGCCAGTCGCTCGCCTCGGGTATGGGCCATCCCCTCGTTGTCAGCTCCGCTCCCTCGCTCACGCACCTTGGGGTGTGCTCGCCCGGGTGCTCGCTGCCGCCTCGGGCTGACCTCATCCGCGAGGCGAGCGGGTCCTTGCCTGCCCGCGGGCGGCGGGATGTGTCACGCGGAGAGGTCGCCTAGTGGACTATGGCGCCGCACTGGAAATGCGGTTCGCGGCAACGCGTCGAGGGTTCGAATCCCTCCCTCTCCGCCACGACTGCTAGACTCGCCGGGCCGTGCTAGGCGGGGAACTAGCGGTGCCCTGTACCTGCAATCCGCTCCAGCAGGGCTGAATTCCCCCTCGAGGCCCCCGCGCGCGGAGGCCGCTGCCCCAGGCGACGTTGAGGACCGGGTCCCGCGCAGCGGCGACTCGCGAACCGTGTCAGGTCCGGAAGGAAGCAGCACTCAGCGAGTCTCGCCGGGTGCCGCGGACCGGCCTGGTCCGAGCCGCCTTCGGTGGTGGGCCCGGGCGCGGCTCGGTCGACAGGGGGTGCACGGCATATTGATCAAGTCCGCCTCCGGCCCCCGAGGAGCGTCGTGAGCAAGAGCGCCTCGAGCCAGATCGCGAACCCGGCGCCGCCGCACCAGGCGATCTATCGCCGCTGGCGCGCGCAGACCTTCGGCCAGATCGTCGGGCAGACGGCCGTCGTCCAGACCCTCCGCAACGCGGTCCGGTCGGGTCGCGTGGCCCACGCCATCCTGTTCGTCGGCCCGCGTGGTACCGGCAAGACGTCGCTCGCCCGGATCCTCGCCAAGGCCATCAACTGCACGAACCTCCAGGACGGCGACCCGTGCGACGCGTGTCCATCGTGCGTGGCGATCCGCGAGGGCCGCGCCCTCGATCTGATCGAGATCGACGCGGCGTCCAACCGCGGCATCGACGCCATCCGCGAGCTCCGAGAGCGGATCAACTACGCGCCGACGGACCTGCGGCGAAAGGTCTACATCCTCGACGAGGCCCACCAGATCACGAAGGACGCCTGGAATGCCCTCCTCAAGTCGCTCGAGGAGCCGCCTGACTTCGTGGTCTTCATGTTCGCGTCCACCCATCCGCAGGACTTCCCGCCCGCGGTTCTGTCGCGTCTCCAGCGGTTCGATGTCCGACGTCTCACGACGGACGAGATCGAGGGCAAGCTGAGCCGGATCCTCGAGTCCGATGGGCGAGCCGCCGATCCTGCGGCCATCCGTCTGATCGCACGCCTCGCGGCCGGCGGGATGCGTGACGCCGAGTCGATGCTGGACCAGTTGCTCGCAGCCGGCGGCGACCGCCTGGACGAGGCGACCGTCCGCGATCTCCTGGGGCTCGCGACGGCGGACGCGATCGAGGGGTACGTTACGGCGCTGGTCGATGGCGATGTCGGTGGCGGGGTGCGAATCCTCGACGCGCTCGAGGACCGAGGGCGTGACCTGCGCTCCTTTCTGGATCAGGTCGTGGACTCGGTGCGGAGCGGCCTGGTTGGTACCACGGCAGGAGCCTCTGCCGGGCTCGCGGGCCGCCACGCAGTGACTGATCTCGTCCACATCGCACGTCGCCTCGGCGCCATCGATCCCAACCGTGCCGGGATCGGCGGCCTGCGGCTCCAGCTGGAGCTGGTTCTCTTCCCGGTCGAAACTGCGCCCGCTCGGTCATTGGCAGCACCCGCCCCCGCGCGCCCGCGCCCGCGCGCGACATCCCCTGACCGGCAGCCGGTCCCCGAGGCGGGTTCGGCAGCCGAGCCGTCGCCGCCGATGCCCACACCCGCGCCTCCCGCGCCTCCCGCGCCTCCCGCACAAACCCGGGCTGCCGGCAAGGCATCGCCGCCGGCGTCGTCGCCGGCATCGACCGCGAAGCCTTCGGTCCCGCCGCCGGCCGCCGCCAGGCCGGTCGATCTCGGGTCGCCTCCGGGTTCCGATCTCGCCACCCTCCGGCAGCGTTGGCCCGAGGTGGTTGCCCGGATCAGTGGACACCCGCCCACGAAGCCGCTCATCGCGGTCTGCCGGCCGATCAGTGTCGAGAATGGCATCGTGACCCTGGGCTTTCCGGAGGACCAGGGTTTCCTGCGGGACGTCGCCGAGCGCCGTCGCGCCGTCCTCGAAGAAGGCATCGCCGCAGTGCTTGGGCGTTCGATCGGTGTCCGGTGTGTGGCGACGAATCTCGACCTCATCCCCGAGCTTCGGGCCGATGCCGAAGCCGCGTTCGTACTCGCGGAGGCTCGCCGGATCTTCGGCTCGGACGAATCGGACGCGGCCGAGGTGAGCTGACCGGGGGTGCAGGCGACGTCCACTGCAGGGAGGACAACCATCCGCCAGACTGCACCCATCGACTCGACAGGAACGGAGCACGATCAATGGGAATGGCGAACCTGCAGCGCATGGCGATGCAGATGCAGCAGGAGATGGCGCGGGTCCAGGCTGAGCTGGCCGTGACGGACATCGACGGCTCTGCCGGCGGCGGCGTGGTCCGCGCGGTCGTGACCGGGAAGCAGGAGCTGCGCTCGTTGACGATCGATCCAGGAGCCGTGGATCCGGACGACGTCGAAATGCTCCAGGATCTCGTCGTCGCGGCCGTCAACGACGCACTCGAGTCTTCCCGGCGCCTGGCTGAGGAAAAGATGGGCGCGCTGACGGGCGGGCTCGGCGCCGGCCTCGGCGGCCTGCTCGGACGCTGACTTCCGGTGGCAACCCCCCTCATTGAGCCCGTCGCCCGTCTGATCGAGGCCTTCAACCGACTGCCCGGCATCGGCCCGAAGACGGCCCAGCGCCTCACGTTCCACATGCTCCGCGCACCCGACTCCGAGGCCCGCGCGCTCGCCGCCGCCCTCGTGACGGTCCGCGAGCAGGTCGTCTTCTGCGAAATCTGCTTCAACATCAGCGACGCGCCGCGCTGCCCGATCTGCCGAGATGGCTCGCGGGACCTGCGCCGCCTGTGCGTCGTCGAAGAGCCGCTGGATGTGCTGGCGCTCGAGAGGACGGGCGAGTTCCGGGGTCGGTATCACGTCCTCCACGGCGCGATCTCCCCGATCGACGGGGTCGGCCCGGACCGGCTTCGGGTCCGCGAGTTGCTCGAACGGGTCGATGCCGCCGCCGCCGAAGGCGCCCCGTACATCGAGGTCATCATCGCGACGAATCCAACGCTTGAAGGCGAGGCTACGGCGATGTACCTGGACGAGCGGATGGAAGGCAAGGTCGAGAGCATCACGCGGATCGCCCGGGGGATCCCGGTCGGCGGTGACCTCGAGTACGCGGACGAGGTCACGCTCATCCGTGCCCTTCAGGGTCGCCGGGCCATGGGGGAGAGGCCGGCATGAAGGAGCTCCTTGCTGAGATCGGGCTACGGCTGGCGAAGGCCGCCGCCGCGATGCTCATCGGCGTCCTGGTCTTCCTGGTGGCGATTGGCCCATTCGCGGCGTCGCCGAGCGTGGAACTGGGTCTGCTGTGCTGGTTGGCAGGGGCCGCCTTCATCCTTCTCGTGGAGTCCAGCCCCATCTGATCGGGCTCCCGTTCCGCGGGACCTCTGGGCCGTTTGACAGTCCGGTCGAAGGGCCCCTACCATTCGCGGCCGTCGCCTCTCGTGAGGCGACGTCGGTTGTGGCCAGCGGCCCCGACCGGCTGTTCCCCGGGTTTGACGCCCCGGACGCAAAGCCTCATCATTGGGGTTCTGCGCCGGTCGTCGTCGCGCCCCGGGCGCCGCACCTTGACAATTGAAGAGTGGCAGGAAATCCGGAACAAGAAAAACGGATGTGCGAGCGGTCGAACCCTCGGATGAAGCCGCAGCCGCAAGGCTGTGCATTCTTTCGGAGAGTTTGATCCTGGCTCAGGATAAACGCTGGCGGCGTGCATGAGACATGCAAGTCGAACGGACGGTCGGGGCTTGCCTTGACCGTTAGTGGCGGACGGCTGAGTAACGCGTAGGTGACCTGCCCCGAAGTGGGGAATAACTGCCCGAAAGGGTGGCTAATACCGCATGTGCCGGTGCGTTCATTCGCACCAGCAAAGCCGCGAGGCGCTTCGGGAGGGGCCTGCGTCCGATTAGCTCGTTGGTGGGGTAACGGCTCACCAAGGCGACGATCGGTAGGTGGTCTGAGAGGACGATCACCCAGACTGGGACTGAGACACGGCCCAGACTCCTACGGGAGGCAGCAGTCGGGAATTTTGCGCAATGGACGAAAGTCTGACGCAGCAACGCCGCGTGAGGGATGAAGGCCTTCGGGTTGTAAACCTCTTTTCTCAGGGAAGATAATGACGGTACCTGAGGAATAAGCCACGGCTAACTACGTGCCAGCAGCCGCGGTAATACGTAGGTGGCAAGCGTTGTCCGGATTTACTGGGCGTAAAGAGCGCGCAGGCGGTCGTGTAAGTCGCGTGTGAAAGCCCCCGGCTCAACTGGGGAGAGTCACGCGATACTGTTCGACTCGAAGGCAGGAGAGGGAAGTGGAATTCCCGGTGTAGTGGTGAAATGCGTAGATATCGGGAGGAACACCAGTGGCGAAGGCGACTTCCTGGCCTGTTCTTGACGCTGAGGCGCGAAAGCTAGGGGAGCAAACGGGATTAGATACCCCGGTAGTCCTAGCCGTAAACGATGGACACTAGGTGTTGGTGGTATCAACCCCGCCAGTGCCGAAGCTAACGCATTAAGTGTCCCGCCTGGGGAGTACGGCCGCAAGGCTAAAACTCAAAGGAATTGACGGGGGCCCGCACAAGCAGCGGAGCGTGGGGTTTAATTCGACGCAACGCGAAGAACCTTACCAGGACTTGACATGACCAGGACAGCGGCGGAAACGTCGTCTCCCCGCAAGGGGCCTGGCCACAGGTGTTGCATGGCTGTCGTCAGCTCGTGTCGTGAGATGTTGGGTTAAGTCCCGCAACGAGCGCAACCCCTATCGTGTGTTGTATCACTCACACGAGACTGCCGAGAGAAACTCGGAGGAAGGTGGGGATGACGTCAAGTCAGCATGGCCCTTACGTCCTGGGCTACACCCACGCTACAATGGCCGGTACAACGGGCGGCGAAACCGCGAGGTGGAGCGAATCCCTTAAAGCCGGTCTCAGTTCGGATTGTAGGCTGCAACTCGCCTGCATGAAGCCGGAGTTGCTAGTAACCGCCGGTCAGCATACGGCGGTGAATATGTTCCCGGGCCTTGTACACACCGCCCGTCACGTCATGAAAGCTGGCAACACCCGAAGCCGGTGCGCCAACCGCAAGGAGGCAGCCGTCGAAGGTGGGGTTGGTGATTGGGACGAAGTCGTAACAAGGTAGCCGTACCGGAAGGTGCGGCTGGATCACCTCCTTTCTAGGGAGATCCGAGTCCCGACCCGCGGTGGGTTCGGGGCGTTGAAGGCTCCTATGGTTGATCGCACGGTCGATTCGCTTTCCCAGTCAGGTGGGGAGCGCCGGCGCCCGCGAGGGCTCCGGAGACCGAGGCGACCTGGCAATAACCACCGATACCGCTTCAGCATCCGTGTTCCGCACGTTCCTGCCACTCTTCACGGGTCAAGGGTGCCGTGTCCGCGTTGTCGGCAGGTCGATGGCGATCGGTCGGCGACGACCCGGCGGGCGTTTAGCTCAGCTGGTTAGAGCACTGCCCTGATAAGGCAGAGGTCTCTGGTTCGAGTCCAGAAACGCCCACCACCTCCCGTCCGGGGAGCGAGGGGACGTAGCTCAGCTGGTAGAGCATCTCCTTTGCAAGGAGAGGGTCAGGAGTTCGAGTCTCCTCGTCTCCACCATCTCTGCCAGCCACAGCACCCGCTTGGAGTTCCCTCGATCCACTGCTCCGTGTCCTCCTTTATGGAGGTCACTGACCAGCGGATCGCTGGCGAGGCTCGACCATGTCGAGGCTCGGAGGTCCCCCTGGGACCGCACCTTACCAACTGGATATATGAATCGGTAGAAAGAGAAGTCATTGATCTTCGATTTCGCCGTGTTGTCTAGAAATATCCCGATTCCCAAGCGTCGATGACCACTGGGTCAGCGGCTGGAGGGGGTCAAGCTACACAGGGCACGAGGTGGATGCCTTGGCGCCAAGAGCCGATGAAGGACGTGGTAGGCTGCGAAAAGCTCCGGGGAGTCGCGAGCAGACGTTATATCCGGAGATGTCCGAATGGGGAAACCCGGCTGGAGAAGTCCAGTCACTCCTGGTTGAACCAAATAGACCAGGTGGAGGTAAGCCAGCGAACTGAAACATCTCAGTAGCTGGAGGAAAAGAGATCATTCCCTTAGTAGTGGCGAGCGAAACGGGAAGAGCCCAAACTCACTCAGCGCGATAGGTTGCCGCCGTTTCTGAGTGGGAGTTGTAGGAGTCGATCGTTGGAGCCCGGCAAGGCCCCTGCGGAGTCAAAAAACTGATCGCTAGTCGAAGCTGCCTGGAAAGGCGCGCCGGAGAGGGTGATAGCCCCGTAGGCGAAAGCGATCGGTCTCCGTGATCGGCCACCTGAGTACCACGTGGAAGGTCTCTCATGTGGGAAACTGGGCGGACCACCGTCCAAGGCTAAATACTCTTGGCGACCGATAGTGAACAAGTACCGTGAGGGAAAGGTGAAAAGCACCCCGTTGAGGGGAGTGAAATAGTACCTGAAACCACGTGCCCACAAGCAGTCAAAGGGTGTTGCCGGCTTGCCGGTAGCCTGATGGCGTGCCTTTTGAAGAATGAGCCGACGAGTTACGCGCATGTGGCGAGGTTAAGTCCGAAAAGGACGGAGCCGGAGCGAAAGCGAGTCTGAATAGGGCATTCAGTCGCATGCGGTAGACCCGAAACCGAGTGACCTATCCATGGCCAGGTTGAAGCGGGAGTAATGTCCCGTGGAGGACCGAACTCACCAGCGTTGAAAAGCTGGGGGATGAGCTGTGGATAGAGGTGAAATGCCAATCGAACTCGGAGATAGCTGGTTCTCCCCGAAATGCCTTTAGGGGCAGCCTCGGGTGATAAATCGCGGGGGTAGAGCACTGGATGGGCTAGGGGGCTTCCCGCTTACCAATCCCAACCAAACTCCGAATCCCGCGATTCCTACAACCCGGGAGTGAGACTGCGAGGGCTAAGCTTCGTGGTCAAAAGGAAAACAGTCCAGACCGTCAGCTAAGGTCCCTAAATCCAAGCTAAGTGGTAAAGGATGTGGATTCGCATCGACAACCAGGATGTTGGCTCAGAAGCAGCCACCATTGAAAGAGTGCGTAACAGCTCACTGGTCAAGTGGATCCGCGCCGAAAATTCAACGGGGCTCAAGCTTGGTACCGAAGCTACGGATCTTCCGGCGGTTCGCCGCTGGTGGATGGTAGGGGAGCGTTCCGTTCTGCAGTGAAGGTCGACCGTGAGGACGGCTGGAGTGAACGGAAGTGCGAATGTCGGCATGAGTAGCGAAATGTGGGTGAGAATCCCACACACCGTATGCCTAAGGTTTCCTGAGCAAGGCTCGTCCGCTCAGGGTTAGTCGGGCCTAAGCCGAGGACGAAGGTCGTAGGCGATGGACATCCGGTTGATATTCCGGAACCGACCAAGGGTCGTTTGCACCGCAAGGTGTCGCCTGGAGGAAGCGAACGGGGGTTGCCCGGCGAAAGTCGGTCGAACCCGGGAGTTGATCCCAAGTGAGAGCAAGGGCATGACACAGCATGGTAGTTCGAGCGCGTTTTGGCTATACGCGTCCAAGCCGGTAGGGGGAGCAGACAGGCAAATCCGTCCGCTCATTCAACCCCGAGCAGCGAGTGAAAGGGGCTTTGCCTCAATTCGAGTGAGCCAAGCTGGCGAGAAAAGTGTCTAGCGAGACCCAAGGCGACCGTACCGCAATCCGACACAGGTAGGCGGGTAGAGAATACCAAGGTGATCGGGAGAACCCTCGTTAAGGAACTCGGCAACATGGCCCCGTAACTTCGGGAGAAGGGGCGCTTCGCGGCTGCTGCTTGCAGTGGTCGATCGAAGCCGCAGTGAAAAGGCCCAGGCGACTGTTTAGCAAAAACACAGGTCTCTGCGAAAGCGAAAGCTGACGTATAGGGGCTGACGCCTGCCCAGTGCCGGAAGGTTAAGAGGAGGGGTGCAAGCTCTGAATCGAAGCCCCGGTAAACGGCGGCCGTAACTATAACGGTCCTAAGGTAGCGAAATTCCTTGTCGGGTAAGTTCCGACCCGCACGAATGGCGTAACGATCTGGGCGCTGTCTCAACGAGGGATCCGGCGAAATTGAAGTACCTGTGAAGATGCAGGTTACCCGCGGCAGGGCAAAAAGACCCCGTGGAGCTTTACTGCACCCTGATATTGGATTGGGATTTAGCTTGTGTAGGATAGGTGGGAGGCTGTGAAACTGGAGCGCTAGCTTCGGTGGAGCCAACGTTGAAATACCACCCTGGTTGTGTTTCGGTTCTAACCGCGACCCGTAATCCGGGCGCAGGACAGTGTCAGGCGGGCAGTTTGACTGGGGCGGTCGCCTCCTAAAAGGTAACGGAGGCGCCCAAAGGTTCCCTCAGGCTGAATGGAAACCAGCCGAAGAGTGCAAAGGCATAAGGGAGCTTGACTGCGAGACTTACAAGTCGAGCAGGGACGAAAGTCGGGCTTAGTGATCTGGTACCTCCGAGTGGAAGGGGTATCACTCAACGGATAAAAGCTACCCCGGGGATAACAGGCTGATGGTGCCCAAGAGTTCACATCGACGGCACCGTTTGGCACCTCGATGTCGGCTCGTCGCATCCTGGGGCGGAAGTACGTCCCAAGGGTTTGGCTGTTCGCCAATTAAAGCGGCACGCGAGCTGGGTTCAGAACGTCGTGAGACAGTTCGGTCTCTATCCGCCGTGGGCGTAGGGAACTTGACAGGAGCTGCTCCTAGTACGAGAGGACCGGAGTGGACGAACCGCTGGTGTGCCAGTTGTCCCGCCAGGGGCATCGCTGGGTAGCTATGTTCGGCAGGGATAAGCGCTGAAAGCATCTAAGTGCGAAGCTCGCCTGGAGATGAGGTTCCCCACCGGGTTAACCGGGTAAGACCGCAGGGAGACCACCTGTTTGATAGGCGGCATGTGGAAGTCCGGTGACGGATGAAGCTGAGCCGTACTAATGGTCGAGGGCTTGACCACTTCCAGCACCTGACCCAGGGTCAGCGGCTGGGGATCTGGATGGATCCTGAAACACGCGAGATCGATTGATCGTTGACTTCTCGGCGCCCCGCGTCCGCGTGACGCGCCGGCAGCTGCCGATTCATTTCCAGCAGCAAGATCCTGGTGACTCTAGCGGAGAGGCCATACCCGTTCCCATCCCGAACACGGAAGTCAAGCTCTCCAGCGCCGAAGATACTGAGAGGGCAGCCTTTCGGGAAAATAGGTCGTCGCCAGGATTTTGTGCGTCTTGCGACGGAAGTGCGACATCCCTCGCGAGACGTGTGTCGCGCTCGGCGGTGGCCCGCGGATTGGCCGGACGAGGTGCCGCAGCCGCAGCCGCAGTATCCTCGGGCCGATGACCTCGGACCACCTCGATCTCGCACCCTCTGCCGGGACCTCGATTGAATCGATCCTGCGCTGCCAGTACATCGCAGGCCTCAAGGGTGCGTGGGTCGCGTCCGTGCCGTCGGCCGATCACCGATGTGCGGCCGTCGCGCCGCCGGCTGCCCTGACCGCGGAGAAGCAACGGCGACTCTGCCTCACGGGCGAACACGTCTCGTGCGCAACGTACCTCGCGGCCCTGGAGTCCCGCTCTTCGCGGATCGCCGAATCAGCGCGGGTCGCCGCGGGTTGGGGTTGGGTCCGCACGATGCCGGTGGTCGACGCGCGGGTGGGTCTGGGAGCCTCGATTGGGGCCATGGTCTCGGAGCGGCGAGGCTGGCAGATCGTGCCGGCCGTGGCGCTCGTGGCAGCCCTCGGAGCGCTCGGGCTGTCCAATCTCGGGTCCCAGACTGGTGCCGCACCTTCGCCCCCCAGCGCCACAGCCCCGGTAGTTGTTGCGGCGAGCCCGACTGTCGGAGTGTCGGCCGCGCCCGAGCCGTCGAATTCTGCGACCGTCGCGCCCACGGCGACGCCTGAGCCATCACCGACACTGGTCCCTTCCGCGCCGGCCACCCCGACGCCGGCCCCGACGGTCACCCCCGTCCCGTCAGCCCGGGCCTCGTACACGGTAAAGAGCGGCGACACCCTCTACGCGATCGCGCGACAGTTTGGCGTGACGGTTTCGGCGCTCATGGACTTCAACGGTCTGACCTCAACTGTCCTTCATTCGGGCGATGTCTTGCGCATCCCGTGATCCGGCAAGCGCCTCGCTTCAGGCCTGGCAGGCCCGGCACCAGGACGTCGCCTCGTTCCGGGATGCGATCTCGCTGATTCGAGTCCCGCATCGCGGGCACGGCTGGCCGCCGCGCCGGTGAACGGCCAGGAAATCCCGGACTTGTGTCTCGAAGGTCGGCGGGACTCGCAATCGGAGCGTTGCACAGGCTCGCTCGAGAGTCTCGCGCATCGCCCGGTACAGTTCGTCGACCTCCTCCGGAGCGAGGGATGAGCGCTTCCGGAACGGGTTGAGCCGCGCCGCATGGAGGATTTCGTCGCTGTAGGCGTTGCCGATGCCTGCGACGAACGCCTGGTTTCGCAGGAGAGACTTGAGCTCGCCCGGGTGTCGGCGGATCCGCTCACGCCATCGTTCCAACGTCAGAACTGGGTCGTCGGCGTCCGGCCCCTGGACCCCTGAGCCTTCTCCCGCAGCCTCGTAGCCAGGGACGTCCCGGGCCTGGCCAGCCGGCAGCAGGTAGATCTTTCCCATCTGCGTGGGATCTCTGTAGCGCACTTCTGCCTCGGCGTCGTCGGCCGCCCTCCAGAAGGCGCCCCGGGTCCATGAGGCCACGCGCGCGGGGCGCCTGGAGCGGGGCCCGAATGCCAGCACCAGTGCCGTCTTGCCGGGCAGGGGACGGGACGGTTCGGCGAGCTGAAAGCGACCCGAGAGCATCGCATTGACCACGATCCCGTCCCGCTCAAGCTGGAAGCGCAAGAACTTGCCCCGGCGGGTCACCGTGCTCAGGCGCTGTCCCACCAGGGCCTCCAGCTCGGCCTGCGTGCCGCGAACGGCCACGGGTCCGGGTGCGCTCGCCCGGGTGACCAATCGCCCCGCCAGCGCGGCGTGGAGAGCCTCCGAAACGACGGTCAGATCAGGCAGTTCAGGCACGGTTCAGCCGATTGTAGCCACCGAGACCCGTGTGCTAGACTCCCGTGGCCCTACCGGGCAGGAAAGCTGAAGAGCACGTTCAACCCGATTCGATGTCGAAGGAGCGGACCGCGGCGAATCACCCACGGACCACTTGATCGCAGACAGACGGCTTGAGTGCTGCTCAGGCCGTTCCTGATTCTCGGTGGGATCTTGGATTGCAGGAGACCACCGAATTGACCGAAGAGCAGCAGGGCGGGACGCCGCCGCCGGCCGAGGCGATTGCCGAGGCCCCGGCCCCCGAGCAGACCGACGCGGCATCCGTCGCCGCGGACGATCCCGCCGAGATCCCGGTAGCCGACGTCGCCGACGCGACGACCGAACCAGACGAGGCCCCTGAGGCTCCCGATGCGGAGCCTGAGCCGGAGGCACCCGCGGGCGCCGAGCCCGAGCCGGCAGTGGCCGATGCGGAGCCCGAGCCGGAGGCACCCGCCGAGCCAGAGCCGGCAGTGTCCGATGCGGAGCCCGAGCCGGATGTGGACGAGTCCGAGATCGCGGCCGCGCCCGCTGTCGAGATCGCGGCTGCACCGGCGCGCCCGACCGGCCCTGAGCCGACGACGATGGAGGAGCTGCTCGCGGAGCAGGACGGCGACATCAAGAGCTTCAAGCACGGCGATGTCGTTGACGGCACCGTCGTCAGGATCGACAAGGACGAGATCCTCGTCGATATCGGCGCCAAGAGCGAAGGCGTCGTCAGCAACCGCGAGTTGTTCGGCCGGCACGGGGAATCCCAGCCCGCGCTCGCCATCGGTGACACGGTACTCGTCTACGTCCTGCAGCCTGAGTCGCCGGAGGGCCACGTCGTCCTCTCGCTCCGGCGCGCCGGCCTCGAGCGCAAGTGGCGCGCGATGCAGGAGCAGCTGGAAGGGGGCGTGATCATCGAGGCCCCGGTCATCGATCACAACAAGGGCGGCCTGATCGTCGACTGTGGGATCCGCGGCTTCGTGCCGATCAGCCAGATCGTCGACTTCCCCCGTCGGCCGCAGAACGACCAGCCGCGCGATGCCGCCCAGGAGATCGCCGAGAAGTTGATGCCGTTCGTCGGCCGCAAGCTCCGGCTCAAGATCCTCGAGGTCAATCGAAAGGCAAACCGGCTGATCCTCTCCGAGAAGGTCGCGCTGTACGAGGAACGCCGTGAGAAGCGGGACGAACTCTTCAGCAGCCTCCAGGTCGGCCAGAAGGTCACCGGCTCCGTTCGGAGCATCGCTCCATTTGGTGTGTTCATCGACCTTGGCGGGATCGACGGCCTCGTTCACAAGAGCGAGCTCTCGTGGAACAAGGTCAACAATCCTGAAGCCGGCTATCAGGTGGGCGAAGAAGTCGAGGCCGAGGTCATCGACATCAACCACGAGCGCGGCCGCATCAGCCTGTCGATCCGGCGCCTCCAGCCGGACCCGTGGCATTCCACGGTCGCTGACTTCAACATCGGCGACGTCATCGACGGTACGGTCACGAAACTCGTCAACTTCGGTGCGTTCGTCCGCGTCCGCGACGGCCTCGAGGGTCTCATTCATATCAGCGAGCTGAGCCACCAGCGTGTCGCGCATCCGGGCGACGTCGTGCATGAAGGCCAGGCGCTCAAGCTCAAGATCATCAGCCTGGATTCGGAGCGCCACCGCCTCGGACTCAGCCTGAAGCAGGCCGAGGAGCCGCCAGTCCGCTCGATGCCCGAGCCAGGTGTGGCACCGACGCCCGCGCCGCGAGCCGAGAGGCGCCCGCGGCCCGACCGGGAGCGCGAGCGCGGCTACTCGGCCTCGGATGCGGTTCAGGAGCCGGAGGGCGGCATTGACACTACGCTGGCCGCGGCCTTCGCCGGGGTCCGGGAGCAACTCGCCGCCGCGGAGGCGGAGACGGAAGAGCCGGCCGTTGCCGTCGAAGCGCCGGTCGACGAGCCCGTTGTCGAGGAGACCGCTGCCGCGGAAGCGGCGACGGAAGAGCCGGCGGCAGAGGAACCCGTTTCCGTGGAGCCTGTTGCTGAGGAACCCGCCGCCGCGGAAGCGGCCGCGGAGGAGCCGGCCGCTGCGGAGCCCGTCGAGGAACCCGCTGCCGCCGAAGCTCCGGCCGAGGAGCCGGCAGCCGAGGGACCCAGTACCGCCGAAGCTCCGGCCGAGGAGCCGGCAGCCGAGGGACCCAGTACCGCCGAAGCTCCGGCCGAGGAGCCGGCAGCCGAGGGACCCACTACCGCCGAAGCTCCGGCCGAGGAGCCGGCAGCCGAGGAACCCACTACCGCCGAAGCTCCGGCCGAGGAGCCGGCAGCCGAGGAACCCCCCACCGCCGAACCTCCCGCCGAGGAGCCGG
>Ga0082335_1000432_pt1 | contig 106185 bp, 119 predicted proteins | sample Subgrocontami58m_FD_72375 | JGI IMG/M metagenome (GOLD analysis project Ga0082335, IMG submission 72375) | Subsurface groundwater microbial communities from S. Glens Falls, New York, USA - GMW37 contaminated, 5.8 m (SPADES assembly) (version 2) ... | reverse complement strand
AAGTTGAAACCGCCAGCGCCGGCAACTTGGGAGTAGCTGACGCCAGTCGACGCAAAAGTGGCCGTCACGTTGACGCTGCCGACGTTGAAACCGTTGGGCGGATTGCTAGCGGAGATGACGTTGCCGCGGATGCTGATGTTAAGCGAAGCCTGGCCAAAGGGTCGGACTTCGGCGAACAAGTAACTACTGGCGCCCGAAGGGGAAGAGCCTGCATCAGGGAGGATGGAGGCGGCGTGGAGGGTTCCGGCAATCAGGAGGATGGCAAAAAATGCGACGAAAAACGAAGAAAGGTTTTGGACTTTTTTGTGTTGGCTCAAGCGAACGGCACCCCCGATTGAAAACGCATGGATAAGTTTAGGGAAAAACCGCGTTTTCATATATAAATGTTACGCATAAAATCGTCGGGAAGCGATGGACCAAACGACGTAAAACGAACTTTACAAATTGTAAAACTGATTTTACAACCTGACTTTCGCAAATTGCTGTAAGTCACCTTTTTTTGAACCCACCCCTACCTCTACGCCAAGTTTTTCCTAGTGCTTAACAAATAGCCACTACCCTAGAGGAAACAATTATAAACATAGTGCTTAAAATAAGCATATATGGCTTTTGTACGCAAGACGAAAATCGGGAACCACACCTACCTCTACCTAGTGACTAACAAATGGGTAAACGGCAAAGTCAAGCAAAAATCTCTAGGGTACCTCGGTCGAGAAGACGCATTGCCCAAACTGCTTGAAAGCTGCCTTTCCCTAAAAAAAATAAACAACGCCAACCTGGAAAACCTCCTCTACCAAACGCCAGCCACATGTTGGAATCTGATCGAACAAATGGAATTACGCTCCATCTTTGGAAAATATTTCTCGAAGAAGTGGGGCGTAGACGCGGCCACAGCCGCGTGCGTCATGATACTCAACTACGCAACCGACAAACACACGAAAAACACGATGACTGATTGGTACGCCCAAACATGGCTGCCGCACTTGATTGGTGTTCCCGCAAAGAAAATGAACAAAGACTTGCTTTGCCGTACGATGGATTTTTTCACCGAGGAAAAAATCGAAGCGATCCACGCCGAAATCTACAAGACCGCCAAAGAAAAATTCAACCTGTCGGACAACTTGCTCTTGTTCGACGTCACCGCCATCACTTTCGAAGGAGACCAATGTCCGTTGGCCAAGCGCGGTTACAACCCGAATCACGCTTACGCTCCGCAAATCAACTTGGCAATGCCCGTGACGGCTGAACTTTTTCCCGCGTCCCACAAAGTGTTCGAGGGCAACACCAAAGATTCCAAGACGTTGGAAAAATCCGTCGAGTTGGTGGAAAAAGCAGGCGTGTTGCAGAAAACGGTTTTCGTGTTCGACCGAGGCATTTGCTCGCAAAATAATTTTGAGGTAATCGAGTCTAGAGGAGCGCAATTCATTTGCGGATTCACGAAGAACGCCCGCGTGAAGTCGCGGATTGCGGCGTTGGCGCCGCAAGACTTCACGCGAATCGATGACGACATTTCGTTCCACGAAGCAAGCGATGACGGCCGTCGCTTGATTTTCTTTCACAGTAAAAAACTGGGCGAAGACCAGCGGGTTTTTCGCGAGGAACGTCTGGAAAAAGTAAGTGGAAAACTCGCTAAACTTGCCAAGACGTCAACCCGTTATGATCGGTTTCGTTTGCATGAGAAAATCGGCGCGCTTTGCGGCAGCTACCGCAAATTCTTTGACGTGAAAACGGCGCCGTCGTTTTCTTTCAGCGTCAAACAAAACGTCTTGGGCAAGACGATTGCAGTCGAGGGCAAGTATGCTATTCTCACCAACACTTCGCTTGCGCCTGGCGATGTGTTGGCGCGTTACCGTGATCGGAATTTTATCGAGATGAGTTTCAAGGATCTCAAGATGTTCGTCGACATTCGGCCGGTTCGGCATTGGAAGGAGAATCGGGTTCTCGCGCACATTTTTTTGGCGGTGTTGGCGTTTGGTGTCCGGAGTTTGGCGCAGCTCAAACTGCGTCGTAGTGGTTTGGAAATCACGGCGGAGGAAGCGATTACCCAATTGGATAAGGTGAGGGCATTGGTCGTGGATGGAAAGTTATTGCGGCTTACTGGCGAAACTGAAGAAACTAAGAAAATCGTTGCCGCCATCGCTAAAGTGCCCTAAAAGCACTCAAATTGCGAAACTTGGGGTACAAGTAGACGTAGTCGTAGTAGGGCGCCAGTTCGTGGTAGAAGGTGTGGGCCATTATTCGTCCCTTTTGTAGGTCGCGGGGGTGTTTTGGGTTACATGATTTGCCGCGGCGCTGTTTTTTTTGGGGTGGGGGGTGGGGGTGGGGTTTACCTTAATTTAAAAAACTGCGCGTCGCCGTTCGCCTTTTAATGCATTCGAAATATCCGGATTTGGCGGTTGACGGCTTCGTTTTGGACGTGTTGGATGTATTTTGGAAGCGTTTTCTGGTGGCCTTCCCGGATGCATTCTTTGTGTTCATCCAACCGATGCAATACTCCCAGTAGGCTGACGGCCACGCGGTTGTCCAGCCGGCCATCTTCGGCACCAGATTTGTAGTGGCTTCCTCGTCGGATACGGTGCACCACTTCGAGGATATGGGGTAATACGTCGTCCCGTCGCGTTTTTACGGCGAGTTGGAGAACGTCCACGGCGGTCTGGGTTGCTTCTTTATCATCGAAGCGGACGCCTCTGCCGTTGAGTTTTCGAAGCATGCTTGCCCATAGTGCGGCCGGAATAAGGTTTACGTTGAGGTCGTGAAGTTCGATGGGTTTTTCTTTTTGTTTGGTGTATTTTTTGTCACGTGCCCGACGTTCCTTTTCGTGGTTTTTTAGGTATTCCAACACAAGCGGGATGGCCGCCAGGCCCTTTTGTGTATCCATATGTTCAAGATGGTGGGCGACTTGGCCAAATTCTTCCCGATTGAGAGCTGTAATGAATCGTTCCTGCAGGGATAGTTGAGTCATAGATTGGTCTGCGATGTTTGTGCTTTAAATCCTTTTGACTTGTCCTTTTTTCGCATCGACGTGCACGACGTCTCCGTCTTTCAACCACTTGGTCGCAATCGGATCCTCGGGAACCCAGGTTTCCTTGGAGATCCCGCACAAGTCCTTGAGGAACTTGTGGGGCCACATATATTCCTGGGCGGAATTTGTGCTGCGTCTTCCTCGCCCTTCCTGCTAGAGCTTGCGAACAATACCGCGAGTTGCATCGACTTCAACTTTGTCCCCGTCTTTGAGCCACTTCGTCGCGATTTTGGTGCCGATGACGCAGGGCACGCCCAGTTCGCGGGAGACGATGGCCGCATGCGAGGTCACGCCGCCTTGCTCGGTGACGATGGCGGCGGCCAGCTTCATGGCCGGCACGATGTCCGGATCCGTCGCTATAGCCACCAAGACGTCGCCGCGTCGCATCTTGTGCAAGTCTTTCGGACCGTGGAGTATTTTCACAGTACCCGTGGCTTTGCCCAGGCACGCCGTCTGGCCGACGAGTTCCTTGAGCGAGTGGTCGATGGTAAGCGTTTTGGCTTTGCTTTCCAGTTTTTCCGCCGTCTTGCCTAAGAAAACCTGTTCCCTGCCGTTTTCCGCGTAGTACGCAAAATAGGTGAAGCGCTCTTCCAGGTTTTTCTTGAGTTTGGCGCCGCCGTGGGTTTCGGGGTTCGTCAAGGCGTCATGCACTTCGCTCCAGAGCATGGTGCGGACGTTTTCCAAGGACACGCCGATGCGTGACGCGATTTCCTGAAGCAGGGGTTCGAGGTGGTAGAGCGAGCGGATCTGTGCGTTGCGGCGGTACCATTTGGTGTACATGAATTCGGAAAACACGTCGAACAGTTGCGTCTGTTTTTTCGTCAAATACAACTCTTTAAGCATCTGGCCTTTGGCTTTCCGCGTCTTGAGGGGCAGCTGTTCGATGCGGTCCAGTTCCTTGGCCAGGTTTTTCTTGTCTTCCAACAAGGCGCGCACCGCGGCGTAGGCGTCGTCCAGGGTCCCTGTTTTTCCGTGGTACATGAACTTGAGGTGCCCGTATTTTTCGAAAATCGCTTGGAAGTCCTGCCGGAATTTGGGGTTGTCTTGTATGGATTGAGGGCTTTTTTTGAATTCCTTGAGGAACACCGCGTCGTTCTTGATTTTGAGCGCCAAACGCACCACGTCCTTGTTCTCAAGCGTCGCGATGGTTTCTTTTTCCGACGTGGTCAGCACGACGAACGCCGTGTTGACTTGCTCCTCGTTTTCCACTTGGCCGCGCAGGACGGCTTTGAGGTACGTGGTGAATTCGGGGTGGAACATGTCCACCGCGTTGGGCAGCCAGCCCCATTCGTAAAGCGCGGCGTGCTGGCGGACGTGTTCGGCATAGTGCTGCCACAACTGTTCGTTGCTTTGTCCGGCCAAATCCATCGCGTGCACCGATTTGGCATGTTCCACCAACCGGTCGGAATGCCAGGTGATGTTGCGGTTGATGGTGGCGCCAAAACCGGGGTCGTCTTTCAGTTTGGCCATGAGGTGTTTGGCAAAGTTGTGGCAGTCTTTTTCGCCGTAGTAGAACTGCATGTGATGGCCCCGCCAGAACGACAGGACACGTTGGTAGTTGAGGCCGCAGCTGTTCTGCAACACGTTGACGAAGCTTTTCAACCAAATCTGGCTGAAAAACAGGTCCATGTCAGGAATGTCTTCCGCCAACATCCAAGCGTCACTGTCGTCCAAATAAGAAAGCGCGTCGGTGCGTTCGATGGCTAAAGGATCCATGACCATCAGGTGCCCAAGCACGCTTTATAGGTTTGGCCCGCGCATGCGCGGTTTATCTTCGCGCCAACTGCTCTGTCGCGGCTGGCAAAATCTTGGCCGGAACCGCGGAGGGAGCGTCCCCCCTCATCTTCGTGCAAGTTGTTCCGTAGCCGCCGGCAATATTTTGGCTTCCGCCTTGCGCAAGTGTTCGCGGATGGTCGCGGGTGAGAGGCCCACGCTCTTTGCCAGTTCCTTAAGCGAGACCTTTCGGGGATAGCCGTAGTAGCCTTGTGAAATGGCGTTTTGTAGAACACTGGCTTGGACTTGGCCCAAGCGCTGCAACGCGTCCGGGACAAACAAGTCCACGGCGCTTTGTTTGAGGGACAACAGTTCAATGTGGGCTTTTTCGCTGCTGGTGCCTTTCGCGTTTTTGGCCCGTTTGTACAACTCGGTCAATGCTTTTTTGTCCCACGACGCAACGGTCCAATACTCGTAACCCCCTTTCAGCACGAATGGCCTGACAAAAAACGTGCGGTCGTCCAAGACCCAGGCGTGGTACGAGATGGTGTCGGGGTCCAGTGGGATGCTGAAAAAGACGTAGTTGTCCTCGACGTGGTGCACGTGGTAGCGCGTATTGGGCGCTTCGGCTTTTTCCCGCATGCGTCGGATGTATTCGCGCGCGTCGGGTCCGCTGACGGAAAAGACTTTGTTGATGAACGTGCGCCCTGCCTTTTTGTACAACGACAAATAGACGCTCAAGACGGTGACGTCCAATTCCTTGGTCAGTTTAAGCACGTGGGATGATTCGTGCCAAACCCTAAACTCGGCGACCCACATGTTTTTTTTTCCCTCATGTTTTCGGGCTTGATTTGTTTTTGTCCACGACGACTTTTCCTTTTTTAATTACGGTTTGGATGCGGTTCACGCCGAACTGGTATGCCAGGTATTGGTGGTTGGGCGCGTCCAGGATGATGACGTCGGCTTGTTGGCCCGGATGGGCTTTGGCGGAGTGGATGCGCTCATCCATTGCAGAATCGGTGCCCATCAAAGCTTCCAGCGACATGGCGGCGCTGACGTCGGCGGTTTCAGCTAAGGTTTGCGCGTCGTGGACGGCCAATGCGCCCACGGCCGTCATGGCGGCGGTTCCGTTCGACAAGCCGAGGCCTTCTTTGGCTTCAAGTGTCAGGGGCGTAATGCCGGCGGCTTGTAGGGCCTCGGATGCGGACATGCGTTTTCCTTGGTAACTCGCGTCACCGTTTCCGGTCAAAACTTGCGCCATATGCGTAAGCGGTGCCAAGTCGCCGCTTGCTCCAACCGAGCCTTTTTCGGGAATGATTGGATGGACGCCGCGGTTGAGCAGTTCCAGCATGGTTTGTACGGTTTGCAGCCGTACGCCAGAGTGGCCCAGGCAGAATCCGTTGGCGGAAATCAGCAAGATGGCGCGGCTGACGTCTTCGGAAAACGCGGAGCCGACGCCGACGGCGTGGCTGGACAAGAAGTTTTTCTGGAGTTGTTGTTGGTCTTGGGGGCTGATGGTTTTGTTTTTGAGCGCGCCAAAACCGGTGCTGATGCCGTACGCCACGATTCCAGCCGCCAGCGTGTCGTCCACGACTTTTCGGGCGGCGGCGATGCGCTGCCGGGCGGGTGCTGACAACTCGACTTTCTCGCACTGTCGCGCCACGTGGACGACGTCGTCGATGGTCAGTGGGCGTAGGCCGAGTTCGATCAATTCTTTCTCCCCTTTATTGAATGTAGGCTGGGGCTAGTAGGGGATAAAAGAATGCCGTTCGGCTGCCTTGGTTTGAGCTTTTTTTTGGAAATGTTAGCGAGGAGGCAACGCTTTCGTCCAAGTGGCGTTTGGTGGTTTTTGGCGGCCGAAAGAAGAGCGTACGCTGGACTTTCAAAAATCGGAGAAAAGAAGTACGTGGCTTTTGTGCGTCCGTGTGGCCTTTCTGGTGTTTTCAGGAGCCTACTCGCCGTAGTGTTCTTCCGGGTGGTAGTTGACGCGGGCGGCGCGAGTGGCCGTGCTATCGGTGAACATCTGCCATAGCGTGATGGCCACTGCGATGAGCGCGAAAACGACGAGCGTGTCTAAACCTTCAAACATCAATACCAACTTGTTACTACTTTATAGTTATGTTATTGCTGGTTTTTGTATAAATAGGTTTGGATTTGCCCTTTTAGGGGCTTTGGTCTTTTGGATTTCGGAAGTTGATTGACTGAAAATCCGGACATCGAAGGGAAAACTCGGCGTCATCTACGTCGGCGACTGAATCGCGTTTCATTTCTCCTTCAAAACTACCCCTTACTCTTAAATTATTGTGACCGAAGGGTCTTTGGGTTGATGGTGTGTTTAGCATACTTCCTCAACTCTGCAACGTTTTTCGGGTCTTTACGCCCGTCGATGATGTGGACCGTTGAACTTGTTTTGTTTGCCAATGTCTGCAAGTTATATTCCAACTTTTGGTGGTCAATGTTTCCCCACCACACTTTCCCGTGTTCTTCGGTATACACTGCAGCAAAAACATGAAAATGGGGATTGTTTATATTTTCTTTTAACCCCTGCGTGTTACCATAACCTCCCAATAACCTCTCGAGTGGTATTAAGCCGTGCTTTTCCATGGCCTTTTTGACCAAGTCTCTATTCCCGCCTAGCCAAGTCTCGGGGCGTTGTGGCTTTGGGTTTATCTTTTCAAGAATTCTTTCAAATATTTTCCACATGGTGACCTTTGAATTGGTTCGGTTAATATTAGTATTTGGAGCCGCGAATTATAGCGCATCTCAAAAATAATGGAACATGAACTACGAGGTACAAAGGCGCTTAAAAGTTCCGATATTTTTGCAATCAGCTATTACTTCAGCGTCGTGATGGGCCGCGTCTGGACGACGTAGACTTTGCCTCCTTCGTACGCCCATTCGATGTCTTGCGGCTTGCCGTAGTGCGCCTCGATCTTGCTGAAAAGTTCGGCCATTTTCATGATGGTCTTGCCGTCCAGCTTCTGTTTCTCGCGGTGCGTCTCCGGAACTGGAATTTCGTGCGTCTTGCCGTTTTTGTCCTTGGCAATCATCTTGTCCTGCGCGTTGACCGTGACATCCAGCAGCAGTTGTTCGGCTTTGTCGACTACGTAGTTATCCGGCGTGACCAGTCCCCCAACGACGGACTCGCCAAGTCCCCAACCCGCTTCAATCACCATCTGGTTGTGGTCCTGCGTGACGGGGTGGACGGTGAACGCGACGCCTGCGACCTCGCTTTGGACCATCTTTTGGACCACCACGGCCACAGAGATTTCGGTGTGCGCCATGCCTTTTTCGATGCGGTAGAAAATCGCACGCGGCGTGAACAAGCTTGACCAACATTTTTTTACATTGGCCATCAGGTCGGGCCGCTGGATGTTAAGGTAGGTCTCCAATTCGCCGGCCCACGACGCGGCCGAGGCGTCTTCCGCCGTTGCCGAGGACCGCACGGCGACATACTCGGCGCCCAAGGCGTCGAACGCGGTGTGGACTTCTTTTTCCACGTTGTGCGGAATTTTGGCATGTCCGATGATTTTGCGGATTTCTTCCGACGCCGTGTTGACGGTTTCCGTTTTCTTGATGTCCACGTGCTTGAGAAGTTCCGCGATGGTGGATTTGAGGTTGTTTTCTTCCAGCATCTCGTCGAAGCTGGCGGTGAGCACGACAAAACCTGGGGGAACTGGGATTCCCGCTTTGGTGATTTCGCCTAGTTGCGCGCCTTTGCCTCCGGCGACGCTGACGTGGTCTTTGCTTAATTGCGTGAATGGCAGGACGAAGCTCATGTTGGAATCCCTCTTTTTTTGCTGCATTTGCGTTGGTCGTGCCGCTTTTTCAATCTTGACCTGTTCTGTGGCGGTTACTGAACGAGTCTGTGCTTATCCGATTTTCGTTACTCTTCCGTGAGTCGCGTCGACTTCTACCGCCTCTCCATCTTTCAAGACCTGTGTGGCCACTTTCGTTCCGATGACGCACGGGATTTTTAATTCGCGCGAGACGATGGCGGCGTGGCACGTGATGCCGCCCATGTCGGTGATGATGGCGGATGCGATTTTCATGGCCGGCACGATGTCCGGATTGGTCGCGTGCGCTACCAAGACGTCGCCTTTTCGCATCTTTTGCATGTCGGCGGGACGCTCGACTCGGCACACGATGCCTTTGGCGAATCCGGGGCAGGCGCAGTCGCCGGACAATTCGCGCAGGTCGATGCTTGCCGGCGGTTTTTCGATGTCCAGGTTTTTCATGAAGGCATCGGCTTCAGCTCCTGTAATGACTTCCTCTTTTCCGTCGTGGGCGTGGTAGACGAAGTGTTCCCAGCGGCGGTTCAGCTCGTCAAGGTCAGCTTTGCCCAAAATAAGCGCGGGCCCCAGTTCCCAAGGCATGAAGCGGCGGACTTGTCGCAGCGTGAGGCCCAGGCGTTTGGCCGTTTCTTTCAGGAATGGTTCCATGCAGTAGAAGTAATGGTACAGCGCGTCCTTGCGGTGGCTTTTGGTGTAGACCATGCCTTGGGCCACCTGCAAGAGTTTCCGGTGTTTTTCATCCAACTGCAGTTGGGCCAACAATTCGGATTGTCGGCTTTTTGTTTCCGTATGGCGTTTTTCCGCACGCGCCAGAAGCGTTGCAACGTCGTGTTTGACGAGCCCTTGGAGCACCTGGATGAAGTACGACTTCTTCCACGCCGGGCCTTCGTACATGTACGGAAGCCACGCGAACCGTTCCACGTGCGCGTCGAGCTGAATGGATGCGACCGGATCCATTTTGGCGAAGCGCTCGGCAATCAGCGCCAAGTCGGTTGACTCGAACAACTTGCGGATGCGTGAGTCCTGGATTTGGCTGGCGATTTCAAGCAGCGATTTTTCCTCTTTTTGGGCGAAGCTGTCTTGGGTGGGTGTCGTGAGCACGGAGAAGCATTCCGCGGCGCTTACGGGCAAGCCTTTGCGCTTGATGGCGCCGGACAAATGTTCCATCATGTACCGGGTGAAGAGTTGGTGGTCGAACTCCAACACCACCCAGACCAATCCGGAGGAATGCTGGCGGAACTGCAATTCACGAAGTGTTTCATACCATGCGGCCAGTTCATTGCCGGTCATCTGTTTGACGTCCAGTGCAAACAAGGCATCGGATTCCTGAAACAATCGATCGCTTAAGTCCAGCAAATGTCGGTTGAATGAAACGCCCCAATCCGGTTCGGCCAGCAGTTTGTCCATTACTTTTTTCCCGGCCGCCGTAAAACCTTCGCGCGGGAGGATGAGCCGGTCCACCCCGTTTTTCTCCTCCAGCAGGCTTTGGCCCACGCCGAAGTCTAAACCCATTTGCCGCATGTCCGCGAACCCTTTCATGGGCGGGCAGACCATCAGCGGGTGGCTGCGCTCGATTTCTTCCATGACGAACCAAGGTCCGGCTACCGGGTCTGCGTCGGGGTCGGGTTTGGTTTTCATCGCACTTCTTTTTCCTTCCTGGGGACTTAAACGCTATTTTTGGCCGAGTTCCTCGATGGGTCTGACCCACGGCTCGCGCAGGCGCTTGAGCGAGTCGGGGTTACGGATGACTTCCCACAGGATGTATGCGCCGACCAGGTATGCGATGACTTCCAGCGTTGATTCCATAAAGACTACCGGTTTATCGGTTTTGGGTTTTGGAACGACGCGGTTGCCGCCGTCAGCCATGCATGTGGACATGCGCGGGGATGCGATCAAGTTCGTCGGGTTTTGTTTTTGCGCCCAACACTTTCCACGCCAGGAAGACCAATACCAATGCGGCTACGTACGTTACCGGGTCCATCGCGCTCATTCCTCGATTTTTCGCACTGTTCCTGCGGCCGCGTCCACTTCCACTTTCGCGCCGTCCGGAATCAGCCGCGTGCCGCTTTTCGTGCCGATGATGCAGGGAATGCCCAACTCCCGGCTGACGATGGCGGCGTGGCACGTGATGCCGCCTTCGTCCGTGACGATGGCCGAGGCGCGCTTCATGGCCATGATGAACGACGGCGTGGTGTTGAGGGTGACTAATAGCTGATTGTAAAAATATTCATACTTCGACTTGCTCGTAAAATGGGCCTTGAAAAGTATGGATATTTTCGTTATTCGCTATAAGATGTCGCCGGTTTTGACCTTGTCCAGTTGGCCCGCGTGTTGGACTACACGGGCGTAGCCGGTAACTTTACCGGGGTAAGCTGAGACGCCTTTGACTTCCTTGACGTCGACGACAACCGGGTTTTCGATGTCCAGCTGGTCGAGAAATGCCTGCGCCTCTTGGCCTTGGAAGGCGTGCACCTGTTTTTCCCCCAGCGCGATGACGTAGTGTTTCCGGCGTTCGGGCAGGCGCGACAGCAGCTCGTCCGTTTGGAGCGTACCGTCAAGTGCGCCGAGGAGTTCTTCGTCCGAAAACCACTTGATTTGGTTTCTGGGTAGCAGGAGTTTTTTGGCGATGGCTGAAAATAGCGGGGCACTTGCGTGGTTGGCCAATCCGACGAGGCTTTCGCCCAAAATGCGGTAGTACATGGCCAAACGGAATTGCGCCAGTTGTTGTTTTGATACGCCGTATTTTTTGGCCGTGTCGTGCACGAGTTTTTCGTTGGCGTCGTGGCGCGCTTGGAGTCCGTGAACCTTTTGCTCGCCGTCTTTTTCCAGCGCTTCGTTGATGCGGCTGACCAAATCGTCCATCTTCCACGTGGGCTCGTTCTCGTATGCGTCCATCCAACAGTAGGCGTCAAAATGGGCTTGGATGGCACTTTTCAGCGGGGAAGGCGGCTTTTCCACGTCATGGATTTTTTTTATTTTTTCTTTTTGCAGTTGCGCCACCATTTTCCAAAACGCGATTTCTTCTTCCAGCGGCAGCGTCATGTGCAAGGGAAGCGCCATCTGGGCCACGGCCTGCTCCGGAACGGTTTCCTGCAAGCGGCGCGCCAGTGCCGATGCGAAGATGATGGCGCACGAGACGCCGACAAGCATATTCAAGTAGATGTGGCACTCCGTCCGCAAAGCGTCGGCCAATTCCTTGGTATTGGCGCCTGCATAGTTCTTGCCGCGTTTTTGTTCGGCGTATTGGCGGTATTTTTCAAACCCGTTGCCGCTGCGTTGCAGGATGTCGCGGATGTACGCGGCGTCCTTGGTTTTTTCGTAGACGAATGTCTCAAGCCTTTCTGATTCGGAAGACGCGCGGTACATCTGCCATTTGTTTGCGTTGCCTTCGACGAACAAGAAGGTGAACCGGATGCCAATGAGCTTTTCGTAGAGCTTTCCGTACGTCTCTCTCAGGTGCATGTATGTGAAAAAGTACGAGAGGTTGCGTCCGGCAAAAGGGGCCCATTTGAGTTTTTGGGCGCCTTGCAGGTCTTTTGGAAGCGGCATTTGGGTGGGCATGTTTTTGGGCAATGACGTTACGCGTTGTAGGTTTTCCATGCCCTTTTTGGTGCGTATTTTCCGCCTTAACGTTTGAGCCGCCATGTAGCGGTTTTCACCCCAAGAGGGTCGGCCAGAGCTTTTCTTCGGCCGAGCGCAGGCGGTCTTTGAACGTGGTGTAGGCGATGCCCGTTTTTTCGGCCAATTCTTCCAGGGAAATGCGTCGGGGAGAGGCGTAGTAGCCTTCGGCGCAGGCGCGTTCGAACGCGTCGCGCTGCTTGTCGGGCAAGGCATGGCGGATGGAGGATGGAAAAACCGGCGCAACGTCTTGTTTGAGGGCCACCAGTTCGACCGTGGCTTTGTGCTTGGGCAGCCGCCGCAGCGCGTGGTAGAACGCGACGAGGTGCTTCTTTTCCCACGCGGCAACGGTCCAGAAGCCGTAACCGCCTCGGATGACTTGGGGGCGGATGAAAAAGACGTTGGGGTTCATCACGCTGGAGTGGAACTGCTTGATGCTGGGCACGGTGTAGAACATCTGGTTGCCTTCGCGCTTGAGGTTGGTCGCGCCTTGTTTTTTCAATCCGTCGATGACGTAGGTCATGGCGTGCTGGCTTTCGCGGCCGTAGTAGACCATGGCGCCGGAGACGTATTCCTTGCCGCGCTGCGTAAAGACGTTGAGGTAATGCGTCTCGATGAGCGCGTCAAAGATTTTGGTGGCCTCGCGCGCGGCCGAGCCGGTGTGCCATACTTTGAACTCCGCTACCCACATTTGCAGCACCTTTGGAAGGGGGCGAGGACGAGCAAGGTCCAGGGGGACGACGCAAGTCGTTGAGGGACTTGCGAGTCTTGCAAACCAGGCAAGGTTTGCAAGGCCACACAAAATCTCCAGGATTTTGTGCTGCCCCACAAGTCCTTGAAGGACTTGTGAAGAACCGGAGCAGTGGCGGAGGTGTCCTCCGGGGCTTGCACTTTGAATTCAGCGACCCACATCGTTTGCACCTTTGTTCGGGGGGTTTGGGAGGTAGGCCGCACTAAGGGGGGGGTGTCCTCCGGGGCTTGCACTTTGAATTCAGCGACCCACATGGTTTTGGATTGTGGTACTGCGTGGATTAAAAGCCGCTGTATGGCGGTTTTGGTGGTCTGCGGTTTCGAATGGGATTTTCCGTCTCTTTTTTTATAGCGGTGCCGGTCGTTTTTTTAGGTTTTTTTCTTTTCCACGTGTCTTTTATTGCCGCGCGCCCTTTTCTTTCCAGTGGGGTTGATTCAATTATGGTTTTGTTCGAGCTTGTGGTTTTGTTAGTCGTCATCCTGCTGTTCGCGTCCATCCGCGTTTTGAACCAGTGGGAAAAAGGCGTGGTGCTCACGTTGGGAAAGTACAGCGGGACTTTGGAGCCGGGCCTTAATTTGGTCATCCCCATCCTCCAAAGCGTCATCCGCGTCGACATGCGCATCCGGACTTTGGACATTCCCAAGCAGGAAGCCATGACGAAAGACAACGTTCCTGTTGCAATCAACGCGGTGGTGTACTTCAAAGTCGAGAAAGCCGAGGACGCCGTGTTGAAGATCCAAGACTACCAATACGCCGTGGCCCAGTACGCCCAGACGGCGTTGCGCGACGTGGTCGGCAACTCCAGCATGGACGAGGTTTTGACGGACCGTGACAAGATCGCTGAAGAAATCCGCGGCCTGGTGGACAAGGAAACGAACCCCTGGGGCGTCGACATCGCTTCAATCAAGATGCAGGACATCGAACTGCCGGAAGATCTCAAGCGCATCATGTCGCGCCAGGCGTCGGCCGAACGCGAAAAACGCGCCAACATCACCAAGTCGGAAGGCGACAAGCTTGCCGCCGTCAACTTGGCCGCGGCCGCTAAAATCATGGAGTCCAGCCCGGCGGCGTTGCAGCTGCGGGCCTTGCAGACCATTGACGGCTTGGGTCCCAGTCCGTCCAATACGGTCGTGCTTTTCCCGATGGAACTTTTGGAATTGGTCAAGACGTGGACCGGCAATGCGGGTAAGAAGGACAAGAAAGACTGATTTTTTCTTTCCGTTGGCGGGCGTTTTCTCGCCGTTGTCTTGAGCCGGTTTTCCGGCATCGTTTTTCTTTTTTTGTTTTTCTTTCCTTTTTTGATTCGCTAGTTTCATTTTTTTTGCAGTTCCTCCTCTTATTTTTCCCGTTTGACCTAACGTAAGACTGCATAGCTAAGGAGCTTGGCGCCGTACCCGGCAGGGTCGGCGCTTTTGCGCTTGGTCACCGGCCAGCACCTCGGGTCGGCTTTATATTTTGATTCGGCGCAGTCCACTTCGGAAGGCAAGGATGGTGGAGTCGATGAAATACCCGAAGATTTTGAACCTGGGAGATCCGTCGTTGGAAAATCTGTTCAAAGGACCGGTGGTGGTTGAAGAAAAAGTGGACGGGAGCCAGTTTCGTGTCTGGTTTGATGCGGATGGAAAAATCCATTACGGCAGCAAGGCGGTGGATTACGATGACGAGCATCCGCCGGATCGTATGTTCGTCCCGGCCATAGCCGAGGCGGAAAGGCACTTTTCAACCATTGATGGCAGCCTGGCTGGTTTTTTCTTCGTATTCGAGTTCTTGGCAACGGCCCAGCAAAATGCCTTGACGTACGCCCGCGTTCCCAACGACCATCTGGTGTTGTTGGAAGTCTGCAAAAATGGGAATTGGCTATCGCGTCAGGAAAAAGAAAGCTGGGGTGGCATGCTGGGGTTTGAGACAATCCCGGTTTTGGCCCAAGGCGAATTTACGACGGCCGAGGCGTTGGAGCGGTTGCTGGAAACGCAAAGCTTCTTGGGGGGCGTGACCGTTGAGGGAATCGTCATCAAAAACTACGGCCAATTCCATACGTTCAGCTATTTGGCCGGTGCACCGGTTTTCGCAAAACACGTACGTTCGGAGTTTCGCGAGTTGAACCGCCAGGTGTGGGGGGTTGGAAAATCGCTTGAAGAACGCGTCATGGAACATTTCCCGTTGGAGCCGCGTTGGGAAAAAACGGTCCAGCACCTGCGGGATGCCGGTCGCTTGGGACACGGTGTCAAGGATATCGGCTTTTTGATGATTTCGGTAGAAGAAGACTTCGAAGCCGAGTCCAAGGCGCTGGTGCAGGAATTATTGTGGAAAGAATTCGGCCACGGCTTGCGCAAAATGGCGCGGCGGGGTTTTGCCGAGTGGTATAAGGAAAAACTGCTGCGCGAGGTGTTGCCATGAATTTGAGGGTTCCGGTTGATTTTCGTTCTACTCAACGTTTAAATCCGCAATCCAGCGCAAGCGTTGGTGTAGCTTAAATATCCTTCAATTCACCTATATTTTATGGGCATTTTGTATGCCTTTTTGTAGGTGGTTGCAATGGAGACGGTAGTTCGCATGAATGGTGTCGTGGCGTTGATTGCGGAGCGATTGGTCGAAAAAGGCTATTTTCGCACGAAGTCGGAGGCGTTCCGTGCGGGTATGCTGGAATTGGGTCACAAATACGGCCTGACGCAGAATCCCGAAGAGTTGGAAGCGGAGTTGGTCATTCGCAAGATGGACCGAATTGATCGGGAAATCGACGAAGGAAAGCGCAAGACCACGCCCTTGGCGGAAGTCTTACGTGAATCGCACCGAAGGAAGTGAATTGTTTTGGCCTATGATGTCATTTTCGATGATGAGGCCAAAGAAGACTATTGGGCGTTGGACTATTCCGTTCGGCTTCGGATTGAGAAAAAGCTGCTGCAATTGGGCCGGGTTGACTTGACCTCGCGCCATCTGCGCCATGGTTCGCCTCATTTTGTTGCCGAAGTGGGCCAATACCGTATCGCTTACAAAATCCTCGATGACCGCATGATTAAACGGGTCATGTTCGTCGGCGACCACAAGGCGTACGAGCGGTGGTATCGGGAGCGGGACCTCTATTAAGCCGTCAGGACTAATTTTTTTCATGCCGCGGAAGCTTCGAGTACGACCCGTTCACCCCGCGTTGCAGGGGTGGCCTCCCCGCGGAATCGATCAATCGAAATATGTCCGGCCAGAACTTCCATCGAGACTCTCGCATTCTCAGAAATGGCTATGGTTTAATCCGCAGCGGCACCGTGAGGCTCTGCTCCTCGACGCTGATTTTCTTCAATCCTTGGATGACCGCACACGCTTGCTTGAAATAGGCTTTGGAACCGGACGTTTCGCCGACTACCTGCTTCGGCACACGCGTTTGCAGCCCGAAAACTATGAGTTGCTGGGCCAAGAAACATTTGAGGAAGGGCCGTTCCTGAAGCGGCGGGTCTATGATTTGGTACTGAAAAAGAAAATTCTTCTGACTCGGGCTAACATGTGGACGCATGTATATCCGCGGAATCAGTATAATCATGTCATCGTTCCCGAGGCGTATTTTCCTGAATGGAAGAACGACTTGGGTGAGCCTCTGCCCCCTGGTGCCTTTTCTCGTCTTCCACAAGAAGAAAAACGTCGCCTGAAATCCGAGCATTTGGCCGCTTTTGTCAAGCGGTTGTCCCCTTCCGTGCGGAAAGGTGGCTCCATTCGCATTTCGTATTTCAGTGGGGACCTAACCCCTGAAGCTCAAAAGAAACTGTCGCGATATTTCCGCATCCGTCAGACGTGGGCCGGAATCATCTTCGACAAAAAGTAGGCACGGTTCCAAAGAGCGTTACGCTAAACCTTGAAGAATTGAAAACGGCCCGCGGTGGGCGCGTTGTTTTCGATTGCTTGTTTTTCAGAAAGAGGTTTTCGGGCCTTGTTTTCTTTCCCGGTTGTTTCGTTTGCTTATCCCAACGTCATTTCAACATTGACACTCGAAGGAATCTTAATCCGCATAATATCACGCAGGATGCGGTCGTCCGCTTGCACTTCAATCAAGCGCTTGTGGATGCGGAGCTCCCATTTTTCGTACGTGTCGGTGCCATCGCCGCACGGCGTCTTGCGCGTGGAGATGCGGAGTTTTTTGGTGGGCAACGGAACGGGGCCTTTGAGCGACAAACCCGCTTTTCCGGAGATGTCCTTGATTTGGACGCAGACGTCGTCGAGGTCTTTGACGTTTTGGCTTTCCAATTTGATGCGGGCCTTGCTCATGGAAATTCAAATCCTTCAATGCGTTTTTTCCCAAAGTGTGGGTTTGAAAAAATAAAGAAAGGGATTAATATCCCTTTTCTTACGCTGCCTTGCGCGGCGTCACTTCCAGAATCACGCCGGCGGCGACCGTTTGGCCCATGTCACGCATGGCAAAGCGGCCTAAGGCTGGGAATTCAGAGTATTTCTCGGCGACGACGGGCTTGGTCGGCTTGATCATGACGATGGCCACGTCCCCGGTTTTGATGAAGTCGGGGTTCTGTTGCGCCGTCTGGCCCGTCTTGGGATCCTTCTTTTCCAGGATTTCCGTGATGGTGCAGGCCAATTGGGCGGTGTGTAGGTGGAAGACCGGCGTGTAGTTCTTGCCGATGGCCGTCGGGTGGTTCAACACCACGATTTGGGCCTTGAATGCTTCCACGACCGTCGGGGGCGACTTGGGGTCACCGACGACCGAGCCGCGTTTGATGGCTTTCTTGTCGACGTTTTTCAAGGCAAAACCCACGTTGTCGCCCGGAATGGCTTCCTGCAAAATCTGGTGGTGCATTTCGATGCTCTTGACTTCACCCGGCACGCCTTCCGGCATGATGATGATTTGTTGGCCCGGTTTCATGGTTCCGGATTCCACGCGGCCGACCGGCACCGTGCCCTGGCCCGTGATGGTGAAGACTTCCTGGATGGGCAAGCGGAGGGGTTTGTCCAACGGTTTTTTGGGTTCGATCAGCATGTCGAAGGCTTCCAACAAAGTCGGACCGGTGTACCAGGCCATCTTGTCGGATTTCTTGGCTATGTTGTCACCCTGGTATGCGGAGACGGGAACAAATGAAATTTTGTCCACGGGGTAACCCATGGGTTTGATCTTGGCAATCAGCGCCGTCTTGGTCTCATCGTATTTGGCCTTATCGAAGTTGACGGAGTCCATCTTGTTGATGGCGACGATGAATTGCTGCACGCCCAATACCTTCAGCAAGAAGGCGTGTTCGATGGTTTGCGCTTGGATGCCTTCTTTCGCCGAACAGACTAAGACGGCGGCGTCGGCTTGCGACGCTCCGGTAATCATGTTCTTGACGAAGTCTTTGTGTCCGGGCGCGTCGATGATGGTAAAGTAGTACTTTTGCGTGTGGAAGTCCTTGTGGGCGATGTCGATGGTCACGCCGCGTTCCCGCTCTTCCTTGAGCTGGTCCATGGCAAACGCGAATTCGAACGTGGCTTTTCCGAGTTTGGCGGCTTCCTCTTTGAGTTTACGCAAGTCGTTCTCGGTCAGCGCGCCGGTGTCGAAAAGGACGCGGCCGACCATGGTGGATTTTCCGTGGTCGACGTGTCCGGTGAAGATCAGGTTCAAGTGCGGTTTGCTGGCCATTTTTAATAATCCCTCCGGATTCAAACGTTTTACTAGGACTGACGCGTTTTTGTTTTTCGTGTCTCTCTTTTTTTCGCGCCGGGTTCCTTTTTTTCCGCGGCGTCTGGCAACATGCAACGTGCCCTGTAGCGACGTGGGTTGCCTCTAAAAATCAGCCATGTTGAGCCTTTCGACTGTCTTTTAATTCTGTTGCCAAAGCCGCTTTTAAAGGTTTTCCTTGTAGCCGTTTTTTGACTGAAAAAACCCGGGTTAACCGGCTGGTTCTTGTTGGTGAAAATAATCGTTTACCAATTGGATCAAGATTTCTTTGTCCGGACTTCCGATTACGCTGTTTCTTTGCTTACCTATGCTGAAAATGTACGCGGTGGTCGTTCCATCCCGATGGCAAAACTTGTCGCCCCGTTCGTCTTTAATCCACCGGTGTCCTTTTTTGGCTTTTTTTTGTATTTCGGCCCTGATTTTTTCTGAGGGATTAAACTTCGGTGTCGCGATTTGTACGCAATAGACGAACGGCTCTTTTTTCGTCGTTCCGCTTTCCGTCGTAACTACGCGATGTTTGGATAACTCCCCAATCCTCATTCCCAATTCCCGAAGTTTGGCTGTTTTGAGTTGGGCGGCTTCCATCAGTCGGCTTCCATCGGGAACTGCCGGTTGTCCTGCCAGGTAGTCGGAAAGCGTTCCCACTGGATTCGTGCTGACTTTGGCATATCGTCCATCCAACTCGTCGACTTTGTCCAACATTACCCGGAACAACTTGGTGCGGGGATGTTCTTCCATGGGTGTGTCTTGGATGGCGACCGTAATATTGGTTTTCGTTTATTCGGTTCCTTTTCCAATCGATCCGAGTTATAGTAAGCGACACAAATTTTTAGACGAATAGGTGTCGCTTACTAGATAGCAAGTGACGCCAAATTGTCCAATGAGTTGCGTCACTTGCTATAAGTTCCGACGGCCTTCGGGTTGGGGCGGTAGTGGTGGTGGGGGCGCGGACGGAAAACGTGCCGTCTAAAGACGAGGGCTTTTTGCAGGTGGATTTTGTGCGGGTGGGTGGGCCGCCGAGCCATGAAACTCCTTACTGATTTTCAGTTTTTATAGCTGACGATTGAAGTTGCCTTGTTGAAAATCCAGCGGAAAAGGAAAAAAAAACGATGTTGGGCTGGAAACGAAAAACAAAAAAGACAATGCAATCCACGAAGCAAAAAAAGAAAAACAAAAAAAAAATCGTAAAAAAAGGGATTTGCCGCCAAAAAAGAAAAGGCAGGAAAAACTTAATCACCTATTTTAAGCCGTTCGTTTTTCACTACCGTATGACTAAACCTATCGGTTTCCAGGATGGGGCTGCATGATATGGCTAACTGGTTTAATCCATTTGAATTGTCTTATTTTGGCTGGAAACTTTGGTGGGGCATTGCCATCGGCGTCCTCGTCGTTCTCGTGATGTTTCTTCCGCTTGAGTTCCGAGTGGTCGACGAGGTTGGGCGCCCGGTTTCCGGTGCGGTCATTGAGCTTGGTCCCCATTCCAATCCCGCCGCCACCGCCGTGACCCGGGATGGAAGGGCATTCCTTTTCGTCCTTTGGCCGGGCCGGTACGACGTTCGTGTGACCTCCGACGGCTTTCGTCCTTTTGAATGGACCGTGGATACTTTTCGATTCGATCTTCACTTATCGGGCGTCCAAATCATGTTGCGTCACTAGGGCCTTAGTTTCGGCTTCCGCTAGGGGACATTAGAAAAAGGATTTGATTCCCGGAAAAGAAAAATACGGGAAAAAAGGAACAAGGAAGCGTGGCCTGCGCCTCACCCCTCCTGCGCTAATCCATGAAGTCTTTCGCTGTCGGCGGCGTTTCCGGTTCGCCTTTGCGCTTGCGGATGGATGTGATGGTCGGGCCCAGCAGGCTGTTCGGCAACTTTTCGTAACCGGCGTATTCGTAGTACCACGCGGCTCGTCCTTGGGAGGCGCCGCGGATGTCGGATGCGAATCCGAACATGGATGAGACGGGGACTTTGCTGGAGATGGCGACGGCTTCGCCTTCTTGTTGCATGTCGAGGATTTGGCCGCGGCGGCCTTGGATGAGGTTGATGACGGAGCTCATGTAGTCCGAAGGCGTGCTGACGAATAGTTTTTGTTTGGGTTCCAGAAGGACGCAGCCCGCGAGCAGCATGGAGGCGTAGATGGGCCGGCGGATGGCGGGAATGATCTGGGCGGGTCCGCGGTGGGCCGGGTCGACGTGGATGTTGGCGTCGGTGAGGATGACTTTGACGCCGACGACTTTTTCTTTCGCCTGGGGTCCTTGGCTCATGGCCTGCGTGAAGGCGTCGACGACCAATTCGCGGATGTCTTGCAAGTACTGCACGCCTTTGGTGCCGTCGATGAACAAGTTGTCTTCGTGGACTTTCATGACTTTGCGGGCCTGGTCGCGTGGCAATCCGGCCTCGATTAGGCGTTCCTGTAAGTCTTTGCCTTTGATGGTCGAGTCAATCTTGCCGTCGACGAAGGCCTGCGCCACGGAGGCTTCCAACGGCTCGACGTACATCTTGAACTTGTTGTGTTTGTTGGGCGATTTTCCTTCGAGTTCAGGCCCCGTTCCAGTGATGGTTTCGTGGTACACGACGATGGGCGCCGAAGTCTGGATGTCGACGCCGCGTTCGTTCTTGATTTTGTACTCGATGATTTCCAAGTGTAATTCGCCCATGCCGGAAATCAGGTGTTCGCCGGTCTCGCGGTTGATTTCGACGAAGAGCGTCGGGTCTTCCTTTCCAATCTTGCGCAGGACGTCGACGAGTTTGGCTAAGTCGCGCGGGTTTTTGGCTTCGATGCTCTTGGTCACGACGGGTGCCGAGTGGTGCTTGATTTTCTCGAACGACGTCATTTCGCCTTCGGATAAAGTCTCACCGGCGTATTGTTCTTTCAAGCCGACTAAGGCGACGATGTTGCCGGGTTTGGCTTCTTCCACTAACACGCGGTCGGGGCCCATGTATACGGCGACGCCTTGGATTTTTTCGCTCTTGAATTGCGACGCCAAGTACAGTTCCGTGCCTTTGCGGAGGGTGCCTGAGTACAGGCGGCCCACGGCCACGTCGCCGGCGTGGGGGTCGACTTGGATGGCGGTAATCATGAAAGTCGCCGGACCGTTGGGGTCGGCGTTGAGCATGGCTTTGCCGTGGACGGATTCTTTGTCGCCGTGCCAGATGACTGGGATTCGGTATTTCTGGGAAACGTCGGGGGAAGGGAGGTGTTCGATGACCATGCCGAGGATGACTTCGTCCAGCGGCGCTTTGGTCTGCAGTTGTTTGTGGTCGCCGGCGATGCACATGTCGTACATGTCTTTGAACGAGATGTTGAATTTTTTCATGCTCGGGGCTGAAATGGCCCATTTGTGGAAACCCGAGCCGAAGGCGACGTTGCCTTTCTGCACTTCGATCATCCAGTCTTTCTTGAATTCTTCGGGGCCGTAGTTTTCGATGAGCTTGTTGACGCCGGCCATGACTTTCAAGAAGCGCTCCTGCATGCCTTTTGAGTCCAATTTCAGTTCGTTCATCAAACGGTCGATCTTGTTGATGAATAACACGGGCCGCACTTTTTCTTTGAGGGCCTGGCGCAGGACGGTTTCGGTCTGGGGCATGATGCCTTCCACGGAGTCCACGACGATGACGGCACCGTCGACGGCGCGCATGGCGCGGGTGACGTGGCCGCCGAAGTCGACGTGGCCCGGCGTGTCGATGAGGTTGATCAGGTATTCCTGGCCGTCGGTGTGGGTGAATCCCAAGCTGATGTTGGCCGCTTTGATGGTGATGCCGCGGGCTTGTTCTTGTGGGTCATAGTCCAGCACGCGTTGTTCGCCGGCCAGTTCCTTGGAAATCAGCCCGGCGCGGGCGACTAGGGAGTCCGAGAGCGTGGTCTTGCCGTGGTCGACGTGGGCGACGATTCCCATGTTGCGGATGTTCTTCGTGTTGCGCATGAGGCGCGCGACGTCTTCAACGACCACTTCTTTCCGAGCCATACGTCTATCCACTACGTTTTTTCAAGTCGAGTTTTTTCCGGGTTGGCAAGCATTGCAAGTTTAGCGCAATGCCGCCTTAGCTTGTTTTTTTTGTAAGGCGATTGGTTTCGTTTTTTTTTTGTTGCAGGTGTTTTTTTTTCTTTGGTGCAGCCCACGCGCCTTTTTCGTTTTTTTTTGTTTTGTGGATGGCGTTTTGCTGCCATTGTTGTTTGTTTTTGCGGCGTTTTGGGCCGTTTGAGTGTTGTGACGGGTTCAGCGTTTGGGCATGACGGCGTACGCCAGCAGGTAGGCCAAAACTCCGGGAATTATACCGGTCAGCACGGTCAACACGATCCACGCGAGCCGGACTGCGGTCGGGTCCGCGCCCAAGTATTCGGCGATGCCGCCGCATACACCGCCGGTTTTTTTGTCGCGACTGGATAAGTGCAGACGCTTGGGCATGGCGGATTACCTCGCGCTTTTGGCCATGCGCTCGTTTTCGTTCTTGCGTTTGAGCGCGTAGCTGTTCGCGTCGTTCTTTGCAGCCAAAACGATCTCGTTTGCCAACGCCTCGCCCAGCGTCGTCTTTTTGTCGAACGACGCCAGAATGGCGCCGATGGCCAGGTTGTGCAATCCGAGGTCCAAGCGGCGCTGCGCCGAGATGTCGACGGCGACTTGGTAGGCCACGCCGCCGAACCGCACGCGCGTGATGTCTTCACGGGGAGCGACTTTCTCCAGTGCCTGGATCAGCACTTGCAAGGGGTTTTTGCCGGAGACTTTGGCGATGTCGTCGAAGGCTTTCTCGATGATTTTGAGCACCTTGGTCTTCTTGCCTTGTAACTTGCCGTGGGTGCGGATGATGCGGCCGGAAATCTTCTCGCCCGTGCCTCCACGCATGAGCTTGTTGGCCAAACGCTCGACGATGTTGACCTGCGCTTTTGCGAACGGCTTGTTGGCGTGGCGCGCAAAGGTGTGCGGCAGGACCAACGGGCGCAAGCTGAGGTACTTCTTGAGGCTCGGGTCTTGAATGACGACGCCTTCGTACGGGTATTTGTCGAACAGTTTGATTTCCATTCCGGGTATCCCTCAAATCCTAGCGCTTGGGTTTTTCTTTGCGGCCGGTGCGGAGTTCTTCCAGCGACACGCCGTTGACTTGGACCACGCGGTAACGCACGCCGGGGATCGAACCCATTTGGCCGCGCTGCGACCCGCCTAGGCCTTCAATCGTGACTTCGTCGTGTTCGTCGACTTTGGTGATGGCCTTGTCGCGCGGCACGTGGGCCGAGACTTTCTTGCCGTTCTTGATCAGTTGCACGCGTACGCACTTGATGATACCGGAGTGCGGCTGCTTTTGCTCTTTGCCTTCTTTTTTGATGACCAATCCGCGGGCTTGCGGCGCGCCTTCCAGCGGGTCGTATTTTTCCTTGAGGCCTTCGGCTTTGCGTTTCCACGCCTTTTCCAATTTGCGGTTGGTCTTGCGCACGCGGCGCAGTTTCCGGGCAGCAAATTCTCCACGAGCCATGTTTCACACCAAGTTTGCGTTATCAATCAACGTTTTTTTTTGAAATGCTATTTTTTTTCGTTTTCAGCGTTTTTTTTTTGATTTTTCTTTTTTTTTCGCGCTTTCCTTTTTTTTTTCTTTGTTTTTTTTTGTGCGTTTCAGACGATCTTGACGTCTTGCACGTCGAAGCGGCGTTGCAGCAGGATGCGGGCTTTCTTGATCGTTTCGCCGTTGCGTCCGATCGCCAAGCCGCGCTGCGTTCCGTCGACTTTGATGAACACTTTCTTGTTCCCTTGATCTTCTTTGACTTCCACCGTGCGCAACAAGGCGGGTTTGAACGCGTTGCGCGCGAAGGCATCCAAGTCGTCCGCGGTTTCCACCACGTCCACGCTTTTGCCTAATTCGCGTTCCAGGCGCCGGAGGTTTTCGCGGCCTTTTCCGATGGCTTTACCGGCGTGTCCTTTGGCGACGACGAAGACGAACCCGTTTTCGGTCCGCACCACGTCGATGCCTTGCGCGCCGGTCCGGTTTTCCAGCATGTTCAACAGCTGGATGTCTTCAAGCGACAAAGTCGCCGCCATGGTATCTATACCCCGCTTGAGGCCGCGTCCAGGATGTCGGAGTCGCCCGGTTCGATTACGCACAAGGCGCTGACGGGAAACGGTTTTCCGCATACCGTGCCCAATTGCATGCTGGTGCCCTTGAATTGGACGAGGCGCAAATCAGACAGTGAACAAAAATGTTTGAGGTCGTCCGAAAGACCCGAAGGCGCGTTCTGGGCCAGCATGACTAGCTTGGCGTCGCCGCGGCGGGCGTGCTCAAGGCTGCGCTGCGAACCCAACGTGACTTTGCCTGAATCGACGGCCAACCGAATGGAACGTTCCAAATCCATAAATAATCTAACCTTTGGTCGAACTCAAAAATCCGCTTTGCAACAAGCGCGTTTTGAGATGGTTCTCTGCTTTTTCCCTGACCGGAAACAAGCCTACTCCCCATCACTTAAAAGGAAGCTTTACAGACAATGCCGGAATCAGTTTTTAAGCTTTGGCCTGTTGTGGCGATGGGTTTTCGCGATTTTATGGCAGTCGTTTTTTTCGGCCCTTCATTCCTGATTTTATTTGCCCATTCTTGAGCGTGGTTCCGTCCTATGTCTTTTTTCCTACCCTTTCATCTTTCCCCTTTTTCCCGGGTTCGATATTGTTTCGATATCTTTTTAATATCGTTTCGATATCGTTTAGTGGATGGTCTTTTTGGCCGTCGGGAGGAGGGCAAAAATGGAGTTGGTGGTGCGCATGAGCGGTGCAGTTGAAATCGTGTTGGAAAAGCTCGTCGAGCGCGGTTATTTCAAGACCAAGTCGGAAGCCTTGCGGGCCGGCGTGCTGGGGTTGGGCAAGGAATACCACTTGTTTGACGACCAATATGTCGAGGACGCTTTGGTCGTCCGAAAAATCCAGCAGATGGAAAAACTCGAAAAAGAAGGCAAAGTCAAATTCACTCCGTTGGACGAGGTCATCAAACAAGCGGGTTTGACGAGGAAAGACCTTGAATGACTTTTTCCGTGTTCGTTGACGATCCGCCTAAAGCGCGACTTTTCCAGCTTGACCACTCCCTGAAGATTCCAATCTTGAAGAAGTTGAAGCAATTGGAACGGGATGACTTGCCGTCGCGTCATCTCCAACATGGCTTGCCGTATTTCGTCGAAGACGTTTCCGGATTCCGCATTGCCTTTACGAAAGACGACGGCACCAAAGTCAAGAAAGTCTGGTTCATCGGCGACCACAAGGAATACGAAAAATGGTTCCGCTCGGTTGATGTTTGAGCCCGCTTTGTTGAAAGTCCATCGGAAAAAAAAGGCAGTTGGCAAAAAAAAGAAAAGGCGTTGTCCAGGTAGAAGTCAAAACGGTTGCATCGCAGAGGCAAAACAGCTGGCGCATGGCGAAACGACTTCGTTTTTTTTCTACGCTTCTTTTGTTGCGTTACGCCGGTTTTTTCGACTTTTTCAAACAGCCGGTTGAGCCTATCAGGTTCAGAACCTCAATCCCGCTTTCTTGAGGCATTCTTCCGCGCTTTTCGCATCCGTAAACACGATGCCGTGGATGCCCAGTTTCTTGGCGGCATCCACGTTGGCACTCGTGTCGTCTAAGAAATAGGCGTTTTGGGCCTTGACGTTCAGCTTGTACAGGGCGATTTGGAAGATTTTTTCGTCGGGCTTCTTGACGCCTTCCTTGCCGGACACGATGACTTCGTCAAAGAGCTGCGAAAAACCGAACTTGCGGTTGAATGGCTCAAACCCCAGCGCGTTGTTGTTCGTCAGCATGGCGACTTTGTAATGCACCTTGAGCCGTTCAATCAAGTCGCGCATACCCGGCATTTCCGTCAAGACTTCGGTGTAGAAGTCACCTTGCGTCACGACGCCACCCATGTCGAACATGACGGCTTTGTTGAACAAGTAGCGTTTGAGGGGGAAGAACGCGACGCGGGCCAAGAGGTACGACACCAAAAGGACGGCGGCCAGCTCCTCGGGTCCACCGCCTGCGCTCCAAAAGCCTGAGACGATGAAGAAGAACGCGGCCGTGAGGAGCCAGTGCCAGGGGTTGAGGTGGAGTTGGCTCATTGCTTGCATCGCTAACGGTTAGCACAAGGGCCAAATAAAAACAAGGGCACGTCGGTGGGTCTCTGTTTGACGTCTTAACCCAAATAATCCGGCGACATCGAGAGTTTGACGTTGCCGGTGCCGCAGGGGATGATTTGGCCGCAGATGATGTTCTCGATGATGCCGTTGAGGTTGTCTTCTTCCCCGGAGAGGCAGGCGTTGACGAGGTGTTTTCCGGTTTCTTCGAACGCGGCGCGGGCCAATACGGAGGATTTGTGTCCGGCTAAACCGTGGCGGCCGACGGACTGTACGAAGCCTGAGGCGGTCATGGCATCCGCGATGAGCATGATGTGGCGGGCGTCGACGCGCAAGCCCTGCGCTTCGAGGACTTTGTTCATTTCCTGGACGATGGCGTTGCGGCCAGCTTCAATCCCGAGGGTTCTTGCGACTTCCATGATGTCGTTGGTCGTGGTGTGCTCGACGTCGACTTCCTCCATCTTGAACACGGCTTCCAAATTCGAGCCTTCCGTAGCCAACGTCAAGACTTTTTTGTCGCCTTCCTCTTTTTCGACGATGATGGCGCGCTTGATGCCGGGGATGCCTTTCAAATGGGTTTCGCGGAGTTTGTTGGTCAATTTTCGGATGTTCTTGAGCGAGTCGTTTTTGGGCTTGAAGTGGATCTGGTTGCCGTCCTTGTCGGGCTCGTATTCGCCGGCGGCTTCCTTGACTTTAGCCAAGACTTCGGATTCCTTGATGCCTTTTTCCTGAAGCGAAGGCCGGTTCAGCGTGATGGTCACGACTTTGCGCGTGAAGTTTTCCTCGATTTCGGCGATTTTGTCCAGCGTGACTTCCTCGATGGATGCCGCGACCATCTTGGCCTTCTCGAAATCGGTCGAGTACGGTTTCTTCAAGTAAATCTCCATGACGGGCTTCTTGGGCGTCTTGCGTCCGTCGACGATTTCGACTAAGCGGGTGAAGCCCAACTGCGCTAAGGACGCGACGCCGGCGTAGTGGAAGGTACGCAAGGTCATTTGCGTTCCGGGCTCTCCAATGCTTTGCGCCGCGATGACGCCGACGGGCTCTCCGGGTGCGATCATCTTTTGGTCCATGGGATCGCGGCCGTCGTCGCCGTACAGCGTCTGGATGAGGCGGTTGGAGGAGTCGCGGACCGAGCGGTCGTTCTGGACAATCAAGTCTTGCAAGGCGTTGATCAAGCGGCGTTGCATGTAGCCGGTCTTGGCCGGGTTGACGCCTTTGTCGACGACGGAGTCACGACCGCCGGCGGCGTGGAAGAAATATTCGGTGGGCGAGAGGCCTTGCTTGTAGCTGTTGCGCACGAAGCCGCGCGCCGCCTCGCTCAAGTCGCCGGGCCGGAAATGAGGTAAGATGCGGCGACGGTATCCGGACGTCATGCGTTTGCCGCGGACGGCTTGTTGGCCGACCAGAGCCGACATCTGGACGACGTTGATGGGTTTGTTCTTGACGCCGGCTTGCGCCATGAGCGTGGCCGGGTTGTGCTCGATTCGGGTGCTGCCGATGTAGACCGGTTCGGTCTTGATGTTCTTGCGGACGATTTTCCAGCAGTCGTGGCGGATGCCTTCGACGATTTCCATGACTTGTTCTTCCAGCGTTTCCTTGAGGGTTTTGCCGGGCAGGCGTTTGAGTTTCTTGGAGCGGAATTGTTGCACTAAGCCGCGGAGTTTGGTGCGGCCTTCCTTGTACAGGCTGATGATGTCTTTTCGGGCTTCCGGCGGCATGTAGTAGTCGTCCAGGCAGAGCGAGAGGCCGAAGCGCGTGGCTAATTGCACGGTGAGGCGCGTGGTGTTGTCGATGTATTGGCGGACGGCCGCGCCGCCGTAGCGTTTGGCGATGAGTGAGACTAAGTCTTCGCTGATCTTGGAGTCGACTTGGCCGGATACGAGTTTGCCGTTCTTGATGCGGACGCAGGCGGGGTTCTCGCATTCTTCGGCTTCTTTTCGGTACTTGCAGCGTTTAGCGTGGAGGAAGATGGTCAGATCCGACGGCAGGAGGTTGGAGAAGACTTCGCGGCCGGATGTCTTGTTCTTGGTGACTTCCGCGTCTAGGACGCCTGCGGAGCTGAGGAGCCACGAGGCGTCGGCGCGGTCGAATTCGGTTTCGGGCAGGGTCAGGATGTACAATCCGGAGACGTGGTCCAAGTCCGGCGAGATCATGGGCTTGCCGTTGCGGGGTGAAAGCGTCTGGTCTTCGACTTTCATCAAGACTTCGGCTTCGCTTTGCGCTTCCTCGTTCTGCGGGACGTGGATGTTCATTTCGTCGCCGTCGAAGTCGGCGTTGTACGGCCGGCAGTCGGCCACGTTGAATCGGAACGTCTTTCCGGGTAGCACTTTGATGCTGTGGCACATCATGGAGCATCGGTGCAAACTGGGTTGGCGGTTGAAGATGACGACGTCGTCGTCCATGAGTTGGCGTTCGACTACGTAACCTGGGGCCAATTCTTCCAGCACTTCGTTGAGGTTGCTGGTGGTGAGTTTCTTGCGTTTGCTGTCAGGTCGGATGACGTAGTTGATTTTTTCGGGGTGGTCGCGGATCATGGCCTTGAGGTTTTCCACGTTCCAGAGCGTGACGGCGACAGGCAAAGTCAGTTCGGCGGCGATTTCCTCAGGTACCCCAAGTTCGTTGATGCCTAGCGTGGGGTCTGGCGAGATGACGGTGCGCGCGGAAAAATTGACGCGTTTGCCGGACAGGTTGTAGCGGAAGCGGCCTTCCTTGCCTTTCAGGCGTTGGAACAACGTCTTCAACTGACGGCCCGAGCGGTGGCGTGCGGGCGGGATGCCGGCGATTTCGTTGTCAAAGTACGTCGACACGTGGTACTGCAGCAGTTCCCACAAGTCTTCGATGATGAGTTGGGGCGCGCCGGCTTCGACGTTTTCTTCCAGGCGTTGGTTGATGCGGATGATGTCGACCAATTTGTGCGTCAAGTCGTCTTCCGAGCGCTCGCCCGTCTCCAAGGTGATGGAGGGGCGCACCGTGACGGGGGGAACGATCAAAACCGTGAGGACCAGCCATTCGGGCCGGACCTTGACGTTGAGCATGGTGAGGTCTTCGTCGGGTATGCGTTCGAGGCGTTCGCGGACTTCGTTGGGCAGGAGTTTGCGGTCGTCTTCGTAGAAGGTCGTGGGTTTGATGAATTTGATGGGGCGTTGTTTTTCGTTGCAGTGCGGGCATTCGCCCATCTTCTTGATCTTGTTCAGCGCGTGCGCGGGGTGCATGAGGCGTCCGCATTTGCGGCAGCAGGCTTTGAGCAGTTGGTAGATGGCTTTGGCAAAGCCGGCGTGGACGACGGGTCGGACCAGTTCGATGTGGCCGGAGTGTCCGCCGCAGTCGCGCATGCGTCCGCCGCAGGTCTTGCACTTGAGGCCGGGGTCGATTACGCCGAGGCGTTGGTCGGCAAGTCCGCCGGAGATGGGGTAGCCGTCCTCGTCGTAGGTGTCCGGCACGGTGATCTTGATGGCCGACATGCGTCGGATTTGTTCGGGCGAGAATACTGAAAAGCGCAGTCCATCGATTACTTTCATTTTTGCCATCTCCTCGGATTGAGCATCTTCTTTTTTTGGATGTTAGGTCACGTTTGTTTTCCGGTTTTTTTTTTGGTTTTTTCCGATTGCTTTTTCTTTCTATTTTTTTTTAGTTTTTTTCCCGATTTTGTTATTTGGTTTTTTTTTTCTGCCGCCGTTTTTTGTTTTGGGTTTTGTTTGCGTTTTTATTTTTTTTTTCTTGGCCCTATGAGCGGTCGGCCAGCTTCAGCTGGGGGAAGATGCCGATGGATTTCATCTCGTCCAAAAGCAGTTTGAATGCGTAGCTCATCTCGACTTCCGTCGTCTCGGAGCTTTCGCAGATGGGGCAGTACCGCTTGTTCTTGATGCGGTCGTACACGGCCAACGCCCCGCAGTGGGTGCAGACTAACTGCAGCGTCCTGTCCGACGAGTCGATCATGCGTTCCTTTAGCAGGGAGGCGGCACCGAAGCCGATGAAACAGTCGCGCTCCATCTCACCGAGGCGCAGACCGCCTTCGCGGGCGCGGCCTTCGGTCGGCTGGTGCGTCAGCATCTGCACGGGTCCGCGCGAGCGGGCGTGCATCTTCAACGTGACCAAGTGGTGCAAGCGTTGGTAGTAGATGACGCCCATGAAGATTTTGGCGTAGATGCGACGGCCGGACTTGCCGTCGTAGAGGATTTCGCGGCCGGTGTATTCGAAGCCCCGTTCGTGCAAGGCGGCTTCGAAGTCGGGTTGCGTCTGGCCCGAAAACGCCGTGCCGTCCTTGAGTTTGCCGTCGAGGGACGCGGCTTTGCCGCCCATCATTTCGAGGAGGTGGCCTGCGGTCATACGGCCGGGGATGGCGTGGGGGTTGATGATGAGGTCCGGCACGACGCCTTCCTTGGTGAAGGGCATGTCTTCTTGGGGCACCATCAAGGACACGACGCCTTTCTGGCCGAAGCGACTGGCAAATTTGTCCCCGATTTCGGGAATCATGGTGCGGCGGACGCGGATCTTCATGAACTTGTTGCCGGCGGTCGATTCGCTGAGGATGACGGAGTCCACGATGCCTTTTTCGTTGCCGCGGACGGACACGGAGCTTTCGCGGCGTTTTTCCGTTTCGACGTCGAGAGCCGAGATTTCTTTCAGGAAGCGGGGAGGCGAACTTTTTCCGACTAAGACGGCGTTGCCGGCGACTTCGGTTTCCGGCGGCACGATGCCATCCGAATCGAGGTGGGCGTACGCTTCCTCGCCGAGGTAACCTTGGACGAATTCCTGGGGCTTGCCGACTTTGTCGCGTTGTCCCCCGGGGTAGCGGCGCTCTTCAGCGTTGTACGTGCGGAAAAAAGTGCTGCGGGCTAAGGCTCGTTCGATGGCGTTCTTGTTGATGACCACGGCGTCGTTCATGTTGAAGCCTTCGTACGACAGGACGGCGACCACGAAATTCTGGCCCGATGCGCGCTTGTAGTTCTCCAAGGCGGTGTACACGCGGGTCTGCACCAGGGGCGCCTGTGGGTAGTGCAGGACGTGCGCCAAGGTGTCCATGCGCAAGTTGAAGTTGGAGGCGTATAATCCCAAGGATTGCTTGGTGTGCTGTGCCGCCATGAGGACACGGGGGGCCATGTTGTATTCTGGAAACGGCACTTGTGAGGAGGCGTAGCCCAAAATCATGGCCGGGTCGATTTCCAAGTGGGTGTGTTCGGGGTCTAAGTCTTCTTCGTGCAGCGCGACGAAGGCGTTTTCTTCCTCTTCCGCGTCAAGGTATTCGATGATGCCGGATTTGACTAAGTCGTCCCACGTCAGCTCTTTGCGGTTGAGTTTTTCCAGGTGGTCGGCGGTGAAGGCAGGTTTGCCGTTTTTGACGACGATCAGGGGGCGGCGGGCGCGGCCGGCGTCCGTATTGACGAAGACTTCGTCCGTCTTGGGGTAGAACGAGATGTTGGATTGGGGGTCCAGCTCGCCGGTGCGGCGCATCAAGCGCAACTCGTCGACGAGTTTTTCACCCTTGTCATGGAATCCGACGAAACGGCCGTTCAAGTACACGCTGGTTTTCATTTTTTCACCGTAAACTCTTTTCTCGTTTTTGCGTTTGGACTTAAATCCGCATGGTCAGGCCGAGTTTCTTGAGGGCCGATTCAACGGGTTTTTCCGACGCGCCGGTCGTGACTTCGCAGAACAGCGCGAGGTTCTTGACCAAGCCGCAGTTGGGCCCTTCCGGCGTCTCGTTCGGATCGAGCCGTCCCCAGTGCGTGCCGTTGAGGTCACGCGCCTTGTAGTGCGGATGCTTCTTGGCTAGAGGCGACGTGACGCGTTTGAGGAACGAGGCGGCGGAGATGAAGTTGTAGCGGTCCAACGGTTGGGACACGCCGGTGTGGCCGCCCACCCAGTTGCCGGTGGCCATGGAGTATTTGATGCGCTCCGTCAACGCGTCGGGACGGACGAGGGCGAACATGCTCATGCGGCGGCCGCGGACGTTGGCGCGCTCGATTTGGTAGGCGACGTCTTTTACGAGGAAACCGAAGGCGTAGCGGAACAGTTCTTCCATCAACTTGCCTGCGATTTTGAGGCGTTTGTTGGCGTAATGGTCCTTGTCTTCGACCGCGCGCTTGCGGTTGGCCACCAGGATGGAACGTTCGGCCATGCGGCAGAGGAAGTAGGCTTTGGCGAGGCGGTCCTTGGGTTCTACGCCGATGTGCGGTAACAAGTAGCGGTCGATGAGTAGTTCGGCGCGTTTGAGTTGGTAGTCGACCGGTTGTCCGGGCGCGGCGCGTTTGCCGATGGTTTCCAACGCGTCTTTGCGGTTTTTGACGGGGTTCAGTTCGAAATTCAGCAGGATGTCGTTGTAGACTTCTTTTTCCTTGGAGAAGACTTCCGTGACTTTGTCTTCCTTGTCCAACCCCAATGCGTACAAAATCATCATGAACTCGAGGGATTTGTTGTAGGAGGGAAGCGTGATGGTGATGCGGCCGTCCTTGGCGCGGTCGACGGTGCAACGTCCGCGGAATCCGGCACGCGTGGAGAAAATCTTGCTTTGCACGGTTTCCTCGTCTTTTTCGCGCGAGACCAAGATGCGATTCGGCGCCAAGTCTTCCAGCGTCATGAGGCTTTTCTCGGTGCCGTTGATGACGAAGTAGCCGCCGTGGTCCTTCGTGTCCTCGCCGGCGTCGGTCAATTCCTGTCGGTTCTTGCCGTTGAGGTAACACAGTTGGCTTTTGACCATGACGGGCAGCTCGCCGATGAACACGTCTTCAGGCCGCTTTTCCACGCCGTTGACCACTTGTGTCATTTCCAAAAACAGCGGAGCGGTGTAGCTCAAGTCACGCAAGCGGGCCTCCATAGGCGCCAAGGGGCGGCGCGAGCCGTCCGCTTCGGTGACCATGGGTTTTTCCGCGCGGATTTTTCCAAGCTTTATCAAGTAGCCTTCGACTTGCGGTTCAATCACGCCTTGGGCGTCCGCGATTTCCTGCATTTTTTCTTCCAGGAATTGGTTGTAGGAATCCAAATTCTGCTGCACTAAGCTTTTCTGGCGCAGATACGCTTCCGTGAGTTCGTGATACACCATGAGCGCTTAATCCACCACCAATCGGTAATAGAGCGTTTTTTCGCCCGTCTGCCAGCTTTTGCGTTCGATTTTGACCACGTCGCCCAAGCCCACCGCAATGCCCGTCAGGCCCGCGTCGGTCATCTTGATGTGCGGCAGCTGGGCTTTGGTCACTTTGTAAGTCTTGCAGAGTTCGTCCAGTTCCTCGCCCGAGGCCTTCTGGATGGTTGGCACTAAGTAGTTTCTAACCGGTTGCTCAAGCGAAGTACCCATCCCATCCCAATAGAATCCCGAGTCTAGCCAGAAATTAAAAGACGAAGCTGGACCGGGCGTTTGTGCACAAGCTTACTTTTTATGCTGCAATGGGTTTTTAAAGTTATTGCTCTTTTTGGTAACGGTATTTTTAGTGTCGGGATTGTGGCGTTGGGGCGCGTCGGCCGTTTTGCGGATTGCCTGCGGCTGTTCGCATTACTGCAATTTGTCAATCCGGTTCTGGATTTTTTTCTGTATCCGCTCGTCGGTCTCCTTTTTCAGCCGCTTTTGAATCGCTTCCTTGGAGTCGGGGTGGCCGATTTTGACCAACGCATCCAGAATGCCGCTGAAGGCCCGGTCATCCGTCTCATTGAGCTTTTCATGGAGGTGAGTCGCGGCGTCGGCGTGTCCAATTTTTCCTAATGCTTCGGCCGCGAAATACCGGTAATCCGTGTTGCGGTGATTCAGGAATGGAGCGAGCACTTTCACGATTTGGGGATGGTATTCTTTCATCCGGTAGCGGTAAGTGCCCAAGGCGCGGATGCACTGCAGTGTCCGGTCCATCACATCCTCGGGAATCTTACTCTGCTTAGGGTAAACGTAAATCGTTTCCGCCTTTTCTCGGATTCCCGAAGGCAGTTCTTCGATGAATTTTCTGGAAGGACGTTGGAATGTCATGCGTTGAACTTAGCCCTTGCGTGCTTAAAATCCACGCTGCCGGCCCTACAGGTACACCGCGTCGTCCCAGGCGTGGCGGTATAACGGCTGCTGGAGGCGTTTCTGATCGATGGCGTGTCCGATGATGCCAATGGAGCGGCCTAGGGCGAAAAAGGCGTTCAGCACGCCGATTTGGATTAATTCGGTTTTCTCATCTTCGGTGAACTCAGGACAAGAATCGAACAAGTCCAAAAACAACGCGGCAATGCAGCCGTCGACGTTGAGGATCAAGTTGCCTTTTTTCTGCGTTGTCAACGCCTCGACGCCGAGGGCGAAGTCCAAATGCTTGCGGGATTTGAAGTGCTTCTGCGCGTACGCTTTCAAGGCGGCGACACGCGCATCCGGGTTGCTCACGGATTTGATGCGATGGCCGATGCCGGGAATCAATACGTTTTGCTCCTTCATCTCATCCACGAAACCTTTGGGCGTCTTGTTGGCTTTCACTGCGGATTGCCAATAGCGCGCCGCGTCGTCGATGGCGCCGCCGAAGCGCGGGCCAATCGTGAGCAAGCCGGAGCACAGGCAAGAAACCAAGTCTTTTCCGGCGCGGGAGGCCACGATGGCGTTGTGTGCGCCGGAGACTGCGGGCCCGTGGTCGGCGGTAATCTTCAACGTCATTTCCATGAATTCGGATGCGTATTTCGGCAATTTTTTCTTGAACCAAAGCGCGGCGATGATGTCGCCCACGCCCGCGCCTTCGTTCAAAAGCGTGGTCAATGGCACTTTGTTGTATAGCACGTCGTCACCGCGGTCGTCCGAGATGCTTGAGACGATGGAAGCGGGACGGCGGACCTTGTTCTTGGCAACGGCGTCTTTGTATTCGGCGGGAAGGGCTTGCGGTTGGATGGACTCCTTGGGCACGGGCCCGACTTTTTCGACGAATACTTTGTGGATGAGCTCGCCGAAATCATCGTAGGACTTGGGCACGAACGCGCCGGCTTTGCGCAGCGCGTCGTTCTTGGCCTGCGCGCTTTCTTTTTCCGAGCCGGATTTCGCGCCGGCGTGTCCGAACTGCACTTCCGTTGGAAAGACTTGGGCGCACGTGCCGGTGACCCAGGCGACTACCGGTTTCTTGATTTTCTTGGCCTGCAGCGCTTCGGCGATGCGGTATTCGTCCGTTCCGCCCAATTCGCCCAATACCACGATGAGTTTGATGGCGGGGTCCTGCTCGTAGCGCAGGACGTGGTCCAACAAGCTCGTGCCGGGAAACGCGTCGCCGCCAATGGCGATGCCTTCGCACACGCCGTCGGTGGTGTTGCCGATGACGTTGAACATCTCATTCGACATGCCGCCGGACTTGGACACGAAGCCGACGGAGCCGGGCCGGTACAGTTTGGCGGCGATCATGGCGTCCGGCGTTCCACCTGAATTGCCGATCTTGAAACAACCCGCCGCGATGCCGCCGACGGTAGCAGGGCCAATAAGAATTTTATTGAGTTTCTTGGCCTTGGCCGCCAATTGGCGCGCCTGGCGTTCGGGCACGCCCTCGGCGATGACGACGAGCGTCTTGAACGGCAAGTCGAGCGCTTCGTCCGTAGTTTCGTAAGCCGAGCGGAAGGACGCGAAGTTGATGAAAACGTCGGCCTTGGTCTTCGCAAACGCCTCAGCGGTGGTCTTGAACACCGGAATCAGGATTTGTTTCGCACCGAAGAACGCGGTCGTGATTTCCGACGAGGACGGGTTGACGACGGCGGCCACTGAGGGGACTTTGCGTCCGCACATCCAGTCAAAGTCCAGCATGCGCTGGACGGCTGCGGCCTGCATGCCGTAGATGACGGCGGTGGTTTCCTTGGTAAACAAAGGCATTTTTCGGTCAACCTCGATTCATTTCAACCTGAATCTGCGTTTCAATTTTTTCTGTTTTTTTTTCACGCTTTCCGGTAATGATTTTTTTCCGGCTTGGCGTCGTTGTTTTAGCTTTTCAATTCGGCCAACGCCATCGGCACAATCTTCGTCATGTGGGTTTCCGGCCCGAAGACATGGATGGGGATTCCCGTCTTTACGCCCAGTTGGCGCATCAAGTCCAATCCTTTTTCGTAGTTTGGCCCGCCGCGGCGCACGAAGATTTTTACTCCCGTTTTCTTCAGTTGGGGCGCCTGCTCCTCGAGCGCCTGGATGATGCCTTTGAACGTCTTGGCCACGTCGGTGAAATTCGCGATGCCCCCGCCGATTAACAGGACTTTTCCGCCGCCTTTGACCATGAGGTTAAGCACGGTCTTGGCGTACTGGTATGTTTCCTCGTCGCTTGGGTTACCCGAGTACTCGCCGTAATTCGCCATCTCTTTTCCAAAGCCGAGGTCGACCAGCGTGTCGGCGTAGATGACGGACGCGCCGCCTCCTGCGACCAACGTCCAGACCTTGCCTTTGGGGTTCAGAATCGTAAGTTTAAGTGAGGCGCCGGTTTTTTCGTCCAGCGACTTGATGTACTGTTCTTCCTTGGACAGGTCACGGCCAAAGGGCGCCGGGAAGTCTACGACCCATTTGCCTTTGAATCCGGCGGTGTCGTCCAAGCGGGCGACCGAGCCGAGGATAACTGCCTCGCCGTTGACGATGGTGAATGGGTTGAGCTCCAGGAAGGTAAAGTCGTTGTCGCGGAATACTTGGAATACCTTGAGAATGAATTCCTCTACGAGCTTTTGGTCGGCCGCGGCGGGCAGTTTGGGCAACTTCAGCTGCGGTTTGTCCGCGAGGACGTCGACTTCGATGCGCTGGACTTTTTCCCAGTTCTCTTCGATGTCGATGCCGCCTTCCGGCGAGAAGAGGATGACGTCCTTGTCCTGCGCCGTCTGGAACGCGACGTAGTACTCGGCCTTGTGCGGGACGAAGGGTTCGACCAGCACGTGCGTCAGGGTGCCCGAAACTTTGCCGACGGTCGCGGACTTGCCGATTTTCTCTTTGCAGAATGTTTTGACTTGTTCGAGGTTGGCGTCAAGCAGGAGCAGGTTGTTCTTTCCACGCTTGCCAAAACACATGTCCGGTTTCGCGACCAATTTGTCAGACTTGAGCCAGGGGTTTTCCTTGACCAACGCCGTCCAATCGGTTTGCGCCGAAACCAAGGCTCCTTTCATGGGCGCGCCGAGGGCTTGCGCGAGGATTTTCTTGCCGTCGTATTCGCGGATGGAACGTTGCGCCATGGGGGTTCAAATCACCTGCATCTGGAAACTCGCATCTTTTTTAGGAAGGGAAAATCACGCCTGGCCGGTTCATTTTATCGTTTATTTTCTTACTTTATTCCCCATCGGCTAAAGCATGTGCATATTATTTTGTTTGGGTTTTTTCTCTGCGATTCAGCCCATGTTTTTTATCATGGCTTGTCCGAATTCCGAGCACTTCACTTCGGTCAACCCAAGGGGGATACATTTCCCCCTTAGTTTGCCCTGATGCCCAAACCCCCTTTGTTGTGGATGGTTTGTTCAAGGCATTTAACCCATGTTTTTAATCATCGCGTCGCCGAATTCCGAACACTTGACTTCTTTGGCGCCTTCCACTTGGCGAGCCAAATCGTAGGTCAAGATTTTTTGCTGGATGGTTTTGCTGAAGGATTTCTCGACCAATTCTGCGGCTTCCTGCCAGTTCAAGTATTCCAGCATCATGACGGCCGACAGGATCAACGAGCCGGGGTTGACTTTGTCCAAGCCTGCGTACTTCGGAGCGGTGCCGTGCGTGGCCTCGAACAAGGCAATGCCGGACACATTGTAATTGATGTTGGCGCCCGGCGCGATGCCCAAGCCACCGGCCTGTGCGGCGGCAGCGTCTGAAATATAGTCGCCGTTGAGGTTGGTCGTGGCAATGACGTCGTACTCATCCGGACGCAACAGCAATTGCTGGAACATGGAATCCGCGATGCGGTCCTTGATCAACAGCTTGCCTTCGGCCGACTTGCCTTCAGTCACTTCCTTTTCCGTGATGACGTGGTCGCCGAATTCTTTCGCCACTTCGTAGCCGTAGGCCATGAACGCGCCTTCGGTGAACTTCATGATGTTGCCCTTGTGCATCAACGTGACGGACTTGCGCTTGTGCTTCAAAGCGTAGGCGATGGCCGCGCGCACGAGGCGCTTGGAACCCATTTCGCTGATGGGCTTGACGCCAAAACCGGAGCCTTCACGCACCTTTTTGCCCATGGACTTGAGGAACTCCTCGAATTTCGCCGCCTCGGGTGTGCCTTTTTGCCATTCGATGCCGGCGTAGACGTCTTCGGTGTTCTCCCGGAAGATGACGACGTCCAGTTTCTCCGGTTCGCGCATGGGGCTGGGCACGCCAGCGTAGTAACGGACCGGCCGCACGCAGGCGTACAAATCCAACACTTGGCGCATGGTGACGTTGAGGCTGCGGAATCCGCCGCCCACGGGCGTCATGAGCGGGCCCTTGATGGCGACCAAGTGTTCCTTTATGGCGTTTATGCTCTCATCCGGCAGCAGTTGACCGGAGGCCGCGATGGCTTTCTCGCCGGCCAGGATGGGCATCCAGTGGATCTTCTTTGACCCTCCGTACGCCTTCTGGATGGCGGTGTCCACGACTTTCTGCATGACGGGCGTGATGTCAACGCCCACGCCGTCGCCCTCGATGATGGGAATGATCGGCTCGTTGGGCACGTTGAGCTTGCCGTTGTTGATGGTGATTTTCTCCGCGGCCATAGGTCGTTCATCCCTCGTTACGGTTTTTCGTTTCGTTGAATCGATTTTCATTGCATTTTTCCAATTGCGACTTCGCTTTTTTTTTCTTCCAGTGCCTAAGGCTCGCTTTTCCAAAAGCGTTACCGGACGTTTTGCCTGTCGTGCGACCTTAAGCCGCAGCCGCCGCCAAGTTCGACTTTCGCGTGTGGTTAAGCAGGCCGCCGGACAGGATGATGTCGCGGTCGCGGCGCGTCAAGTCCAATTTCGCGGCGTAATGCTTGCCTGAGGTCTTGTTCTTGACCATGACTGTGACGGCGCCGGATTCCACGGCTTTGCGGATGTCCAGGATTTCCAGTTCCTGGTCCTGCTGCACGTCGGCGTACGCACTCTCGTCCAATTCCAAGGGGACGATGCCGAAGTTGATCAGGTTGGATTTGTGGATGCGGGCGAAGTTGCGCACCAGCACGGCCTTGACGCCCAAATACATAGGGGCCAATGCCGCGTGTTCACGCGAAGAACCTTGGCCGTAGTTCTCGCCGCCGATGATGAAGCCGCCGCCGCGCTCTTTTGCGCGCTTGACGAATCCGGTGTCCACGTTGGTGAACACGAATTCGGAGATCTTCGGCACGTTCGAGCGCAAGGGTAAAATCTTAGCCCCGGCCGGCATGATGTGGTCCGTGGTGACGTTGTTGCCCGTCTTAATCAAGACGAAGCCGGACAAATCGTCCTCCAGCGGCGTCTTGAGCGGCACGGGTGCGATGTTCGGTCCCCGCAATACTTCCACGTCTTCCGGCGTGTCGGACGGCGCCAAAATCATGGAGTCGTCGATGACAATCTGCTCCGGCACCACGATTTCAACGGAAGGCAATTTGCGCGGGTCGGTGACGACTCCGGCGATGGCCGAGGCCACGGCCATTTCGGGCGAGCAGAGGTAGACCAAGTCGTTTTTGGATCCGGAGCGTCCGTCGAAGTTGCGGTTGAACGTGCGTAACGAGACTGCGCCAGTGCCCGGCGCCTGGCCCATGCCGATGCACGGACCGCATGCGCTTTCAAGCACGCGGACGCCTGCGGCGATGAAGTCCGTAAGCGCGCCGTTGCGGGCGATTTCCTGGAAGACCTGCTTGGAACCGGGCGACAATGCCATGCTGACGTTGGGGTGGACTTTCTTGCCCCTCAGGTACGCCGCGACGGTCATGAGGTCCTTGAGGGACGAGTTGGTGCACGAACCGACCAGCACTTGCTGCACGGGCAGGCCTTCCACTTCCGTGACGGGCACCACGTTGTCCGGCGACTGGGGTTTTGCAATCATGGGCACCAGTTCCGTCAGGTTGATTTCCAAGGACTCGTCGTACTGTGCGTCGGCGTCCGGCCCCACTTGCACGTAGGCGTCCTCGCGGCCTTGACGTTTGAGGAATTGCAGCGTCTTTTCGTCCGTGGGGAAGATCGAGGTGGTCGCGCCCAATTCGGCACCCATGTTCGTTATGGTGGCGCGCTGGTAGACGTCGAGGCTCGAAACGCCTTCGCCGTGGTACTCCAACACTTTGCCCACTCCGCCTTTGACGGTCAAACGGCGCAGCACTTCCAAAATGATGTCTTTGGCGGCCACTTGGCGTTGCAACCGGCCGGACAGCTTGATTCCCACCACTTTTGGGGCTTTAAGGTAGAACGGCCCGCCGCCCATGGCGACCGCGACGTCCAGACCGCCGGCACCGATGGCCAACATGCCCATGCCGCCGCAGGTGGGCGTGTGGCTGTCGGAGCCCAACATTATCTTGCCGGGCACGGAGAAGCGTTCGAGGTGGACTTGGTGGCAGATGCCGTTGCCGGGCCTAGAGAAGTACAACCCGTATTTGGACGCCATGCTTTGCAAATAGCGATGGTCGTCGGCGTTCTCAAAACCGGTTTGTAACATATTGTGGTCGACGTAGGAAACGGCCACTTCGGTCTGGACGCGGGGAATACCGAGGGCCTCGAATTGCAGGCAGGCCATGGTGCCGGTGGCGTCCTGGGTGAGGGCTTGGTCGATCTTGATGCCGATTTCTTTGCCTGGCGACAACTCGCCTTCGACGAGGTGTTTTTCGAGAATCTGGTACGTCAGCGTCTTACCCATGTTACGGCCCACCCCGGGTGTTTTCCTGTTGGTTGACTTAAGTGCCTTGGTTAGGCGCTGATAATGCTTCGACTAACAGCTATTCCCACGCAAAAGAATAAAAGCTCGAACAACTCCGACGGGAGACGAAGTTAGACTAGTACAAGCGTAACGGTTTGATTTTGAATGGTTTAACTGACCCAAAACCAAAATCAAGTCCCGGTTTTGAGTCTGTTCTACGCTTTCGGTTTTTGGGTTTAGTCGTCTTTGCTTTAGTCTTAATTTTTTTGGGTTTTCCCAAGTCATTCCTAATTTGAGCGAGACTTTTAGTGCGCATCAATGTATTGCAGTGGCCGTGCAGGGTGAGGCCGTTTTTTACCGTCGTATTACCGCCTCTTGAATGGGCGCGGTCATGCCCAAATTGAGCCTGCTCGAAAGGAATTTTTTTATCGCAAACTTGGCATTTCCCTGAGTCACGTATGAACACTATTTTCTTTTCCCCAATGGTGAGAATTCTTTTCGAATCTCGTTTTGGCACGTTATCAAAATAGGGGTTATCGTAAATCAAAGGCAATTTCACATCAAATGGATTTTTAGCCATTTTACCATCCGTAATACTCAGCCTTGGAATACCCGAAGGCTTCCATGGCCGAATTGAGGCCTTTTTTGAACAAACCCGGCTTTTTCGTCAGCACTTTGAAACCGAATTGGATGCGCTGCAATGTCGAGACGTGGGAAAGCTCCGGCGGCATAATCGAGCCGACAAACTCCAACTCCGCATCGCTCATCTTATACAACGCGTGCTTGCCGCCGATGATCTTGTCGTATTGCGGGAATTCGGCTTTCCACAACTGCTCGTATTCCAACAACACGGCTTTTGACGTGTCATTTTGTTGGATGGCTTTTTTAGCGACGTTCGCGGCAAACCGACCCGACATCAAGCCCAAATGCGAGCCGCCTTCGAACAAAGGCGAGGTAAAGCCGGCCGCGTCGCCGATTAACATCACGCCGTCGTCCACCGTCTTTTGCAGCGGGCCCGATGCGGGAATAAGGCCTCCAAAAGTTTTGACTACGACTTTGTCTTTCCACCCCATTTTCGCCACGAATTGGTCAAGGTATGTCTTGGCTTTTATGTTTTCATTCGTGACCAACCCGACGTTGGCGCGCCCGTCGCCTTTCGGAATCATCCACAAGTAGCCATGCGGCGCCAATTCCGGCCAGATGTAGAAATCCATGTAGCCGTCCGTCGGGATGTCCTTCATCTCGTACTGGATGCCGATGACGCTTTGGAAACGCGGGTTGAGGTTGAGCAGGCGGGAAACCAACGCGGCGACTCCCGTGGCATCCATTAGGATTTTGCTTTGGAAATTGGTGCCGTCGGCGCAGGAAACGGTCCAAACTTGGCTTTGTGCGTCGCGTTTGAGTGCCGTGACTTTCTTGCCCAGTGCAAGCGTAACGCCCGCGCTTTGGGCTTGTTTCATGATCCATTGTTCGAACTTGTGCTTTTCCAATACGTAGCCTTCTTCCGTCAGGAGGGTGGATTTGTCGCCGGGAAACACGACGCGCACGCCTTTCACGGGCATGGCTACGGTTTCGGCAGGCAGTTTCCAGCCCATGCGGTCGCACGCCACCTGGCTCAAACACTCGCCGCAATGCACGGGTTCGCCCACGGCCTGATGTTCTTCCAACACCAGCGTCTTGAGTCCGTTCTGGGCGCAGTGCCACGCCGCCGAGCCACCGGCGGGCCCTGCTCCGATGATGAGGACGTCGTAGGTTGGTGTTGGTTCAGACATGCAAAAACCCGTAACCGCCTTCGGGTTCATTTAAACCCCAAAGCCGTCCATCATACTTTCCTCTAGGCGATATAAAGACTTTGGCCGTTTCCTTATAGCAGGCCAAGAAAGTTTCCTGACTGCTTTCTTGGCTTGCTAGACACCAAGACCGGCCTATTTCGTCGTCTTATTTGCCGGTCTTGCTGTAATTTCAGCTTATGAACCCGTTTAATGGGGACGCGGGAAAGGTCCATACGCCATTCGGTTGAACACTTTTCCCCATAGTGGCGCGACCAATTTGCCTACTTCGAACGGAACCTCTTGTCCAATGGCGTAGGCGTGTTTGCTGCCCGCAATCGCGCATTGTACTTTCTCCCTTTCGATGACTCCGATGGCGTGTTTTTCCCGCCTCCGGAATATGGGGTCGTTCAGGAAGGAATCTGTCGGGATGTCTTTGAGTGCTTCCAACACCGGCACTTCTCCTCTCTTGACTTTTTCTGCTTTTTCTTTGGCTTTGATGTTGTCCCTTTTCCCGCGCACCAAGACTTCAATGGAGCGTGCGTAGAGTTCAGGGTCTTCCAGGGGAACCACGCGGATGGGATCCGCCCGGTTCTCCGCGTGGTGCCGAACGGCCTCATAAATCCCGAAGTGCCCTTTGCGGACCGCTTTCACGAAGTCGCTGAATCGATTGAATGAATTTACCGTGTCCACCAACGCCGGGTCATTAATCCCATGCGCGGACGTCTGTCCCAACGCCGAGGACCAATCCGCCAAACCCGCCGCCAGTTTCTTCCGTTCGGATTCACCAAACTCCGAGTCACTCTCGACGATGCTTCTTGGAACGCGCTTCTTTCCGTATTCAACAATCGATTTCTCAAGCGGCGTTTCCAAACCGAGAACGCGTATGCCGTGCTGGTCGATCATCCGGTTCAGGATTTGAATCCTGCGCCGAATCGAGAATCCGGGCGGTTTGAACCCGCTTTGTTCGTGCTGGAGCGCAACCAAGAGTTTCAAGCGGTGTGTCATGGTGTAATGTTTGACTCTTACCGTCCAAATATATGTTACGTCCAACGTGGCTAATTCGCATCCGGTCGATTTTATGCGCGACGCTTGCAAATGACTCGCCGTGCTTGCCAATCGAAACGCATTAAAAACGCGGTGCCCACACTAAGACTCCTCACTTCTGCCTTGATAGTGTAGTGGTCCAGCATTCGGGCTTGTCGAGCCTGCGACCCGGGTTCGAATCCCGGTCAAGGCGTAGAGACATGGGCTCAAGGCCTCGGTTTGTAACACCGTGCGCCTTTTCCCATTTTTTTGATTGATTCAGCACTATAAAACCAGAGGCCAGCCCTCGACGAAAAACGAGGGCCTTTTCGTCCATCGCCTGAGGTTTAAAAAGAAAATAAAATATTAGTTGATATTATGGATTGGAAAAAATACGGGCTTGCAACCCTTGCTTTCGTGATCTCCGGGTTTGTTATCGCGGTAATCTGGCACTTCGCACTTTTCGGGCAGACGTATCGGGATCTCCATATGTATACGCGTGAGCCCGTCATTGCGCTTGGGTTTATTTCATTTATTCTGGAAGGACTGGCGTTTGTCTACATCTTCCAGCTCTTCCGTAACGGAAAAGAACCCGTTCGTGAGGGCCTGGTATTTGGGCTCCTGGTCTACGGCGTTCTCATGGGCGGCGTGGGAGTTCTAGCCGAAGGGGCAAAGTATGCGTCTACGTCGCTATTGACTTGGATTCTTGTCGAAGGCGCATTCTACCTCGTGGCAGGCGCGCTGATCGGGCCGCTGGTGTCGTTGATATATTCTCGGAAGTGAATCGAGTGACCTATGACGAACAACTAGCCGACCGAGTAAGAGCGGCATTGATGCATCGCTTAGACGTCGCTGAAAAACGAATGATGGGCGGGCTTACGTTTATGGTCAACGGCAAAATGTGCGTCGGGATAATAAAGAATGACCTGATGGTTCGTCTGGATCCTTCCGTTTACGACGCCGTTTTAAAGAAAAAAGGTTGCCGCGAAATGAATTTTACCGGCAAACCGATGATCGGTTTTGTCTTTGTGGGCCCCGTTGGGACAAGAACGGATTCTGATTTAGCCTATTGGGTCGACCTTGCGCTTGACTTCAACAAAAAAGCCAAAGCTTCAAAAAAGAGGAAATAATTTAACGAAAATAAACTCCGATTCGTGCTGAATCAAACCTTTTTCGAACATACTTTGTAAAAGCGGATGACTGGGTGCTTCGGGGGTTAAAAGTCGCAAAACCTATCCATCTAGTTTCTATTTTGTAAAGTGAAACCGGTGATCAATTATGAAAACAATGACCTGTAACCAACTGGGTGGCGCTTGTGATAAAGAATTTCACGCCAAAACTTTTGAGGAAATTGCAGAAATGAGTAAAACGCATGGTATGGAGATGTACCAAAAGGGCGACCCGCGGCATCTTAAAGCAATCAATGATATGATGAAACTTATGCAGAATCCTAAAGCCATGAATCAGTGGTTTGAAAGCAAGCGGAAAGAATTTGATGCATTGCCGGAACGTAAATAGGGCTTCTATCCTGTAACGCACTTGCACGTCCCCCTTTTTTTTTAAATACGAATTTCGCTTTGCATGAAAAATTCAGGGCGTTGAGTCGTGGCCTCCACCTCCGGTCTATATATCGATGTATATATTCTGAATAGATATATTTATATATCTAAATTATATGAATTAATCTATGAAAACTGAAACTGTTCAACTCATGCACTCGCCGCGTTTGGCAACCGTGTTGATGGTGGAAAAGACGCTTCAAGACGCAAAAGAAGTCATTAAGTTGGCTGAGCTGAAGCGCCGCTTGCCAAAACAAGTAATGCATTCAACGCTTTTGCAGATTCTGGACTACTTGCAGCAGAGCGGAAAAATCCTAATCACGACTAAAGGTGCTTTGTGGGTTTACCGTCCTTCGGCTGAATTGGAGCGAATGAAAATCGGCGGGTTGGAATTATGACCCGAATTGTCAGCGTGATTCTCAAAGATCAAGCCAAAGAAGAGTTTGAGAAATTGAACGCGCTTGTCGGCGAACAGCAGGCAAGGGGCGTGTCAAATTCGGAAGAAATGCAATTGCTTAAATCGATTAGGCAGAAAGTTGAATTGGTTAAGGAAAATCCAATGTACGGCGATAATATTGCCAAGGATTTAATTCCAAAAAATTTGGATGTTTCTAACTTGTTTTGTGTTGACTTAACTGGGTATTGGCGAATGCTCTATTCTTTGGAAGGCAACCAAGTCGAGGTCGTCGCTTTCGTTTTGTTTTTGGTCGACCATCCAACGTATGATAAAATGTTCGGCTACAAAAAACGCAGGTAAAAACTATTTTTGCCTTCGTGTGCAATTCAGCACGGTTTTACTAAATTTTCCGAGGCCTTGAGCCGTGGCCTCAACGTCCGGTCAAGGCGTTTTTTTTGAAGCTCAGCGTGCGCATGGTACCAAAGTCCCTCATTCTCGAGATTCAGAGGAATTAGGGGGCGTGGACTAACCCGTTATGGGGACTTCCAGGATCGTGAACAGACGCGTGCCTTGGCGTTTTTTGACCTCGGTTAGTTCGCTGGGCGTCAAGCACTCCAAGTGGAGCTCCAAGGCTTCTTTTAAGTGGTTTAACGCGTCATCCAGCGTGTCGCCTTGGGATGCGACGTCCAAATCCGGGCACCAGGCCGAATACGAGGCGCCTTCGGGAAATACGACGACGGAAAAGCCCAATAATTTCATACGATGGGGTTTCAAACTCTTGAGTAATTAACTTTGGCTATTGACTCGATTTCCTTGATTGGGTGACTACGAATTCCGTTTTGTAGTCACCTATCTGTTTCCGCTGAAGCCTATTGCTTTCGACCGTCATTTTTTCAGCATTTTCTTGAGCGCCTTGTACTCCTTGAGCATCAGGTCCAACGTGGGCCGCAAGTCGTGGCGGTTTTCGTACGCCTGCAAGGACGCGTAGTATTCCTGTCGGTTTGTCATTTCGATATTCAGGGGAGGTAGGCCGTTTTTGATCAGGATGTTGTTCAGCAGGAGTCGGCCGACGCGGCCGTTGCCGTCCTGGAATGGGTGGATGTTCTCGAATTGGTTGTGGACCACGGCCGCAAGCACGATGGGCGGATACCGTTTTTTATTGCGTTGGTACCAGCGGACCAATTCCTGCAGGCGCTTTTTGACCTCTTTGGCAGGCGCGCCGCGGTGGACGATGTTGCCCCGGCCGTCTGTGATGACGACGTCGATTCCGGGCGGACGAAGATTGCCTGCGAACGGTTTGGAATTCTGGAATACGATTTGGTGCAACTCCTCGATTAGGCTGACCGAGATGTGCGTCTTGGTTTTTCGAAGGTACTCAATGGCTCTGGCCACGCCGTACGTTTCCGAAATTTCCTCTTTGGGCTTGTCCGGCCATTGGTCCTTTTCGATTATGTTTTTGACTTCATTTTGTTCAAGCGTCGAGCCTTCGATGGCGTTGGTATCGTAGGTGAACTCTTCCGTGAATTTTTGCCAGTCTTTGGGCGTGAGGTGTTCGACCTTGACCGGAAAGAGATTTCCAATGCTTTTGATTTCGTCCATTTCGGCCGGGCCCATGCTCTTGATGAACGGGTCGTCAATGGCCCGCGCAACCCGGATTTGTTCATCCAGCCGAGTTTTGTTTTTGTAAAATTGTTTCTTGATTTCCTCTTCCGTCAAGTCCTGTCCCAAATATATCCGCGTTTTCCGGATTTTTTTCCCCTCACGGCGTGAGTGTGCCAGGTAATGCTTGGTCGTTCCGTCGTTCCGCCGCGTTTCAACGTGCATAGGCTGATTGGGTGACTACTTATTTATAATGTTATGGTTTAGGTGACTACCTTTGTCTTCGCGTTTATCGGCATTTTTGGGCATTGAATCCGCCTTTGCCAACCCAAATATATGCGGTCCAACCAAATCCACTCATTCCGCTAAAACGTTTTTCAACGGCCATCCGAGGTACGAACCCAACATGCCCTTCCAAAAACTCAATTTGATTGAACCGCTGGTCCGCGCCTTGAAAAAACAGGGCTACGTGACGCCGACGCCCATCCAGGAAAAAGCCATTCCCCCTTTGTTGGACGGGCGCGACTTGATGGGCATCGCCCAGACGGGCACCGGCAAGACGGCGGCTTTCGTCCTGCCCATCCTCCAACTGCTTTCAAAGGAACCGGGGCACGTCGTTTCGAAGACGCCGCGGGTATTGATTCTCACGCCCACGCGCGAACTGGCGATGCAAATCGATGAGAGCATCGCCGCGTACGGTGAATTTCTCCGGGTGCGGCACGCCGTCGTTTTCGGCGGTGTCGGGCAGGGGCCCCAAGTCCGTGCGCTATCGCATGGCGTGGACTTTTTGACGGCGACGCCTGGCCGTTTGTTGGACCTGATCAACCAACGCCACATTCGTCTTGACGGCATCCAATTCTTCGTCTTGGACGAGGCGGACCGGATGCTGGACATGGGCTTCATCCGCGACGTGAAAAAAATCGTCGCTTTGCTTCCACACCAGCGCCATTCGTTGTTCTTCTCCGCTACCATGTCGCCCCAGGTCACGGACTTGGCCAAGACTTTGCTGAAGGACCCGGTCCGAATCGAGGTGACGCCGGAGCGCAAGACGGTTGAGAAGATTGAGCAACGGGTCTTTTTCGTCGACCAAGGCAAAAAAGACGAGCTCCTCTTGCAATTGCTGAAGCAGGCGCATTTGACCCGCGTCCTGGTTTTCACTCTGATGAAGCACAAGGCCAACAAGGTGGCGCACATGCTTACCCAGAACGGCATCCGGGCGGACGCCATACACGGCAACAAGAGCCAACCCCAGCGCGTCCGGGCGTTGGAAAACTTCAAGTCCAATCGCGTCTCGGTCCTGGTCGCGACGGACATCGCGGCGCGGGGCATCGACATCGACGACATTTCCCACGTCATCAACTACGATTTGCCCAACGAGCCTGAGACGTACGTCCATCGCATCGGACGGACGGCGCGCGCCGGTGCCGAGGGGACGGCGTACTCGTTTTGTGCGGCGGATGAGCGCAGTTACCTCAACGCGATACAGAAGCTCATCGCAACTCAAATCCAGGTGATGGACCACGCGTTGCACTCCGAAACCGCCAAGAACGCAACCGGCAGTGCAGCCATGCCGGCTCCACGCGGCGGCAGAGGGAGACATTCTGGCCACTCAAACCGCGGAGGGGGTGGGGGGTCCTTTAACCGCCCGAACCGAGGCGGAAATTCAGGCTTCAGGCCCCGGCATCAGTACCGGCGATAGCCGGCGTCTTCCGTGATGGCAGGCGGCGACAAGGCTGGTTTGCGTCGGTCAAGGACCAAACCCGATTTGCCCCGTATGGCGCGTGCGGCTCAATCGCGTTCTCGGCCCAAGGGTGGCTTTTTTTTTGTTGCGGAATTCCCAACTAGGCCCATATGCCCTGGCTTTGTTGAAACTCTTTGAAAAGCGAGAAAAAAACAACGCTTGCCGGAAATAAAAAAGGCGAACGCGTCGCTGGCGGTAGCGAAAACAATTTTTAAAAATAAGAAAGAAAGGTTACGGGGGAGCAGGCGGCATCAGGGCAACTCCTTTTTTTCTTGACCTCGTTTTCTTTTTTCCATGCCGTTTTTTTTTTGATTCGTTTTTTCCGCGTTTTTCTTCTTTTCTTGTTTTTCCCGTTGAATTCGTTTCATTTTTTCCACGCGGCTTTTTGATTTTTCCAATACGGCCCTCCGACCCGTGCATTTAAATCGTCTGCACCCGTGCTTGACGTGGCGTTTTACGCCGTGGAGTGATTGGTATGAATATAGGTCCGATGTGCTGCAAAGTCATGGGCGTGCTGGTCCTGCTGTCCGGTTTGATGTTCTTCCTGTACGGCTGGGGCATGGTCAAGGACGGCATGATGGTCCACCTCGTTGCCGGCGGTTTGCTGGCGTTGTACGGTCTGGGCAAGTTGGCGCACTCGTTTGGCGTGTGTCCGTCGTGCGCGGTGGAAGAGACCAAACCGACGAAAAAACGCTAAGGCTTTACTCAACCTGTTTGGACGTGCCGGTTTTCCGGCCCATTCATTTTTTTTCCTTCTTTTTTTCCACTGCTTTCCGTTTTACTTTCTTTTCCTTGTCGTTAGGTTTTTTTCCTCCTTCGATTGTTCGCGTTTTTTTTCTTTCTTCGTTTGGTTGCGCGGCTTTCGGTTTTTTTTGACTTTTTCAACAGAACCGCTTGCAATCGATGCTTTTTTAAGATTCGGCCTCTACCATCCCGCCTAACGGAAAAAACGCGTTTTGCCTATTTTCCGACGCTTCGCTGATTGACATGGATGAAACCACTTTGACGGCCGTATTGGCTGGTTTGCTTTTGGTGGCCGCGTTTTCCGCAGGCTCCTTGGAGTTGGCCGGCTTGGGCGCCGCCGCGTTTCTGATTCCGCTGGAAGCCAAAGGCCACTAGGCGCCTGAGCGTTTCCTCGAATGCAACCCTTGGGTCCAGCGCATGCTGGGGTTGACCCCGTTGGGCTAAACGTTGGTTTTTGCCTTGCCGCGTGTTGGGCCTGTGCGTTGTCGCGTTCGTTTTTTTTTGTTTTGTTTTTGGGGCGCTTTTTCCAGTCTACGGTGGGATTTATTGCGTTTGGTCTTCATGGTTTTTGGGTATGGCCCAGCACTACCGCCTGATTGATGGCACTATTGAGATTGACGGCGTGCGCATGCACCAGACTGCTAAAAAGACCCCTCGGCAGGACGCGGCTGAAAAAGTCGTGGCGCTTGCGCCCAAAGACGGCCTCGTGATGTTGGACATCTGCACGGGGTTGGGGTATTCCGCGTTGTCGGCCGCGCGGCGGGGCCTTTGGGTCACCACTGTGGAAAAAGATCTTCACGTGCTGGAGTTGGCCAAATCGAACAAGGATTCGGAGGGGTTGTTCGACCACCCCCGCATCCGCCTCGTCAAGCAAGACGCGCTCGTTTTCGTCCCCACCCTTTCGGACGGTTCGTTCGATTTGATTCTGCATGATCCGCCGCGGTTTTCCATGGCAGGCGAGTTGTATTCCGAAGCGTTCTACCGTGAGTTGTTCCGCGTCATCAAGGCTGGGGGGCGACTGTTCCATTACACGGGCACGCCGGGTTCGGCCTCCGGTAAGAACATCCCTCGCGGCGTCAAGGCGCGCCTGGAATCGGCTGGCTTTGTGCGGGTGTTGTGGCAGGAAAACCTGATGGGTTTTTTGGCGCAAAAGCCGTTAACGCCCCGCCGGCGGCCGCGTTTGCCGTTTTAAGCCCTTTTCGGGTTCAGCGGCTCCCGCGTATTTTTATCTTTTTTGTCAAATTGTGGCAAAGTGATTGTTCTTTTTGAAAAGCAATACTGGTTTGGTATATATTCAAAATTCATGCAAGCGTTCCGATTTGATATATTTCCCTGCTGCGTCGCTAACTGCAGGTGGGTTGAGATGGAGGAAGAATCAATCATAGCCGTAGCTGCCTTGCTGTTGATGGCGGTGTTGGCCAACGTGGCGCTGGATGTCGGTCCATGGGTCGTGATTCCGGTAATCAGCACGCTGGTGCCTGCGATGTTCTTGATGTCGGAAGACTTCACGCCCGATCTTTAGGCTTGGATGTCCAGTTGGACCGATTCGGCCAAGCTTCGCATCACCAAGTCGGGAGTTAAGTGCGCTTCCAGTTTTTCCAAGTCGGCTGCGCGCGTGGACGTGGCCGGGTGCTTGGCGAGCAGACTCTGGCAGCAGTCGGTGTAAGCCTGGTTGGAAATCGCGTAGGTGCCGATTTTCTCGGCAAGCTCGATGATTTCCTTCTTGTCGTACGTGAGCAACGGTCGCAGGACCGGCATTTGGGCGGCCGAGCCGATGGCGCCGAGGTTGGACAACGTTTGCGATGAGACTTGGGCTAAGTTGTCGCCGGTGCCAATGGCCTCGCCGCCTTCTTTTGCTGCGATTTTTTCGGCAACTTTGAGCATGAACCGGCGGAAGAGGGGCAATGCGTAGCGTTCGGGCACGTGCAACGCGTCCAGCACGAAGAAGTTGTACGGCACCAAATAGAGCGTGCCGCTTTGCGTGTAGGCTTTCAGTTGGCGGACGAGGGCTTGGATTTTTTCGGATTGCCTAACCGCGTCGTCTTTTTCTTTGAACGGGTGGAAGTGCAAAAAGACGTTGCGCACTCCGCGTTTGGCTAAAAGCCATGCCGCCACCGGCGAATCGATGCCTCCGGATAGCAAGGTGACGACGGTGCCGGTGCAGCCGACGGGCAGGCCGCCCAAGCCGGCGTGTTTTTGTCCGTAGACTACAGCTTTGTGCTGGAGGATTTCAACGTTCAGCGTCGCGGTGGCGTTTTTGACGCCCATCTGCATGCCTTTTTCTTCCAACGCCAACGCTAGCTGCTGGGCAATCTGGATGGATGTCAGGCCATGGCTTTTGTCCGATCGGGATACTTCGACTTTGAACGGCCCGGTTTTGCCTTGAAGAAACGTCAAGGCGGCGGGGACTAAATCTGCAATATCGGTGCCGTCCGTTTCGATGGCCGACGCAAAATTAGCCACGCCGAAGACTTTGCCCACGGCCTGCAGGGCCGCTTGGTTATCGGCTCCATCGGGCAATTCCATCAGGAACCGGTGGGCTTCCAGGTAGACCCGGGATTTGGGCACCGCTGCTTTGAGGTTGCGCAACAGCAGGTTTTGGAAGTACGGCCGGTTTTGGCCTTTTGTAAAAAGTTCGCCGTAATGGATGAGGATCATGATGCAGACGTGACTTGGAAAGCGTTTATAGGCTTTGATTGCGCCTTTTGCTTGATGGACCCGGAAGCACTTCCAACGAAAAAAAAGTCGCTGGCATTCGGGCAGACCCGGCATGTGCGCGTCATCCGGAGGCACAATGGCGACCGGTTAATCCTGTTCAAGCGCAACACCCGCGGCCATCCGACCGAAATGTATTTTCCGGATAACTGGCATTCGGTCGAACCCGTTTCCCATGCTGAGGGCCGCCGGGTCGTCCGGACACGGTTTGGCCGACGGTCTTTTTTTGTCCGGGATATCAGCCCGTTCCGGGGTGAAGATGAACTGACGGGAAACACGTTGTTTTCGGAAGCCAGAATCCTGGGTTTCCTCCATTCGAAGAAAATCCCCTTCGAGCGCGTCTTGGCAGTCTATGTTTCCAAGGCGCATCTTCCTCTGCTCATCTCAAGCCCGGTGGCAGGGGATGTGCCCATTTTTGACCATCGTTCGGTGCCCCGATTCAAGGAAAATTTGAAGGATGCCGGGGTCATCCAAGGCGATGTAGGAAGTCATAACCTGCACATCGATTCGAAAGGCGTCATCCGGGGTTTCGATTCCGAGGATTATGTCCTGCCTCCCGAAATCGAGCGAAAACTCAAACGCCAACTCATTGATTCGGAATACGCCCCCGAAGAAAACCGTCCTCGTTTGGGCAAAGGCGCCGTCGATGCTTCGGAAATTCCCGGCATGCTGAAAATCATCGTTCCACGAATAATCAATCCAACCGGTACGGGTCCCGCCCCCGGGCCCTCTGAAAATCCGTTTCTGAAACCGTTCATCCGGAAAATTCCGGGTAAAAAGAAAAAGGCGCATTGGGTGGTGAAACCCTCTTTTCTTGACCGATTCTTTTCGGAAAAATGAACCCCCTTGCCCCTTCAAACCGCGCGAAAGTCAGGTTTATAGGCTTTGTTTGGCAGCGTACAGCCCATGGGTATCGTGTTGGGCTTGACGGGCGAGAATTGCGCGGGCAAAGGCACGGTTGCCGCGTATTTGGAGAAGAAGGGTTTCTACTATTACTCGCTTTCCGACGTCATCCGCGAGGAGCTTGCGGCGGAAGGTGCCGAGATTACGCGGGATTCGCTTATCGCCAAAGGCAATTTTTTGCGCGAGAAATTCGGGCCGTCGGTGTTGGCCGAGAAGATGCTTCTCAAGCTGCAGGACGACCGCAATTACGTGGTCGATTCGTTCCGCAACCCCTCGGAAGCCGAGGCGTTCAAGAAAGCCCGTCCCAACTTTTTTCTGCTTTACGTCACCGCGCCGGCCGACGTGCGTTTCGAGCGAATGAAAAGTCGCGCCCGCGAGTCGGACCCAAAAACGTTCGAAGCCTTCAAGACGATTGAGGAAAAAGAACGAAAGTCCTCGTCGGACCGCCACCAGAACCTGGACGCGTCGCAAAAACAGGCGGATCGGCGCATCGACAATGCCGCCGACTTTCCCGCGTTGTACGATTTGATTGACCGCACGTTGGCGGACTTGTCCAAGGAATTCAAGGTGGACCGCCCGTCGTGGGATGAGTACTTTATGGGCATCGCGAAAATGGCTTCCACCCGTAGCAACTGCATCAAGCGCAAAGTCGCCGCGGTCATCGTGCGGGACAAGCGCATCATGTCGACGGGGTACAACGGCACGCCACGGGGCGTACGCAACTGCAACGAAGGCGGCTGTCCGCGATGCAACAATTTCACTCAGAGCGGCCAAGGGTTGGAAGAATGCCTGTGTTCACACGCGGAGGAGAATGCCATCGTGCAGGCGTCGTATCACGGTATCCCCATTGCCAACGGCACGCTTTATAGCACGTTTTCGCCGTGCCTGCTTTGCGCCAAGATGATCATCAACTCCGGTTTGAAGGAAGTCGTCTACTCGGCGGACTACAGCGTGTCGGAAACCGCGTCGAACCTGTTAAGGGAAGCTGGTGTGTTGTTGCGCAAGGCCTAGCGGATTTTTGAAACGGCTGCGGTGTTTTATTTTACCGCGTTTATCTCTTTGTATGACTCGGTTCGCGTATTGGACGTTTGTTGCCGTGTTGATTTTGCCGGGTTTGGTATCCGCTCACGATTGCGTCGATTCGGCCTGTGCCCAGGACGTCGCCTCCATTGCCGGTCAAGATGACGTGGCTCACGTTCTTTCCGATTTAAGTGCGGATTATACTTCCGGCCGGCTTTCCAGTCAACAATGCCATTTGTTGGCCCATCAGTTGGGCCGTCGTGCGTTTGACGTTTCCGGTCTTTCGGTCGCCGGTTTGAAAGACGCCCATGTTTGCCGGTCTGGCTTCATCCACGGCCTATTCGAACACGCCGTCTTGCGGGCGGATTCATCCAACCTGTCTTCGTTGTGCTTGGCTTACGGCCCGGGCACAACGGCTCGTTCGCTGAATTGCCTTCATGGTTTGGGTCATGGCCTGTATTCGCGTTTTGGGGACGTCGAGCAGTCGCTGGCGTATTGCGTGAAAACCGGAGGGGGGCCAATTGCTGCCAAAGTGTGCGCCGGCGGAGTATTCATGGACGCGTTTTTGGGAGGCCATTCGAACCGTCCTGCGGATGCCAACGATTCCGACCCATTCGTTTTTTGTCAACGGTTTGATTTTGCCGAGGAGTGTTTGCGCTATTCCGTTTTGGGGTTGTCTCGCCGCCATCTCTCTTCGACCATTTCCGTGAAGGATTGTGATGGCGCTCCTCCTGGTTTTTCCGTGTTTTGCCGGCAAGGCGTCGGCGTTTTTTCCGCCAAGTTGAACGATTACAATCCGCGTTCCATCCTGGCTTCATGCTCCAACGATTCGACCTGCATGAATGCCGCGGCGTTTGAATCGGGTTTTTCAGGTGAGGCCTTTAAAGGTTCGGCGTTGTGTCTTTCCACTGGAATGGTTGAATCGATTCCTTGCTGGACGCATTTAGTCGGCGGGTATTCGTATTATTGGGGCGGATGACGTGGTCGTGGTTCCGGCGGACATGGCGTATTTTGGTCCAGAACTTTTACTGTTGGGTTTCATCCCAATCCTAGTTCTTTTTGCCGCCAATTACTGCATCAACTACTGTATTGCCTGGGTCTTTCGCAAACACCTAAAAACAGACGGCCGTCCATCGTATGCGGCGTTAGCGTTGGTTACGATTTTGGGTTTAGTCATCGACTCGGCCGCGTTTGCATTGTCTTTTATGTTGCCTGAGGCTCCCTTGATTCGGAATGCGTTCATCGGTCTTTTCGTCATGCTGGGCATGGCTGCGACGACGTATTGGCTCATCTTCAAGGCGGAATTGGACCGGAAAGAAGCTTTCGTCGCATCGCTTGCCTTTGGAGTAATCAGCAACCCGGTTTGGCTGTTGTTTGTCATTGTCCCGGTTTATTGAATTCGGCTGGATGCTTTTTTTCAGCGCACGAACTCGACGTTGGGCAAGTCCTTGAAGGCGCGGTCGCCTTTTTTCAATCCCCTTTGCGGTACGTCCGCCTCCAATGTGCCGGCCCCGTCCGAGCCCAATACGTGTGGGTAAGGGACGTTGTATGACGGATGACCTTGCGCAATCCAGAGGTCCAAATGGTTCAACGCGGAGGCTTCCAGTTTGACCAAGACGTCGCCCGCCTTGACCTGCGGGTCGGGCACGTCGGCAAAGCGGCAGTTTTCCAATCCGGGCGAAAAGGCGGCGAAGGCTTTCATGAAGGCGGTGGTGGCGGCCGTCGCTTTTTACTTTTTCCTTGTTTCGGTTGATTTTGATTCTACCCAATTCATATATAGTGCCGTTTTGACCCAACACATCATGATGGAATTTACCGCCGTAATCAAGAAGGGCGAAAAGCAGTTCGTCGCTTTGTGTCCGGAAGTGGATGTGGCAAGCCAAGGCCCCACTGTGGAAAAGGCGCTTGAAAACTTGAAGGAAGCCGTTGAACTCTACATCGAAGAGATGGGAGTTCCGGAAGGCATCGGCTCCGGTCAGACCATCGTGTCCCATTTTGAGGTCAAAACCGATGCCAAAACTTCCCCATCTGTCGGGTAATGACGTCATAAAGGCGCTTTCCAAGATTGGTTTTGCGCCCGCACGCCAACGCGGCAGCCACGTGATTTTGGTCAAGGAAACCCCTGCTGGAAAACGAGGCGTGGTGGTGCCGCTGCATCGCGAAATCGATTTGGGCACCTTGCTGGAAATCATGCGCCAAGCTGGATTGAAGCGCGATGAATTCCTGAAATTGCTTTAGCCCGATTTGTTTTACTCTTTGGCCACGGCTTGCGTTTGGGCTGGCGGTGCGACGTATTTCTTCGTTTTTCCCGTGAGCTTGACGGCCAGGTTGTACGAGTTTTCGGCGAGTTGTTCGGCCAATTCGTGCACCTGGTTCTTGGCGATGCGCTCGTCGTCCAACTCCGTCTGTTCGTCCGCGGGCCCGACGAAGTAGCACATGCAGTGCGGCGGGATGTTCCAGCCCATGGCGCTCATCGTCATGGAAAGCAAGCCGGCGGTGTTCTGGGCGCCGTCTTCATGGCCAATGACGACGAAGCCGGCGACTTTGTTCTCGATGAGGTTGACGCCGAAGACGGATTGCATGTTCTCGATGCAGTTCATGCGCTCGATGATTTTTTTCAACAGCGAGCCGTACATTCCCCAGCGGATCGGAGTTGCCCAAATCACGATGTCGCTTTCCAACAACGCGCGGTAGATTTCTTTCATTTGGTCGTCTTTTCTGGCAATCGACGTCTTGCACGGAAAGATGCATTCGGTCTGTCCGCGGGAATAATACCCGGCGCATTCGTAGAGGTTCAAGGTTTTGGCGTCGATCATCTGCGTCTGGGCGCCGCGGGTCTGCAAGTGGTCCAGCACTTCTTGGAGGATCATCTTGCTGTGCGAGAACTTGCCGCCGTATTCGGGGCGGCTTGAAGTAGAGATGCCGACGGCGCGGACGTGTTCGGACGGAGAGAAGTCGAATACGGCGTCCATCAAATCGGCGTCCATGATTTTGCTGTTGACGCCTTTGGCTTCCAAGGCGTCGAGGGTTTGTTGCTGTAAGGGAATCGGCATGCGGAATCACTTTTTGGTTTTTTGGGTTTGTACGGTTGTTTTTTGTTTTTGGCCTGTGACGCTTTCCTTCAGCGCGTCGTGGATGGCTTTCAGATAGGTTTTGAATGCGTCGCGCATGCCCAGTCCGCTAAGGCTCGCCGCTTGCATGGCGCGCATGGCATCCGCGGCGATGGCGCCTTTGAACTCGGCCACGTCGAAATCACCGTGCAGTTTCAAACCGCTTTGCATCAAATCATTGAGCAACGATTGCGCTTCTTCCCGCACCGAGGCTACGGGGACGAACGTAGTGTTGGTCAATTGATATCGGAATTGGCCGTGTTTTCCGGCCGTCCGCCACGGATTCTCCTCTATTGAAAGGCCCACGGATAGCTCGGGTTGCTTGGGGTGGCGGTATTGGATCATGCTGCCGACGAACTGGGAAAAGAAGCCGCGGGACGAAAGCTGGTGGTTGATGGCGTGTATTGATTTCCAGGCCGAAGAATCCATACGTGGCATTGACGGCCCGCCCGAATATTAATTTGACCGTTGCCCGGTTTTGGCCTTTTCGGACCTATTCAACGAACACGGCCGGCTTTCCGGGCAGGGCTTTTTCTTTGCGGGGGTTGTCGCTTTTGTCTTCGTCCACCACGGTGAAGGGCACCCCGAACACGCTTTGCAAGTAGCCTTGGCTTTGCTGGAGGATGGCGGATTCGTCCACGGCTTTCGTGTGCTTCAACTCGTAGAGGCGTTTGCGGACGAAGTTTTCCATGAAGGAATCGCCGACGAGTTGGTCCGGCGTTTCAGCTTTCAGCAATTCGGCCATTTTCCGGCGTTTTTGGTCGTTAGCCATGATGAGCGTGATTTTCACGGGCTTTTTCTTGACCAACGGCAGGATGGTGCGGATATCGGACACCGTGTTCATCAAGAAGTCTTCCGAAGCTTCGGCCGATTCGTCGCGCCATTCCTTCGGCAACGTGGGCCAAGCCGCTAGCGAGACCAAACCTTTTCCGCCGGTTTTTTCCCAGTATTCCTCGCAGGCGTGCGGAATCAGGGGGCACAACAGGCCGATCCAGGGCTTCAGCAACAAGGAGGCGGCGTGGGCTTTTTCTTGGGCCGAGGCGCGGCTGGAGAAGTGTTCGGCGGCGTTGAGGGCTTCGAAGAAAGCGGTTTGGGCGTAGTCGCGGAGGGCTTTTTTCTCGATGGCCTCGGTGGACCGCTGCGCGATGGAGGCGAATTTGGATTGCAGCCACCGCACGACGGGGGAGGCATCGGGGTTGGAATCGAGTGGCGTGCGGTTTTTGACGCGGGTTTGGCCGGTCGCGGTTTGCTTTTCCGTTTTTTGTTTTTGTTGTTCCGGGCTTTCGTTTTGGGTTGTCGCGCCGGCTGCGTTGGCCAATTCGGTCCATTCGTCCCAAATCGTGTAGAGCTTGTTGAGGCGTCGCCGCAACGAGTCTACGTCTTTCGCGCGGAAATCCAACGTGGCGGCAAGGTCCGCGGTGGAGATGGCATAGAGGCGGAACAAGTCGGCGCCCGTGTTGTTGGCGATGTCGTTGAGCGAAACCACGTTTCCCTTGCTTTTGCTCATTTTGGTGCCTTCGGCCACGACCAATTCGTTCAGCGTGATGGTGCGGGGCCAATGTTCGGGCCGGAAAATGGCGGCGTGGGCGAAGATGAAGAAGCTCAAATGGTTCGTCAGGTGGGCAGACGCCGTGTGGCGCTGGTCGTTGGGATACCAGTAGAGGAACTCGGCGCGGATTTTTTCGGTCGCCGGCGTGCCCTGGCCAAGGCCCAGGAAAACGTAGTCGAAGAATTTTTTGGTCAGCTCATCCGGCTTTATTTTTTGTTGGCGGATTTTCTTGATGATGGTGTACAGGGCCATGTAGATGGTCGAGTCGCTCAAGGATTCGACGATCCAGTCGCGGTTGAACGGCAGTCGGGTGCCCAGGCCGCGGCGGCGCGCGCACGGGCGCTTGTCAAGCCAGGCGAATACGTCTTCGAACTGCTTGCGGTAAGTCGCCGGGTGGATGTCCATCTGGGCGAGGCACACGCGGGCTTCGGGTTTCCATCCGGGCGCGTTGAAGTCCAAGAACCACTGGTCCGAAAGTACGGCGACGACGACTTGGCCGCCGCAGCGGCACACCGCTTGCCGGCTGGCTTCATAGACGTCCAAAGCGGCGCCTTTTTTCTTCAGCCATGTCGCCATCTTGTCTTTGGCGTCCAATACGTTCATTCCGGCGAATTCGCCGTTGCCCGGCAACAGGGTGCCTTCGTAGTATTCCTTCTTGTACAACTCGGCCGTGGCCTTGTCAAGCTTTCCTTTTTCCTTGAGGTTGGCGATTTTCATGCGTTCCACGACGTCTTGGGCCGGCACGTTTCCATAGCCGGGAACGGCGATGACTGGAATCATGACTATTTTTTCCACAGTGCCTTTCCATTTCGCGTCTTTTTTGAGGTCCTGCAATGCGACGTAGTCGAATGGGGCGTGGGCGGGGACTGAGTGGACGAAGCCGGAGGCGTGGTCCGGGTCGACAAAAGCGCCCGGCAGGATGGGCACTTGTTTTCCAAGGGGCGTCGTGCAGGTCTTACCCAGGAAGTCTTGGCCTTTGAATTCGCCCAAGACCTCGACGGCGTGGTTTTGCAGTTTGATTTTTTCCACGAAGGGTTTGGCCACGAACAAGACGGCGCCGTCCACTTTGATCTTGACGTACGTCGCATCGGGGTGGACGAACATGTTGGTGATGCCGTACACGGTGTCCGGACGCAGGGTGGACGAGACTAAAAAGCCGTCCTCGTAGGCGAATTTGAATGCGGTCAAAGGCTGGACCGAGACTGGGTCCGAGTCGCCGTCTTTGATGTCGTCCTCGCCCACGGCGTTGCGGTCGCGCACGCAGTACAAGATGGGGTACGCCGCTTGCGTCAGGACGCCTTTTTGTTGGAAGGTGTGGAACTGCCATTCGATGAACTTGTTGTACTCCGGGTCGCCCGTGGTGAATTGCCGGCTCAAGTCCAGCGAGAAGCCCATGCGCGAGAAGTCTTGCACGAGTTTTCCGGAATAATAGTTGACGACGTTCCAGGGATCCTTGCCGAAACTGCGGACGATCTGCTCGACGCGCGCGGGGTCGGACTCGTACACCTTGACGTAGTCGCGGTGCATCTGCAAGGTGGCCTCGTCTCCGTCGGCGATCTTGGAGCTGATAGCCAAGACGGGCGTGCCGGTGATGTGGAACGCCATGGGCCACAGGACGTTCAAGCCGGTCATGCGTTTGTAGCGTGCGAAGACGTCGCCCACCGCGTACGTGCGGCCGTGGCCCACGTGCAGCGAGCCGGAAACGTAGGGATACGGCACGGTGAAGAAGAATTTGGGCTTTTTCGCGTCGGCTTGCGGTTCGAACGCCTTGATGTCTGCCCACTTTTTTTGCCATTTGGCTTCCACCGCTTTGAAATCCATCTTGCAAACCCTCGGAAAAAAATCCCAATCAGACGCAATGCAAACGCTCAAGAATTCTTGTCGTCGCTAAGCTTCTCATGCGCGCATTGAACTCCGTGGTTCGGCCGGTTTTAAAGTTTATGGGAAGCATGGTCGTATCGACGGCTGCCGCTTATGGGGTGTTGGTCTTCACGCCGCTTGAAAAAATCTTGGCCGCCTGGACGGCGCACGCCACGGCGTTTTTGCTTGCCACGCTGGGTCGCCCCGTTACCGTCGCGTTCCTGGAAAACCCGCACCTGCAATCCACGGGCTTTGACGCGGAACTGGTTCCGTTGTGCTGGGGCACGCTGGAATTGGCGTTGTGGGCCGGCGTCATCCTGGCCACGGACAACCGCTCATGGACGCGCCGGTTCAAAGGCCTCGCTGTCGGCACCGCGGCGTTCTTGCTGTTCAACCCCGTCCGCATCGCTTTGACGTTGTGGCTGTTTGACGCGTCCCGGCCGTTCGCCTCGGCCGTTGCGCACGACGTGCTGTTCCGCCTTAGCTTAGTGGCTCTGTTCGTCGTGGCGTATTTCGTATGGTACAGTTGGCCGGAAAAAAGGCCCAAACCGGCTGCCGACGTCGTCCGCACCGGTTGATGTTTTTTTCTTTTTTTCCTCTCGATTGCGCAGCGTTTTATACGGCGTTTTCATTAGCTGTGCGTTATGCGCCGGGCCTTCATCGCCGCTCCCTTGATCGGCACCATCCTTTTCTTGTCCGCCATTTTGTTCACCGTCAACCTCAACAAGATTGAAGCCGCCCAGAGCGCGCGCATCGTCAACGACGCGTATCACAACCGCATCGTGTCGCTCATCGAGATTTACCGCACCGACTTGAATTCCGTCTTCCGTGAAAGCGTCCGCCGCAACATCCAGGAGTACATCCTCGACCCAGGGTGGAACAACCTTGACTTGAAAAACCAGGACGATGCCGGCAACTACCTGCCCACCATCCGTGAGGTCCGAAAACAACGCTGCGACGGCATCAAGCGCCTTTCGCAGCAAGTCGTCTGCGCCATCAGTTCCGACAACCGGAACAATAAGGACAATACGGCGCGCTTTGGCTACGGCATCCCGGGTTGGGTCGAAATTGCCAGCCAGAATTTCAGTTTCGAAGGCATCCGCTTCAAGCCGGCCAATTTGGAACAAATGAGCTTGCTTAACCCGCCCCATGACCTAGCCGACCGCTTTGCCCAAGATAAAGCCTTCAATGATTACACTAAGGCGTGCCGCAATTTAGTGCAGGAAAACCTGTTCGACTGCGATCACTTCGCTTCCGGCACGCCTACGCTCGACCAGCGCTACGGCCCCTTGCAGTGCAAAGACACCAATGGCCTGATCCTGCCTGGATGCCTCGAAGGCACGTTCTACATGCGCGTCGACCCCCGCGGCCAAAACGCGGCCAATCCCGCCGGGGATTCCGCTTTGTACGCTGCTTTGCCCCGCATCGAAGGTGACGACGGTTTCGGCAACCAAGTTCGTTCCGGCGCGATCGGTGATGACGTCTTTTATTTGCCTATCAACTTGCGCGTGTTCCTGTATGACGACTTGGCCCTCACCTTTTACGACCACCTCGGCTTCAACCCATCGGCTTCAACCAACGGCCTCATCGACGGCATCTGCTCGGGCTCGCCGGAATCCTGTCGCGAGAGCCACTTTCGAGGCAACGTCGCCGGCGGCCACCTTCCGTCCGGCCAGCGTGTACGCGCCGAAGAAAACGTCATGCGCTACTTCACCCGCAACGCGTACCAAAGCGGCGTATCCGCGTTGCAGTCCAAGCGCCAAGGGTTTCCCTCATCTGAAGTGGGTCAACTCAGTTTCCACCTCATGTTCAACCAAGTGTCCCAACTCAACAAGTGCTTGGATGATTCAACCACGCCGAGGCGGCCATCCGCGGCATGCAAGGACGTCATTGACGAGCGGGGCCTCGTGAACGACTTCAACGTGGTCCGCAACATCCCGGGTTTGGCGCCCAAGCCGAATTTCTATACCGGTTCGCCGGGTCCCCAGGGTGAAGGCGCTTATTACGACCAAGTCAATCTGCACTTTTTCGTGTTGGATTCCAAACCCGAATTCAAAGTCGTCGGCACCGAGCCGAACCACCCAAGCTACGGTATGACGTTCGTCGCGCAACCCTGAACGCGCACAGGCCACGACGGCTTTATCCGACTTTCATTTTCAAAGACCCGCTGAAGTGGTCGTGTTGGAAAAGCCAAAAAGCCACGTGGAAAAAACGAAACGAAGGCAACGGGGAAAACGGTAACAGAAAAAAAACGAATCAAAAAAAACGGCATGGAAAAAAGAAAACGAGGACAAGAAAAAAAGGAGTTGCCCTGATGCCGCCTGCTTCCCCGTAACCTTTCTTTCTTATTTTTAAAAACCCGTTTTCTTTGCCGCCGGCGTCACGTTGCCTTTTTTTGTTTCCGGCAAGCTTTGGTTTTTTTCCTTTCCAACGATTTTCAACAAAACCTGCCCAAGTTTTTGATTTTTTAGTCCCGAACGGATCGGACAAAGCCCCCCTTATTTATATAATGGCCCCCCTCTAGTAAAAAAGAAGTACCGGGGGTTCATTTCGTTGGCCAGCTTTCAGGAACAATACGATTCGCTGATGCAAACGTTGGAGGAAAAAGGCATTCCCCAGCCCCGCTTGGTCGTTCCGGCCGCGGCCCTCCTCGTGCTCGCCGCCGTGCTGTTCTTTGCCGTCCCGGCCTTGACGCCATCGGAGGCCACCGTCCAATTCACCCTTTCCAGCTCCGACGGGAAACCCGTTTCCGCTGCCACCGTCACCTTGGTGGCCGGACAGAAAGAATTCACCGCCAAGTCGGACGCCGCCGGTTTGGTCACGTTCGAAAAAGTGCCGCCCAATCTGAAACTCCAGTTGCGCATCAGCGCTTCCGGCTATCCGGATGAGACGCCCCGCATCACGTACGAGACCAAGACGGTCCGCCTCAACGCGTTACCGGCCCCCGTGGAAGTCGCGTTTTCGACCCAAGTCTTTTCCGACCAACGCATCCCCATCGAATCGGCCATCGTGCGCTTCAGCCCCGACGCCGGCGCGTCGCAAACCGATGTGACCAACGCGTTCGGTGAAGCCCGTGTCCGCCTCTCCGACACGTCCCGCGTAGTGGTCGAAGTTACGAAGGAAGGGTACAAAGCCGAACGCAAAAGCGTCATCCTCTCGGAACAAAAAACCGTTGAAATCATCCTCCAAAAATCCGCCGAGGTCACACCAACCGCGCAGCCGCCCGCCGCCCAATCCGTCCTGGTCAGCGTGTCGGATGAATCCGGAGCCGCGGTCCGTGGCGTATCCGTCCGCCTCATCGATTCCGACACCCAGACGCCGTTCCGCATGGCCACCACCGACGCGTCCGGCGAAGCGCGTCTGGACCGCGTCGACCCCAACAAGGCGTTTACCGTTTCCGTTGAAGACCCCCAACGCCGATATTACGCCTTCACTTCGGACTTTCCCACCACCGCATCGTCCGAGCCCATCGTCATCACCCTCAACGCCGCCGCAGCCAACGAGCAATTGGTCATCCTAGTCAAGGACAAGGCCGGCAACGCCCTACCGGACGCCACCATCACGGCCTACGACGCCGGCAAAAAGACGTACCTGATGTCCGAGTCCACGGACTCCGCCGGCCGCGCGGCCCTCACATTGGACGCTTCCCCCGTCCGCGTCACCATCTATGCGGAGGGGTACTTGCCCAAGTCGTTGACTGCAAAGAACAAGGAAGAACGCACCGAGGTGATGGACTCGGCCGAAGGCAAGACCGTTTCCGTCCGCGTCTTGGTCCAGAAGAATCTCGACCCGGCACCGGACGCCGAAGTCCAAGTCTTTGCAGCCGATGGCTTCGCTTTGGGCGTTCCCACGCAATTCACCGGCATCGACGGCACCACCACGTTTGACGTGCCCAAAACCAGCAACGCCATCTATGCCCAAGCAAAGTTGGGATCAAGCACGGGCTCAAGCGACCGGGCCGTACCCCAATCCGAACTTGAATGGACTATCACTCTTTTGCCGCCCAAAATTCCGTACACAGTCACTGTGCGCGACGTGGTCAGCGACAAACCCGTCAACGACGCCACCGTCCGATTCGTCACCACGGCCGAAAAAACCACGTGCAAGACGCAGGAAGGCAAATGCCTTGTAAGCGTGCCGACCGAGTCCGAATTCCGCATCGTGGTGGAACACCCCTCCTTTTTGGCATACCAATCCGCGTCCCAATTGGTTTCGTCCGACCAAAGAACGGTCACCCACTCCGTCCGCCTTTATCCCAAAGCCCTGACGCAAAACGCCGTGGTCCAATTCCAAGGATTTTACACCTCCGACAGCCAACTCCTCCGAGAAACCCAGAATGCCCAAGTCGTCTCAAGCCGGTTCCTCGTCAGCCTGCCCGCCGCGTCCGCCGCTGACACTGCGCGCTTTGTCGTCTGGATCGCCCCGACACCCGCCCCCTTAGCCGTCATCACGCGCGTGGACGGCCCCAGCGTCTTTTACACCGGCTCGGACGCGGCCTCGGCCTGCAACCCTCCGATTTCCGACAACAACTCCGAATCCGGCCAATGGGTCGTGTTTGAATTTCCCAAAGGCTTTTCCGGCACGCAACAAGTGACGGTAGATTACTTTGTCCTGGGTGACGCCAAGCCCCCGGCCGCGTTGTCCATCCAGTACAACCTCCACGGCCTCCGCAAAGACGTGCCCTTCATCTATCCGTTGGATTCCGAAAAAATCCAACAACTCCTGCAACAACCCTCGGTGTCGGAGTCCGATTTCTGCGGCCAAAAATCCGTCACCCAACGCCTCCCCATTGCCCGCGACGTCCTCACCTGCGAGGACGCCTACTGTTCCAAAGCCGTCTTCGTGACGCAAGACGGACTGCGTTTGCCCAACTCCGCCCAAATTCCTGCCGGACAGACGTTCGGCTTGGACATCGAATTAGTCGGACTGCAAAGCGGCATCCGCCAAGTCCAACTCACGGCTCCCTCCAGCGTCCAACTGCTTTCCCTCCAAGCCCAAGGATCTTCCAACGCCAATCAAACCCGCACTGACTTTGCGTCCGAAAATGTGCCCAACACGGCCACGATTTCCGTGACCGCTGCCCGCAACGAAAAAATCCGGCTGCACCTGGACGCCCGCACCGCCCGCGCGGCGGCGTTGAGCGAAATCACCATCACCTTGGAAGACGCCGACGGCATCCAACACAGCTTCAGCCGCCATCTCATCATCACCGGCACCAACCGCTTCACGCTTTCGCCCTCGCTGACCGAATTGGAAGCCGGATTGACGCAAACCCTCCGCGTCGGCGTCAAAGACCAATTCGGCAAGCCCGTCACCGACGCCACGCTGGAATTGTACGAATGCGAAGGCAACGCCCTCAATGGCCAATCCTTGTTGTCCACCAACGCCCAAAGCGGCACCTATTCGTTCAAAGTCCAGCCCTCCACCATCGGCACCATCGGCATCCGCGCCACCCAACCCCAATTCCAAACCGCGGAAGAATGCGTCCTGCCCGTCCGCGCCGTCGACTTTCTGACGGCCGAGCCGGAAACATTGACCCTCAAAGGTGACACCCAGAAAGAAACCATCACCGAACGCATCACCCTGACCACGCTTCTGGATTTCAAGAGCACGATTTCCTCCACGGTCAAATGCACGGACACCAACGCATCAGACGTCCCGGCGCCTTTTTCACTATCCCCCAAAACCCTCACCCTCAAGGACACGGCCACCGTGCAAGTCCAAGCCAACCTCCAGGCCTTCAAAGGCCGCTGCGAAATCACGTTCATAGCCAAAGTCAACAAAGACAACGCCGCCGCTGCCTTGGTAAGCGTAGAGGTCGACCTCAAAGGCCCGCCGCGACCGGACCAACTTTGTCCCACCAGCCAGACGGGCGTCAAATGCATGACGTCAACCGAAGCCAAAGACTTGCGCTGCACTAAAAACGCGTTGATCTGCCCCGACGCCGGCTCATCTTGCTACCAATGCAACCTCGGCCCCCAGACGCTGCCAAGCCAAGTCAGCCTCAGCGTGTCCAACTACCAAAGCGACGCCACCCAGACTTACGCCATCGCCCTTGAGGAACAACCCGAAGAATGCCGCGTGGAAGGCTTCACCAACAACCCGGCCTACGCTCCGTACGGCTACAACAACCCAACCGGCTCCAACCCCTACGGCTACCAAACCGGCTACAACAACCAACATTCCCAATACCAATACCAACCCAACGCCTACCAACAATACCCGACCAACCCGTACCAATCCCCCGGCGCCTGCATGCCCCATAGCGGCGGCTACGCCTACGGATCCAACTACGCCCCTACCTATTCTTCCGCCTACCCGGGTGCCACCGGTTATCCGTCCACCGGCTACGTTTCCAGCGGCTACCCGGCAGTCAACCCCTACGCAAGCGGAACCTATCCTGCGGGCAGCGGCTATGCTCCTGGCACGGGCTATCCGTACAACCCAGGTGCCTATCCGGGTACTGCATATCCTGGCGCCTACAACCCCGGTACGTACCCCGCCACGCCGGGCTTCAACCCCGTCAACCCCAACGCGGCCAATCCGCCCAGCCCGTATGCCAACTGCCAGGCCATCATCGCCAAACTCTCGCCGTACTGCCAAGCCTACTTCACGCAAAACAACCAATACAATACGTACCAAAACTACCACGGCCAATCATACCGCGACCCGTGGTCCAACAACCTCAACCCCCAATACCCATCCCCGAATTCATACCAATACCCGCAGCAACGACCCGCCGTCACCGTTACGGCCGAATGCACGCGCACCGAAATTCGCGTCTCGGCCCAATACGTCGGCGGCGACACGCAATACGGCGGGCAACTTGGCGGCAACCAACAAGGCTTCCTCTTAGTGCGCACCGGCGGCCAAACCAAGCAGATTCCAATCTCCGTCAACGTCCAGACGCCTTTTGCCCCCGGCCAACAACCTGGCGGCTACCCCGGCGGCCAATACCCTTCTGGTTATCCGACCAACCAGATTCCGCCGCAATGCATCCAGGAATACCAACAACTCATCATCCAATCCCAAGTGCAAGCCACTGCCACCCAGACGCCACAGGAAGGCCTGGATGACGTCGGCCTGCCGGACTCCATCGACGTCTACTATAACAAATACACGGGCCAAGGCACGTTTGAACGCGAACTGAAAGCCCCGTCCGGCGGCAGCCTCTCGATGGTCAAGCCCACGGATGCCCGCGTCAAGATGGAGTACGCCGGCACCAAACTACGCGTGAACGTGCAATGCAAGAAAGGCAAGGAAGGCGCCTATGATTGCCCTGACAGCGTGCCGTTCAAAGCCACCTGGACGTTCACCAACATCCAAACCGTGCAGAAAGACCGCTCCGTGCGCATCAGCCAGGACGACTTCCAACCCGCCGTCCTCCAACTGCTCATCACCGACCAGAAAAAAGACGCCGCCATCTTCGACGTCTTGACTTCCCACGACTTCAGCAAAGCCAAATGCAAAGACACGTCGCAAGCCAAATGCCGGCCTTCCGAAGGCACGATTTCGGCCGAATCCACGTCCACCATCAAGGACGGCAAACTCGAGATTTCCAACTTGGGCGACTACCAAATCCGCCAGATTCCCGTCCGCGCCTCCATCATCGGCAGCTCTTTGGTCATCAAAGCCGGCGATGCCGAAAAACCGTTCACCTACAACGGCCCCTTGACGGCCCAACCGGAATGCCAGAAAGTCAATGAAGCCACCGGCAACTTCCAAGACGCCTTGGACACCCTCGCGTGCACCAAGGAAACGCTGAAAGTCAAAGCCAAGGAATCCGCTGCGCCGGTGCAAGGATGGGTTGAATTCACGTTCGAGGATTCCAGCCGCAACTACGACAAAGTCAGCCACAAACCCAAAGTCCAAGTCATCGTCGAAGGAAAAGCCCCCTCCAGCGAAATCCTCATCACCCTACCGTCCGGCACTGTTGCCGTGAATCAAGACTTCACCGTCGGCTTCAAATTCCCGCCCAACGACGACGCGTCCACCCGCAAGATCAACCTCACGCTTACCCCGGATGCCGGACAACTGCCATCCACTCCGGAAGAACTCGTCGTGGTTAGCTCGCAATTGACTGCCTCTGCCCAAGGCGACGGCACATACGTTTGGAAATTCAACCGTGCCGGCATCGTGCGCGTCACCATCGAAACCATGCGTGCCGGACAACGCGTGACCAAATCCGAATCCTTCCGCATCGTCCCGGCCACGGCAACGACTACGACGGCTCCCGCCACCGCGACGGGTGGAACGACGCCTCAACCAGGTGGGGTGCCAACGACGGGCACTCCCTCCGCGCCCTCGGCCGGCGTCACGGCTTCGGGTGCGTTGACCGATTTGCGTGTTTCCATCGGCCACGATAAACTCCCAACCGATGAAAACATCAAGATTGATGTATCCTATACCGGTGACTTTTCAAAATGGAAGGCCTACAACTTGATGGTGTTCAAAGGTTCCTCCAAGAAAATCTTCACCGGAAAAACGGTGGGCACGTACAGTTCCAGCGGCACGTTCACATTGTTCCTTTACCACCCTGAGAATTCGGAAATTAAGAAATTTCTCGAACAAAACGGGGATGCATACTTCGTCCTCGCGGTATATGCTGATGATGCCAAGGCCCAGCCATTGGGCCGCGTCCAGAAGGTCATCAAAGCCTCCGACTTAGGTATTACGGTATCCGCTTCCTCCGGTTCTCCCGGTGGCGTCTCTCTACCTCTCGGTTCGGCTCCCGCCGCTTCTTCACTTTCTCAAGAAACAACTTTGGTCAAGAACGGTTTTGATATAGATGGAGATCGCGGATGGCTTTCCTCTGATTACCATTGGGGTACCTCGCCGCAGCGCGTCATCGTTAAGGTTGCGGACCAAGAGTATGGTCTTTCTTTGGAATACCTTGTCAAAGAAGCGATTCCAGGTTCACGCAAAGTCGCTTTCATACTGGTGACCAAGATTGATCGAGCCTCCAACAAGGGCACGATTTTGGATTGTTCTTGGGGCCTCTATAATGAACTGCGACTGTTTGAAAATTCCCTAAACTACTGTCCTTCCGCTGGGATTTCTATTCGCTTTCTTTCTACCGAACGCGCAGACGCTTACGATACGTCGAACAAATGGCTGCGCTTCACTCCGGGTCGCGACAACGGTTTCGAATTTGCTTCAATCAAAGTGAAGGTAGAGCGCGGCGACTTACGTTAGAACCTAAAAATTGTTCGAGGTATGTTCTGGAACAACCTTTCGTCTTGCCCAAGCCCGACGCGGTCAAGCTCGGCGTGTGGGCTTTTCCGATGGCCTTTTAGGCGCTTTGGGGTATAGGACTTTCACGGACTTTGGGAGTTTCGTTTTTCGTTGGACGCGTTTTCCGGCCGCATCAAGATTTTCCAAAGCGGGATGCGGGGGATGTCGGCTTTTGGGTCGTCGTCTTTTTTGGTAACCAACAGGCCTTTCCAGCCGTCGCGCCTTTCCAGGAAATAATGCAGGTGCCGCTCGTCAGCCGAGGTCACATGTTCTTGGTGTTTGACTTCCACCGCGAGCTTCAATTTTGGGAAAACGAGGTCGACTTCCGCCAACGGGTTTTTCCAAAAAAATTCGGACGAAAGGGCGTTTTGGACCGCTTGTTCGGCCAAAGCTCCGATTGCAACGTCCGGTCGCAACGCGGCTAGGATTCCGTTGTCGGAAAACACGATTTTCTTGCTGGTCCGTTTTTGCTTGGCTAAAGACGGCGTGTAGTTGAATATGGTTTTGACCAGCAGTCCTTTTTCCAACAGGTCGATGTGTTGGCTTGCCGAGGCTATGCTGCAGCCCAACGCGGAGGCCACGCCCTGTGCTTGGTAGGCGTTCGGTACCGTTCCGGCCAGCACCTCCAACGTTTTGGAAAGCAAGTCGGGGTTTGCCTGCGGGAAAACGGCGGGCAGGTCTTTGTAAAAAAGCGGATTGAGCAAGGATTCCTTGATGTATTGGTTGCGGGCGGATTCCGTTTTTTCCAACGCAATTTCGGGCAGTCCCCCGGTTTTGAGGTATTTTTCCGCTTCTAAGTATAGTTCTTCCGAACGCGTGGCCAAGTCCAACGTTGTTTGGGCCGGCGGTTTTCCTGCAAGTTCCAAAACTTCCGGAAGCGAAAACGGGCCTATGTACAGCGTGTTGAATCTACCGGCCAAGCTTTCGGACGTGCGTCGGTCCAACTCCAAAGCCGAGCTTCCGGTGATGACGAACTTGAGGTTGGTCCTGTCGTAAAACCGTTTCAGGATGTCCTGCCATTTCGGTACGAACGCGATTTCATCCAGGACGATATTTTCGCTTTGTTGCGATTCGAAATAACGGATCAATGCGTCCAAATCATCAGGCGTCGCGTTCATGGCACGGTCGAACTCGAACCAAGCAACGGTTTTGGGCGGCTGCGTTTCCAGGATGTGTTGCATGAGTTGGCGGGCAAGGACCGATTTTCCCGTCCGCCTCAGGCCCCTGATGACGGTGATGAACTTGCTTTGCCACGATTGGAGTAATTCTTGGAAAATGGGCCGTTTGATTTCGCGGCCGCTGATCCGGGTTATTTCAACTACCCCGTTTTGCCAATGCGGATTTTGACGAACCGCTTCAGTTATAAAATCCATTTTATATCGTTTTTTATTACTATAAACTCTACTATATAATAGTATTTTTTTGTAAAAATTGGATGGCTAAACGGTCAATGCATACGATTTTCGTCCTGCCCAAGCCCGTCGCGGTCAAGCTAGGCGTGTTGGCTTTTTCCGTTTAGGCGCTTTGAGGCAATAACCCTCACGGACTTTGGGAGTTTCGTTTTTCGTTGGACGCGTTTTCCGGATAATTCAGCATGGGAGTTCGGACGTCCTTTTTTTCGTGAAGTTGGGGTGAACTGGAAAACCACTAGAAATCTACCAGAACTAATATCGATTTTAATTTTGGTATGTGTGTGGTGTAACTAAAACTATAAATCGGTAATTTTAAATAGGTTGTTGCCCTAATCTTGCTATGTACGTTGAACGAATCCAACAATCCTTGTTTAAAAAAATCCAGGGACTTTACCCCATCGTGGCCGTGGTGGGACCCCGCCAAGCGGGCAAGACGACTTTTCTGAAGCACCAACTGGGTTCAACGAACGCCTCCTATGCGTTGTTTGACGACCCGGACTGCCGTGAACTGTTCGATTTGGACATCAAAAAATTCGAGGTCCAATATTTGGAAGGACGTGCCGTGGGCGTTTTGGATGAAGTCCAGTATGGCAAGGATGCGGGATCCAAATTGAAGTATTTGGCTGATTCCGGACACAAACTTTGGATTACGTCTTCTTCGGAGACGTTGTTGGGAAAAGACGTCTTATCGTATCTGGTCGGGCGTGTTTCAATCCTCCGCCTGTTTCCCCTTTGTCTGCCTGAATTTCTCGCCGCAAAAGACCAGCGTGAAACGACTCCCCATATCCTGGAGCGGATGGTATGGGAACACGCCACGTATGGCGGTTATCCGAAGGTCGTAACCACTCCGGGTGTGGAGGAAAAAAAAATCCTCCTAAGTGACTTGTACCAGACGATGATTCTGAAGGATGTCGCCCGGACGTTTTCAATCGAAGACAGCAGGGCTTTGGAAAATTGCGCCCGATATTTGGCGGAACTGTCCGGCCAGTTGTTGTCGTACCAGACGTTGTCCAATGCGCTGGGTATGTCTTTCCCGACGGCGAAAAAATATCTGGACGCCTTGGAAAAAAGCTATCTTTTCAGGAGGGTTCCGCCTTTTTTCACCAATGCGACGAAGGAATTATCCAAACAACCCAAAGTCTTTTTCATCGATACGGGTATGCGCAACGTCCTGGTCAAAAAGTTCGAGAATGATCTTGACGGGCCTCTTTTCGAGAATTACGTATTCTGTGAATTGCTGAAAGCCGGATTCGAGCCCAAGTTTTGGAGGACGAAAGCCAAGGCTGAAGTGGATTTCATCGTTGAGGTCAACGGAAAACCGGTTCCAATCGAGGTAAAAATAAAACCCGCCCCCATCGGCGTCCCAAATGGTTTGAAGGCATTTATTGCGGCACACTCCCCTACCAACGCTTTTATCGTCGGTCACAAAGTGCCCGTAATCCACCCAACCGCTGTCGCTGGCTGTCCGGTTCAATTCGTTGACTGTTTGGACCTGATTCAACAGCTTTCCGCATTGCGACAACAGGATTATAATGGTCTGAAGATGCAAAAAAGTGAGGGATAATGAATGGAACAAACCTTTGTTTTGCTCAAACCGGACGCTGTCCAGCGCGGTCTGTTGGGAAAAATCGTTTCGCGTCTCGAGGAGAAAGGCCTCCAGCTCGTCGGCATGAAGATGATTTATCTGGATGACGCGCTTTTGGACGAGCATTACGCCCACCTCAAGGACAAGCCGTTTTTTCCGGGGATCAAGACGTTCATGAAGTCCGGCCCCTGCATTGCAAGCGTGTGGCAGGGAAAAGAAGCCGTTGACGTCGTCCGCCAACTCTGCGGTGTGACGAATTCGCGTAAAGCCCTTCCCGGTACCATTCGGGGGGATTTGGGCGTCAGCATGCAGGCCAACTTGATTCACGCGTCGGATTCGGTGGAAACTGCCAAAGTGGAAGTGAAGCGCTTTTTCAAGAAAGACGAGCTCTTCCACTACTCAAAAGTGTTGGATCCGTTCTTGTACTCGAAGGACGAGAAAGGATGACTATTCAAGTGGGGCTCTTCGAAAGGTTATTAGCCGCCTCCATTCCCAAAAATGCCATGACTGTTTTGCATTATTCCGCAACGTTGGATGCCCTGCGCCAGTTTCCTTTCGTTTCCGCAGTTTACCTTTTCGGCTCGCATGCCAAGGGCACGGCGCGGCCGTATTCCGATGTCGACTTGTGCGTGGTCGCCGAGCGCCCGCTTTCTTTGCCTGAAAAGGGTGCTTTGATGGCCTGCGCTTCCAAGAAAGTCGATGTGCGCATCTTTTCCGACTTGCCGCCGCGCATCCGTTTCTCGGTCCTTCGCGAAGGTCGGCTGCTTTATTGCCGTTCGCCGTTGCCTCTGCATCGTGCCGAGGTCCGGTCCTTGTTGGAGTATCTTGACTTGCAGCCCATGGTGCAACGGTTCCTTGGACCGGCATAACCTTTTTTTTACCCTCACCGGCCATCTACCCACAAAACTTATCTACCCATTTCGTCATTGCTTATTTGGAAGGCGGATGGGGATGTATGTGAAACTGGACGAACGGAATCGGTTGACGTTGCCGAAAAGTGCGGCCGTATTGTTTGAAAACGGGCTCGTGGCCCTCAAGCGGGAAAAAAATCGGATTATCTTGGAGCCGGTAGAGCGGCCTTTTGCCAAGTTTAAAGGCCGGATTAAGGACAAACGTTCCATCCTCCGACTCAAGCGCAAGTTGGATGAAGACATCGAAGCGGGTCGTTGGGGGGTTTAACGTGTACTTGGTTGAATCCGACTTGACGTATGCGTTAGCGTTGTCTGATCCTTTTTCCAGCACCGCCGAACGGATTTTTACCGCCGCGGCGCAAAAACGGATTGAATTGGCCGTTTGTTCCTTGAGTTTCCAGGAGATGGACTCCGTCATCAAGGCGAACCAGGTGGATGTGGACGGCAACCCGGAAGATTTTTTCCATGACTTGGCCGAAAAGTTCGCCGACCATGGTATTGCGCAAGAACCGATGTTGATGGCGGATACGGCACAAAGCATCCGTTTTCGGAAACGTTACGGCTTGACCTATTTTGATTCGTACCATGCCGCTTGCGCTTTCCGCGTCGGGGCGACGTTGCTTTCCTTCGACCGAGCCTACTTGCGGGTGAGAGAGATTAAATACCGGCATCCGGACGATTTGTTACGTGAGTTGGACTCCGCCTAGCGCTTGGAGTACGATTGGTTTTTCTCCTATGGTCACCGTCAAAGTCCGCATCGAAAAAGGCCAATTGCCGAAGTACATGTCCGAGCATGCGGCTGGCGCCGACGTCTGCGCGTCCAACGTGGAGCCTATCGTGATTGCGTCCGGCGGCACCGCGTTGGTTCCCACCGGTTTGTTCTTGGAGATTCCGCCGGGTTTTGAAGTGCAAGTCCGTCCCCGCTCGGGCCTCGCGTCCAGGCACGGCGTGACCATCCTCAACGCGCCGGGTACGATTGACGCGGATTACCGCGGCGAGCTCAAAGTCCTGCTTATCAACCACGGTCCGCAACCGTATGCCGTGCAGCCGGGTGAGCGCGTGGCGCAGTTGGTCGTGGCGAAAGTCGAAAAAGCGGATTTCCAGGCCGTTTCCGAATTGAGGGATTCGCAACGGGGCCAAGGCGGCTTCGGATCTACGGGCCAACACTGACCCATCGCATTTTTATGCGCGTGCCGTTTGGTTATTGTTCGATGGACTTCCATTTTTGGACGCATTTGGTGCTGCAACCGCAGGAAATGCTCAAGGACCTCAAACCGCCTTCGGATTGGTTTTCCGTTTTCAAAGTCTGGGCCGTGACGGGTTTTTGGGCTGGTTTGGCTTCCGGGTTAGTTGGTCTGCTCACCGGTGGAATTTCCGGCGTCGCAATCCTTGGCTTTCTGATTTCACTCCTGTTGAGTCCGGTTATCTATCCGATTATGTATGTGTTCGTTGAAGGCATCCATTTCATCGTCGCCCGCGCGTTGGGCGGTACCGGGTCGTTCCGTGACCAGTACTACTTTATTGGTCTGACCGGCCGGCTACTTTTGCCGTTGTCGGCTCTTTTTACGGGGTTTTCGATGAATTCTCCGGTTTTTTTCCTGCTGGGTATTTTTGCATCCGCGCTGGTTGGCCTGGTCTGGTTGTATCCCCAAACCGTGGTGTACCGCAAAGTCCACGGTTTTGACTGGCTCAAGGCCATATTGGTTTGGCTGATTCCCAGCATCATTTTTACCGTGTTGGGTTTGCTTTTCTTGTTGCTCTTCATTGGCATCATCGCCTCTTCTGCGGCTAGCGCAGCGGCTCTCAATGCCACCGGCTGACGCCCTCGGCAAAATCCTTAAAAATGTCTTTCAGCACAACAATAGTAAACAATCGTTAAGCTTTCAAAGGGGTTTGAATTATGCCTTCGGTTACCAAGGACATGCTCATCGGCGAAGTGGTGCAAAACTTTCCCGACGCTGTGGACGTCATGCTGAGCCACGGCTTCCACTGCGTGGGCTGCCACGTGTCGCCGTTCGAGTCCATCGAGCAGGGCGCCAAAGGGCACGGTTTTTCCGATGACATGGTTACCCAGCTGATGGAGGACATCAACGCCAAAGTCTCTAACAACCCCATCGTGATCAAGCCGGAAGAGCAGCCGGCCCATTTGACGGACGCCGCGGCCACTAAGCTCAATTCGTTGATGCAAGCCGAAGGAAAAGCCGGCATGGGCCTGCGCATCAGCTTGGCGGGCGGCGGGTGTGCGGGCAACTCGTACGAAATGGATTTTGACAACCCGGATCCGCAGAACGACCGCGTTTTTGAAAGCCACGGATTGAAACTGTTCTATAACAATCTGTTTCATGATCAGATCAAGGGCATTGAGATCCACTACCGCGACGCGCTCAACGGCGGCGGCTTCACCATGCGCAACCCCAACGCCCAAGCCTCGTGCGGGTGCGGGAAGAGCTTCAGCTAAAACCGGCTTTGTCGAGAAAACAAAAAAATCAAAAGACAGCTGGCGCATTTTTGCTTTTTCCCGCTTTGCCTTTCAAGCCCTTTTCAATTTTGCGGTACCCTTGAATTGGATGAATGGTTATGCCTTGCGTTTCCATCATCGGCACGGTTTTTATGCCAAACGGATAAACAACCTATTGGGAATCCTCCATGGTCAGCCAAAAAATCATTGAAAAACTCGTCGAATACCTCAAATCAAACGGAGCGGTGCGCATACTTTTGTTCGGCTCACAGGCCACCGGCAAAGCCAAAGCCAAAAGCGACGTTGACATCATCGTCCGTTTCAAAAGTCCGAAAAGCTTGTTTGACTTGGTTCACATCGAGATGGAAGCATCTGAAAAAATCGGCAAGAAAGTCGATTTGATTACTGAAAAAGGATTGGATCCGCTCATTTCAGAAAGTGTGTACCGCGAAGCAAAGGTCTTGTACGGATGAAGGACGATACGTTATATCTGAAGCATATCGTCATGGCCATCGACCGTATCCAAGAATATGTTGGTGATTTAAGTCGTCAGGATTTTGAATCATCTCGTATGGCCCAGGATGCGGTCATCCGGCAATTTCTCGTATTAGGAGAAGCCGCAAAACTGGTTTCTGAAAAATTTCGTTCAAAATATCCGGATGTTGCTTGGAAAGACGCGGCTCGTATGAGGGACCGTCTCATCCATCTTTACGACCGAATTGATTTGGATGCCGTTTGGCTTGCTTCCCATGCTGACTTACCCGTTCTGAAAGAACAAATCCAAGGTATTTTAGCCAAACTCGGAAAAGGTTGATTCTCCCCATATATGCCTTCCATCGCCATCATCGGAGCGTCGAACGACCGCAAGAAATTCGGAAACAAGGCCGTGCGGGCCTACAACCAACGCGGCTGGACCGTGTTTCCCGTCAGCCTAAAAGAATCTTCCATTGAGCACATCCCGGCGTATAAATCCGTTCTGGACATCGGTTCCGTGCCCAACTACGCTTCTTTGTATGTTCCCCCGGCCGCCGTGATGGACGTGTTGGAGGAAATCGCGCAAAAAGGCATCCGCGCCGTTTACTTCAATCCCGGCACGGAATCCGACGCCGCCTTGATGAAAGCCCGCAAGCTGGGTCTGGAGTCCATCGTGGCTTGCAGCATCCGAGCGATTGGCGTGGATCCGGATACGCTTTGACTTTCAAAAGGTTTTTATCCGCCCGGATTCCAGCGTACAACATGACGAAGTATACGATTATAGTTGAAAAAGACGAAGACGGCTGGCTCGTTTCGGATGTGGTCGAGCTTCCAGGTTGCCACACCCAGGCTAAGACTATGGATCAACTGCTTGAACGGACCAAGGAAGCCATCCGGGCCAATCTTGAGTCAACAGAATCGAAAGTTCCTGCCGAGCAATTCGTCGGCGTCCAATTGCTTGACGTGTAGTGTTCTTCTTTTCCAACCGGTTGACTCTATTTTATTTATTCGGTTCCTGGATTTGGTAACTGTGGCAAAACTTCCCCATCTAACCGGCAAAGAACTCGCTAGAATTGCCGGAAAACTCGGTTTTGTCTTCGACCATCAACGAGGTAGCCACGCTGTATTCAAGCATTCTGATGGCCGGTCCACCACTATTCCGATGCATGCGGGCGAAGAAATCGGGCCAGGCCTGCTCGGCAAAATTGTCAGAAAGGAATTGGGTTTGACGCGGGAAGAATTCGAAGCGCTTTTGTAGTTTCGGCACAATTATTTTGATGAGGCGATTTACCATGGATTCTGCGGATTCGGCCGTGACCAAACTCGAAATCGGCCAAGACGCGCCCGCGTTCAAGCTCAAGGACGAAAAAGGCAACGACCGCACGCCCACCGACGTGCCCAAATTGGTGCTGTATTTTTACCCCAAGGACTTCACGCCCGGATGCACAATCCAAATCGGCGACTTTTCCAAGGAATACGCCGCTTACAAAGCCAAAGGCTATGAAATCTACGGCGTGAGCCCGGATTCCGTTGAATCACACAAAAAGTTCTGCGAAGCCTACAAGGCGCCTTATCCTATCCTGTCGGATCCGGATGCGGCCGTGGCGAAGAAATATGGCGCGTGGGGCGACAAAGGCATCTTCGGTTTTGGCATCGTCCGCTCTACCTTCGTCATTGAAAACGGCCTCCTGAAACAAGTCCACTACAAGGTCAACCCGGTCAGCCATGCGCATGATTTGCTGCAATCGCTTTGATTATCCGAACGATTTGATGCTTCATGGACGCCTTGATTTTCATCGAAAACGATTTCCAAGACGCCGAAGTCCTGTATCCGTATTACCGTCTGCAGGAAGCCGGTTTCAAGGTCCAGCTCGTCGGCCCGGAGAAGGCACTTTACAAAGGAAAGTACGGCTATCCGTTGCAGGCCGATTCCGCGGTGGCAGACGTCGTGGGCCAGACGTTCGACGTGGTGGTCATTCCCGGCGGCTGGGCACCGGACCGGCTTCGTCGGCACCAAGCGGTTTTGGACATCGCCCGCCGCCACATGGCCGCCAACAAAACCGTCGCATCCATCTGCCATGGCGCTTCGGTCTTGTGCAGTGCGGGCGTGCTGAAAGGCCGAAGCTTGACCTGCTACGACGCCATCAAGGACGACGTCATCAACGCCGGCGGGCACTATGTGGACCAAGACGTCGTGGTGGATGGCAATTTGGTCACGTCACGCAAACCGAGAGACTTGCCGGCGTTTTGTCGGGAAATCCTCAAACGCACGTTGAAATGATTCGGTTGCGCTTGGTTGTAACCTGCATTGCCGCTACTTTTTTTTTGTTTGCGAGCTGCGCTGACAAGTATGAAAAAATAAAGAACGGCGTCTACGTTTCAGCGCCGCTTGTTTTCCGACAACAAATACTTGTACGCCAACGCGGCGGCAATGGCGCCCAGCAACGGACCTACCCAGTAGACCAGTTGCGTAGCCCAGTATCCGGACGCCAATGCGGGTCCGAAGGCGCGCGCCGGGTTCATCGCCGCACCCGTCAATGGGCCGCCGAACAAGATGTCGAACGTCAGCACCAAGCCGATGGCAAAACCGTAGATTGCCGCCGGCGCGCGTTTGTCCACTGCCACGTTGAAGATGACGAAGACTAAGAAGAACGTCAGGATGGCTTCCACCGCGATGCCCCGCATCAGGCCGAAGCCGGAACCCAAATCGGGCACGCCCAAGTGGGCCGGTGCCGAGGGAAACAGGAACAACAATAAAAACGCGGCAAGGGCAGCGCCGGCCAGTTGCGCCACGATGTAAAAAATGGCTTTTTGGGATTCGATTTTTTTGTTGATCCACATGGCGACGGTGACGGCGGGGTTGACGTGCGCCCCCGAAATGTGGCCCGTGGCGTAAATCATCGACATCAAAACCAAACCGTGTGCTAACGCGATTCCGACCAATCCGAGTGCGCCTTGGGTGACCTCGTTCATGACGACGGCGCCCGCTCCGATAAACACTAAACCAAAAGTGGCGAAAAACTCGGCAAAATACGCTTGGTACTCCTTCACGAAACATCTCCCCCTGACGAATTGGATTCAAGGAATTCGGCAAAGGGGGCATTTAAAGGTTGTTTTGAGTGGTTTTGTGGCGGTGGCCCTCCTGTGCGACAACGCTTAAAACGTCGGTTGGCACAATGCCCCCATGTCCGATTTTGAACCCGCATTCCAGGACTTGCTCAACGCTTTGGGCGCCATTCCGGATGGTACCGGCCTGGCCCAGACGCCCAAGCGTGCCGCAAAAGCGTTTTCGTTGTTCACGTCCGGCTACGCCCAAAAACTTGCGGACGTGGTCGAAGGGGCCGTGTTCGAGGAAAAGAACAACGACATGATTTTGCTGAAAGACGTGCCGTTTTACTCGTTGTGCGAACACCACTTGGTACCTTTTTTCGGCAAATGTCACGTGGCGTACATTCCCGAAGGCCGCGTGATGGGTCTTTCGCGCATGTCGGACGTGGTCCAGATGTACTCGCGCCGCCTGCAGGTGCAAGAGCGCTTAACGGACCAGATCGCCGACGCGCTGGAAGCCACTCTGAAGCCCAAAGGCTTAGGCGTGGTGATGGAGGCGCGCCATTTGTGCATGGAGTTGGAAGCGCGGCAGAGCCCGTCCACCACGGTGACGTCGTGCGTGCGCGGCTCATTCCGGCAACGCCCCGAGACGCGGGCCGAGTTTTTCAGCCTCTTACGGTGAACGATGTCTTGACAAACCCGGTGCCCCTTGGATTTGGCCGCCATGACCTGCGCGTGTTTGATTCCGAAACGTTCCTTCCGTGGCAGCTTTCCCAACCGGCCGTGCCGCTGTACCCTTCCGGAAAACACCATTCGGGTTTGCCGACCCGTTGGAATGTATCGCACGCCGGCCACGAATTCGTCGTCAAGCAACGCCGTTTGGCTTCGGAACAAGTCGTCCAAGGCCGGCAGTCGCGACATTCCGCGGATGCCGAACGTGTGGAGCTCCTGATTCATCTGATGCGCGACCCGATGCGCAAAGGAAACCTGTTGGCCATCCGGAAAGCCGCTTCCGAATCCGGTGATACCGGCCCGTTGGGTTACTTCAACGCCTATTCGGTTTTTCCGAACGGGGATGAGGAATTCATTGGGTATTCCAAACTCGTGTCGTATTTTAATTACGCGGATAGTGCCTATTTGTCCGGCGCGGGCGTGGTGGCCCATGCCTTCCGCAAGCCGGCCACCCTGTCGGCCGAATTGGCCCGCAGAACCGCGAGGGAAGATGAGGCCGGAGCTCGAGCCCTCCGTGACTCCAGCGAGCCGTTCAATTCCAATGCGCCAGAACCGGGGTTGTCCAGCGTGTCGTATCGCGGCGTCCATTTAGGTCATTTGCTGATTGCGCTTTCCGAGGAAGTGGCGGCCAAAGCCGGCTTTCGAAAGATCTACACCAGCGCGTACAAAGAGACGGCCGGTTTCGTTGCCCGTCATGGCTGGACAGTACTGACGGAAAAAGAAAAGTCGCTTTGGTGCGTCCGGCACTTGCGGGCACCGGCCGGGTGGCGGGAACGCCTTTCGGCTTTCTTCGGGCGGATGATTGGAGCCGAATAAACGGTTGAGAAATAAAATGGTGGTGCGCGCCTAAAAATCAAGGCGCGTGGAAATAAAAAAGTGGAATCGTAAGGTTTTGGGATTTGCGTTGACGCGTCGCCGGCGCGGCTGGGCCATCCGGGCGTTACTCGCCGTCGTCGTCGTCTTCGTCCTCGTCTTCGAATTCTTCTTCCTCGAAGTCTTCGCCGTCGTCTTCCCAGTCGTCGGCTTCGTGCTTTTTGGCTTTGGGCATAGTGGTATTTTCCCTCCGTTTGGTCACACGGTTCAGTCTTTGCGGTCGTGTTATGGTTTTGCGTCCTGGTTTAAAAGGCTGCCGTTGATTTTTTTTTCGCGTATTGAGTGGCGGTTTTTGGCTTGCCGGATTTTTGGGTTCGTCTTTTCAGCTGAACAAAAGCTTGAGGTAGAACAGCGGCCCGGTGAATTCTTTTTTGGCTTCTTCGTTGCCCAACATGCCGGAAATGGTGTCGCGGACTTTCTGCGACGAAGCGGCTTTGCCGACGACGAGGTTCAGCAGGAACGTGTGGCGGCCGATGCGCTGCAAGTCGTACGACGTCTTGAGTTCCGGCCCGATTTCGGCCCACAACTGCTCGTCGTAAGGCTGCAATGCGTTTTCTGAAACGTCGTTTTTTGCCAGCGCCGATCCGATGACTTGCGAGGCGATGAAGCCGGATGTCATGGCGTTGCCGATGCCTTCGCCGGTGAACGGGTCGATCAAGGAAGCCGCGTCGCCGACCAGCAAAAAGCCGTTGCCGTAGGACTTGCGGTGGTGTGAGCCGAATGGAAGCGTCCAGCCCAAAACCGGTCCGACGGCTTCGGCGCCTTCGAATCGCGCTTTGAACATGGGATGCTTCGCGATGGCGTCGAGGGTGACTTGCTTGAGGTTGACCTTGCTTTTCTTCATGTCGGAGGTGACCATGCCGATGCCTACGTTGCACAATCCGTTTTCCAGCGGGAAAATCCAGAAATAGCCCGGCATGACGGTGTCGACGAAGTGCAATTCGATGTTGGGCGTCAAGTCCTTGACGTTCTTATAGTAGATGCGCAGCGCGGTGCAGTTGTGGTCATCCGGCGTGTCGAGGCGGCCCATACGCTTTGCGACGATGCTTTGCGAGCCGTCCGAACCCACGACGACTTTGGCTCGGAATTCTTTCTGCGAGTTGGTGGCCAAATCCGTGGCACGGACTCCGACGACGAAGCCGTTTTCCACGATTACGTCGTTGACCGCGTGTTTTTCCAGGACGTTGGCGTATTTTTTAGCGTTTTGGAACAGGATGTTGTCAAAGACCATGCGGCGGCAGCAAAAGCCGGGCGCCGAGTGGTCCGAGCGGGGTGGGAACGGGATGGTCACCATTTTGCCGTTGGGCGAGGAAAAGATGACGCCTTCGATGCGGGCGTTGGGCGCGTCTTTGACGTGGTCGACCAGGCCCAGTTTGCGCAGGATGCCCATTGATTTTCCGGAGATCGCATCGCCGCACGTCTTGTCGCGGGGAAACTGCGCTTTTTCCAGGAGGAGGACGTTTAAGCCTGCTTGTCCCAAAAAGGCGGCCGTGGTGGCGCCTCCGGGGCCTCCGCCTACGACGATGACGTCAAACGTGCTGGATGCGTCCATTAGAAACACTTAGTTGGAAAATCCGGATTAGAGATGAAAACAATGCTCCTTTTTAGGGAGTAGGGGGTCTTTAAAGCTTTATTTTCCGCCGATTTTTGACCCAGGCACGACCTATTTATTCTGTCCGCATGTTAGGCCTTCCGGGCTTATCCATGGATTTACTCAAGGTCTTCTGGAAAAACAAGCTGACCGCGTTCCTATTGGTATTGGCACTGTTGTGGCTTTTGTTCCACCGCCCCATCGCGGCGTGGGCCTGCTCCGATACGGCGGCGTGTTGGTTGTATCCGGATTCGTGGCCCGCCTTGTTGGGTATCACGTCTCAAAGCGCCGCGTGGATGGTCGCATTGCTTGCCGCTTTTCTCTTTGCTTTGCCGTTCGGCCGATCCGGCTTGTTGGCAACGTTGGTCGGCATCCAATTGGCCGAACCGGTATTCGGCTTTTGGCCTTTGGTCCTGCTTTACGTGGCCTCGTCCGCCGTCAGCATCGTTCTGGTGCATGCCCTCGTGGAGCAAAGCTTGATGCACCCGCGCGGGGCTTGGATTCACCTGCGGTTAGCCCCGGTGCAATCCATTTTTTCGCCGTCCATCCGCCGCAATCCCATCCTGTGGTTGGCCGTTGGCAACCTGGTCAGCTCGCAGTGGTACATGAGCGCGTTGGGTATCATCGCGTCGGTGCCACGGCGACGCATTTGGGCCGCGTTGATGGTCGGCAACCTAGCGGCTTTTGCGATGGTCTACTCGTTGTCGCAAGTGCCGGATTTGGACGCCGTCAGCGTCGTGCTTTTGACGTTGGTGTTGGCTTTGGTCCTTTCCTCACCGGTTCTGTGGGCCAACTTGACGGAATCTGCGTCCAAGGAAAAATCGGCGAACCAGACGATCCGGTCTTCCGCCATTCCCCGCGTGAAAAAGAAACGTTGACCTACCTGGGGGCGATGGAGTGACGCGCGGCTGCCGGCGGTTTTTTTAAGCCGCATTCCCTTGACGTTGGTTATGCCGGAACGCAAAACCATCAACGAAGGCCACGCGACGTTCGTTGATTCCCAGATCCAGCGGATTGAGAAGGCGGCCGAGCAGCAGATTAAGCGCATCGAAAAAGCTTCCGTCGCTTCCGTACGCAAGGCCGAAGATTTGGCGCCCAAGGAACAACTCGAGGAATTGCTGCAGAAAACCGAAGCCGTCGCCGACCGTTTGGGTGACTTCGTCGTATTCCGCAAGATCCGGCACATGGGCAAACAAAACAAACGCTTCTTCGTGCTGGTCGTCGCCTCCGCCGTCATATTGTACTGGCGGGGTCTTTGGGACTTGTACGACTTATTTTGGGAATACGCCTTGCCGCACAACCGCATTACCGCGGCTTTCATTTCCATCATAATCGGGGCCGTCGTTCTGGTGGGCACCGGCAAGTTGATTGACGCGTTGGGCCCCGTCGAAGTGGACATCGAGGAAAACGTCTACGCCACGTCGGATGCGGGTTACTCCGAATCCAAATCGTTACAACCGCCATCCGATGCCAAGAAAAAATAGCGATTTTGCACAAGTGCTTTTTTTTCCGTCAGCGGCAGACCGGCGTGTAAATCGTCACGCCTTGTTTTTCGTACACTTTTTCCTGCGTTTCCCAAAACGCCCGGTTGATTGCGGCGCCGCGGCCCAAATACCCGCCGTCGTAGAAGTACGTGACGTTGTACCGACTCAGCAACGCGCAATCGCCGGCCAACATGGCGTCATTGTCCCGCAACTGACGGCGATAATCCAATCCGTGGTTGTCGAGCCACTCGTTGGGCCCCACTACGACGCGTAATCCTGCCAAGGCAAACGCGCATGTGTGCGTGCCGTCCGTCAACAACAACGCATCGGCTGGCGCATGGTCTTGCAGCCACTGGCAGGCCGCCCAATCGTTCGCCGGATAGAGGACCTCGTCGCGGTGGGACATGATTGACGCGGCATGCAGCAAACCTGTGAACGTCATGACGGCCACCAATGCCAACGCCACCGCCTTGAACAGTGCGCTTTTTCTCCACATTTCCGACAACGCGACGGCGGCGCCGACGGCTAAAAACAAAAAGAGCAGCAAAAACATTTTGATGTTGTCCCACGCGTTGGGCGCCAACAGCACGGCGTTGCCGATGGCGAACGCGGGAAACGCCGCCACCGTCATCTTCGTCAACGTGCTGTCCGGTTTTCGCACTGCAGCCAATGCCGCCAGTGCCGCGTACAACCCGATGTTGCCCAGCCAGAACACCAACCACCCCGTCGGCGTCGCATCCGGCGCCATCCAGCCCCAATGCATGCGGATTGTGGAGGAAGCATGAGAGCCGGCTAGGAAAAACAAGGCAGGCGCCGCCAAAACCGCCAGGATGCCAAAATGCGAAAGCCAGGTTTTGCTCCGATCAAACGCCATTGCATAGCTGGCGGCGAACAAGACCCACAAGCCGAACGACGGCAGGTGGATCAACGGCAACAAACCCGCCAACACACCCAGCTTCTTCAAATCCCATTTTTCAAGCAGGCCGAATACCAACAAGACCAACAAGCCGAAACCCAGCGGAAAACTCCGCGTGAAAAAGCTCTGCGCTACCAAGTTGTTTTCGAACGGATATCCCGACTCGCGGTAATCCGACAAAAAACCCGGGTCCTGCAGGAATGCGCCGAACTGGCCCTCTACGTCGTGCGTTTGGAGGTATGGAACGAATGCGAACGTGCCGTTAAGCAAAAACAGCAAGACGGCCACTGCCGCTACCTTTCCTGAACCTGCTAAGTGGCGCGCCAGCAGGAAGATGCCGGCACAAAGCGACGCGTTCCACAAGACGAACGGGATCCACGTGGCCCATTGCACGTCCAAGCCGCCGGCCATCAATGCGGCTGAAAACAAATGGGGCAGATAATAATATCGCAGCGGCTCGCCTGACAACAAGGGATGTTCGGGTGAAAAGTTGCCCTCGGCCATGGACGTGGCAATGCTCTGGTGGAAACCGAAGTCGATGCGCACGCCGCGCGGCACGTCCTCAATGCGGAAAAGCGAAAACGCGGCCAACGAAAAAAAGACCAGCGCTGCCACCAACACCCACAAAGCGGGCTTTTCCAACGAAAACCAGATGCCATCCTTCCAGTGGACGAAAACAAAAAACGCCAATCCAAACAATCCGGCCAAACCCACGCTGAGCGCGTTCAATCCCAATGCGAGGCTGGTGAAAAAAACAGCGGCTAAACCCAGCGCCGAGCCGCAAAGCAATGCCCAAACGGCGTTGTTTTTTTCCCTCGGAAAAAACGCCAAACCCCCTAAGGCCGATCCGGCCAAAAAGACAAGGGAGGCAATCATCCGACCGCCTCCCAGCTTTGCGTCCAGACGTCCTGCACCGCCAGGTATGCCCGGCAGGCATTTGCCGCTTCCGCAGCGCTGAGCGCCACCTGCATTTTTTCGATGCGGTCCAACGCCTCATGCCGGAACCGCGCTTTTTCGTATTTCTCGGCAAAATAATCCAGAAGCATTCCCTTGCGGATTTGGGCAGTCACCTCTGCAAGGGACATTTTTTGCTTTTTTTGGTTTGCCACGATGCACGCCGCCAACACGTTGCCCGTCCAATCGCCGGCCAATTCCTTGACTAAGCCATCCGGCCGGCCTTGTTTTTCGTGCCGGACCACCGCCGATTGCGCCACCGGCGGGTTGGCTACGGCGTCTTGGCACAGCGTCGCGTACGTGCCGTCCTCGACTCGGTAGGGCAGCGGGACAAACGCCTGTCTTTGAGCCGTCTTCCAGTGGATGCCCAAGTTGCCGCCCACGCATCCTGCATGCTCGACGGGTTTTTGCACCGGTGGTACGCCGCATAGCCGCAAATTCAATACCGCTTCAAACTCCTTTTGGTTCATGCGGCCGTCTTCCATCTTTTCCAACGCGTGCGTCAAATCCAGCAATGATGTGGACGCGCCGCCCACGTGCCCGCTGTACTTGCCGATGACCAAACCCGCTTCCTGAAGCCACCGCGCATGCCGGCGGAACACGTCGTTTTGCGGCTGCGTGTCGTCATCCAAAAATACGACGGATTTCCGGCTTTTCGCTGCGTGTGCCAACGCCATGTTGCGGAAGCCACCGAAACTTGAAACAAACGGGTCTTGAAGCGATTGCGGCAGTGCGTCGCGGAATTTTTCTTCCACGACCACCGTGGCGTCAAGTTCCAGGCCGGCTTTTTTCATGGCTTTTTCATGCCGCGCCGGCGTGACGATAAGCCATTCCGGCGTTTCGTCCTCGTTCTGCCGGTATGCTTCCAACGCAAGGCTAGCCTTTTCCGGGCGGTTCGAAACCATGGCGGCCAGCAAGCCCATACTAAGCCGTTGCGCAACCCCACTAAAAAAGCCGCTTGGACACCCCCCTTGTCTTTGGAAAATCAAAGAGCCGCGTGCTAAAAAAAGAAAAGGAACGTGTCGGAACCACTGGAAAAAAAGAATGCCAAAACGGGCAAAAAAGAAAAATAAGGAAATGGAAAAAAAAACCAAAGTCAGGCGAAAAGTAAGGCGTTTTGCCTCTGCCGACATCTTCTGCTTTTTTTTTAAAACCTTTTTTTTTTTGCCGCTTGCGTTGCTTTGTTTCTTTTTGTTCTTCTCCAGGCTGCTTTTTTTTTCTTTCTTGCCGGCAATGCTTTTTTCTTTGTTTCCCGCAATTCCCGACTAGGCCCTTTGGACGCTTCCGGTATTTTCGGCCGCTACAGTCCGCGGCGGCGCAATAAGGGCCAGGACTGTCCGGGTGGACGCGGCGCCCGCAAATTCCAAAAGTACGCGATGGCCACCAGTACGCCTGCGGCCAATACCACGTTCAAGGCCCAGTGGTCCGACCCGAAAACCGGGAAAACGAAAGGCACCAACAACAACGCCACGGCCAATGCCAAGAAACCCAGCCACTGCGCGGCGTTGGCTTCTCGACGCACGGCTTGGCTGACGTAGTCGAACACCGCCTTTGCCTGCGCGCCGAACTGCCGCAAGAACGGTGCGGCTAACAACGCGCCCAGCGCCACGACCACCAACGAGGCGGGAAGCACGATGCCTTCCAACCGCAATTGCCGCGAACCGACCCACACCAATGCGATGAGGGCGACGGCCAGAACGACGCTGGTCCAGGCCACTGCGTCTTTGGCCCGTTTCACTTGTTCCTTCACCGCGTGCGGCATGTGGCCGAACGCCCCTGAAATGGCTTGCAGCTGCATAGCCGCTTGGCGTCCCGTTTGTTGTAACCGCATCGGCATCCATCGTGCGGCTACCGATTGGACCTCGGAATGCCGTTGGATGAACAGCGTGGCAAACACCGTGGACACGAACACCAGAGTGGACGTCAAGCCGATCAAGTCGACCGGCGAGCCGGCTTTCGCCGCTTCGCCGGCAATCACCAACGAAAACTCGCCCGTGGGCACCATGGCGACGGCGGCGAACGCCGCGCTTTTCGAATCAAAACCGTTCAAATACGTGCTGATGCCCGTTGCGGCCAATTTGAACGCGATGCCGGCCACGATGAACACCACGACCAGCAGCGCGTTGCTGAATAATGTATTCATGTTGACGGCAAGACCAATGGCCAAGAAAAAGATGGACGACAACGCCAACGTGAACGGCGAGAGCGCCTCTTCCAGGACCTTGCCTTTGGGAAGCGACGCCACCAAGCTACCGGCCAAGAATGCGCCGACCGATGTGCTGAGTCCTACGGCTTGCGCCAAATATGAGAACCCGATGGCCAAGGCGAAACCCAAAAACAGCATGGTTTCCTGCGTGCGGCGGTCCGTCAACCACGACAACATGCGGTTCAACCCTGCCAGGACCACGAAGTACGCCACGGACAGCGTGGCCAACGCCACCAGGATGGACGTGACAAGTCCCAGGGTACTCAATTGGGCGTTGTTCGCCGCCGAAAAGTACGCCAACGCGAAGATGGCGAAGATGTCTTCGATTACCAACGCGGCCACTAAAAGCGGCACTTCCTGGCGGTGCGCAAGTCCTTTCTGCTCCAAAATCTTGATGGTCAACGCCGTGCTGGTAATCGCCAAAATCGCCGCCATGTACAGCGACGTGAGGCTATCTAAACCCATCAATTGCGACAGCTGGAACGACAGCGCAAACACGATGGACAACTTGACCAACCCGATGGACAACGCCTTGGCGCCGAAAGCTTTGAGTTTGGCGATGGAAAACTCGGCACCAATCGTGAACAACAACAAAACGGCGCCGATTTCAGCGAAGAGAACGACGATATCGTTTTCGGAAATCAACCCAAGCGCATGCGGCCCGATGATGGCCCCCGTCGTGAGCAAGGCCAACACGGGCGGGATGGAAAACCGCACGGCCAGTAGCCCCGAAAGGGCGGCGAAAAACACCAACAAGCCGACGTCGACGAAGGAAACCATGGCTACAGCGTTACGAAAAAAGGCCTCTTAAATGCCGCCAATTGCTGCTGTCCGAAAACAAAAAATGCGGTACCGCGTTGCGCTACCACCCGTTTGCGTTTTTCATTCGCGCTTCTTGCGTTTTCTTCCGCTTTCGCGCGGGCCCCAGCGCGCGTCGGTGAAGAGCATGGCCGGCGGCTTTTTGTCCGTGCGCTGGTGCGTCAAGTACCACAACGTGGCCAACGCCACGGCCACCAAAAGCAAGTCGATGCGTGAAAAACCCGCGCCCGTCAAGGGACCGAAAAAAGGCCCGAACAAGATGACCAACACCAAGCCCAACAACACCAGCCAATTCAGTGGCCGGGATTTGCGGTGCGAATGATGGTTGGCATATGACAAGATGGCCGACAAGTCCCGTAATACCATGCCCACGAACGGCGCCAAAATCATGGCTGCGACGAACAACACGACACTTGACACCGGAACGCTCAGGCCCACCACGGCTACGCTTTGGCTGCCGAACTTCCACAACGCCATGACTGCAACCGCCAACACTACGCTGATGCCGGCCACGACCCACTTGGCTTCCCGCACCCGCGCCTGCATCGCCTGCGGCAACTGCCCTAAACTTGCCATCAAGATGCTGGCATCGGCTGCCACGTGGTGACCGCTGTCCTGCAACGCCTGCGGCATGATTTTCCGAGTCCATTTTTCCAGCGTGAGGTAGTGGCTTACGGCAAGGGAGCAGAAAATCGTCGAGACGAACACCATGACGGACGTCAAACTCACCAAGTCCACCGCCGGCACCGCTTTTGCGCCGACGCTTGCGATGATCAACGAGAATTCTCCCGTAGCCAACAACGCCGCCGCGCCGAACGTCGCCTGCTCAGCGGCAAAACCGTTCAAATACAAACTGGTGCCTGTGGCCACGAAGCGGAACACGATGCCTGCCCCGACGAGCAACACCACCAGCAGCGGGTTCTGCACGACCACCGTCAAGTCGACGGCCAAGCCGATGGCCAAGAAAAAGATCGAAGAAAACGCAAGCGTGAAAGGCGACACGGCGTCCTCCAACACTTTTCCTTTCGGCAGGCTTGCGACGATGGAACCGGCCAAAAACGCGCCGATGGACGTGCTGAGTCCAACGGTCTGCGCCAAATACGAGAACCCGATGGCCAAGGCGAATCCTAAGAACAGCACGGTTTCCTTGGACTCCTGTTGCTCCAGCCACTCCAACGCCCGCTTGAGGATGCGTAAGACTACGAGGTACGCCACGCCGAGGATGGCCAACGCGGCCAAAAGCGACGTAGCCCAACCCAACACGCTGGGCGTCGTTTCGCTGGTGGCAGAAAAGAACGCCAATGCGAAGATGGCGAACAAGTCTTCCACAACCAACGCGCCAATCAGATAGGGTACTTCCTCGCGTTTGGCCATGCCTTTTTGTTCGAGGATCTTGATGGTCAACGCGGTGCTGGAAATCGCCAAAATGGCGGACAAGTAAAGCGACGCGACGCTGTCAAGTCCCAACAACAACGACGTCTGGAACGACAGCCAAAAAACGATGGCCAGCTTGAACAAACCGATGGAAAAGGCCTTGGCGCCGAACTGTTTCAACTTGGCAATGGAAAACTCGGCTCCAATCGTGAACAACAGCAACACGGCACCGATTTCCGCGAACAAGGCAATGGCTTCGCTTTCCGGAATCAAACCCAACGCGTGCGGACCGATGAAGATGCCTGCGGTTAACAACGCCAAAACGGGGGGGATTTTGAAGCGCACGGCCGCAAGGCCCGCAACGGCTGCAAAAAGAACCAATAAGCCTAAATCGAGGAACAGCGTGTCAGAAATGACGGCCATGATCAAACAAAGGAAAGGCAATAATGCCTCTTAAATGCTTACAAATTCAAGGCTTTGCGTCAAAATGTTTTGAGGGATATTTTGCTCTCAAACCATGCCGTGTTTTCTTGACGCAAATTATGCAAGGTCAAACGAGCCAACTCCTCATTATTTTTGCAGATGTCCTTCCGGCAAGAAAGCGCACCAAAACGTCTCGCCAAACAACTGTTCACCGTCTCCACATTACTTCGCAAATGATACGCGAAAAGCCACGCTTGAACATCGTTCGTTAAAGACGAAAGCATGGTTTTCCACGCCGGAAAGCCCTTCTGTTTCAATGTGATGCCCGTTTTCGGAAAAATGTACGGCGTGATTCCCAAATCAGCCGCGGTTTGACAGTTCGGATGTGACAAGTAACCCGCATCCGCGGATGCGGCATCCACGCGCTGCCAACGCGTTTTTGTTTGCTTGAGCAGCGGTTCAAAAAAAGGCGAATCACCACGACCTCGCGATAAGGTGTATGCGGCAATGCCGTGGCATTGCGTACCGACGGCGATGCTCAACTTCAAAAAACGATCCGCTTTTTCTTGACTTACCGATTTGGTTGACTCATAATTCTGCTTAATCGACTCGCTCACGCCCGTCGCGTCAATCGCGACGCTTTTTTCCGCCTCTTCAAATGATTCGGCCGTCCATTCGAAAACGCGTTCGAGAATGAATATGACGTCGGGGTTCTCGAAACCCCGACCAATCGAACGTGGCGATAATTCATCCGTGATACCGAGTTTTTCCTTGAACACCCAAACCCACATGCTTGCGGCACGTTCGGAAACTTTCAAGTACTCCATCAACAAATCCGCTTTGGCCACGTCGGCCGCTAATTTCGCCGGGCGGCCGACGCCCCGCTCGCTTTGCAGAAGCAGTGCAGCCGCCTTGTCGACCAAACGTACCGTTTGTGTGAGGAAAAAGCGCAAGTCGTTCAATTGCGCGTCATTGTAGGCATGCCAGTCGATTTGTTTTTCCTCGCGGGATTCGTATTTGAATTCTTTTGCTTTGAGTTGCCGGATGATTTCCCGCAAATCCGCCTGTGCCTTTTTTTCCATGATTTGTATAGGTAGCAAACGTTTATATGTGTTTACATATAAACACCATTATGGCTAGGGAAGTTGCTGCAGTGAAAGGCGGAAAAATCGTATTGAAGGATGACGTGTTAGAGATTTACGAAAAGCGCGTGACGCCGTATGGAAACGGGGCAAAAGTTGACTCGCAGAAAAAGTTTATCGGCAAACGAGTGTACGTCATCGTGCTAAAACACTAACTGCGAATATTGACGCAAAGCCCAAATTCAACGCGCCGTCTTAAAAAAGCAACGAGAACCAATGCGGACGCAACTGCAAAAGGAAGAAGAAAATCAAACTGATCCACGTTGCGCTGCCGCTTCATCCGGGCCGCTTTTTTCCTTAACGGCTTAACGAGATTTTTTTTTCCACCCGGTTTTTATGGACGTAGAATCAGCGCGACGCCAGTTTCACGTCTTCGCTGGTGACCGTCTTGCGGCCCGCGTGCTTGGCCAATTGGACGGCTTTCTGCGAGATGTCGACGCCCACTTCCTCAAGTACGTCTGCAAGGGCTTCGGCGGCGTCTTGGCTGACTCTTTCGGCTCCGGCTTTACGGATGAGGCGTTCGACGGGTGCTACGGGCAAAATCGGCATGAATATCTCCCCACTTGAATGATGACTATTTTGTACCTTTTTCAGAGGAAATAAACCTTCCCCTTGCTCCGTTTGGCGTTTTCGGTTCCCAACATGCCTCTCCCAAGGCGTTCGGGCTACCACTTACCGTTTCCGGCTTTTTAAAGAGCGTTGTTCCGGTAAACCCGTCATCGGTCTTCGCCCGGAGGTCCGCCTTTCATGCGCATATGCAATTCATCGATTACGTCCAGCGCTTTCTTCAATGGCGTCCGTTTGCCTTCTGAATCCAACACTTGGTTGGCATGGAGGCTGATTTGGATTTCACGGTCTTGTGGACCCAATGCGCTTTCCCGCAAGAATATCTCGGGGGACAACACTACTTTGTGTTTCTGCTCAAGTTTTTGGACGATGTCAACCAACTTTTGAGTTTGTTCCATCCCCCAAATTCGTTTGGTCCTCAACACGCCCGCGTTGGTTGTACGCACCAAATCGTGCATGCACCGCTCCAGGGATTTTGGAAACCCTTTCAGGAAAAAAGATTTTTCCCGCCCTCGATAACTTACCATCCCGTCTTTGGGAAATGTTTCAATGTGCGTTTCCAAATCCGCGCTCCGATGGGGATCATCCTCCGGATGCAACCGCAAACAGCCTGGAAACTGGTCCTTCAACAATTCGGCCGGGTTCTTAGGTTCCTTCGGCTTTTCCGGCCTTTTCCTGCGAAACCATGGTGACATGATTGTCTGGATGACGCGCCCGGTTTTAATTCTGGTATGCCCCTTACTTCATTCCATGCTCGACTTGCGCCTGCTCAAAGCACACGTGGAAAAACGCGACTACCAACTATTGGCCGCCGCCAACGCGTTGAAACAAAACACTATAGTCGTCATGCCCACGGCGTTGGGAAAGACCTTTGTTGCGGCCATCCTGTCGGCGCACTACTTGGCGATTCAACCCGAAAAGAAAATCCTCTTCCTGGCCCCCACTAAGCCGTTGGTTGACCAGCAGGCGCAACGCATGCGCGACGTCTTGAGCGTGGATCCGGAATCGGTGGTCTGCGTCACCGGCGACGTCTCGCCTGCCGAACGCGAGGTGCTTTACCAAACCGCACGCATCATTGCCGGCACGCCCCAGACCGTGGAACACGACGTGTTGGCCCGCAAGTTAGTCTTATCTGATTTTTCCTTGGTTGTCTTTGATGAGGCGCACCGCGCCGTCGGTGAATACGCCTACGTGTTTTTGGGCGAGATGGCCCGCGCCACGTCCGCCCGCATTTTGGGTTTGACCGCGTCGCCGTCGTCGAAAAAAGAAAAAATCCAGATGATTTGTGACAATCTGGGCGTCAAGCATTTGGAAATCAAACACGAGTCGGACCCTTCGGTTTCGCAATACTTCCAACCCGTCAAGTTGGACTTTTTATTCGTCGACCTGCCGGAGGAATTCCGCGCGTTGCAGAACCTCTTGCGGCAAATGATGTCCGAAACTCTCGGCCAGCTGAAGGACGCCGGTTTTGCCGAATCCGCGGATACGAGCAAAGTCAACAAACGCGACTTGTTGGCCATGCGCGGCAAGATTTCCGCCGCTTTGTCCCAGAAAAACGTGGCCGCTTACAAAGCCGCTTCGCTCAACGCCCGCGCCATGAATTTGTCCCACGCGTTGGACTTGTTGGAAAGCCAAGGCGTCGACGCGTTGCATTCTTTTTTGGCCGGATTGAAAGAGCGCAAGACCCAAAGCAAGGCGGTCGCCGGTTTGGTCTCTGATTTCCGCATCACGAAACTGTCCATCCAATGCGACGAACTGCTAAGCCGTGGCATCGTGCATCCCAAAATCGCCCGCCTCAAGGCCATTGTCCAGGAACAGACGGCGCGTGGAAAGACTTTGATTGTTTTTGCGCATTTCCGCGACACGGCCCGGCGCCTCTCGGAAGAACTCTCCCGCCTTCCCAACGTAAATGCACGCATGTTGGTCGGACGCGCGGGCATGAGCCAGAAAAAACAGAAAGCCTTGTTGGACGAATTCCGCCAAAAGGCGTTCAACGTGTTGGTCGCCACGTCCGTCGGGGAAGAAGGATTGGACATCGAAGCGGTGGACACGGTTATTTTCTATGAAGCGGTGCCGTCCGAAATCCGGGCCATCCAGCGGCGGGGTCGTGCGGGCCGGGTCCGAGCGGGAAACGCCATCGTCTTGTTGGCCAAAAACACGAAGGACGAGGCGTTTTTCTGGATTTCCCGTAGGAAAGAGCGGCAGATGCATGAAACGCTGGGCGAGCTGTCGAAAGAAATGAGCCGGATCCGGCATGCCCAAAACGCCGCTTCTGGCACTTCGCCAGGCCAAAACGACTCTTCGAGCCATTCTCCTGGCGCTTCGTCCAATTCCAGCGGCTCGTCCGGACAGAAGGGTTTGGGCGAGTTCTGAATCCCGGGCGGTCACCGGCCAGCTGCCCTCTCTTCGTTTATAAGCCAAAAACGGCGGATGAAGGTTGGAGCTTTTCATGGCATTACGCGTTTCGAAAGTACGGCATGCGTCTGCAATCCCTTCAGCCACCGCCTCGCGTCCGGCGCGCTTTAATACTACACTATACTATAGTATAGACATGGCGAATATTTACCTGACGGACGAGGCGTACGCACGGCTCAAGGCTGCAAAGAAAGACGGCCAAAGCTTCAGCGCCTGGGTCACCCAGAATGTCAAACCCGATGTCGATTGGCAGCAATTCGTCGGCAGCTGCAAGGACCTCGATATCAAGAAAGCCATGGCCGAGTTGAAGAAAGAGAGGCGTCGCTACCTGTGAGCCGCTACTTATTGGACACGAGCGCCATTCTGCACATCTTGCGCGGCACTTCGGAAGGAGCCAAGATCGGCCGTCTCATCCAGGGCGCGGACGTATTGACCAGCGTTATTTGCTATTGTGAATCGTTGAACAACTCGCATTTGACCTGGTTGGAGCGAGCGGAGACTTTCCTGTCCAAAGTCACGGTCCTCCCTGTGGACATTTCGGAAGGACAGCTGGCCAAGAAACTCCAGTACGCGTGTAGGAAAAAGGGCAAAATGGTTCCGACGATGGACTGCCTGGTGGCCGCGACCGCCATCCAGTGCGATGCCGAGGTGGTTGCCGTTGATTCCGACTTCGAACGCATCGAAGGCCTAAAGAAACACCTCTTCTAAACCGCTATCATGCCTGACGAATTGGTTTTCGACCCCCAGTTGACGGCGTCAGGCCAATTGCAAATCTTCATCGACGACCGCGAACTGCGTTCCGTCGTGGCTAAAGACTTGTTCAAGAAAAACGTGGTCCTCAAACCGGTGCGCCTGCCGGTGGGCGATTTCGTCGTGTCGGACCGCGTGGTGGTGGAGCGCAAGACGGATGCGGATTTTGAGTCCTCCATTCTGGACGGCCGCCTCTTTGTGCAGGCAGGTGAGCTCAAGTCTTCTTTTGAATCCCCTCTAATCGCACTGACCGGTTCCACCTTTCAGCGGGTCCAACCCAACGCGCTGCGTGGCGCCCTTATCAGCTTGGCGGTGGACTACAAGCTGCCGTTGTTTTTCTTCGATACGGACGCCGAGTTGGCCGATTTCTTGCATGCCTTGGCCCAGAAAGAACAGCTCGCCCCCGACCGGATGCACCGCGTGCAATTCGCCAAGAAAGGCGACTCGCTTTCGGACCAACAGCGTCTCATCGCCGAATCGCTGCCGGGCATGGGCCCCAAAACCGCTCTCGCCCTGCTACAGCACTTCAAAACCTTGCAAAACATCGCCAATGCCGATGAAAAAGCGCTCGAACAAGTCGAAGGCATCGCAAAGAACCGGGCGAATGTGATTCGAAGGGTATTTCAGTCTGAATTCAGAGATTGACTATATGGTTCTTGAATTTTTCAAGCGTTTTTTTAAACGGTTGACTCAAAGCTGGCAAATCGAGCCGCTTCCAACTGGAACCCAACGGCGTATCCAAGAGCTCAAGCAAAGGCAAGCAGCAAGAAAAATCAGATTCAACTTTGAGAAACTCAGCCACACCGAGAACCAAATACGAGCTGACGCAAAATTTAATGGTCTATTGAATTTGACTCCCGAACAATTGTCCGTCTTGAAACAAATGTCGTTGGATGAAATTGACGCGTTGGAAAAGATTCCGGAGCGCTTTCGAAAACCGTTCATTACCCAATTGCCTTTGATGATTAAACGGGATATACTTCGTTGGGAACACCAGGAAAATCCACAATTGGCTGACGGTCCACTACAACTCAAATCGTTTCTGGTCAAGGGCGGTGGAAAACACATTCCAAGTGCTGGGGGAGACTCATCTGATCTTATTCCGATTGATGAACGGCATGCCTTCTACACGATGCTTGACATCGAAGGTAAAGGTGCTTCTGCCAATGAACCTCGCAATATGGTTCAAGGATTTTTACGGGGCTATCTTGCCATGCTTCGGTCGCTGATTCGGGAAACGGACGCGGTTTCTGGAAATAACTTGGGGTCTCATACTTTTTTGCATCCTGACAAACTCAACAATTCCCTGAAAGAGTTTGTGAATAGCGCGGAACGCACCCACAATGAACATTATCCCGATGTTGCTTGCTATGGCCGAATCGGCTACTTCAAACTGAACCAGGCGACCAATAATGTACTTTTCCGTTACGTACCTTTGGGCGGTGAACCCATGTTCGTTTTGAGGAAAAAGGAAGATGGAACCCATTTTCTTGAAATGCACGGCGGAACGAGTTCCTCAAAAGAAGTATCATTTGAAAACGGGGAACTCAATAACTACGACGCTTTAGGCCATCCGTTCGGTCCTTTGCATGCCGTGTTTGGTCCCTATACCGCGGTCGATGAGATTGTATTACGCCCCGGCGATAAGTTGGTCAACTTTACGGATGGTCTTTCTGAAGCAAGGGATCATACCCGAACCGAGTTCGGCCATCAGCGAATTGTCGAACTACTCCAAAAAAATGCGCATCGAAGCGCTTCACAACTTATTCGAATATTGAAAGTAGCCCGAGAGCGGCACATTCGAAAGAACATCACCGCTGGCGGTTATACCCCTGACGATATGCGCATCCGGGTTTTCGAGGTAGTGCGCCATCCGGAGCCACGTCACCCGGAATTATTGCAGAAACCGGCTCAACTACGGTCCGGTGAACATTTCTAAGCCAATAATTAGTCCTTCTTCAACTTCAAAATCGCTTCCGCCAAATCCCCGCCCGCCTCGTCCAAGGCCTTTTCCGCTTCGTCCTTCGTGCAACCCGTTTCGTCCATGATGAGGTCCAAGTCGCTGGGTGCGGCGTCTTCGGGGTTGCCGCTCGTCTCGGTGAAGGTGCCGGAGACCTGGAGGCTTTTTTGTCCCTGCATTTCGACAAGGATGACTTGCGCAGGCTCAACCACGATCTTGCTGCCGTCGGCTTTTTCGACGATTACTTTGAGGGCGTCCACGGGTTCGTTCTTTATTCCCATTTGCTTCATTATTTGAGCCATTTGTTTGGGATTCATGTTGGGCAGCATAGTGTTCACCTAGGTTGTTTGCGACTTCGGAAATGGTGCGTTTTGTTTCCTTTTTTTTTCTTTTAAGTCTTCACGGTTTTTCGTAACGTTTCTTTCCTTTTTCCGGCTTTTTGGATTGCGTATTGAAATTCCGGCGGGGTTTTAATGAATCGGCCGCCATTACCAACTTGAAATGACTAAGAAGGCCTTTAAGTTTTTCGACCACACCGCCGACATCCTCTACGAAGCATACGGCGCCACGTTTGAAGAGGCCTTGCAGAATGCTGCTTTGGCCCTTTTTGAAACCATCGCCTCCCTTGAGAAGGTCAAGGCCACGAAAACCGTGGCCATCCGCGAGTGGGCGCCCAACCGCGACGAACTCGTGGTGGGGGTGCTGTCCGACTTGGTGGCCGAGCGCGACGCGCGGAGTTTGTTCTTCAAGACGTTTTCCGTGACGAACCTGGTGCCAAAAGACGGCGGTTATGCTTTGAAAGGCGTTGCCAAGGGTTCGCCCATGACTCCGGAAGCCGGGTTGTTGGACGTGAAAGCCGTGACGCACCACGAGACGAAAGCGTTCGAGAACAAGGGTAAGTGGACGGTTCGGGTCTTGCTAGATATCTGATTTCTTGCGACCTCGTTTTCTTTTTTTCCTTTTTTTTTTCCATTGTTTTTCCATTTTTTCGGACCTTTTTCGTGTCGCTTATTAATTCGACTTCCGTTGTTTGTTGTATGCTGAAGACGGCCTTTCCTTGCGAGTTATTGTCGTGGGAGGACATGTACGAGTACGGCCGCGTCTTGGCCGGCAAGATGCGTGAAGACAAGTTCCGTCCCGACGCCATCGTGGCCATCGCCCGCGGCGGCTACGTGCCGGCCCGGACGCTTTGCGACTTTTTGATGGTGGACCGTCTTTATTCCGTCCAAGTCCACCACTGGGGCGACACGGGTGAAAAAAGCAAGAACGCCAAGTTGTGGCACGCATTGTCCGCCGACTTGAAAGGCAAAAATGTATTGGTCGTGGATGATTTGGCCGACACGGGCGAAAGCTTTGACGTGGGCTTGGCTGAAGTCCGTCGGTTGAAGCCCAAATCCATCAAAACGGCGGCGCTTTTTGTTTTGGAGAACTGCAAGTTCGTTCCCGATTACTACGTGGCCATGCGGCCGTGGAAGTGGTTCGTCTTTCCGTGGAACTTCACTGAAGACGCGTGCAACTTGGTTGCGGGCCTGTTTTTGGCTAAATCCGAGGACAAAAAAAGCCTCGACATGGTGGGCGAGGAGTTGTTCGTCAAGCACGGTATCCGTATGCCCCAGGACAAGCTCAAATCGGTCATGACCGAACTGGTCCACCGTAAAATCCTGCAGCCGTACTGGGTGTCGGGAAACCTGATGCGGTGGTTGCCGTTTTCAAAGCCGAAAGGCGGCACGCTGTCGGGCGGTAGGAAAATCGTCAAGCGCTGATGTGAGCAGTTCCGATGGTAAGGTATTCTCCTGAAACGTTGGCTGAAAGCGAAGCCCGAATGAAACTGCAAATGAAGACGAAAGGCTACTCGGTTCACCGTCAAGAAAAAATCACGTTGGTCCGGCATCGAAATGGTGATCGAATCGTGCTATTCAATCGGAACCTACGTGGGAGGCCGGTTGAGGCGTTCTTCCCTGAGCATTGGACTGTGGAAACTAATTTTTCGCAATCTTTTCAGCGCAGCCGCTGGGTAGCGCAAATACGCTCTTTTGGCCGCCGTCGGCTATTTGTCAAAGATGTTAGCCAGTTTGGAGGCTTCTCAAGGCCTCGTAATAAACAGTTCAACACGCGTTTTAGTGAAGCTCGAATTCTATTGGAATTGTCCAAACAAGGACATTCGCCTGAAGCGGCGTTGGCCGTTGTGATGCGGCCCGGTTATGCCCCGGTATTGGTCACTTCGATGCTTGGAGGTCGGATGGCCACGGTTGATGAGGCAACCCGGCTCAAAGAGTCGCTGCATTCATCCGGTTTCCAGCCAATTGATTTGGTAAATTTAAAGAAATTGAAAGTCATTGGTTTTAAGAAAACCCCCTCTGCAACGAATGCCAAGGTTTCCAAGGGGGTTGTTCACCCGTTTGATGCCGAGTTTTACCGCATGCGTAGCCGGAAAGACGAGGTTCGGCTTCGGAGAAAAAATCCTAAAAAACTTGGTCTGTCTTTTGGCTATGGCATTGGTCCACGGCCCGATCGTCTGTCGTTTTATTCAGAGTCAGGCCCTCGCGGAAAGCGCAGGCTGAACTTTTTAGTCCAAGAATTACTGTATGGCGGAAAGCCTACTATTTCCTCTGAAGAAGTGAAAAAAAGGTTGGGGATAAACACCTAAATCTGCCTTTACAGCTTGAACTCATCGATTTGGTCGACTTGAGACCACATCTTGCGACCGCATCCGATTCGGTCAATGATGTTTACGCCAGTTGGATGGCGTCATTCAAGGCGGTGGACACGATGCCGATTTGTTTTCTTTTTTTCTCGAATTCTTTCGGCGTGTAGCACAGCGTTTCCAGCAGGGGTTTTGCTTTCCAGAGGCTTTGGAATTGCGCCATGCGTTCGACGAATGGAATGCCTTGGAATTGGTCGGAGACGATGATGAAGTCGTAATCGCTGTCATTGAGTTGGTCTTGGCGGGCCCGTGAGCCGAATAACAGCACGCGCGCGTCGGCGTATTTTTTTTTCACCCGTCCGGCGAATTCCTCGGCTAACCGATCGTTGAGTCTACCCATGTCATCACTTTTTTGGCTTTGTCAAGGCGGCGTTCGGCGATTTCGTCGTTGTAGTTGTCGGCCGGGATGCCGTTGGCCGCATCCGGGTATCTGGGCACGGTGTAATCGGGATTCAATTCTTTGCAGGCGTTTTGGACCCCGATGGGGGCGTCCAGTTTTTCCGCTAGGTAAATTAGGTTGTGCGTGGCGACGTTTTCGCGTTTTTTTTCCAAGTAAAGCGCCTTGAGGGCCTTCTCCGCGGCTTGTTGGCAGAAAAACGCGCACGCGTAAAAACGGTCGTTGGCGTTCATGACTTCGGCCGTGATCAGGTCTTCTTTGGCTTGTTTCAACCAGTTGGAGGCTTCGATTCTCACAAAGGTATTGGTCCGGTCAGGATTAAAAACGGTTGTCAAACGCGTACGCTCGCGCTTCAAAAAATCGAAAAAGAAAAATGCCTTTTGCCGTCGTGTTAGTACCGGCGGTAGGGCAAAATCTCGTCGATGAGGTCGACTTGTGACAACATCATGCGGCGGCAGCAGTAACGGTCAAACCCGAGTTCGTCGAGGACCGAGGCTGCGTCTTCGGCTTGTCCGCCTTCTTCGTGGCTTTTCGTGCGCTTCTTGAACTCGTCGAACCATTCGGCGACGGGTTTGCCGCAGGAGAAACAACGGATGGGGATTAGCATTTTTCAAGACACCTTTTTCAATGGTTGCATGGCGCGGTTGCTTTTTTTCTGCGTCATTTGATGTTGGGCCTTTTTCCTTTTTTTTTTGTTTTTTTCTTCCTTTTTCGTTTTTTTTTCTTGTTTTTCTTTTTCGGCTTGTACGTTTTGTTGTTGCGTTGCCGTTTTAACGGTACGACTTGGTGAAGCGCGCGCGGGCTCCCGGGCCACGGAACTTTTTGGGCTCGACGCGGCGGGAATCCTCAATCAAAAGCGAGCGGTCCGCTTCCATCATCTTGGCTTTGAGCTCGTCTCCTTCATGTGCCACCAGGAGATTGGCGATGGCGACGCGGGCGGCCTGCGCTTGTCCCATGGTGCCGCCGCCGTGCGTGGTGACGACGATGTCATACTTGCTGCCGTCGGTGAAGCGGAGGGGTTCAGTGATGATTTGGCGCACGTAGGCCGACGGCACGGCGGCAAGAGCCAAGCCGTTGTAAGAGAGGTTGCCTTTGCCGTTTAGACGCAGGTAGGCGCGAGCGGTGGCTTCTTTTCGTTTGCCGCGCACGACGCCGATTTTGGCTTTTTTTCGGCTTTTGCGGGCTTTCGGTGCGCTTGGGGTTGCAGTGCTCATGTTTGTTACCTTTTTTTCCTTTGATTTTGAAGCTTTTTCATTTTTTGCGGGTTTGTTCTTTCTTTGATTTTTAAGATTCCTTGTTTTTTTTGGTATTTTCCGGTTTTTCTTTTTTTTGGGGTTTCTTTTTTTATTGGTTTTGCATCGTGTTTTATTTCTTTCCGGTTTTTTTTTCTTTTTTGATTTTGTTTTTACCGGTTTTTTTTGCCTCTTTTTCTTTCGGTTTCCTTTTCGCGTTTTCTTGTACTTTTCTTTGTCCCTACTTTAAGCGGCGTCATGGCGCGTCCAGCCAAGGCGTTCGCAGACTTTTTCCAGGCTGACGTGTGAGCGCGCCAAGTCGGCCGACGTGTTCGTGAAGGGTTTGGCGTCTTTGATTTGTGCCGGGGTTCCCATGTAGATGCGCAAGTTCGACAGCGCGGCTTTCATCCGGACTGCGCGTTTGGGCAGCATGCCGCGGATGATGCGTTTCAACAACAAGTCCGGCCGGCGGGGCCATTTGGCGCCGTGTTCTGGGTTGGCTTTGTCCGTCATCTGGCGACGGCGGGAGTAGATGCTGGTGACGTATTGCGCGGTCCCGCTGAACACGGCTTTCTCCGCGTTGACGATGATGACCTGTTCGTTTTCTGAGACGCGTTTGGCGACGTAGGCGCCGAGGCGTCCGATGATGGCGTCTGTTGCGTCGATGACGATCATATTAAATCACGATTTTGATGTTTTTGGCGTCGGCGTGCTTGTCCAGGAACGCTTGTAGCGTCATGAATTTGCTTTGGCTGTCCTCGAGGCCTTTGACTGCAGCCGTCGAGGCTTCCACGTACGCCACGGTCAGCGGGTGCGTCAGTTTGCCGATGGCCAGCACTTTGCCGGGCACGATGACGGTGTCGTTGGCTTCGGTGACTTGGCTGAGTTTATACAGGTTGACTTCGACTTCGCGGCGTTTCGGTTGCAGCAGGATTTCGCGCACGCGGGCCCAGACGGGGCGCTTGGCTTTGCGCAGCTGGTTGATCAGACGGAGTTTGACGATGCTTTCGGGACCGTGTTTGACCATGTTTGTTCACTTCGTTTTTTTTTCGCAGGAAAAAATGCAGGGGCTGGGATTTTCACTTCCTTGTGGGAAAGCTTTGAACCCAGGCACTCGCTGGGAGACTAGCACCTCAAGCTAGCGCATTTGACCAAGCTCTGCCACCCCTGCATCCAATACGTGTTCCTCCTCTTATACTGACTTGACGAATTCTTCCAGCGCTCCATAGCGGCCTTCCAGCACCTTGATGGCGCGGGAGAATTGCTGGCGGGCGGGGATGTTGTTATACGATTCGACCAGGAACAACACGTCGTCTTTTTCCGGCGGCCTCGATTTGGTCTCGCACGTTTCACACAATTGTGACATGTCCGGCAAGTCGGAGACCTTGCCTAGCAATTCGGCTTGAGCCGGCGTCATCTTCTTGCCGCACTTCTTACATTTTTCGACGAGTTTGAACTCGTGCACCAGCCCGTAGCTGGATACCGCGCTCTGGAATTTGGCGTGCGTCTTGGCAGTGCCCACCGTGGCCGTGGCTTCGAAGCGGAGGCGTTGGCCTTTTCCGAGTTTCATCAAGGGGATGTGCACGTACGCCGGTTTGATGACTTCATCTTGCGACACCAAGTCGCCGGAGTACACGGTCTTTTCCTCGTCCAGCGCTTCGGCGTCCAGCGAGAAGGACACTTGCGAATTGGCCGACGTCTCTTCGAACGTCAACGGGATCAGGCCCAAGCGGTTGGCCACGTATTCGTTGAAAAGCGCGGACGTGTTTTCGTAGAAGTTGACTTCGTCGACTGCAAAGGAAGGCAAGTCGGCGATTAAGGCGCGGCGCAACGCGTTGAGGAACGACAAGCGGGCTCCGCTAATTTTGTACCAAGCCCGGTTGGGTCCTTTTTCCGCCAGCAATTGCACTTTCATGACCATGTAAATCAAACCCTTCGTCCGCGTTTTCCGCCCGGCCGCTTGGTGCTGTCCGTCGGGATCGGCGTGACGTCTTCGATACGGCCCACGCGCAAACCGCTGCGCGCCAAGGCACGAATGGCTGCCTGTGCGCCCGTTCCCGGCGTCTTGGAACCATGGCCGCCAGGGGCGCGCACGCGGATGTGAATGCCGATGAGGCCGCGTTCTTTCGCGGTTTCGGCAGCTTTAAATGCCGCCTGCATAGCGGCGTACGGCGAGCCTTCTTCGCGCGAGCTTTTGACCATCATACCTCCGGATGCCACGGCGATGGTTTCGGCGCCGGACAAGTCGGTAATGGTGATAATCGTGTCGTTTTTCGATGAATACAAATGCGCTATGCCCCACTTGCCTTCCTTTGGGGTGACTTTCGTCGGGCGGTCGTCGAAACGGCGAGGGCCGCGCGGTGCGTTTCGGGCGTCGGTGCGCGGAGCCGGTGCGCTGGGTGCGGCGGCGGGCGCGGTCGTCGTGGGAGTAATTGCGTCCATAATCAAGCGGCCTCAGTAGCCAAAGCGGCTTCCGTTTTTTGTTCTGCCTTCACCGGTGATTCGACGGGTGCAGCCAATTGGATGGGTTTCTTAAACCAGGTGATTTGGTCCTCTTCAGCGAAGCTGACTAAGTACGACGGCGAGCTGACTTTGTTGCCGTTGACGGCGATGTGGCCGTGCGTAATCAGTTGGCGGGCGCCTTTCACCGTCTTGGACAAGTGCTTGCGTGCCACGACGGTCTGCAGGCGGCGGCCTAGGATGTCTTTGGTTGTCAGTAGCAATACGTCATCGACTTTGGCGTCGGGGTTGCGGATTAGGAATTTCTTGGCGCGGCCCAACAATTGCTCGGTGCGGCGTTCGAGGTCCTTGCCTTTGCTGGACAGCAGGCGGCGGGCTTCGCGGCGGATGCGACGCAGACTCGTCTGCATGCGCCACAGTTCGCGCGCGTTTTTGAGTCCGAATTCTTCCTTAAGTGCTTTTTCGTCTTCGATGCGCTTTTTGTCCCACAATCGCTTGGGGCCTTCAAAGCGTTTGCGCAATCGTCCAGGGTCTCCCATTCAAATTCACTTCTTTTCGGCTTTCTTGTCTGCGCCAGCAGCCGGGGCTCCGGCGGCGCCTTGCTTCTTAAGTGATTTTTTCATGACGCCCACGGTCATGCCCGAGCGGCCCGTGGAGCGCGTGTGTTGTCCGCGCGTCTTTTGGCCCATCTGGTGGCGCCAGCCGCGGTAACTGCGCATGTCGACGTGTTTATCGATGTCTTGTTTGACG
>Ga0082335_1000431_pt1 | contig 106293 bp, 70 predicted proteins | sample Subgrocontami58m_FD_72375 | JGI IMG/M metagenome (GOLD analysis project Ga0082335, IMG submission 72375) | Subsurface groundwater microbial communities from S. Glens Falls, New York, USA - GMW37 contaminated, 5.8 m (SPADES assembly) (version 2) ... | reverse complement strand
TGGCGAGCGCCCGCTGGAAGGGCGCCCGCGCCCCCGCCAGGTCACCAAGCTCTCGCAGCACCATGCCCAGGTTGTTGACCCGAATGGCCACGGTGGGATGGACGGGGCCATAGGCCGCCTCGTCTATGGCCAGCGCCCGCTCGAAGTGCGCCCGCGCACCCGCCAGGTCACCCATGTCTTGCAGCACGCCGCCCAGGTTGTTGACTCGAATGGCCACGGTGGGATGGACGGGGCCATAGGCCGCCTCGGCTATGGCCAGCGCCCTCTCGAAGTGCGCCCGCGCACCCGCCAGGTCACCCATGTCTTGCAGCATGCCGCCCAGGTTGTTGACGTCTATGGCCACGGTGGGATGGTTAGGGCCATAGGCCGCCTCGTCTATGGCCAGCGCCCGCTCGAAGTGCGCCCGCGCCCCCGCCAGGTCACCAAGCTCTCGCAGCACGAGGCCCAGGTTGTTGACATCTATGGCCACGGTGGGATGGTTGGGGCCATAGGCCGCCTCGTCTATGGCCAGCGCCCGCTGGATGTGCTCCCGCGCCCCCGCCAGGTCACCCAGCTCTCGCAGCACGAGGCCCAGGTTGTTGACGTCCCTCGCCACCGTGGGATGGTTGGGGCCATAGGCCGCCTCGTCTATGGCCAGCGCCCTCTCAAAGGCCTGCTTTGCCTCAGCGAACTGTGCCCGGCCCTTGAGATACAGGCCCGCTTGATTCAGGAGACGCCCCGTGGCTTCAGGGGCGACCTTGAGCCGCTCCCCATGCCCAGCCGCAGCCAGGGCATGGGGAAGGAGGAGGGAGCACTCGCCCCAGGTGCGCACGTCATCGCTGTCGAAGGGGAAGGCGCCATCCAGCAGACGGACGGCGGCCTCGGCCCATGTTGTGCGGGCGTCCTGCGGCAGCCAATCATAGACCACGGCCTGCACCAGCCTGTGCACCGACAGTGCTTCGCTGTCGGCCTCGATCAGGGAGTAGCGGCGCAATGCGGCTACAGCGTCGTCGTAGGCGACAGGCTCTGCCAGGGCGGCGGCCAGCGCCCTGGGCAGGTGCTGGGCGCCCTGGGTAAGGACCCGCCGGGGTATGGCATCGGGGGCCAGGAAGGCGCACAACCGCATCAGGTCCGCAGCACCGGGGGACTCCTCTTGCACGGAGTGAAACGAGATGTCCCAGGTGGTAGCTACTGTGTACGGGTATTCCGTGGAGGGCGCGCCGCGGCGCAATAGCTCGCTCCGGTGGGTGCGAAACAGCTCCAGGTACTGGGGAAAGGACCTGCGGGCGGCTTCCATGTAGGACCCGGCCTGCTCCAGCGCCAGCGGCAGGTCGCCCAGGGCCTCGGCCACCTGATCGGCCCCGGTGCGGTCGGTCCACCCCGTCCGCCTGAGAAGGAAGTCCACCGCCTCCTGCCTGTTGAACTTCGTCACCGGCAGCACGCCAGCCACACCGCGCCAGTTGGGATACCGCGAGGTCACTATCACGTGGCCGCTCCCAGCCGTGGGTAGATAGTCGCGGACATTCTCGGGGTCCGGCACGTTGTCGAAGACCAGCAACCAGCCCCCGTGCGTCTCCAACCAGCGGCGCACGGCCGCCACGATAGCCCTTTGGTCGGCGAGGTCCCTCTCGGGCAACCCCAGGCGGGAAGCCAGGGCTGCGTAGTCGGCAGCCAGGGTCTCGAGCGTCTCGGCCCGTACCCACCACACGAAGGAGTAGTCCTGGGAGTGGCGATAGGCATACTCCACGGCAAGCTGTGTCTTGCCGACCCCGCCAAGGCCGCTGATGGCCTGCGTCAGGGCAGCAAGCTCACCCGACACCAGCTTTGTGCGCAGGTCGCGCAGAAGGTCTTCGCGGCCGGTGAAGTTAACGTTGCGGGTGTGAGGGACGTTCCAGATGGGAGCGACCTTTCCGGAAACAGGGCCACTGGCTTCTGTGGGGGTGCCTTGTGTCGCGGTCTCCTGCCCTGGGTCCTCACCTGACGTTCTGCCCGGAAACCACCTGGCAATAATCCTGATGTGCAACTGGGGTTTTGCGAGTTCGCGAAGGGCCTTGTCCTGGAGACATAGACCGTGCTGGTCCCAGAGTCTATCGAAGGAGTCCGACTGTAGGTCTTCATGACGGACGTTATCTGTCCCGAACACGCGCCGAAATGCGTCAAGAAGTCCGTCGCGAGAGAACGACGTAACCCGCTCTTGGATCTCGTATTGAAACGACTCTAGATAGAACATCTTGACGATCGTTTCGGCCGCCAGTCGAGAGTGCATGCGCACGCTGGTAGCCAACGCTTTCGGTTGCGGCATGTTTACGAACTCAGGGTGTGAATCCTTAATTCGCTTGGCGAGGCTTTCGAGCAGCCGCAGGTTACATTTCGCAGAGAGATACACTGTCTCCGGCAGGTCTCGGGGAGCACAAGGTTCGCGGACGATCAGCAGCACCGGCATATCTTGAGCAACAAATCGCTGGAGAAAGTCCTCGAGGGCGCTGGTTTGCTCGCCTCGGTCGGGGAATTCATGAAGCACGGCGTGGATTGTTACGACGAGGGATTGAATTCTGCCTTGCTCTCGCCACGAACGTACCAAATCCAAGGCTGGACCGAGCTTCTGCCTGGCGTCGCCCGTGAACACCTCCATTTGCTTGCCTGCCTGTTTAAGAACCTGCACCTTCCCTCGGGCCGCGCCACATAGACCATCATCGAACTCAAGCAGAACACCACAGGGTGCATGCGTCTTTGTAAGGAGATGCTGGAGCTCAGTGCCGTCTGCTCCACCCACTCTGAGGAACGCGATCTTGCTCAGGTCGAGGGTATATTTGTTCACAACCAGGAGGGCACTTTCCGCTTTCGCGACGGCGCTATCGCTGCCGGCGAAAACCCACGCTCCGCCGCTGGGCGAACGCCCCTCCAGCGCCTGTGTTATTCTTCTATCGAGGACGCTTGGCCCCGTGGTCGAATCAGCCGTCACGTCGTTCAGCCCTCAGCTTTACCAGACGACCACTTGTCACCGCGGTGTAAGAGCACGTCGCTCTACCAGTACCCAGAACGTTAGGATTTCGCCTTCGGCAAGGGCCCTAACGTCGGCCATTATAGACGGTGCCCTTCTACGTGTCCATGAGCCGTGAAACCCAAAATCCACGACCTAAGCTGTCGCTGGGCCTAGTAATCACGTGTGCGAAGAGAAACGTAGGGGCGAAGCATCCGAAGCACGATGCTCACAGACTTCCAATGTGTGGCCGGATGCTTCGCCCCTACGGGGTCCTGGAGCAGTGCCGGCAGTTGCGCCAGCAGATTGAGCGCGAGGGACCCGGCCCGGACGAAACATAACCCTCTCCACTGGGGGCCGGGGGTGGACGGCCGTCCGCCCCTACAGGTGCTTCTAATGACCGCGGCCCCTCACTCCACGATGACCAGGCCGGCCATGCCCAGACCCCCCTTGTCCCCGTGGAACTCACAGAAGTAGGGGAACCTGCCTGTCTCGTTGAAGGTGTAGGAGTAGCTATCGCCCTGGGCTACGCTGGGGGAGACGAACGCCCTCGTGTCATGGACAATGTTGTGCTTGGCTACGTCCTTGTTGACCCAGGACACCGTAGTGCCTTTCTTAATGACGATGGTCTTGTCCTTGTACACAAAGCTCTCCATAAGCACACTCACCGTCTGAGGTGCTGGGGTGGGAGTGGGAGTGGGCGGAGGTGGAGTTGGAGGGGGGCGCAGCTCCTGCGCGAAGGCTCCCGGCTGAACGCGCAGCGACACCCCGGCCAACGCCTGGGCATGGGCACGTATCTGGAGGATACCGCCCTCGTTGGGCACCGAGGCGATTTCGCCATCGCGGTCCTCGTCGAAGCCTCTAAGGGCGCGTGCCGACACTACCAGCGCCTCGGCTGCCTGGGCATCCACCGCCTGAGAGGTCGTCGCAGCGATGACCGCCAGGGCGTCGTCCCTGGCCTGGGTGGCCCACCTGGTGACGTTGTCCACCATGGTGATGATGTGGGGGGCGTGGGTCTTGATGGCGGCGGTGGCGTCCGGCGACTCCAGGGCGAGCCGGGCGTGCTCAGCCGCCAACCGCGCATAGGTCAGCAACCCCAGCCCGTCGCCCGGGTCCTGGATGAAGCCATCCTGGTTAAGGTCGCCGTAGTTCTTGCCCGACTGCCCTTCGACCAGCGTGATGACGTGCTCGGCGTGGCGCTTCATGGAGGCCAGGTTGCCTCGCTGTCGGGCAAGCTCGATCTCACTGGCATGGAACAGCAGCGGCGTCCCCTGGAGGCGTAGAGCATTCACGAAGCCCAGACCGCTGGGCGAGCCCGGTCCCTGGACGAGCAGGCTTCGGAGATGGACACCCGCCTGCGGGGGTATCGTCCCGACCAGGAGTATGGTGGGGGACGGCCCGGCCTTGCCGGCGGGGGCCGGCTCCACCGTGACCACGACCAGGTCGTACAGAGTGAGCGGATTGGCGCCTCCGGGCAAGATGTCCTCCAGGAATCCAGTCCCGTCCTCATGCACCTCCAGGACGCCAAGGGACTGGAAGAATGAATTGGCCCGGGACACCAGCCAGCCCTGGTACACCGTGCCCGGCGCCGCCGGGACTAAGTTGGCCACCATGAGGGTGACACGGTCGTTGAACCCCTGTGCATCGGCCCAGGCCACCAGGCCGGCAGTGCCCGGTGTGGTGGGCAGCGGCACAGGCGTCGCCGTGGGCTGGGGCGTCTCCGTCCTTGACGCGGCCGCGGTAGCTACGTACTGGCCATAGTAGACCCCAAAGCCGCTGAACGCCACCAGGGTCCACAGCGCCAGCGTGGCCCGCATCATGCGCCTGTACTTCCATATCCGCCAGCTCTCGGGGACCAGGTTACTCATCCGGACAAGGATGTAGAGCGCCATGAGCTCGGCCAGCCCTCCCAGGGCGGCGTGCCCTATCATGAGCCTGGCGATGGTCGGGCTCGCTGCGCCCCCCCGTATCACGTAGCGGTTGAACCCGATGGCCATGGCCACGAGTATGAGCGCCAGGTTCACCAGCACCAGTGTGGTCTGGTTCCGGTGGTGGGCCGTCCTCTGGCGCCGGTAGCGGATCAGGTAGAAGCCGAAGAACAGGCCAAGCAGGACCACCGTCTCAGCGACCAGCAACAGCAAGGCTGTGCGTTGGGGTCCCAAGAGATACTGCACGCCGCCTCCCCCCTTTCCTAGCAGCCTGGATCGGTACTTCGCCGAAGAAGTGCCATAGCTGCGCCGGCGCACGACGCAGTTGCAGACACCTCACCCTGCCCTCTCCGTAGACGGACCCCGACGCATCGGGGCCCTCTCCGCAAGCGGAGAGGGGACTAAGAGGTGAGGTCGCTGGCCCGGCAACGCGCTTGACCTATGCAGTGCATCTCTGCCTCAAGACACTAGAGAGAGACCACAAGGGCCCCTACAACGTCTACGCCCGCTCCAGCACCATGGCCGCGCCGTGCCCGCCGTTGCCGCACAGGGTGGCCAGGCCGTAGCGCCCCCCGGTCTCCTCCAGCTCGTAGAGCACCTGGTAGACGATGCGGGCGCCGGACATACCCGTGGGGTGGCCCAGGGCCACCGCGCCACCATAGATGTTCACTTTGTTGCGGTCCAGCCCGAGGTCGCGGACCACGGCCAGCACCTGGGCGGCGAAGGCCTCGTTGATCTCGATGAGGTCAATATCCTTCAGGGTTAGGCCCGCCCGTTGGAGCGCCAGCCGGACGGCCGGCACCGGCGCCACGGCGAAGTCCCTGGGCTCCACCGCAGCCACGGCGTAGGACCGCACGATGCCGCGGGGCTTGAGGCCAAGCTCCCTGGCCTTCTCCCGCGAGGCAAGGACCAACGCCGCTGCACCATCGGTGATACCCGAGGCATTGCCGGCGGTGACGGTGCCCGTGGGGTTGAAGGCGGGAGACAGCCGCGCCAGGGTCTCCAGGGTGGTATCCGGGCGGGGGTGCTCGTCCTCCTTGAACACGACCGGGGCGCCTCGGGACTGCTTGATCTCCACGGGGACAATGGTCTTGGCATGGAAGCCGCTCTTCTTGCCCTTGTCTGCCCTCTGCTGGCTCTCCAAGGCGAACTGGTCCTGCTCCTGCCGGGTGATGCCATAGCGCTTGGCCAGGTCATCGGTGAGCATCCCCATGTGCTTCTGCTCGATACCACAGATGTAGCCGTCCTTGTACATGGCGTCCAGGAGCATGACATCGCCCATGCGGGCACCCCAGCGGGTGTTCATGCTCAGGAAAGGGATGCTGCTGTGGTGCTCCATACCGCAGGCCAGGACGACATCGCTGTCCCCAAGCTGGATAGCCTGGGCGCCCACTATGGCCGCCTGCATGCCCGAGAGACAGGCCTGCTGCAAGGTGAGCACGGGCACCGAGGCCGGGACACCGGCTTTGATAGCGGCGATTCGGCCCGGGTTGGGGCCGTTCCCCGCCTGGCGGGCGTGTCCCACGAACACCTGGCCCACCTGGCCCGGCTTGACGCCAGACCTCTCCAGGGCGCCCTTCATGGCGACCGCACCGATATCGGTGCAACTCAGGTCCTTCAGGCTCCCCCCGAACTTCGCGATGGGCGTGCGCGCCCCGTCTATGACTACGACTTCCTTAGTTGCCATTATCTCCTCCTAGCAAGGGGTGTTAGTCCATATGAGAGTCCATTCACCCACACCGTCCGGCCCTCACATACGTCTGCGAAGCCGTTGGTAGCAGTCCCGTCTATGACCAACAAGGATGACCGTCACATTCGCGCCTTCGACCAGGTAGACGACCCGCCATACTCGTTGCACTTCGAGCCGGTAGAGACTTGCGCTCAAGCGTTTGATGCCCGGCCCATCCAAGGGGTTTTCCGCCAAGATTGAGCACTTCTGGACTACCGCTTGAGCAATGTCCCGCGACAGCTTCTGCATGTCCTTGGAGGCGCGGCTGTCGAACTCAACTTGGTAGGCCAACCTGCCTCTTGACCTCGCCCAAGCTGACCGTTGGGCCTCTAGTTGCCAGCCGCTCAGCAAGCTCCCTGTCGTGAAGCAGGAAGATGTCTTCAACCTGTAGCATATGGTCGCCGGCGACCTTCGCCAGCAGTTTGAGGGTGGAGGGATGCCACCTCGACATTTTCCCAGCCACGACCAGCATCACGGCTGACAGGCACATGTCTACTCGCAGGAGTGACGGAGTGCATTCCACCAGAAGGTCAAGCGTGGCACCTGGGTTGGCCTTCAACCCGTCCATTACGCCTGCCACCATCTCCCGATGGCTCTCAATGACGTCGGCCAGTGCCTTCCGGTCTTCGGGCCCGAGAATTGCACTCGCTGCCTGGACCGCAGCATTCATCTGTTCGTAGGAGTGGCTATAGAAACGAGCGAAGTCTCGCGGGGTAAGTTCATCCATGATTAGCCGGCCGACGGTGTTCTTCAGGTGCAGGTACTCCTGGGCATGGCGGTCAAGCCATTTCGTGACCTCAGCCTTCGTGTCGAAAGATGCCAGCGGCGTGATGAGTTCAGCCAACTCGTCCAAGAGGACGCTCAGCCTTTCTGAAGCCGCCCTTGAGACACTCGCGATGTCACGGGCGGAGGGCGGGGGCACCGGGCTTAACATCCCGACAAGAGCGACCAATCGTTTCTCCTACCGATGCTGTGCTCCCATCATATCACCTGGTCGCGCAGTGGCCCTAGGCCCCCTTGGACTACGCCCCCTTGAATTTCGCGGGCCGCTTCTCCAGGAAGGCGCGCACGCCCTCGTCCTTATCCTGGGTGCCGTAGCACAGGGCATAGAGCCGGGCCTCGTAGTCCAGGCCCTCGGGCAGGCCCAGCTTGTCAGAGGCGTTGACCGCCTCCTTGGCCAAACGCACCGCGATGGGCGGCTTGCCGGCCAGCTTGAGGGCTGTCTCCCGAGCCACGTTCATCACCTCGGCCAGCGGCACCACCCGGTTCACCAGGCCCAGGCGGAGGGCCTCCTCGGCGTCCATCATCTCGCCCAGCAGTATCATCTCCATGGCCTTGGTCTTGCCCACGAACCGGGGCAGGCGCTGGGTCGCCCCGTTGCCTGGGATGAGTCCCAGGTTGATCTCCGGCTGGCTGAAGCGCGCCGTGTTGGCGGCAATGCGGAGAGTACAGGACATGGCGATCTCGCAGCCGCCGCCCAAGGCGAAGCCGTTGATGGCGGCGATAGTGGGCTTGCCCATGTTCTCCAGCAGCATGTTGAGCACCCGGCGCTCCGCCGAGCGCGGCCCCAGCTCGGTGACCAGGTTGCGCGTCTGCATCTCCGAGATGTCCGCGCCCGCCACGAAGGCGCGGTCGCCGGCCCCCGTGATGATGATCGCGCGGACCTCATCATCCCTTTCGGCCTCGCGCAGGGCCTCGATGGACTCCTGTATGAGGTCATAGCTCAGGGCGTTGCGCACCTCGGGGCGGTTGAAGGTGAGCGTGGCCAGCGGCGGCTCCCGCTGGTAGAGGATGTACTTGTAAGCCATAGCTTGCCTCCTGAATTGGCGAACGTAGGGGCGGGGTAACCCCGCCCCTACGACTTCGTGTAATCGTGAAAGCCGCGGCCCGTCTTGCGGCCCAGCAGTCCACCCGCCGCCATCTGCCGGAGCATCGGGTGGGGGCGGTACTTGAACGTACCGAGCTGGCGGCACAGGGTGTCCGAGTTGAATACGTGGACGTCCACCCCCACCAGGTCAATCAGCTCCAACGGCCCCATCGGCATCCCCGAGCCGAGCTTCATGGCGGTGTCTATATCCTCGGCAGAGGCAATGCCCTCGGCCAGGATGTCCACCGCCGCGTTGCGCATGGCGTTCTGGATGCGGCTCACGACACCCCCCGGCGACTCCTTGAGGCGAATAGGCGTCTTGCCTGCGCGCTTGGCCAGGGCCAGGATGGCCTGCGTCGTTTCCTCAGACGTGCGTAAACCCGGCGTAACCTCGACCAGCTTCATGATGGGCGCCGGGTTGAACCAGTGCATGCCGATGGTCTTCTCGGGCCGCCTGGTGACGGAGCCGATCTCCGTGGGCGAGAGGATGGAGGTATTGGAGGCCAGGATGGTGTGGGCCGGACACAGCTTGTCCAGCTTGGCAAAGACGTCCTTCTTCAGGGCGATGTCCTCGGGCACAGCCTCGATAACCAGGTCAGCGCCCGAGCCAACATCTTCCAGCCTGGTAGTGGTATGGATGAGGGCGATGGTCTTGTCCACCTGCTCCTGGGTCATCCGGCCCTTCTCCACCAGGCCCTGAAGGCCCTTCTTGGCCCGATCCAGGTTGCGGGTGATGATGTCCTGGGCCACGTCCTGGACGGTGACCGTAATACCGGCCTGGGCCAGGGTCTGGGCGATGCCTATGCCCATGGTGCCCCCGCCGACCACCCCTACCTTGTTGATGTCCATGTTCGCCTCCTCGGTCACCCCGTACCCTCATCCTCGGGCGGGGGGACTCCCCCCTCTCCCTCGAAGGGAGAGGCCTGGGTGATCCCGACGAGTCGGGACTCACTCTCGCTCTCTCCCGCCAGGTCCCGATTCTCGGGACAGGGGAGAGAGGGAACGCAATTCCATGCCCCGTGGTGCCCCCGTAGGGGCGCAGCATGCTGCGCCCCTACGCCTCTGTCATTCTGAGGGAGCCGCAGCGACCGAAGAATCCGTTCCCCTGGTCCGCTGCTGTCCCAGATCGTGGCCAGGGGCTACGGATTCTTCACCCGCCTTCGGCTGGGTTCAGAATGACATCTAGAACGCGCTGATGCCCGTGGCCGCCCGGCCAATGATAAGCTGGTGCATCTGGGAGGTGCCCTCCAGGATGGTGGCCACCTTCACATCGCGGTAGAAGCGCTCCACGGGGTACTCGTCAATGTAGCCGTAGCCCCCGTGCACCTGGATGGCGTTGTTGGCCGCCCGCAGGGCTACCTCCGAGGCGTAGTATTTGGCCATAGAGGTCTCGATAGTCGCCGGGTTGCCTTTGGTCTTGAGGTAGGCCGCCCTCATAGTGAGCAATCGGGCAGCCTCGGTCTCTACCTTGATGTTGGCGATGATCTCCTGCACAAGCTGGTAGCTGGCGATGGGCTTGCCGAACTGCTTGCGCTTCTGGGCATAGGAGACGCAGGTGTCCAGGCAGGCCTGGGCCAGACCTACGGACCCTGCGGCCACGCACAGGCGCGCGTTGTCGAAGGCGCTCATGGCGATCTTGAAGCCGTCCCCCACCTGGCCCAGGGTGTTCTCCACGGGCACCCGGACATCGTCAAAGGTCAGCTCAGCGGTGTTGGCCGAGCGCAGGCCCAGCTTGCCGTGGATGTCCTTGCTGGAGAACCCGTGCATCTCCTTCTCCACCACCAGGCACACCAGCCCCCGGCCCTTGAGGGCCTTGTCGGTCTGGGCGAAGACCAGGACCACCCCGGCGATGCCGCCGTTGGTGATAAACATCTTGCTGCCGTTGAGGACCCAGTGATTGTCCCTGCGCACGGCGGTGGTCTCGATAGACGAGACATCGCTGCCGACGTTAGGCTCGGTGGTGCTGAAGGCGCCCAGGACCTCCCCTTTGGCCAGACGGGGCAGGTACTTCTGCCTCTGGGCCTCGCTGCCCCACTGGAGGATGGTCTGCGAGCACAGCGACATGTGCGCCGAGGCGCTGGAGCGCAACGAGAAGCTGGTCCGGCCGATCTCCTCAATGAGCAGGGCATAGCCGATGTGGTCCAGCCCCATGCCGCCGTACTTCTGAGGGATGGGCGCGCCCAGCAGGCCCAGCGGGGCCATCTTATGGATGACCTCCCAGGGGAACTTCTCCTGCCGGTCGTAGTCCCGCGCGGTGGGGATAATCTCCTTATCGGCGAAGTCCTTGACCATGGTGCGCACCATGGCCTGCTCTTCGGTCAGATCAAAGTCCATAACACCCCCTTGACAGTGCTTACAGCGCCCAGCCGCAACCCACGCCGTAGGGGCGGGACTCCGTGCCCGCCCCCGCCCCCCGTGGGGAGGACACAGGGTTCCTCCCCTACGGTCCGGTGCCGCTAGCTGGTACTAATGTGATAGCCGTGCGTATTTTATCACGAAGCCGGGGAAGGCCGTTTTCGCTACGTCGACCGAACCAGCTACCCTTTGACGAGCAATTCGAGGTCGATGAACTTCGCCTGATCTAGCGCTCCGTACCGCTCAGGATGGCAGGTGAGCACAACAATCTGGAGGCGTTGAGCGGCCTCCTCCAGAACCGTCAACACCCTGGCCAGGCGTCCCGAATCTGTAGCTGTCAGTACGTCGTCCAAGACCACAAGTTGCCGCTCGCGGCGGGCAAGCACCTCTGCCAACGCCAATCTCGTGGCCAGGTATATCTGTTCTCTCTCTCCGCCCGAAGCATTTTCAATAGCGACCGGCTCATGCATAGCTTCAGGAAGGACATGTGCAGGATTGAAGGCTTCTCCAAGCTGGATGGGACCAAGCCTGCCGCCAGCCATACGCCGGAGTAAGTCGCTGGCTGTGCGCTCTACGGGCCCGCTTACCTGCGCCAGCGCCTCCTGACGGCACTGCGTGAAGACTTCGTACAGCAGCCCTGCGGCGTGCATGTTTAGCTGTTCGTTTGCGAGCCGCACCCTCAACGAAGCGACTTCCTCGTCCGCCTCGGCCAACACAGAGTAGGTCCCTTGGGCCGCGAGTGTCTGAAGCCGCCCCTCGGCAGTTTTCTCGTCAGCCAGTGCCTTCTTGGCTCTCGCCTGTTCGCCGCGGAGCAGTCCTTCTAGCTTTTCAATATCAGTACGGGGGTCAGTCTCAAACTTACGAAGCTTGTTTTGTACGTCTCGCAGGCCCGCTACGGCGGCATCCCACTTCAGGGCAAAATCCCCGAGTTGTCTTTCTAGGTCAGCATCATCCTTCGCGTCCCCCGCAAGTCGGTTCAATGTCTCTGTCAGGTCGCGAACTGACTTCTCAGCCCCTGCAATCAGTGCCGCGGTGTCGGCTTGTGCCTTGTGAGCAGCGTTAAGTGTTTTCTGCGCGGACTCCCAAGCTCGTTCGGCGGGATCCACCCTGTCAAGAAACTCTTGACGAACCGCCTCTGCGGATTCCTGGAGCTTGAGAATGTCCGGAGGACTAGCCTCCCAGAGTGGCCGCTGAGTTAGGACTCCAGACACAATCGCTAAATGCTTCCGGAATTCCTGTTCAAGAGTGTCAAGAGACTCCCCGGAAAGAATGCTACCAACTTGTGTCTCAACGTCTGCCACTTCCTTGTCCGCTGTTGCCGCATCTGCGCTAAGCTTTTCCAGTATCCCGATCTCGGCAGTGCCATATTCCCGCGTCAGTTCCATGACCTCGTTCGAATACCTCTCGACGGCAGCACGAAGCTGCTTGATAGATCCTGCGGGACCCGACGCGCGTATTCGAGCAATCCCCGGCAACTCCACGACCACTTGGGGCGAGCCCTTGACCTCCACAGAATATCCGTCTGCTAGGGCTCTCGTGCCCAGGTCCTCGCCTTCAACGACTTCCAGAGCGCCATCCTTGCGCGCCACTACTTGGACCGTAATGAGCGCCGCTTCGAGGCGGATCCGCGCCTTGTCACGATCGGTCAATGTCTCCCTAATGGCTCGCAGAGTCTTATCATCTGGCGCCAGGATCTTGCTGCGCTCTTGTTTTCGGCTTTGGAGAGCCTGAAAGAGCTCGCGTAGTTTCGCCAAGCGTTTTTGAAGGCGATCTGCCTTTTCCTTAGCGTCCAAATATTTGCGGGCTAGTTCGGCCTCCTCTCGCGCTTGCCTCTCCTTTGGCCGGTCCCTCCTGACGTTCTCCAAGGTAGTGGTAGCTTTCTCGACCTCTTGGCGACGTTGTGCTATCTCGCGCTCGCGCAACTCTGCGTCGCCTTTGAGGGATGCAATTTCCCCACGGGTCTTTTCGAGCCGCTTGCGACTGTATTTGATGGCGTCCAAGCGCCGCCTTAGCGCATCGTGCTGTGCCTGAGCGGCATTCGCCTGCTCTTGCCGTGTCGTCGCCTCCGACTGCAGCCGAGCATATTCCACCGCCTCTGGACGTTTGTCAGCGAGTTTCCTTTCGTAACCCTGCGCTGACCGATTGGCTTCTGCTTGGACTGCCTGACGGTCCTCCACTTGTCTAGTGAGGTCTTCAAAGTCTTCTTGTCGCTGCCGTTGCTCTTGCTGCCTGAGCATTGCGTGGCTAAGCTGCTCTTCAATGCTGGCCACCTTGGGGCCTTCTCTGCCACTCCTTGGCTTCCCTTTCGGTGTGTAGTAGGTCAGGTACCGCTCTTCGATCTTCCTCTCGATAGGGTTGGACTCCGGACCAGACATCTGAGCGCCAAGCATTCTCTGGATGTCAGCAACCAACTCGCCAGATAGAGATGGCAACGCCAGGTTGCCTTGGGGCGCCCACAAGACCTGGGCAAGGCCCCAGTGCTCTGAGCCAGCCAGGCCTCTGCCAGGCGCCGTCTTGCTCAAGAGCGCCCGCACCTGTAGGTCCGCTTGGTCACCATCTGCCAGTCGCACGAAACGACCGCCTTCTTTCCGCCTGAGCTCGGAGAGGGGGTTGTCCAGGAATCGCTTCGTCAGTTGGTACTCAAAACCGTCGTGAGAAAACTCCACTGTAACTGTCGGAGCCAGATCCCTGCCCCAGGGCCTGATCAACTCAAGTCCCTGGCTCTTGACCCTGTGACCATCCAGCATGGCATGCTGGAGAGCCTGGAACAAAGTCGTCTTGCCAGTAGCATTAGGCGCGTGGATGACGTTTATCCCGTCTGTAAGCGGACCAACCTCAACGGAGTCATGCAGACACCGCCAACCCTGGACTTTCAATGAACGCAAGATCATAGTGTCCCCCTGGCAAGCGCGTACAATTGCAGCAGAGCTTGAGAGGCAACTTCTGGGGAGGCACCCTCAGGCCGTTGGCCGACGTAAGTAGGGTCTGACAACTGGCGAAGTCGGTTTCCCGCCTCTCTGAGCACGCCAACGGGCAAACCTTCTATCCACGAGCTGTCCTGTGGTGATGCGAATAGCCCCGAAGTGTCAAGTTCGCCGACCAAGAATCGCGACTCTATTATTTGGCGAAGGTGGGAAAGGCATTCGGCGTCTTCGGCGAACACCACGCCTTTTATCCGCACCTGAACCAACGTTGAACGGGGCTCTTGCAGTCCCTCGACCCTCTTCAGCAGCCGTGGCAGATCGCCCTTCTGCCGGGTTTCCTCTTCGATCAGTTCCCAATGCAGCCCGCCGACTCGTATCACTGAAACCACGGGAGGTGCCCCGCGCTTGGCGATATCTACGAGTAGAGCGTTCCCGCTTTCTCGCTCTCCAAACTTGGTTGCTTCATGGGTGCCACAGTAGGCCATACCAGTAGCACCAGCCGAGTCTGGGTACTCGGTTCTGGAATGCCAGTGACCCAGCGCCAGGTAATCGAGTCCGGTCCTCGTGCGCGCGTCCAAGGGAATAGGGTAGTCAGGCTCGTCTTGGGGCACTCCCTCTACCGTACCATGTGCAACTCCCACAGCGACTTCTTGCGACCCACTGGCCTGCACCCAACTGGTGGGGTCGCTTCGGGAGTGCTTGTCGCAGGCAGGGCAGGGATAGAGCACGCCGCCGGGGACTTCGGTCGGCTCGGCCCGCAGGAGTATGTGGAGTTTGTCGCAAGAAGCCCAAGCTGGATGCTCCCATACGGATCCCGGCACCCAAGGGTCGTGATTCCCTGGTATCAGGTAGACCGGACCATCGAACTCCGAGAGTATGTCTGCAACTCGCTGTATCAGTATGCGGTCTACTGCATTGTCCTCGAACGTGTCGCCAGCCACCACGACGAATTGCGCCCCGTTGTCCTTTGCTGCTTGCACCACCCGCCGTGCCGCTTCCAGGCGTTCTTCGCGTACCCGCTGCGCAGCCACCGCAACGTGTGCTGCCTTCAGCCCGATTTGCCAATCCGCCGTATGGATGAACCGCATGGTTCCCACCCCCTGCAAACGAAATCCCTTCGACAGGAACTATTTTGCGCCTCCGGCCCCCACGATGCAAGCGGTTCGCGTGTTGGATCGCAGTGGCCCTACGGTTCTGCCGCTCGGCAGCGGGTTCGGCATCAGCACCACCCTGGCCCTCTGTCCCCCCGTCTCACAGTGGGTGCTCCGCCGGGCCCCTCCCCTCCGGCAGGTCCGCCATCTCGCGCGGTGGCGGCAGGTGCCGATCCATGGCGCAATGACATTCTGGGCAATGGTGCCCGGCCATCTACACAACCGAGCACGTCAGGGATACCATACAATTGTAATTGGCCCGCTTGCCGAACTGGCGCTTGAGGCGTTCGTTTCCCGACACGTCGGGAATAGGCGGCGGGCATCACTGTTTCTAGGGCCACTTTCTCTGGCTCCGTCGCTTCCTGCGCAGATGACCTTCGTAGCGGTAGGGGCGACCGGCCGGTCGCCCCTACCGGCTGCGGCGGGCGCCGTAAATCCAGGCAGCCGGGTCCTTGGTGTATTCCTGGTACGAGCCGGGGCAAGAGATGCCGGGGATCTCCGGCACCCAGTCCTCCCTGAGCAAACGGTCTGGATCACCGTACTTCGAGGCCAGCGCCCTTACCTCTGGGTCGTCCAGGGCAGTGAGGCGGCCGTTCCGTATCACGGTGTGCTCGGTGCCGTCCCTGGCGGTAACTACCAGGGTCGCCATCAGCAGATGGATGTGAAGGTGGCCGTAGAGGATGCCCTTGTCGGCAGCCCACTTCTCCTCGGGGGCGCGCCACAGCGTGCCAAACCCCATGTGGATGATGCCGGAGCGCCGTCGCTCCCACTCGGTGCCGCCGGAGGAGTAGCGGTCTATGCGGCTGGGACGGGCGATCTTCGGGTTGGTCCCGATGGCCACCTCCCAGAGGTAGAACAGCCCCGGGCGGGGGAAGCACGGGTACTGGAGGCGTTTGCTCTCTTCCAGGAGGTCGCGCCAGGCATCGCCGTAGCCCCCGCCGCCAGTCAGCCGGACGATCTGGCCAGCCTCCAGCTCCGCTCGCAAATGGGGAAAGGGACGGGAGAAATGGCTGGTGGTGCCCGCCACCACGCCAGCTACATCCCCCTTGGCGATCAACGGGGTGGTGGGATGGGCCAGCAGATGGCCGTACCGGGGCGTCGCCGCGAAGCCGTAGGAGTAGAGGCCATAGTAGTCGTCCCAGTAGGTCCAGGATAGGTCAGTGCCCTCAGGGTCGGTGAGCCGCGCTCGGCCTCCCCTGCCCTTCTCCCAGATGATGGCCCAGGCTTTCTCGTTTATCTTGTAGTGCAGGTCGAGGGGGTAAGTGGTAGCCCCGCTCAGGAAATGCTCCGTGCGCAGCCAGGGGACCTGCTCATAGCGGTAGGTGGTCTTGGGGACCGGCCCGCCCTTGCCGTGTATAAGCAGGTCATAGCCACGCCGGCTGGCGAAGTCCTCGATCCAGGGCATGCCTTCCCAGCGGCGAGGGTCGTTCTCCCAGGGGCCCCGCCTCATGGATACCCGGACCTCGTCCAGGTAGTCGAACTCCTTCTCGGGGTCTCCCATGTCAACCACGATGATGTCCACGTGGGCGCCCTTCTCGCGGAGCGCCCGGGCGATGGCCTCGGGGACCAGGGGGTCGTATTCCCTGTCCACGGCAACGAGCACCTTGTGCCCAGCGACGGTACTGCCATAGCCCACGAAGCCAATATGGCTGGTCCGGGTCTCCGGCCACCGGGCCAGCGCCCTGGCGTTGGGCAACAGGTCCTGGATGTCCAACGCCCTGAGGCCACGCTGGCCGGGTGGCACCGGGGCCACGGATGATGGCTGTGAAGGACCGAGAGCGTCTTCGCACATGGTCAAACACCTCCCCTGAGTAGGGCGACCGGGGCCGGTCGCCCCTACGGCCTTTTCAGCGTGGATTGTGCACCACAGAGCCGCACGATGCAAGCCGCCGGCCCTGCCAGAAGCGCGGAAGGATTCCTGTCGGTTATGCGTGGAGAGGCGGATTGCTTCGCTACGCTCGCAACGACAATCGGGGGTGCCGCTACGACCCCTGGCCCGTGGCGGGCGCGCCCGCCGCCTGCGGCCCCGCTGGGGCCACCGCCGTTTCCCCTACCAGCCTGAGCCGCCAGCCCTCGAAGATGCTGTAGACCACGGGCACCACCACCAGTGTCAGCAGGGTGGAGCTGAGCAGCCCGCCGATAACCACGGTGGCCAGCTCCGAGGCAATTATGGCCCCTTCGGTGAAGCCCAGGGACATGGGTATCAGCGCAAGAACGGTGGTCACTGCCGTCATGAGCACGGGGCGCAGCCGCAGGCGCCCGCCCTCCATAAGGGCCTCCTGGACGCTGTAGCCTCGGCTGCGCAACCGGTTCACGAAGTCAATGAGCACAATGGCGTTGGTGACCACGATGCCCACCAGCATCAGCAGGCCCAGCAGCGAGGGCAGCCCCAGCGCCCGGCCGGTGACCGCCAGCGCCGCCAGCGCGCCGATGGGGGCCAGGGGCAGGCTGAACATGATGACGAAGGGGCTGAGCAACGACCCCATGACCAGCACCATGACAATGTAAACGATGATGATGGCGAAGGCGATGCCCGCGAACAGGCTGTTGAACCCCTCCCGGAACTGCTGGAGGACCCCGCCATACTCCACATCCACGCCCGGCGGCAGCGATAGCTCGCTGATGCGTTGCTGGAACTGGCGATTGACCTCGCCGGTGTTCTTGGCGGAGATCGTGCCATTGATGGTAGCCGACGAGCGTTGGTTCAGCCGGGTAACCTGCGTGGCGGCCTGCGCCGGCTCGATGGTGGCGATGGTGTACAGGGGCACGGTGCGTCCCACGCCTACGGGTAGGTTGCGCAGGGCATTCACGTTGCCCAGCGTGGCATCGGCCCGCAAGACCACGTCCATGCGCTCCCCATTGAGCCGGACGTCGGTTACCGTCTGGCCCGCGGTCAGCTCACGTATCTGTTGGGCCACCTGCGCCCCCGTCATGCCGACGGCCAGCGCCTTCTGCGGGTCTACCTTGACGGCCACCTCTGGCAGCGATGCTTCCGCCGCGCTGGACACATCGCGGACCCCCGGCACGCCGCGCACCGCTTCCAGCACCTGGAGGGTCGCCGTGCGCACCACCTCTGGGTCATCGCCGGTGAGCGAGACCTGAAGCTGGCTATTCATGTCGCCCTCGCCGCCGCCACCCACCGAGGTAAGTGCACCCTCCACAGCGCTCAGGCGCTGCCGGGCGAGCTCCTGCACAGCGTTGAGGTCGGCATCAGGGCGAAGCCGGACAGAGATGGTAGCGCCCTGCGACCCCTGTCCAAAGAAGGCCCGGCCCAGCGCCGCCATGCCGCCCTCGTTGCCCAGGCTGATGCTGGTGCTGTAGCCCTCGACGCCGGGGAGGCCGGCGATGACCTGCTCCGCCTCTATGGCCTTAGCCAGGGTGTCTCGGGGAGTCCCAGACCCTGGCGGCAGCGACACGGCGACCTGGAATGACTTCTCGCCCATCTGGGGTAAGAAAGTGGTGGGGATAAAGGGAATCAAAGCGAAGCTGCCGGCGAAGAACACCGCGGCCAAGACCAGTGTCCACGCCCGGTGCCGTAGCGCCCAGGCCAGGACCGGCGTATACCCACGCTGGAGGACCGTTCGCTGCTGGACAACCTCCTTGCGCCGGCCCAACTGCATTCGCCCCACAAAGACGCGGGCCAGGATAGGCACCACCGTCAGCGCCACCACCAGGGAGGCCAGCAGCGCGAAGGTTACTGTCAGGGCGAAGGGCCGGAACATCACCCCCACAATGCCACCAATGAACCCCAGGGGCAGAAACACCGCGATGGTGGTCATGGTCGCCCCGAAGATGGCCGTGGCCACCTCGCGCGTGCCTTCCAGCACCGAGGCGTTCAGGTCATCCCCGTGCTGCACATGGCGGAAGATGTTCTCCAGCACCACGATGGAGTCGTCCACCACGCGGCCAATGGCAATGGTCAGCCCCCCCAGGGTGAGCACGTTCAGGGTGAAGCCCTGAAAGTACAGCACTACCAATGCCCCCATAACCGAGAGGGGTATGGATACCGCGGTTACCAGGGCGCTGCGCAGGCTGAGCAGGAACACCCAGATGGCCAGGACAGCGGCAATGGCGCCGATGAGTCCCTCCCGCGTTAGCCCGGATATGGACTCGGTGACGAAGGTGGAGGTGTCGAAGGCGGTGGTGATCTCTACCTGGTCTCCCAGCTTGGCCTGGACATCGCGGGCAATGGCCTGGACCGCGTTGGCTACCCGCACCGTGTTGCCCTCCTGTGACTTGGTGACGGAGATGCCCACCGCGGGCTGGCCGTTGCTACGATAGACCCCCCCGGCGGGCGAGGGGGAGACCTGCACCTTTGCAATGTCCTTGAGCAGCACCGGCTGGGGCAGTTGCCCTTCCGCCTGTCCCGGGGTAGTGGTGCCCGGCTGGAAGCCGACCACCAGGCCCCCAATCTCGGCGAGGGAGGCGAGTTGGCTCACCGTGCGCACGGGCAGCACCACGCCGTCCGCACCTATGGCTCCGGATGGTATGGAGACGTTGTTGGCCTTGAGCACGCCTGCTATCTGCTGCGTGGTCACCTTGGCTTCGCGCATTTTGGCCGGGTCCAGGACGATGTCCACCTGGCGGGTGACGCCGCCTGTAAGGTCCACCGCCTGCACACCTGGTATCGCCTTGATGCGGGGCACCATCTCCTGTTGGGCAATGCGCTGTAGCTCCCCGGCGTCCATGTTGCCTGCCAGGCTAAGTTGGACCACCGGAATGCTCTGGTTGAGGTTGATGCGGGTGACCTGGGGAGCACCGGCGTCGGCGGGGAGGCGGGCAGTGGACACCGCGCGGCTGATCTCTTGCTCCGCCGCCTTCATGTCGTGGCCGAAGTCGTATTGGGCGATAATGATGGAGAAGTTGTCGGCGGATACCGACTGGAGGCTCTTGAGGCTGGAGACGTTGGCCATGGCCGCCTCCAGGGGGGCGCTGACCTCGTTAGCCACATCCTGAGGGCCGGCCCCCGGCTGGGTGGTGATCACAGTGATCATGGGGAAGTCTATGTCCGGCGTTAGCTCCTGGTTTATCTTGAGCATGGCATAGATGCCCCCCGCCACCAAGGCAATGGCGATGAGGAGGGTCACCGACGCCTTCTTCAGGGACAACTGGGTCAGGTACGACATTCCTATTCTTCTCCTTGTACCGGCAGGTTGGGACCGGATGAGGGGCCACGTCCATCAAGTGAGGCGCGAGAGGACGGCGAGGCACGAGCCTCTCCCGCCTTGCCCAGGGCAGCCGTGATTATCTCCATGGCCCGCACCACGGTCTCCAGGTCCTGCATTGAAAGGGCCTGGGCCAGCAGCTCTGCTTTCTGACGCCCGATGCGCCAGAAACGCTCCACGTGTTCTCTGCCCAAGGGCGTAAGCTGACACGCGACCACTCGGCGGTCGGTGGGGTCGTGGGCACGCTCCGCAAGCCCTTTGCTCACCAGACGGTCCATCATGCTGGTGGCTGAAGAGAGGCTTACACCCAGATACCCCGCAATGTCGCCCATGCGCTGAGGTCTCTGGCCGAGCAAGCGGAGTGTCTTGAACTGGGCCATGGTCAGGTCCAAGTCAGCCCACTCGCCATGACCGCCGGGGCTGGTGTGGGCAAGAAGCCCTTCCACGAGCCTGATCAGGCGCTCGGTGAGCTGTTTCTGGGGGTCATCCATCGCTCTAATCTAACAGTTAGAATATGTACGACTATCATATTGCCACGAAATATAGCCTGTCAAGCGGCCGCTGGAATAGAAAGTTGAGCCTGACAGGCGGCATCTTGTTTTAAGAATCGGCCTAGTGTTAAAATACCGTTTGCGGTAGGAGCCTGTAATTTCAACCGTGTTAAATTGGCGGGCTAGAATGACCTCGGAACTTGGACGAGCAGGTCGCTTCATCCAGCAGACGGGAGGATTCAGGGCATTCATCCCGGCTCCATTGCCTCCTGAGCCCCCAATCGTCTTCGACTATAACATGGTTGCGCTCTTGTCGAGGGCAGACCAGGCCCTCGGCAGGCTAGATGGTGTGACTCAGACGTTGCCCAATCCGGACCTCTTCGTCGCGATGTACGTCCGAAGGGAGGCTGTTATGAGTTCACAGATCGAAGGCACTCAAAGCACCCTAGATGACGTGTTGGCTTTCGAGATCAACACACGGAACCGAGGTTTGCCCCGAGATGTGGCAGAGGTCGTAAACTACGTAAACGCCATGAACTATGGCCGCACGCGGCTTGCGGAGTTCCCGCTGTCGTTAAGGTTGCTACGGGAGATACACGCAAGATTGCTCGAAGGTACGCGTGGCTCTGAACGGCAACCTGGGGAGTTCAGGATCTCGCAGAACTGGATAGCGCCTGAACACGCCCCGTTAGCTCAGGCAGTCTTCATTCCACCTCCAGTACCCGACATGATGAACGCACTGGACAACTTCGAGCGTTTCCTCCACGAGGAGCGAGATCTGCCCCTGCTCATCCATTGCGGCCTGGCACACGCGCAATTCGAGACCATCCATCCTTTCCTGGATGGCAACGGCCGGATGGGGCGCCTGTTGATAACGTTTCTGCTCTGTCACCGCGGTGCGTTAAGCCAACCGCTGCTCTATTTAAGCTACTATCTAAAGCGGAATCACGCGGAATACTATGACCGGCTGACTGCCATTCGAGAGCAGGGCTCGTGGGAAGAATGGCTCCGCTTCTTCCTGCGAGGGGTGGCGCAGATGGCGGAAGAGGCCACGGATACAGCGCGGGCCATAGTCCGCCTCCGTGACCAGCACCGTGCGCTGGTGCAAGAGAAAAACCAAGCCATTAACGGACTACGGGTGTTAGACCTTCTTTTTCAACGGCCGTTGATTACGGTGAATCTGGTAAAGGATAGCTTATCAGTGGCTTTCGCCACGGCCAACACTGCCGTGGAAGGGCTTGAGAGTTTGGGCATCTTGCAGGAGATTACCGGCCAAGAGCGGTTCCGGATATTCCGCTATACGCCCTATCTAGCTCTGTTCGAAGAGACCCCGCCGGTGCCTGAGCAAGATGTGCCCGTTCAAAGCACTACCACTGGGGTCTAACGCAAGTTCACCCGCGTGAGGCCCTCTCCAGCCGCAGGAAGCGGCGCTTGCCCACGCGGACCACCGTGCCATGGCGCACCGCGACCTGGAGGTCCCGAACCTGTTGCCCATCAACCTCGATGGCCCCTTGGGTGAGCAGACGGCGCGCCTCACCCCGGCTGGGGGCCAGGCCCCCTTGCACCAGGACAAGGGTGATATCCACGGTAGCGACATCCCCACCGTCCATGGCAACAGGCAGCGAGGGCATCTCTGCCGGGGCAGCCCGTTGGCGGAACACCCGCTCGAAATGGGCTTCCGCCTCGCCGGCCGCCTCTGGCCCGTGGAACTGCGCCACGATCTCCCGGCCCAGGCGCTGCTTGAACGCCATGGGGTTCACCGACTGCTCCTGAAGCTGACGCCTCATCTCGGCCAACTCCGCCTCGGGCACATCGGTGGCCAGCTCGAAGTAGCTCAGTATCAGGCTATCGGGCAGGGACATCACCTTGCCGTACATGTCATTGGGCAGGTCGGTCAGGGCGATGTAGTTGCCCAGGCTCTTGCTCATCTTCTGGACGCCGTCCGTGCCCACGAGCAGGGGCACCAGGAACACCTGCTGGGGGGTCTGGCCCACCACCCCCTGTAGCTCGCGGCCCAGCAGGCAGTTGAACTTCTGGTCTATGCCGCCAAACTCCACATCCGCCCGGACCATCACGGAGTCATAGGCCTGAAGCAACGGATATAGCAGCTCGGTGACGGCAATGGGTTTGTTGGCCTCATAGCGCTTGGCGAAGTCCTCCCGCTCAAGCATCTGGGCGACGGTGAACTTGCTGGTGAGCCAGATGACCTTGTCCAGCCCGAAGCCGCCGTACCACTCGCTCTGCCAGCGGAGCTCGGTCTTCTGCGGGTCCACGACCTTGAAAAACTGCTCCAGGTAGGTCTGGGCGTTGGCCTTGACCTGCTCGGCGCTGAGCATGGTGCGGGTAGCCGAGGCGCCGCTGGGGTCGCCGATCTGGGCCGTCCAGTCGCCCACAATCAGGACGATCTGATGGCCGAGCTTCTGGAACTCGGCCAGCTTGCGCAGTCCCACCACGTGGCCGAGGTGGATATCGGGACGGCTGGGGTCGAAGCCCTGCTTGAGGCGCAGCGGCCGGTCCCCGGCCAGGAGTTTGCGCAGCTCCGCCTCGTCAATGATCTCGGCGACACCGCGCCGCAGTAGGGAATCAACCTCGGTCATACGCGGGCTTTCACAGTCACATGACCCCCAACAGCACGAGCGCAAGTAGTAGTAGCAGAGCAAGCAAATAGTAGCCAAGCCCCAATCCAGACCCGATATTGGGACTAGATTGCCACACGACGTCTCCGCCGCATCTCGGACACACCTTTGGGGAAACGTCCAGCATGCCCATCATGAATCCGGGACCATGAACATCTCTGCGGGCAAGGACAGTCCCGCATTTCTGACAAACCTGGTAATCAGTTCTTTGTCGCATAACGGTTCACCTTTGTTTAGCTAAGGACGGTCCAGCGCCTGGCGCGCTGCCGCCACATCCCGGGCGATTTGCTCCTTAAGAGCATCAATGCTGTCGAACTTGACATCGCCCCGCAGGTAGTCCACCAGCTCCACACGTAGCTCCCGCCCGTAGAGCTTCCCCGAGAAGTCCAACAGGTACGTCTCCAGCACCCGCTGCCCGGGGCCGAAGGTCGGCCGGGGGCCGATGTAGGACACCGCAGGCAGGGCGCGCCCTTCGAGGATGGCCCGGGCCACATAGACGCCATCCGCGGGCAATGCCCGGTGCTCGTTGACGGTGAGGTTGGCGGTGGGGAATCCCAGCGTTTGGCCCCGCTCCTCACCCCTGACCACAATGCCCTGAAGGGAGAAAGGTCGTCCCAGCAGCCGCGCCGCTTGGGCTACGTCCCCCGCCGCCAGCGCCTTGCGGATGGCCGTGCTGCTCACTATCTGGCCCTCCAGGGTGAAGAAGGATGCCGGTGCCACCCGGAAACCCATCTCCAGCCCCAAGGCCTGTAGTACCGGCACCGTGCCCTCACGGCCCCGGCCCAGGGCGAAATCCGGGCCTACGACCAGGCAGCGCAGGCGCAGGTAGCGGCATAGCAAGTCACAGAACTGCTGCGCGGTGAGCTGGGCCACGTCACGGTCGAAGGGGAGGACCACCACCAGAGGCATACCCTGGGAACTTAGCAGCGCTTGCCTCTCATCCAGCGTGGTCAGGGCGAGGACTCCATTCCCCGAGGACAGCACCTGCCTGGGGTGGCGGTCGAAAGTAACCACACCAGGGAGCAGGCCGTCCCGCGCCGCTAGCTCCCTGACCTGGGCCAGCAAGTGCTGGTGCCCCAGATGGACCCCGTCGAAGACACCGATGGTGAGGCAGGTGTCACGCTCGGGGGCGAGGCGGGCCAAGGTCTCTTCGGCTCTCATATAGTACATCGCCAGCCCACGTCGTAGCGTCCTCGGGCTGGCGTCACTTGAATCTAGCACACCGCCCAGCTAGCGTCAAGGCAAACCGCGCGCCCCGGTGGGGGGCGTATGGCAATACGCCCCTACGACTCCGCACCCTCCAGCGGCTCTTGGCCGATGAGCTTATCCGCTTCCATGGCTGAGATCACGCCGGGCGGCAGGCCCAGCAGGTGCGCGAAGACGAAGGCGTTGTGCTCCCCCAGCCCGGGCGCCGGCCGGCGAATGGGCATAGGCGTGCGCGAGGGCTGCCAGGTGGGCCCGGCGTACGGGTGCCGTCCCGCGTCGGCGTGATGAAGCTCCTTGAAGAGCCCCCTTGCCTTGAGCTGAGGGTCGGCATACAGGTGCCGGGGCTCCATTACCGGCCCAGAGGGCACCCCAGCCGCCTGAAGGGTCCTAGTAGCCTCCATGGGGTCGCGTGACAGGCACCAGTCACCCAGGACACGGTCAATCTCGTCCTCGTGCCGCTTACGCGCCAGGATGTCGGCGTAGCGCTGGTCCTGGGCCAACTCGGGGCGGCCAATGGCCTGGCACAGCGCCTGCCACTCACTGTCAGAGGTGACTGCGATGCACACCCAGCGGTCATCCCCAGCGCACTGATAGACGTTGTGCGGGGCCATGGCCGGGTGATGGTTGCCCATGGGCTGGTGCACACGGCCATTCATGGCGAAGTCCATGAGCACCTCGGCGGAAAGCGGGGTGAAGGACTCGAGCTGGGCGAAGTCTATGAGCTGGCCCTGGCCAGTGCGCTCCCGATGGTGCAGGGCCGCCATGACCGCAAAGGCGCCGGTAAGCCCGCCGATGGGGTCGCCGTAGGCCAGTGGCATGAAGGGGTCGCCGTCGGGGTAGCCCCTGACGGCTGCCTGGCCGCCCACGCACTCCACCATGGAACCCCAACAAAGGTAGTTGCGGTAGGGACCGCTCCTCCCGAAGCCGGGCATGGACATGGCGATGATGTCGGCCCGCACCTCCCGCAGGCGCTCGTAGCCCAGGTCGAACTTGTCCATCACCGGGGCGCTGAAGCAGTCCACCACCACGTCACCGGTCTTGACCAACTCCAGGAACAGGCGCCGACCCTCGGGCCGTCCCAGGTCGAGCGTGGAGCCAAGCTTGTTGCGGTTGATCTGGTTGAAGGCATGGTACCGGTTCCAGGGGCGCGCACCCGGATCGCGGTCCGGGTAATGGGGCATGCCCTTGGCGGGGTGGCTGCGCCCGCGCTGGGCATCCATCCACTGGATAGACTCCACCTTGATAACCTCGGCCCCCAGGTCAGCCAGCACCTGGGTCACCTTGGGGCCCGCCCAGGATATGGTTAGGTCTATGACCCGGATGTGCTGTAGGGGCGCAGCATGCTGCGCCCCTACGGTTCGCGTTTCGGGCATGCTAGATCACCCCCGCCTGCCGCAGGCGCACCAGGTCCGCGCGAGACATACCCAGGCGCCCGCAGAGCACCTCTTCGTTGTGTTCCCCCAGCATTGGCGCCGGCCGCCGCAGTTGCCACGGCGTTTCCGATAGCTTGAAGGGTGCGCCAGGGTACGTAACGCCTCCTGCTTTGGCGTGCTCCGCGCCCAGGAAATAGTCCCGCGACTTGTACTGCGGGTCCTCCACCATGTCCTTGGTACAGTACACGGGCATGGCGGGTACGTGGGCCGCCTGTGCCGAGGTCACGAGCTCCGCCATGCTGCGCTCCAGGCAGTAGGGCACGAAGATGGCTTGTAGCTCGTCGTAGCGGGCGTAGCGCTGGGCCGGTGTTGCCAGAGAGGGGTCCTTGGATAGCTCGGGCTGTCCAATCCAGTTGCCAACGCGCCGCCACTGTCGGTTGTTGACGCACAGGGCGATGAAACCGTCCCGGCAGCGGTACACCTCCCAGGGGTAGTTGCCATACTGGGAGCTGACCCGCTTCCGCAGCTCCCCGCTGTAGGCATAGATCTCGACATCCAGCTCGTGGATATTGATGCCGACCTCCATCATGGAGATGTCCACCTGCTGGCCTTCGCCGGTCCGCCAGGCGTGCCACATCGCCCCCATGGTGGACACCGCACCCACCAGACCGGCGTGGAACTGGGCCTGGTGCCCCACGAAGCGGACCGGCTCCCTCGTGGCCTCGCCGCTGATAAACAGGGAGCCACCCATGCCCTGGTTCACCATGTCCACCGCCTTGTAGTCGCGGTAAGGCCCTGTTTGTCCAAAATTGGAGATGCGGGTCATCACCAGCCGGGGATTGGACTGCGAAAGGGTGGCGTAGTCCAGCCCCAGGCGCTCCATGACCCCAGGGCGGAAGTTCTCCACCAGCACATCGTAGTCGGGCAGCAGCCGCAGCAGCAGGCGGCGTCCGTCCTCGGTCTTCAGATTGAGGGTGATGCCTACCTTGTTGGTGTTGAGGAAGAGGAACATGCCGCTTCGCTCCTGGTCCGGCATGTCCTTGGGAAATGGTCCCAGACGGCGAGCGCCCTCGCCGGTGCCCGGCGGCTCCACCTTGAGCACAGCGGCGCCGTAGTCGGCGAGGAGCTTGGTGGCATAGGGCCCGGCCACATAGTGGGTCAGGTCCAGCACACGGAGGTCGGACAGGGCTTGGGGCAGCATGCGTTACCAGGTCTGGTGCGATACCGTAGGGGCATGGCGCGCCATGCCCCTACGAATGGCGTATCTCATCGTGCGGAAAGCAGGCGGGCGAACACGGAGACGTCCGCCACCTCCTCCAGGTGATGCAGCTGCGCCAGGGCATCCTCCACGCGCTTCTGTGGGATGGGCCGGGCGGCGTAGGCCGCGTTCTCCCGGAACTTCCGGTCCAGGTCGTCCTGGCCGAACGGGCGGCTGGGGTGTCCCCAGGCAAACTCCAGCTCCCGGCTGTAGGCATGCCCGTCTTTGGTCCTGATCTCCACCCGGGCCGGCGTAATAGCGCGGGCGCCCAGGGCCAGCGCCTCGTGGGGGAAGCAGGTCACCTTGTCCGTAAGGCGGTTCATCTCGGGGTCCTTGAGGGCGGCGTCGGTGAAGCTCTCCACTGCCACCTTGCCCTTGAGGATGGCCGTAGACACCGTCCAGAAGATGCTGAACTGGGAGTCAATAGCCCCCACCGGGTGCCGCTTCTGCTGCACCCGCTCCGGCTCGCCGCTGCCCGCCAGGTTGCCATAGCCCCTGGGGGTGAGCCACACTTTCACCGCCTCCACGTCGGCGGCCTGGATATGGTGGTCCTTGACGAGTGACAGCGCGCAGTCCACGGCGCCGTGGTTCACCCGACAGCAGGGGTAGGGCTTGATAGACAGCTTGGTGACCTGGAAGTCTGTGCCCAGGCCGGCGCGCAGCAAGTCCAGGTCGCCGTCGTGGCCGAAGAAATACTGGTAGAAGCCGTGGCCTCCCTCGAAGGTATCGGGCAGGCTGGCGGTGAGGCCGCGCCGGGACAGCTGGGCTGCCTCGACGCCACCTCGGCAGCCCAGCCCGGCCTTTAGGCGCTTGGTGAGGGACGGCCCGCGCAGGGCATTGGCGCCGAAGGCCACCTGAGCGAAGGCCAAGCCGATGGCGTGGGCCATCTGGAAGTCGTCCAGGCCCAGCACCTTGCCCACAGCGGCAGCAGCCACGAAGGGCGCGGTGGCAGCCGTGGTCGGCCCTTTGCCCAGCACTTCTTTAGTGGCCAGCAGGATGCGCGCGCCCAGGTCGGAGCCAACGCAGACGGCGGCGATCAACTCCTTGCCCGAGACGCCACCCCGGGCTTCGGCGGCGGCCAGGGCCGAGGGCACGGAGATGGCCCCCAGGTGGTTGCCGGTGCGGTCATCGGTATCGTCGTAGTCCCAGGCATGGGCGAAGGCGGAGTTCACCATGGCGGCGGCGGCCATGGGCAATTTCCTGCCGTGCACCATCACCGTGCTCTCCCGCTTGCCGCCGGCATCCAGGGCGAAGGCAGCCAACTCCGGGCAGCCGTCGGCTACTGACCCCACCATGGTCAGGCCGATGGCGTCCTGTATTTGGCCCTTGACGGCGGCCACGACCTCCGGGCTGAGGGACTCGTACTTGGTGGCTACAATGCTCCGGGCCAGGGTGGTGGCGACATCCTCTTTGGTTTTGGTGGTTACTACCATGACATACCTCCCGCTAAGTACAGCGTGGGCTCATGGTTCGACAAGCTCACCATGAGTGGTGTGTTTTCCCGCTCACCCCTTCGCTCTGCTCAGGGCAGGCTCTGAGCCTGTCGAAGGGCGAGCGGGCCGCGCTGACGGTTTGCGTGTCGAACCATACGCCTTTGAAAGCTCTACCAGACCATCCCAATCGCCTCGAATGAGTGCTTCCTTCTTGGCTCTGCGCCAACCCTTGATTTGCCTCTCAGCTTGAAAAGCCTGATCTCTGGAGAAGAAGTCCTCGCTGAACACCAACTGGACGGGCCGACGCTTGGAGGTGTACCCTCCAAGCTCCCCACTATTGTGGGCCGCAATTCGCGCGTCGAGGTCCTCAGTATGCCCCGTGTAGTACGACCCGTCCGAGCACCGCACTATGTAGACGTGAAAGTCCATTGCTTTTCTAGCTACGTTCTCCGGTTCACCGTACCAGCGTATTCCCGTGGTATCCCCCGCTCGTGGTTCGACAAGCTCACCATGAGCGGGGGCGTGTTACCCCGTTCACCCTGGGTACGTCTAGTCCAGCATTGCTCTGGCCCGTCGCCTCGAAGCCCGCATAATCCCCGCTCACCCTGAGCCTGTCGAAGGGCGAACGGGCACAGCCATTGTCTACGCGGTTCGCAGGTTGCCACGTGGGCTCGTCTATTCCTCCCCGTCTGCGGAGACCGGAACGGCCACGGGCTTGAGGGCCACGGCCTCACGGGCCTTCTTCTCCGGCAGCTTGACGAAGTAGTAGTCCCACTCGGAGAGGGCGTCCACACTGGTGCAGCCCCGGCAGTAGCCTACGAAGGGGAAGGGGTAGCCGTGCTTCAGGCGCAGGTCCAGATAGCCCTTCTCCAGCTCTATGTAGTATTCGAGGGGCGCCGGCGGCTGGCCGGCCAGGCCCGAGCCTTCCTCGACGCACCACATGTCCATGCGGGGCAGCACCCCGTGGGCCATGAGGTAGTCGAAGCCACTCAGCGTGGACTTGACCGCCTCCTTGACCGTCTTGAACCCGTAGGGCTTGCTCATTTCGACGCCGGAGACGAAGTTGGACAGGATGTGTCCCTTGCCAAAGACCTCGGCGGAGTCAATCATGCGCCGGACCCACTCCTCGCGGCCCACCACCCGGGACTTGCCTGGGCAGATAATGGGCCACAGCCCCTCGTCCCATACCTCCATGTTGTGGTGGAGGGCGGGGATGCCGGTGGTATGCAGCCGCTCGATGTCCGCCTTGGGCCGGGCGCCCACCTGGAAGTAGGCCGACCACCACACGCCGCCGAAGGCCTCGTCGCGGATGCGGCTCAGGTAGTCGCAGTACAGGCGCATCTCGTCCTGCTTGTCCACGTGGGTAAGCACGGTGCCGCCAGTGAGGATAATGTGGCGATAGCCGGGCTCCCGGAAGGCGACCTTCAGGGTCTCTACCACCTGCTCCGGCCTGGGCCGGGTGACCACGCCGTGCTCCTCTCGCTTCTTCACCTTGAGGAAGGACACGATATCGCAGAACCGGCACTGCTCCCCGCGCTTCCAGTACTCGCAGTAGTAGTTCAGTGTGCAGAAGACCTTGTCGAAGCCCGAGGGCTGGGCGATGGCCTGTAGGGGCGTGCCATCGTCGAGCTTCTGGTCAATCCACGAAGGGGCGGGCGGGAAGTACACGCCCATGACGGGGCCGGTCTCATCACAAAAGGAGAACTTGCCGTCTATGTAGTCAATCTTGTAGGGAGAAGTGGGCGTTGTCCGCGTGCTGACCACCGCATCGTCTTCGGAGAGACAGAAGATGTGGGGGATGTGCTGCTCGATGGTGACCGGCCCCCGGTCCCGGTCCATGGAGAAGACGCCGTAGCCCTTGAAGCAGGTGTTGACCTTGGCCACGGCCTGCTGCGCCCGGGGAGTGAAGTCTACCCCAATGCGGATGGCGTCCGTCTTGATCAGGATGGGGACCGGCACGTCCGGGAACTGCTTGCTTAGCGCCTCGATACTCATGTCTTGCCTCCTGCGCAACGTGGCCTGCCGACCATGCCATCATGTCCGAAAGGCCCAATATGAGCGGTATTCTATCCCGTAGCCCCTGGGCTGTCAAAGGGTATGCACTGCCTGCGCACCAATGGAAAAGGGGCGGGTTTGAAACCCGCCCCTACAGGCGGGAACACAGGCCCGCCCCTACGTGTTGGCTATGCCTTCTTCGCGGGGCGGAACTTGGGTAGGGTAACCTCCGGCGTTACATCGTCGAAGACCACCTCTACGGGCATGTCCACCCGGATGTCCTCGGGCTTGCAGTCTATCAGGTTGCTGGTCATGCGCAGCCCCTCGGCCAGCTTGACCACGACCACGGTATAGGGCACAACGTCCTTGAACCGGGGGCCGAAGGCGTGGGTGGTCGTTGTCCAGCTCCACACCGTGCCCTTGCCGCTGGCCTTCACAGACTCCTTTTTGTCCGAGAGGCACTTGGGGCAGAAGGGCTCCGGGTAGTAGCGCACCTTGCCGCACTGGCTGCACTTCTGGAGCAACAGCTCGTGGCGCTTGCAGCCCTCCCAGAAGGCCTTGTCGTCCACGTTGGGCTGGGGTAGAGGGAGCTTATACTCAGTTCCGGTCGTCATCGTTACTTACCTCCGCAGGATGAGGGCGCTGCCCGGGTTGGGGGCGCCCGTAACCAGTCCGATCTCGGCACCCTTCACCTGTCGCTTCCCGCTCTGGCCCCGAAGCTGGCGCACCACCTCGTTCATGAGGTTCATGCTCCGCACATAGCCCTCGGAGAGGTGCCCTCCCGAGGTGTTGATGGGCATCTCGCCGCCCAGGGTAATGCGCTTGCCATCTCCCACCCATGGCCCACCCTCGCCCTTGGCGCAGAAGCCGTAGTCCTCGAACTGGGTGAGCACGGTGTAGGTGAAGCAATCGTAGATGCCGGCGACGTCAATGTCCTTGGGGGTAACCTCGGCCATGCCGAAGACTCGCTTGGCGGCATACCGCGAGCCCAGGGAGCAGTACTCCTCCGCGGTATCGGCGTCTTCCCCAGCAGGGCCCCAGGAGTTGCCCGCCGCCCCCATAATGTAGATGGGCTCCTGCTTCATGGTCTTGGCCCGCTCCGCCGAGGTGACCACCAAGGCAGCGCCGCCGTCGGTCTCCAGGCAGCAGTCCAGCAAGCGCAGCGGGGTGGTAATCATGCGGGACTTCATGTAGTCGTCCATGGTAATAGGCTGCCTCATGAGCGCGCCCTCGTTGAAGCCGGCGTGATACCGGCAGGCAACGGCGATAGCGCCGAAGTGCTCCGCCTTGGTCCCGTACTGCGCCATGTGGCGCTGCGCCCACAAAGCGAACATCTGCGGGGCCTGGACCTTGCCGAAGGGACTCATCAAGTTGTTGCCCCCGCCGGCGCCAAAGCGTACGCCGGAGTAGCGGTTGCAGGCGTGGAGCACCAGCACGTTGTGGGCCAGGCCCGCGTTGATGGCCGCCCCCGCGGTGGCCACTACGGCGCAGCCGTTGTTGCCGCCACCGTCCACCACAAGCTGCCAACCCAGCTCCGGGATGCCCAGGTTGGCGGCGACCTCGTCCGTGTACACGGGGTCGCCCAGGTGGAACAGGATCATGCCATCAATGTCCTTAGGGGTGAGACCTGCGTCAGCAATGGCGTTGCGGGAGCACTCGGCGGCCAGGTGCAGGGTGCTCACCCCAGAGCCACGGATGTACTTGGTCTCCCCCACACCAACTATGGCGCACTTGTCTTTCAGTGTTGCCATTTGGTCCTCCTCTTCTTGACTACGCCCCAGCGATGACTGACATCATACCAGAAGCGGGCCTATCGGTCCCACCAGAAGCTCTCCAACCCCGGCACCAGGGGCAACCCGGTGGCGCCGTTGAACACGAAGCCCCTCCCCTGGGGATGGATAAGAAAGTTAGACTCCGGAATGGGTAGAAACACCTTGTACACCCGCTCTACGTGCATACTCTGCATCTGGCGGGCCAGGTCCATCCGTTGGGCATTGTCTGTAGCCGCAACGTAGCGGTCAAACAGGTCGGCAAACTCGGGGTCGTTCACCCGGCTGCGGTTGATGGTGCCCGCCCCGCGCGCCTGGGGGCGGAAGGCGTACGCCGATGCCTCGGGCGTCTCCAGGGTTGCAGGGTTGAAGGCCATCTCCCCAGAGGGGTACTTGGCCTGGAAGACCGTGGCGGTGTACTGGCCATATTCCATCAGGTTCAGCTTGGCCCGGATGCCTACCTCGCTCAACATGCCCACCACCGCCTCGGCCACGAACATCGAGGGCGGCGAGTAGCGCGGCGTATAGGTGATAACGGTGTCAATCCCCTTGGGGTAGCCGGCGTCCGCCAGCAGTTTCTTGGAGCGGTCAGGGTGATACTCCAGGTACTGCCGTGTGTCAGGCGGGTAGTCCTCGACGGCCAGGGAGTAGGGCGAGGCGGGGACCAGCAACCGACCGGAGACAGCCTTGCCCTGATAGAGGGTATCTATCAGGCTCTTCTGGTCAATGGCCATGGACACTGCCCGGCGCACCCGCACGTCATTAAAGGGTGGGACGCTGTGGTCCATGTAGATCACGCCCGGGAACCCCGAGCCCATGCCCGGGCATCGAGTCACCTGAAGCCCAGAAATGGCCTTGCTCAGCTCCCTGATGCCTTCCTCATGCAGCAGGTACATCCCGCTAAGCTTGCCCGAGCGCATGGCAGCCATCCGGGTGCTGGCATCCGGCATGACCACGATGTCCACCCCATCCAGATAGGGCTTGGGGCCGCGGAAGTAGTCCTTGTTCTTCAGCATGGTCCACTTGACGCCGGGAGTCCACTTGTCGAACACAAAGGGGCCGACCCCAATCCACGACTTGTGGGGGTCGCTCCAGGCGGGGCTGCCCGTGCCACCGACCTCCTTGGCCATAATCCAGGGGCCCCAACGCATGCTAAGCAGCTCATCGAAGATGCCGCCGAAGGGTGTGCCCAGCTTCATCTCCAGGCTGTACTTGCCGGTGGCCTTGATGTCCGCCACCCGGGCCGCCAGGTCGGCGTAGTAGTAGTACTTGCGGAACTGGTCGAAGCTGTATACCAGGTCGTCGGCTACCAGCTCCCGGCCGGAGACCGGGGCCTTGTTGTGGAACCTGATGCCTTGCTGGACATTGAGGATCAGTGTGGAAGTGTCCTTCCACTGCCAGTCTTTGACCACGAGAGGGGAGACGCCAAGCTTACAGTCCTGGGGGGGGTCTGTATAGCCAGCCATCCAGCGGCCCAGGACCAGGGTGGTGGTGCCCCCACCCGGCTCAAGCTGGGTAATGACAGGGTCCCAGGTGGGTGGGTCCTCCCGCTGGGGCAGGATGAAGGTCCCGCCGAACTTGGGCCCCACTGACGCTGCGGCTGTCGGCGTGGTGGCAGCCCGGGCGGTGGGGCTAGGCGTGGCCTGGGACACCACGGCGGTGGGGGCCGCAGTCGCGGCGGGCGTCCCTCCCGCGGAAATAGCGGTGGCTGTAGGCGCCTGGGTTGAGGTGCAGGCGGCAATAAGCAGCGCCAGCACACCGCCCAGCGCCAGCTTCGTGGGCGCTGCGCCCCTCGCTGACATCTTCTGGACCATCTTCACACTCACCTCCCGGCAGCCCCCTTTGGGGCTGCGGCGGCCGGGCGCAGGGGTAGGACCACCGTCGCCTTGCTGGTAGTGGTCTGCCCTTCCCGCGTGTTCTCGGCCCAGAGCTCGCACTCGACGACACCCTGGCCGTTCTCCTCGCGCTTGCTGAGCACCTTGCCCTTCACGCTCATCACGTCACCGGGGAAGTTCATCCGACGCATCTGCATCTCGAACTTGCGGAGGGTACCCTCGTCCCCCATCCAGTCGGTTACCAGCCGGCTGACACAGGACTCGGTGAAGCGCGTGTTCATGAAGATATGGGGCACGCCCTGCTTGTGGGCGAACTCCTCGTCTACGTGCTGCTTGTGGAAGTCCTGGGAACCGCTGAGTTGGAGGGCGAACCGCAGAGCGTCCAGGGTCAGGGTGTACCCGGGCATCTCCTCGCCCTCTTTGACGTCCTCGAAGTAACGTGTGCCAGTCATAGTACCTCCTACTGTGAGAAACCCGCTCGCCCTTCGACAGGCTCAGGGTGAGCGAGTAGGATTCCGCTCATGGTGAGCTTGTCGAACCATCATGGTGAGCCCTTCGACTTCGCTCAGAGCTTGCCCTGAGCATAGCGAAGGGGCAGGCTTGTCGAACCACACCTACGCCTTCAACTGGGCCAACTGCTCGGGAGTAGTAGCCTTGATCTGCTCCGGGTCCCGGTGCTTGATGATCAGGTTGTTGTTGACGGCTACCGTCTCCAGTTTCTGGTTGACGAATATGGTCTGGGTAGCAATCCAGAAGGCCTCCACGTCATAGCGCATGGGCTTGATGTAGAAGTCGGTGAGCTTGACCTTGGAGCCAATGTACTCGCCCAGTCGGACTACCGTGGAGAACTCCCAGCCACCCCCCAGATTGATAGCCTTGATGCCCGGGGTAGGCGGGACAACATTCCCGATGGAGCTATAGTCGGTGGGGGGCCAGTCTATCTCCGGGCCGCTGGCGCTGGGGGGGCCTCCGGCATCGGCCCACAGGCGCACCATAAGCGGGGGGGAGACGATGCCGCCCCATTTGGTCTTGCGGGCGTACTCTTCATCCAGATAGAGGGGGTTGAGGCAGTTGGCCATGTGGCACCAGCGGCGGATAGGCTCCCGCTCCACGGGGTAGCGCCCCCACTCCACCTTGGTCTCACGACCAAGCCACTTACGGCCTTCCACCAGGTAGCGTTCGCAGTACTCGGACATAACACCTCCGTCGTCTACACCCAAAGAGCCAGGGCAAGGCCCACATACTACAGCGATATTTGACCATCCACCCCTTGGTTTGTCAAGGCGGAGCCGAACGTGAGGGGCCGGCAATGGCCGCGCGCCCCACCCCCGATGTCAGGGCACAACGGCGCATCAGCCATATCAAAGTATTGCCGAATGGCACTACCCAATGGTAGTCTTTATATGTGACAAGGTTCGAACGGGATGAGGAAGAAGAGCATAATCGAATACACAGATGAACCCATGGGTGATCTCAGCGTGGTCACAGACTTCCTGCCACCTCCAAAGGACCTCGTGTTTGAGGAAGATACTGTGAAAGTGACCATCGCCTTGAGCCGCTCCAGCGTGGAGTTTTTCAAGAAAGAGGCTCGGCGACAACACACGGCGTATCAGAAGATGATCCGCCGCCTATTGGATGTCTACGCTTCTCGGTACGAAAGCGAGCTGGCCCCAACCAGGCGCTCCAGCTGGCCGCGCTAACGCCCCACCGCCGCTCGGCGCTCCCCACCGTAGCGGCATCCAAATTGTCGTTCCTATGAAAAAGCCCCCGTTTTTCATCCGGCGTGGTGGCCGGACCAGCGGCCATGCACAGTTGCGAGGAGCGTAGCGACGAAGCAATCCGAACCCCTGGTTATGCGTAGAGACATCCCGACGCGTCGGGACTTCGGCCCTGCGGGGCCTCGCAACGACAAGAGAATGCCCTTTGTACATCCATTGGATGTCGTGATGGGCCACAGGGAGTCCCGACGAGTCGGGACTCCCTGTGGCTCGCGATGACAGGGGACACACACCCTTTCACCCGGCGGGGGAAGGGGCCAAAGCCCAATCGCTATTCTTGGGTCGGGGCGCCCCTTGACAACCGCCTGGCACAAGGGTATTTTCCGCTCTGTAGGTTAGGGTTTCGGTCCCACAACACAGGAAGGCGGCTTTGGGCGATACCGGACCGGGCAAGAAGAACGACAAGCGTGACCTCTTTGAGCCTACGGGCGAGCTCAAAGGAGGCTACGAGGTAGCCGGCGCCCGCGCGAATGCGCTGGCCCACGCCCAGAAGCGCTATGGCGAGCACGTGGGCTGGGGCAGGCAACGACGGCTCCTCCTGTGGAACGTGGACAAGGCGGGCTGGGACGAGGACAACGACTGCTTCTGCATCATCCTCAGCGCCCGCCCCCACGGGGCCGACGTCCAGGAGCCGTGGGAGCTGGAGTACCACGCCCGCTACGACGGCAGCCTGCTCCCCGGCGCCCCCATAGTCCGCCACGTCCTGCGCTACTCTGCGCAGCCTGTCGCCAAGGCGCGGCGCCCGTGGCTCCCCATCGTGGGCGGCGTGGCCACCCTGGCCATCGTGGGCGTAGTGGGAGCCGTCGTTATCATGGGCCGGGCAACGCCGACGCCATCGCCGACCCCAACCGCGGCGCCGACAGCCGCACCCGCGGCTACCCAGGCGCCCCCGGGCAGTGCTTCGGTGTCTATTACTTCGGAGGTCGGCGGCCAACTCGTAGCGGCCGGCGGGGAGCTTTCAATCGCCGTTCCCCCGGGGGCGGTGGCTCGCCCGGTGCAGGTAGTGTACATCCCCAGAAGCGTCCAGGAGGCACCGCGTACCTTGGGCCCGAGCTTGCTGCGTGCCTTCACGCTCCAGGTCTCGGCAGACGGGGCTGTACAGCCTGAGTTCAGCTTCGCGCGGCCGGTGAGCATTCGCCTCAGGCTGACAGACACAGAGCTGGAAACGGTAGACGGGAGCCTATCCAGGCTGGCCGTGCGCCACTATGATCCCGCCCAGGGCTCCTGGCTTAGCCTGCCTACTTGGCCCGAGGATGAGCGGACAGTGACAGCGGAAGCGAGCAGCTTCTCGTGGTTTGCCCTGGGAGTAGTGGCGCCCACGCGCACCCCAACGCCATTGCCCTTGCCTACGGCCACGCCAACACCGAGACCGACGCCGCCTACGGCAACCCCAAGCGCAACGGCCACACCCACTGCGGCGCCGACCACTATTCCAACGCCGAAGCCGACGGACACGCCCGAGCCCACAGATACGCCGAATCCAGCGTACACGCCCAGGCATACAGCCACTCCTGAGCCTACTGACACCCCCAAGCCGACCGCCACCCCGACACGCACGCCTGTGCCCACGGCGACTTCCGCGCCTACGCCCACGCCAACGCCCACGCCAACGCCCACGCCAACGCCCACGCCAACACCTACGCCAGCTCCCACACCAACCCCCACGCCGACCCCCGTGCCCACACCCATGCCACCCACCGCTACCCCAAGGCCGACGCAGACACCCTATCCGACCAATACGCCTTTGCCCACCTACACCCCATTGCCCACACACACGCCGCTACCCACGGCCACGCCTGTGCCTACGCCAACGGCTACGCCGACACCCGTTCCAACGCCTACTCCCCCGCCAGTGCCCGCACCCACAGCGACGCCAACAGCCATTCCCCTGACAGGGCGCATCGCCTTCGTTTCGGAGCGCGATGGCAACCCTGAAATCTACCTCATGAACGCTGATGGGACGGCTCTGATGCGCCTGACCTCGAACGCCTCCACGGATATGTTGCCAGCATTCTCCCCGGACGGCTCCAGAATCTCATTTGTCTCAGATCGGGATATTGGCCCGGTCTTACACCACTGGCAGATATACACGATGAACACTGACGGCACGGGCCAAACTCGGCTCTCCAACAGCCAAGGGGAGGATACGCAGCCGGCTTGGTCTCCTGACGGGCACAAGATTGCCTTCGTGGCAAACAGAGACGGTAACTACGAGATATACTAAGAAGACCGTAAGTAGCCGGACTCTTCCGACGGGCTTTGTTCGTAGGGGAGAACCGCCGGTGTCCACTTACTAACGCACCCTTTAGTACGTGATGAACGCCGATGGCACCGGCCAGACCAGGCTGACGAACAACTCCTCTGACGACCTCGCGCCTGCCTGGTCCCTTGACGGCGGCAGAGTCGCTTTCGTGTCGCGGCGCGACGGCGAGCACCAGATCTATGTCATGAATGCAGATGGTACGAGCGTTCTCAGGGTCACAAACACTGGTGCCAGGGACGAATACCCCGCCTGGTCGCCCGATGGAACCAAGATCGCTTTCACATCGAATCGAACGAGTCGCAGCGACATCTACCTCATGAGCGCAGACGGCACAAACCAGACCCGCCTCACCATCAGCACTGGCGAGGACCGGAGCACATGGGCATCCTGGTCACCCGACGGGACCAAGATAGCTTTTGCCGCGCAGCGGGCTGGCATGTGGGAGGTTCACTCGATAAATGCCGATGGTTCCGGTCAGACGCGCCTCACTGAGGCCGGCTCTCATAACTACACCCCCTCCTGGGGCCCATAGCGTGGTCATGGGGATGTCTAGCGTAGGGGCGCCCCGATGCATCGGGGCGCCCCTACGTAATGCGGGCGAGACCCATATGACGTGACCGACGAACGGTATCACCGCCGGTCCATCCGGCTGCACGGTTATGACTACACGCTGCCCGGCGCCTATTTCGTGACCATTTGCACGGCGGGTCGGGCATGCCTGTTTGGGGAGGTGGTGAATGGGGAGATGATCTTGAACGAATACGGCCGGATTATGGAGGAAGAATGGGCCAGATCAGGAAACATACGGCGGGAAATGACGTTGGATGCGTTCGTCGTCATGCCGAACCACCTGCACGGCGTGGTCATCCTCAATAGTGATCCTTTGGGGACGGCCACCGTAGGGGCGCACGGCCGTGCGCCCCTACGACTTGAACGCGCACCCAGATCATTGGGCGCGTTTGTTGCGGGTTTCAAATCGGCGGCCACAAAGGGCATCAATGCTCTGCGAGGGAGTCCTGGTGCGACGGTCTGGCAACGGAACTACTATGAGCACATCATCCGCGATGATGCGGACCTTGAGGCGACACAGTGGTACATTCTCGACAACCCCGCACGTTGGGGGGAAGACCCGGACAACCCGGCGGTCAACCCGTAGGGGCGGGCCCCTGTGCCCGCCCCGGTAACGGCCGACCACCAGACATGGCCGTATGATGCGGGACAGGGTCAAACGTCACAGGGCAACCACGGGGGGTTGCCCCTACGAGGACGTCATCCGCAACCTCGCCCGCCCAGAGGCAACACGGCGGCACGTTGTGGCCAACCCCACTCATTGGGTGCAGGTAGCCGCGCGTGGCCCCTGCGGGGCGCCCCTACGATAGACGCCTTATTATTTCGCAATAGTTGCCTAATATAACGATTACCGCAGCCTCTCGCCGCACCATCCGGTTGACAGCCCTCGCGGGCGTGTGTATCATGGAGTTGTTTTGTTTCCCACGTGGCTCCTTGGTTAGAAATCTCACAGGCGCAAGGAGATGTCAGTATGACAACCGGTAGCACTTTTGTCCCTGGCCCCATGCCCCCCACCACCACCGGCGCTAAGGATGAGGCGTGGGTCCACACCTCGTGCGACTACTGCAACGCCAACTGCCCTATCATTGCCCACCGCGTCAACGGCGTTGTGGTGAAGATCGAGGGCGACCCCGAGTCCCCTCACAGCCGGGGCCGGCTCTGCTCCAAGGGGCAGTCGGCGCTGATGACGCTGTATGACCCCAAGCGCGTCGCCAGCCCCCTCAAGCGGACCAACCCGGAGAAGGGCATCGGCGTTGACCCCAAATGGCAGGCCATCCCCTGGGAGGAGGCCCTGGACACCGTGGCCAAGCGATTGGTCCAGGTGCGCAAGGACAACCCCCAGAAGCTCGCGTTTGCCACCTGGGACGTGAACGTCATGCCCAACGTGGCTATTCCCTGGACCAACGCCTATGGCACGACCAACCTGCTGGGCACTTCCTTCTCCTGCGGCGACGCTATCCATCCACTGACCTACCTGATTAACGGCACGTTCCAGCAGGAGATTGACCTGGACCACTGCAACTACGTCATCCTGTTGGGGGCACAGTACGGCTTCAACGTGGGCGTCAATGCCACACTTATCGCCCAGAAGATGGCCGAGGCCCGCATGCGCGGCATGAAGGTGGTTGTGGTGGACCCGGTAGGCACGCAAGCGGCGGCCAAGTCGGACGAGTGGATCCCCATCCTGCCCGGCACCGACGCTGCCCTGGCCCTGGCCATGGTCAACCTCCTGCTCAACGAGTACGGCATGTACGATGCCGAGTTCCTCACGAAGCACACCAATGGTCCCTACCTCATCGCGGCCGACGGCTCCTACCTCCGCAACAAGGACCACAAGGCCCTGGTGTGGGACCCCGCCCGCAATCAGGCCGTGCCCTGGGATACCGCCGGCGTGGAGCCGGCCCTGGAGGGCCGCCACCCCGTGGGTGGCGCCCAGTGCCCCACTGCCTTCCAGCTCCTCAAGGAGCACGTGAAGACCTACACTCCCGAACGGGCCAGCGAGATCACCTCGGTGCCTGCGGCCACCATCCGGCGCATCGCCAAGGACTTTGGCGAGGCGGCCAAGATCGGCTCCAAGATCGTAATTGACGGCAAGGAGTTGCCCTACCGCCCGGCGGCCATCAAACCCTTCAACGGGGTGATGCGCCACTCTCACGCCACTCTCACCGGCCTGTCCGTCCTTCTCCTGAACCTGGTGATCGGCGGCATGTACGTGCCGGGCAGCTATCGGGGCACCAACCTGCTGGGCCCCAATGGCGTGTGGCGGGACCACACGGAAGAAGACGGCCTCTTGGTGCCGCCCGACGAGCTTGGCCTGCACGGCGAGAACTTCTACACCCGCGAGGTGCATCCGCCGCAGAGTGTGACCTGGCGGGAGATGCTCCCCTTCGGCTTTGGTCTGGGCGCTATCTTCCAGATGAACATGCTGGACCCCAAGAGGGCCAAGATACTGCCCTACAAGATAGACACCCTGTTCGTAGGCCGTCACAACCTGATGATGACCGGGTCCGGCTCCAAGGAGACGGCCGCGGCGCTGAAGATGATACCGTTCATCGTTTCCTTCTCTCAGGAGCTGGACGAGACTGCGGAGTTCGCCGACATCGTGTTCCCCGATACCCACGCCTTGGAGCGGCTCAACATCTTCCCCCAGCGCATGCGTATCAACTGTAGCCCCGCCAGCGGCTACTTCTACTGGGGCATCCAGCAGCCCGTGGTTGAGCCACCCGAAGGGATCCGGAGCTGGGCGGACACGCTCATTGAGCTGTCGGACCGCGCCGGCTTCCGGGCCGAGTACAACATTGCGGTGAACGTCGCTTTCAAGCTGAAGGGCGACCTAACCCTCAAGCCCGACGTCAAGTACACCCACACTGAGATAAGCGACCGTATCGTCAAGGCCACCCTGGGGCAGGACAAGGGCCTCGACTTCCTCAAGTCCCAGGGCATGACCACCAAGAAGCGCGACGTGGACGAGAACTTCCCGCTGCCTGCGATCAAGGCCCGCTTCCCCATCTACTTCGAGATCATCCCTCGAATGGCCCCGCAGGTTAAGGCCGTGTCCGAGGAGCTGGGCGTCGAGGTGGACACCTCGGACTACGTGGCCCTGCCCGAGTGGAAGGCCTGCCCTTCCTACGAGCACAAGGACCCGCAGTTTGACCTGATGGGGGTGAACTACAAGGTGCCCCTACAGTTCCAGTCGCAGACGGCCCGCAACCCCTGGCTGAACGAGGCCTCGGAGCGGCACCGCTATGTGTACTACGTGATGATCAACACCGAGACGGCCAAGCGCAAGGGCATTAAGGACGGGGATGAGGTCATCGTCGAGTCCCAATACGGCGGCAAGCAGAAGGGCCGGGCGCGGGCCACCGAGTGTATCCACCCCGAGGTCCTGGGCTTTGCCGGCGTGCTGGGCGGCTGGAGCTCCGGCAAGGGTGTAGGGCGGGGCAAGGGCATGCACTTCGGCTCTTTCTTGACCCTGGACCCCAAGCGTATTGACTGGATATCCTCCGCCGCCGACGAGTGCGTACGCCTGAAGATAACGAAGGCGTAGGGCGCAAAGCTGGGACGCATGAACCAAAAGCGTATACTGGTAGTTAACTGTTGCCACAACGGGTTGCCGATTCTTAGTTTTGGGGGTCGCTAGCATATGGCTCGATTGGGTATGGTAATAGACCTGAAGCGGTGCATCGGCTGCCACGCCTGCACCATCGCCTGCAAGGCGGAGAACGCCACGCCGCCGGGTGTGTTCTGGTCGCGGGTCCTGGAGCGCGAGGAGGGCAAGTACCCCACGGCACGCCGGGTGTTCTTTCCTGTCCTCTGCAACCACTGCGCAGACCCGCCCTGCCAGAAGGTGTGCCCCACCGGCGCCACCTCGAAGCGCGCCGACGGCATCGTCCTGGTGGACTACAACAAGTGCATCGGCTGCCGGGCATGCATGACGGCCTGCCCTTACCAGGCCCGCTTCTTCCTCAAGGAGATCAAGGGCTACTACGCCGGGGTAGGCACCACCCCCAAGGACTACCTGACCCCCTACGAGAAGGTGGGCTATGCCAAGTTCCGCAAGGGGACAGTGACCAAGTGCACCTTCTGCGAGCACCGCTTGGTCCAGGGCCTGGAGCCAGCCTGCGTGCAGACCTGCATCACCAAGGCCCGCATCTTCGGCGACCTGGACAACCCGCAGTCGGAACCCAGGCTGGCCATGCGGGACCGGCACGCCTTCCAGCTCCGCGCCGAGGTGGGCACGGACCCCTCCGTATACTACATCGCCTAGGCTAAGGCTATTTCGAGAGTAAAGGGGACTGCGATGGCATCAGAAGAGTTCACCCTGGACTTCAAGACCCAGCATGAGTGGGGCACGCTGGCCGTCCTTGACTTCTTCCTGGCTGGTGGCGGCGCCGGCGCCTTCCTCATGGGCCTTCTGCTGGATGTCTATCCCGCCGTGATCATCGGGGTCATCGGCGTAGCTCTGGGCGCTATAGCCCTTTTGGCTGACCTGGGCCGGCCCGAGCGGTTCTGGCGGGCCTTGTCCCACCCGGGCACCTCGTGGATCAGCCGGGGTGCGCTGCTGGTGGGCGTGTTCATGGTGTTTGCGGTCATCCACATCCTGCTCACCATTGCCAACCCTGGCACCAACGACGCGGCAATCAAGGTCATCGCTGGGATAGCCGCCGTGGGCGTCATGGCCTATACCGGCTTCCTGCTGTCCTTCTCCCCGGCCATACCCGCCTGGCACTCCACACTGCTCCCAGTGATGTTCATTGGCTCGTCTCTGATAACGGGGATGGGCGCCATCCTCGTGGTCGGCGCCTTGGCCGACCGGCTTCCCAACGAAGCTCGCGGCTCGTGGGAGCAGACGGGTCTGGTCCTGATGATATCCTCCCTGATCTTGGCCCTGGCCTACATCACCACCATGCTCTCCTCCACTCTGGCCGCGCGGCAGGCCATACAACAGCTCACCAAGGGTGACTTGAGCCTGCCCTTCCTGGGAGGCGTGGTGCTGGCTGGGCTGGTGGCGCCCCTGGTCATTGTGACCATCCTGTACCTGGGCAACGTGTCCCTGGCCTCGGCCTCGGTGGCCGCCGCCATAGCGGGCATACTGCTGATTGTGGGCGGGATTTCGCTGCGGCACAGCCTGCTGCGCGCCGGCGTTTACCAGCCACTGGTATAGCGGGGACAGGGGACAGCGATGGCTAGCGTCCAGCAGCCCCAGAAGGCCAGCCCTACCAAGGCTCCGGTCAAGGTGCGCTATATCGGGCTGGTCCAGAATGCCGTGGGCACCCCATCGGAGGAGGTCAGCCTGACCACCGGCGCCAAGGTCAGCGACCTGCTGGCCGCGCTCCAAGAGAAGCACGGCGACAACTTCCGCTACAGCGTGCTCACCCCAGACGGCGGCCTGCGGCCTACCTGCCGCGTGCTGGTGGGCGACACCGACACCCGGGACCTCCAGGGGATGGACACGCTCATAGAGCCGGGCACCGGCATCGCTATCGTGGTGCTAGTGTACCCCGCCGAGGGGGGGTAAGCAGCCGCGAGAACCTGACTAGGAGGTTAATATGAATGACACACGTGTTGCGAGGGCTTGTGGGGGGCTTGATAGCTTGGTACATAGCTAGAGAAGCTTTCACAGTTATTCTTGACACGCTAGCGAAGCTTCTTGGCCTACTATCTTAGTGCCAGGCAACATCGGGCAAAAAGAGAGGGGGCATTCACGCCCCCTCTCTTTTCTCATGTTCGACTCGGACAATCAATATGAGGTCGCCCGGAGGGTCTCCTTTCGACCCTCCGCCCCTAAACCTTATCCTGGCTCCGTCCTTGACACCCTGCGGTATCTTGGCTGCGATTCTAGTGGTTACGCCATCCCTCGCATATTGGATTCGCTTTTCTACCCCATAAAACGCTTCCGTCACGGACAGAACAAGCTCACCACATAGGTCTTTCCCACTATTAATAGGCCGTACCTCTAGTTGCATGAAAGTGGGCTGAGCGCGAGCCGCACGAATCCACGGAGGCTTCCAAGTCTCGCGTTTGCCATCCCGCTCCAACCTCTTACCCTCAAGTACAGCCGCATGCTTAGGGCAGACCCATATTGCTTCCTCGTCGCCCCCTTGTCCGCGCGTTAGCTGAACACCATGGTCCTTGCAGACAATCATCCTACACCGCACAAGGAATTCACGTCCGAACGCGGCACCAATGTCACACCCTTCGAACCCGCAACCATCAAGAGAACACCACTTGCAGACTGGCCGCTTGCACACTGTGCACGCGAGCTTCCTTGTTTGTAGCTCCATCTTGCCACACACACAACACGTCACCGGCCCGCAGCGGTTGCAATAGACCTTGTAGCTAAAGTACACCAGGTGCTGCTGGCACAGCGCCACCCCACATTCAGCACACTTCCCCACCGGAGCAGCGCCGCAATCTTTGCACACCAGTCCAGCCTGCTGGCTTTGGGTCATCTGGGGAGCGATGTTCACGGTGCCGACAGTTGGTTGACCAACATTCGACCGCGTGAACACTCCTTCGGCGCTTGCAGCGGGGGCCTTGTCCGCGAACTGCGCCAAGTCGGCGCCACATGTGGGGCAGAACTTTGCGTTGTCTGCCACTGCGCCACCACAACCGCCGCAGTATTTGGGCATGCTGCACCCCCATGACACATATGATCACGTCCGGCGGGCGCACTGTCCCCACCGAACGTCTTCCCTACCCCTGGCGGGCCGGTGGCCGCCAGCCGGTCTTCTGGAAGACCTCCTCCAGGTCCTTCTCCCGGCGCGCTACCGTCTGCTGCACCTTCTCCCTGATGTCGGGGGAGTCAATGAGCAGGGCAATCTGGTTCTTGTCGTGCCACACCAGCACGTATTGGTCGTTCCTCTCGGTCCAGTAGCCCTGCCTCTCCTGCTCCGGAGTCAGCAGGGCCGTCTCTTCTTTCTTCGCAGTCGGTTTGCCAGCCATATCGTTTGCCTCCTGGTTTGTTGTAGCCGTCGTGTACACGGATTCTAGCGCATCAACGCCTGTGCGAACAGGGGCCGGGGCGACCCGCCGGGTCGCCCCTACGGTCTCGCCCTCACGTCCGGCAGCACACAGGCATAGCCCCGCCCTCCAGGGCGGGTATAGCCGACCGATCACCACCTACGCTTGACTCCCCCTGGTAGCCTCTGTAGAATCCAGGCATCTGCGCAGGCGGCTGGTCAGAGAAGGAGGGCGCCATGAAGCGATGGATGGAGATCTACACGGAGCAGGACCGCCAGGTGCTGGGCAAGGCAGGCATGGGCACGACCCAGACCTTCGGCCAGCGGCCTGTCTTTCTCATCATAGACACCAACTGGCGGACCCTGGGACCGCGAGGTCACGAGATATTGACCGCCATGGACACCTCCCGAGGCGCCTGCGGGGCCTCCGGCTGGGAGGCCGTCAAACAGACCCAACGGCTGCTCCATGCCTGCCGCGGGGCACACATCCCCGTCATCTTCGTCACCGGCGACTCCGTAACACGGGTGTACCAGGGCCGGTCCTCCACAAAGGGACCGGTAGGCGCCCTCAACCTCGCCGTCGAGGAGATGCCGGAGGAGATCGCCCCGGTGGCCGGGGAGCTCGTCATTCGCAAGACCCGGGCCAGCGCCTTCTTCGATACCCCTCTGGAGAACTGCCTGAAGTCTCTCAAAGACGACTGCCTTCTGGTGGTAGGGAACAGCACCTCCGGTTGCGTGCGAGCCTCGGTCATAGATGCATGGTCCTACGGGCACACGGTGTTCCTTGTCGAAGAGGGCTGCTACGACCGCTTTGAGCTGTCCCACCTCGTCAATCTCTTCGACATGAACGCCAAGTACGCCGATGTCATCTCCATAGACGAGGCCCTGGGGCACGTCGGCACCCATGCTCACCGTCTCAAGGTCCCCGCCGCTCTCTCCTAGCGCACCCCAGAAGCCGGTCCCGTCAGTGACGCCTCCATGCCGTCACCTTGGGCACCTGTCTATCACATGACACCAGTCGGAGCTACCCATGCCCAGCATGTCGTCTTATGTTATTTACATTTCTTTAACGTAGATAAGGGAGACTAGTAGGGTTATAGTAGTAGGCAGTAAGAAATGGTGGATTATGTGGAAATCGTGGCCCGCGCCGGCGCCGGTGGCGATGGCTGCGTCAGCTTCAGGCGCGAGAAGTTCGTGCCCATGGGGGGCCCTGATGGAGGGGACGGAGGGAGGGGTGGGAGCGTGACACTGATAGCCAGCGAGTCCGTCAATACCCTGCTCCACCTGCGGTATTCGCCGCTCTTGAAGGCCAAGCGTGGGGGCCATGGCCAAGGGAAGGGCAAGCATGGGGCCAACGGGGATGACCTCCAGGTCCAGGTGCCTGTGGGTACTGTCATCACTGTCGCCCAGGGGGACGCCGCTGGCTCCCGCGTGGAGTTGACCGCTCCCGGGCAGGCTGTTGTGGTAGCCCGCGGAGGAAGGGGGGGGCGTGGCAACCGCCACTATGTCAGCTCCACGAACCAGGCCCCGTATCTCGCCGAAGCGGGTGCTCCGGGCGAAGAGCTCCAGCTCATTATCGAGCTGAAGCTCCTCGCGGACGTGGGCATCATCGGCCTGCCCAATGCAGGCAAGTCTACGCTGCTCTCGACAGTATCGGCCGCCCGGCCAAAGGTCGCTCCCTACCCCTTTACCACCACCCAGCCGGTTCTGGGGGTAGTGCGGTTGTCGTGGCGGGATATGGTTATTGTGGAGATACCCGGCCTTATTGAGGGCGCGCATACGGGCAAAGGCCTTGGCGACACCTTCCTGCGCCACGCCGAGAGGACCACCGTATTCATCCACCTGCTTGATGGGACATCTGAACACCTGGTAGATGACGTGACGGTAGTCAATAGGGAGCTGAAACTGTTCAGTCCGGAGCTGGCGGAGCGGCCACAGGTGCTTGCAGTGAACAAGATGGACATTCCGGCGGCGCGGGTCAACTTCGAGGTGGAGAGGGTCGCGCTGAAGGCCTCGGGCTACTCTGTCTTCGCCATATCCGCGGCCACCAGGGAGGGGGTGCCCGAGCTGCTGGAGGCGGTTGCCGCAAAGCTCCCCCAGCCCGAGCCGGCGGCCTCCGGGGTCGTGGAAATGGTGACCCTGGAGCGAGCGCGTCCCGAACGAGGCCCCATTGTAGTGACCCGTGAGGGGGATGTGTTCGTAGTGAGCGCACCCCGCGTCGAGCGGCTTGCCAAGCGCAGCGACCTGCGCAAGTGGGAGGGCCTGGCCCAGTTCCGCCATGAGCTCTACCGGACGGGGGTGGCTGCGACGCTGGAGCAGGCGGGCGTCCGGCCGGGTGACACCGTGCGAGTCGGCACGGCCGAGTTGGAATGGGTGTAGCCCTTCGCCGCAGCTCAGGACAGGCCCGAATAGGCATTCTGGGGGGCACCTTCGACCCGGTGCACCTGGGGCACCTGGTCATCGCCGAGAATGCACGCTGTTGTCTTGACCTGGACAAGGTGCTCTTCATCCCCGCCGGCCAGCCCTGGCTCAAGGCTGACAGGAAGGTCAGCGAAGCTGTTCATCGCCTGGCCATGGTCAGGCTGGCCGTCGCCTCTAACGAGGCCTTCGAGCTAGATGCCCGCGAGATTGAGAGGGAGGGGCCTACCTTCTCCGTGGACACGCTGGAGACCCTGACTACCGCCTACCCCCAGGGGACAGAGTTCTACCTGGTAGTGGGCTGGGACCTGCTCGCCCAGTTGCCCCGGTGGCATGACCCGGTGCGGCTGGTAGAGCTGTGCCGCCTGGTGGCGGTGCCCCGGCCAGGCTATCACAAGCCGCTCCAGCAGTTGGAGGCTGTGCTGCCCGGCATCAGTGGACGGATGGTGGAGCTGGACTGGCCCCGCCTGGCCATCAGCGCCAGCGACATCCGTCGGCGCCACGCCCGTGGCCTGTCCATCCGCTACCTGGTGCCGAACGATGTCTTGGACTACATCGCGGAGCATGGGCTGTACCGTGGCCCAGCCCAGTAGGGGCGTCCCGATGTATCGGGACGCCCCCGTTTCGCCCCGGACCTTTCGAAGGAGGGTGACCAATGAGCCGAAGCCCTGAGCGTAGCGAAGGGACACTGGGCGCGCTAAAAAGGCTCCTGGAGGAGCGCGCTATCCTGCATGGCGACTTCACCCTGTCCTCGGGCCAGAAAAGCAGCTACTACTTCGATGGCCGCCGGGTGACCCTGTGGCCCGAGGGCGCGTACCTGGTGGGCAAGGCGCTCTTCGAGCTATTGAGGCAGACCGATGTTGTCGCTGTGGGCGGGCCTACCCTGGGGGCTGACCCCATCGCTACGGCGGTGGCGGTGGTCAGCTTTCAGGAGGGTCACCCTCTACCAGCCTTCATTGTGCGCCGGGAGACCAAGGGGCATGGCACACAGCAGCCTATCGAGGGCTGCCTGCCGCCCGCAGGTTCTGCCGTGGCCCTGGTGGACGATGTCATCACCACCGGCGGCAACCTTTTCAAGGCTATCGAAGCCGTGGAAGCGGCTGGGTGCCGTGTGGCACGCATAGCAGTCCTGGTGGACCGCCAGCAGGGCGGCGCCGACGAGCTACGTCGCCGCGGCTACGCCGTCACCGCCCTGTTCCGGGCCACCCCCGCGGGGGAACTGCTAACGGCCTAGCAGCGCTAGGCGACCATCGGCAACGCGACCGCGCTCTTGTAGCTGATACGGACCTCCACCAACTCACCGGACGCGTCCTTGATACGGTCCTCTCGTTGCCAGACGAAGTAGGGGTCCTGGTCCCATTGGGCCGTCGTCTGGGTAATGACGTCCGGGAGGCCATACTTGGTATGGCAGCTAGCCGAGGCCTTGACTTCGCCGTCCACCACCACTTTCACCGTAATCATCCGCGACCTCCTCCACACACTCATATCTATTCTACACTACCCCAAACGGTCGGCACATGGCTCATCTGGCGTGTCCAGACATGCGGCCCCAGCCCTGAGGCGAAGGGCATCCAAGTCTCTTACGGCCTTCGAGGCATCAGGCGGCGAGATGTGAGGCTTGAGTTGGACGAGCCTTTGAGGGCGGTCGTCTACTAACCTGCCCGGGGGTTGGCTCGCTGTTACGAAAAGCGCGGTGGCCAGCGGCTCCAACTCAGCGACCGTCTTTGGTCCAAGTTCGGCAGCCACGAAGTCCAACTTGCGACCGTACTTGATGCACGTCTTCTTGAATAGCGCCAGGGTACCTTCTCCCAGGGGGCCAAGCACAAACGAGGGGCCATAGGGGGGCTTGATTTGCGCCTCAAGAAGACCTCTTGCTTTCATGGCCACGATGTCGTCGTGTAGGTCGAAGGAGTACGGGCCATGTTTGTAAAGGACAAACTCGTAGGACAGCGGAAGCTGCAGCAGGTTCTGTAGGAAGTACACTGATTTCTGGATGTGTGTTTCGCCGCACCAACTACCTCGGTCCGCCATTCTGCGGGCGAGTTCAGCTACTATCGCGAGACGTCTAAGGCCAGACAACGTGGTCATTACTCGCGCTCCTCTCGGGCGGCTTTCTCAAGTAGCCCGACTCGACTGTCCTCGAGCCAATTCTTAGCCTCATCAATATTCTGAGGGTCAGCAAAAACGAAGTCAACTTCTACAGTAGGAAGGTTCTGAAGCACGCGGGAGTTGAGCATGGACGATACTATTCTCCCGTTCCGCTCGAGAACGGGGAAGTCAAGGACACCACGTTTCTCTGTGTAAGCGTCTCGGCGAACGTGCTCTTGACCGAACTTGTCTTGCAGAGCATTGAACATTACACGTCCAGGCTCAGGGTGCAGCCTGCGATCCTCGGAGTTCAACTGATACGCCAGACGGAAGTGCTTTCTGTCCATGATAAGGCAGGCCAGTTCGTGACAGGGGTGGTCAGAGGCTCTTGCCGCTTCCATCATGGTATTCATGACTTGCACGTCCGTGATAACGAGTAGGCTACTCGGGTTGGCAGCAGCCATTGAGTCGCCTAGCCAACGTTTGAGGAAGTCGCGCAGGTGTATGTCGTAGATTCTTCTAACTGGATGATAGTAGACTTGCGTGTTCATAAAATACCGTGCGAGCAGGAGCGCTTCGGCAGAATGCAGGCCACCCTCCTCGATGCCTAGGCAGGGCTCCTCTGAATCGGCATGACTTGCTGGGAGTATCCGCAGAGTATCTATGAGGCGGAAATGGTCGAACTTGCCATAGGCGACGCCTATGTGGAGGGAGTCACGCAATAGGTAGTCCATTCTATCGCACCCGAATGCGTCTCCTACTATGATCTCTGACAAGATCGCTTCCCAATCAGTAAACTGCGTGTCCCTAAGGATCTTGGGACCTACAGCGAGCTTCACTACATCGTCGGAGCGCAAGGGAGGTGTCACAGCGCCCAGAATGCGTTCCATCTCAGCGCTCCGGATGATATCCGCTGTCAGATGCTCGTGGGAATAGCCGGAGGGCAGGAGTTCTCTCTCAGTCGAATGGGAGAATGCCAGGTGCCCAATGTCGTGGCAAAGAGCCGCCATCCTTAGAACTCTGCGCCAGTACGTGAGCTTGATGGGTTGGTCCAGTTCTGAAAGGTGACGCCTTGATTGCTCCCACACTATTTGGCTTGTGACCACATCGAACACTCGTGATGCCAACTCCATCACACCTAGCGAGTGCTCGAAGCGCTAGTGTGTGGCACCGGGGTAGAGCAGATACGTCAACCCCAGTTGATGTATGTTACGAAGCCTTTGAAAGAATGGCGAATCCACCACCGTCCGCTCTTCGGAGTCAAGGCGAACGAAAACGTGCACCGGATCGCGTATTTCGTGCACGTATTTGCCCCCCAAGAACTGCGCCATTTGCCTCCTAGCAAGCCAGGCAGAACCTATGTTCCAGCCGCCCTCAGTCTAACAGTGCCCATCGAAGTGTCAAGTGGGTTCGCTTCGGTCACCTTATAGCAGCGCGGCCAGCCCCGTGCCCAGCCCAGCCAGCCCGGTGAGGATGATAACGCCCGCGGATAGGCGATGGTGAAGGTCGGCGGCCACGCGCGGCATGAGGCGCGAGCCAACGAAGACCCCGGCGAGCAGGGCGGGCAGCAGGTACAGCGCTTGGCTGGCGCTATCCCCCAGGGCGATGCCGGCCACCGCCAGGGATGCCACGCTCAGCAGCCCCAGGAGAAAGAAGTAGCCCGACAGGCTGGCCCGCATTTCCTCTTTGCCCCAGCCCTGGTTGAGCAGAAAGAGGACGACAGGAGGGCCGCCCAGGCTGGTGCTGGTAGCAAGCACCCCGCTGGCAAAGCCAGCGCCCAGGGAGGTGACACCCTCCCGCTGGAAGCGGTGGCGGTGCCCCAGCAGCAGCGGGATGGCGAAGACCACGATTACCCCTGAGATGGCCAGCTTGAGTGTGCCCGGTGCCACGTTTGAGATGATGTAGGCGCCTAGAGGCAGCCCGAAGACGGCCCCAGCCAACAAGGGCGCGATGCGCCGTAGTCGCACGTGACGCCATGACTCTGCCAGGATAAGGACACATACCACCAGGGCCAGGACGGTGTTGGTGATGACCACGGCCCGGGGCTCCAGGACGAAGAGAAGGAGCGGAGCGCCCACCAGAGCAAAGCCGAACCCGGTGAGCCCCTGGGTGAACGCCGCCAGAAGAATGGCTCCCGAGGCGGCAATCAGCGCCAGGTCAACCGAGGGCAAGGTCTAGACATCCAGGGTTGCGTACTTGGCGTGGGCCTGGATGAACTGTTTGCGAGGGGCTACCTCGGAACCCATGAGGGTCTCGAAGATCTCGCTGGCCTTGGCCGCATCCTCCAACGTCACCTGGAGCAAGGTGCGGTGCTCCGGGTTCATGGTGGTCTCCCAGAGCTGCGTGGGGTTCATCTCGCCCAGGCCCTTGTAGCGCTGGACCACTACCCCCCGCTTGTTGGCCAGCTCGGAAAGCTTCTGCGCGCGCTCACCCTCGGAGTACATCCAGTGCTCCTCCTTCCCGCTGGCGATGCGGTATAGCGGCGGCTGCGCGATAAACAGGTGTCCCTGGTTGATCAGCTCCTGCATATAGCGGAAGAAGAAAGTCAGCAGCAGCGTTCGGATGTGGGCGCCGTCCACGTCGGCATCGGTCATGAGGATGACCTTGTGGTAGCGCAGCTTGGCGGCGCTGAACTCGTCGTTGGTCCCTGACCCGAGGGCGGAGACCAGGTTGCGCAGCTCCTCGTGGTTCCAGATGCGCTCGTCGCTGGCCTTCTCCACGTTCAAGATCTTGCCCCGCAAGGGTAGGATGGCCTGGAAGTGGCGGTCCCGGCCCTGCTTAGCAGAGCCTCCAGCGGAGTCACCCTCCACGATGTATATTTCGCACAGCTCGGGGTTGCGCTCGGAGCAATCGGCCAGCTTGCCCGGCAGGGAGCCGCCCTCCAGGGCGTTCTTGCGCAGCACCAGCTCCCGCGCCTTGCGGGCGGCCTCCCGTGCTCGGGCCGTGGTGAGGCACTTGTCCAGGATACGCCGGGACTCGCTGGGGTGCTCGTTCAGGTACTGGGAAAGCCCCGCAGCCACGATGGTCTCCACATGGCCCTTGACCTCCGGGTTGCCCAGGCGGGTCTTGGTCTGGCCCTCGAACTGGGGGTCGGGCACCCGCACGCTGATGATGGCGGTCAGTCCCTCCCGCACGTCCTCGCCGGACAGGTTGGGGTCGGCTTCCTTGATGAAGCCCTGGCGGCGGGCATAGTCGTTGAGCGCGCGGGTGAGCGCCGCCCGGAAGCCGGTGACGTGGCTGCCTCCGTCGGGGTTGTGGATGCAGTTGGTGAAGGCATAGACGGCCTCGGCGAAGCCGTCGGTGTACAGGATGGCCACCTCCAACTGACAGCCGTCCGCGCTGCCCTCTATGTAGGCAGGCTCATCCTGAAGGACGGCTCGCTTGCGGTTGAGCAAACGGGCAAAACCGACGATGCCCCCATCGAAGTAGAAGGTGAGCTCGCGGCCGGTCTTCTCCTCACGGAAGTAGATCTCCAGGCCCTTGTTGAGGAATGCCATCTCCCGCAGGCGCGTGGACAGCTCGTCGAAGTTGAAATCGGTGGAGACAAAGACCTCCTTGTCCGGGCGGAAGGTGGTGGTGGTTCCCGTAGCTTGTCCTGAGCCTGTAGAAGGGGCCTCGCCGACCACAGCGATAGGTCCCAGGGGGCGGCCCCGCTCATATTCCTGGCGGTAGACCTTACCGTCCCGCCTGACCTCGACGCGGGTCCAGGAGGACAGAGCGTTGACGACGCAGGCGCCCACGCCGTGCAGGCCACCGGACACCTTGTAGGCCCCCCCACCGAACTTGCCGCCGGAGTGCAGTGTGGTCATCACCGTCTCCAGGGCAGAGAGGCCGGTGACAGGGTGCACGTCCACGGGGATGCCGCGGCCGTTGTCGGTGACCTGGACGCTGCCGTCCGCCAGCAGGACGACCTCGATGCGGGTGCAGTAGCCAGCCATGGCCTCGTCCACGCTGTTGTCCACGATCTCGTGGACCAGGTGGTGCAGGCCCCGAGGGTCGGTAGTGCCGATGTACATGCCCGGGCGCAGCCGGACAGCTTCCAGGTCGCCCAGGACCTGGATGTCTCGGGCGGTGTATTGGTTGTTGTTCTCCATTAGCTACCTACCAGATCGAAGAATGCAGGCGCCTTTCCACAGAAAGGCGCCTGGGCTGAGTCGTTAGACAAGGGAAGTCGCAAACTGACACAAACGCTTATGAAGGCGGTAGGGGCGGACGGCCATCCGCTCTACGTTCGCGGCAAACCTGCCGACACATTCTAATTATACCTGGGAACCCTTTGGGCGTCTAGGCGCAGAACTCCTGCATTGGCGAACGGGATGGGGTTGCGTCTCGTAGGGGCGCAGCATGCTGCGCCCCTACGGCTGGCACGGGCGTGCGCTCCTACCCCAGGTTGATGGCCTCTTCTGTGTAGCTGTGGCGGCTGGGGCTGCGCCGGGCCAGGGCGAAGGCCAGCGCCAGCGGCCCTACCCGACCGGCAAACATGGTGAAGATAATGAGCAGCTTGCCCACTGGGGACAGCGTGGGCGTCAGTCCCATGGTGTAGCCCGTGGTGCTGAAGGCGGAGACCACCTCGAACAGCTCTGCCAGCAGGTTGCCGCCCTCGGTGGCGCTGAGGGCCAGCGTGATGCCGAAAACCAGCATCAGCGAGAGGAACGTTATCGCCAGTGCGCGGTAGACCTGCTCCTCGTGGACCGTCTTGCCCAGCACCGAGACGTGCTGCCCGCCTCGCACGAAGGACCAGGTGACGCCGGCCAGGATAGCCAGGGTATTCACCTTGATGCCCCCCGCCGTGGAGCCAGCCGCGCCGCCGATGAACATCAGCGCGATCAGAAGGAGCATCGTCGAGTTGAGGAAGGCGGTGAAGCCCACCATGGCCAGCCCGGCAGTGCGCCCGGACACCGAGTAGAACAACGCGGAGAGCATCTTCTGCGGCATGCTCAGCGGACCAAGGCTGCCAGGGTTGTCCCCCTCGGTAAGCAGGATGATGGCGGCGCCCCCTACAACCAGCGCCGCGGAAACGATGAGCACCAGCCTGGTGTCCAGGGACAGGGGATGTCCAAACAGCCCCTTCAGCAGGTCGAATACCACGATGAAACCAATGGCGCCCAGCAGTACAAGGCCAATCACGGCCAGTTGGACTCTAGGCTCCGGGACCTGGGCGCTCAGGCCCATTACCTCGAAGCCGGCGTTGTTGAAGGCCGAGGCGCTGTGGAACATACCCTGCCACCATGCGTAGCCGGACGGCATGTCGGCGCGTAGGCGGGAGGCGATGAGGAAAGCCCCCAGTGCCTCCACTGCCAGGGAGTACGCCGTGATCCCCAACATGAGCAGCCCTATGCCTCGGGCGCTCTGCACCCCCATGGACTGTTTCACCAGGTCGCGGTCCTCGGCCCCCGCCCGGCGGGCGATGAGCAGCAGGAAGATGGTCGAACCGATCAGCGCGCCGAGGCCACCCACCTGTATCAGCGCCAGGAGCACCCATTGCCCGCTGCTGCTCCAGAAGCTTGCGGTGTCGTTTATGGTCAGGCCGGTGCCGGTGGCCGCCGAGGCGGCGGTGAACAGGGCGTCGAGGAACGACGGTCTGCCGCCGCTACTGGCCAGGGGAAGGGACAGCAGCGCCGTCCCCACCACGATGAGGCCAAGGTAAAAGGCCATGAGGCCCCAGGAGGGGTGAAAAGGCGCCCGCTCCTCACCAGCGGGTCGGCCACCCCGTCCCCTTTGCGCAGACTGGGCTCTTGGCACGGCACTATGCTAAGCGTGGCCACGGCACGATGTCAACCAGGGGTCGGACGCTCCGCCCCTACCACCGCGGCGCCCTCGCTAACCGGTGGCGGAGGGACCAGCACATACCCCAGCAGCAACCCGGTAAGCCCCGCCAGCACTATGGACCCCGCCCACAGATGTATGGGCCAGCCTATGCCTTGGGTAGCGCCCAGCAGCAGGAAATACACCGCCAAAAGCACAGCGGGCACGGCGAAGCTGAAGAGCCTAAGCGCTCTTCGGCGTTGCGCTGAGGGTCTCAGGGCACGGAGGAGCAGGTCTCCCGCTACTCCAGCTACTACGAGGGAGGCAGCCAACACAAAGTTGTGCTCCAGGGCGCTGAGAAAGGCTGCATTCAGGCCGAAGAGGATGCTGACCGCGCCCAGCGGCAGCGTCCACCTCCGCATGGCTACCATCACGAAGCCCATGAGCAACGCTGTCTGAAGGACAACGGAGGCTATGCCTAGCGCCTGACCCAGGGAGACGGTCCTGGCGTGGAGCGACCTGGCGGCGTAGGCGATGCGGCTGCCGTCTGGGGACCACGCCGGCGTGACTTCGTCCAGGCCGGGGGTGTTGGTCAGGTCCGTCTGGCCACTGCCGTCGGCGTTCATCACATAGACCTCCGCGTACCCATCACGCTGGGACACGAAAGCGGTCCTGCTACCGTTGGGAGACCAGGTCGGAGAGGTGTCCGCCGCTGGGTCCGTGGTCAGCCTGGTTAGGGCGGACCCGTCGGCAGCGACCAGGTAGATGTCCGTGTTCCCGCCGGGGGACCCGGCGAAGGCGACCCTGGTCCCGTCAGGCGACCACGCCGGCTCTGAGTTGGGCCAGTCGTGCGGCAGCAGCCTCCGGTCGCCGCTGCCATCGGCGCCCACGATACGCACGTGCCGGTGGCCGCCCTCGTCGGCGGTATAGGCGATACTGGTCCCGTCCGGAGACCAGGCCAGACGGCTTTCCACCACTCTGCTGGGGGTCAGCCGTCTCGGAGTGCTGCCGTACGCGTCCATCACATAGACCCCTGGCTCGCCAGCCAGTCGGGAGATGAAGGCCATCCTGGCGCCGTCCGGGGATAGCACCGGGAAGCTATCGGTGGGGTGGCTGAGGGTGAGGCCGGTTGCATCTTGCCCTCCCTGGTCGAGGCTAGCGGTGTGGAGCGCAGAGTCTCCATCTTTTACCGAGGCGTAGACCAGGCGACGGCCGTCGGCGGACCAGCTAGGCGCCAGAACGTCTCTCCCAGGTGTGGCTATTAGCCGCGTTTGGGAGCTGCCGTCGGCGGCCATAACGAAGACCTCACTCTGCGGGTCGGGCAAGGGACGCTCGTTGGCCATCGGCTCGACCACGGGGTGGGCGAACTGAGTAAAGAACGTGAGCTCAGTGAGCAGGTAGGTCAGGGAAAGCAGCGCCGGAAGGAACACCACCCAACTGGGGGCGGCGCTGGTCCGGCGCCATACGGAGCGCAGCGGCCCCATGCCGATGAGCGCCCCGGCCGCAGCCAGAAGCAGGTGAGTAGGGCTGAGCAGGGCATCCACCCCGTGCTCGATGCCGAAGAGGAGGTGCCAGGTCATGTCGGCCATGCCGCCAACCCCGAACAGTAGCACGCCCAGGAAGGAAAGGCCGTATTCGGGGGGCAGGGACTGGCGCCAGGCATGTCCCCGGCGGCGATACCTGACGGCGGATGCGGTCAGGAACACAAACGTGGCCAGCATCCCCGAGTACAGGACGCCATGCCACGGCGTGAAGAATGTGTCGAGCAGAGAGACATGGCGATGTGCCCACCCGTCCAGATAGAGGCCGCCCAGAAGCCAGCCGGACAGGGTCACCATGGCCCAATCGAAAGCTACGCTGTGCCCCGGCGGGCCCCTGTTGCCTCCCGCGCCGCCGCTTGCCCGTGGTCCCATCAGCCACCTCCCTGCCTTGGGCACAGCCCTTGCTCGATAGGTGTGCCCTCTCATCATGGTGGCGGGACGCACGGCGCCTGTCAAGCGTGGGGGCGGTCCCCCTTACGGGCCGGGCCGCCCGTGCTGGAGTCGTTAACGTTTCCTTAACCAAACCCTAGTGCCACAGGACGCCTCGCGGCACTATACTGTTGACGTTGACAGCCGTTTAGGGGGCGCGGTTCATCGTGCCCTCATTTGACGGTGCGTTGGCCTTGGGAGCACAGGGGCTTTGATGGGGCGGCATAAACCGTAAGGGCGGACGGCCGTCCGCCCCTACGACATCACCAGGAGCGGTGTGCTACTCCCGCTCACCCCTTCGGCTTCGCTCAGGGCAGGCTCTGAGCCTGTCGAAGGGCAAGCGGGCGTCTGTAGAAAGGAACACGATAGCCATCCGCTGTCCTTCAGGCCAGTGGTGTGGATAGGTAGGGGGCATGCAGAGAACGACAATAGCGCTCATGCTCGTCGCTGTCATTGTGCTCACCGGCGGCGGATGCGGCGAGGCTACGCCGAGGCCGGCTGAGAGGACCACCATAGCCGTGGTCCCCTCGCTCTTTGCCGTGCCTCTCTACGTGGCGTATGACAAAGGCTATTTCAGCGATGAGGGGCTGGACGTCAACCTACAGTCCTATGCATCGGGGCCTCAGGCGCTGGATGCCCTGTTTTCGGGAAGGGCGGACTTCGCCACGGCTGCCGATACGCCCATGGCTCGTGCCGCTGTTGACGGCAAGCCTATGGCGGTCATTGCTACCATCGCTGAGAACGACCAGGCGGTCCTGGTTGTTGCCAGGAAAGATAGAGGCATCTCAGGGGTGGAGGACCTTCGGGGCAAGAGGGTCGGCCTCGCCCTGGGCACCGCGGCCGAGTTCTTCCTCCACATCTTCTTGACGACTTCGTATGTCAGTCCACGGGATGTCCAGACTGTCAACATCGCCGCCGATGAGGTGGTTGATGCCCTGGTCAAGGGAGAGGTTGACGCCGTAAGCACCTGGGCGCCCTACACACTAGTTCTCCAAGACCAGCTCGGTCCCAACGCCGTCGTCCTTGGCGCCCCGGGTATCTATGCCATGAACGCGAGCGTCACGGTGAGACATGATTTCGCAGCCAACAACCCCGAACGCATCAAGGGATTCCTGCGGGCGATTCTGCGCTCCAACACCTTCATCAGGGAGCATCCCGATGAGGCGCGGGTCATTACTGCCAAGTACATGGCTGAAGATAGCTCGCTCTACGCCAGGGAATGGAACGACTACAGTTTCGTGGCGGAGCTGGACCAGAGCCTGATACTGAACCTCGAGGGCCAGGCCCGCTGGATGATTAGGGGCGAGGCCGGCGGTGTCCGGAGGACCCCCAATTTCCTGGACTTCATCTACGCCGATGGCTTGAAGGCCGTACAGCCCGGAGCTGTCACCGTGCCCGGCAAGTAGGGGTATGGCTTGAGAATCACAACGAGGCTGAAGCTCGCCGCGCTGGTGCCTGGCCTCATGGCGCTGGTGATCGGCGTGGGCCTCTTCTTCTCGTACAAGGTTGTGGCGGACGCCCAGGAGAAAGACCGGGTCGTCCAGCAGATCATGTATAGCACCAACCAGCTCAACAACATGGTGGCTGCTTACGTGCTCCATCACGAGGAGCGGCCCAAGCTGCAGTTCCTGGCGGAGCAGGAATCAATGGGGAGTCTCACCGCCCGCGTCAGGTTCCCGGTCCAGGAGCAGCAGCTCGTGGTGGACCACATTCGCGGGCATGACGAAACGATACGGTCGTTGTTCCTCAAACTGGTGTCCTCCCAGGAACGCATCGAATCAGGGCAGGACGCCGCCTTGCTCAGGGAAGCGGAGGAGCTGCTGAGGGGGCAACTCATCATAGAGATTAGCGATGTGCTGGGAGACGCAACACGGCTGGAAAGCCTGGTAGACGAGGAGATAACCAGCACCCAAAGGACCGTAGTGGTCCTCGTCATCGCCCTCATCTTGACCGCAGCGGTCTCGCTCACCATGGTCCTCATCCTGACCATGAGGAGCATCACCACGTCCCTGGCCGCGCTACGCAGGGGGACCGAGGTCGTGGGCGCCGGTAACCTGGGCCACCGGATTGGGCTCGCGGCAAGGGATGAGCTGGGGCTGCTGGCCCGCTCCTTTGACCACATGACGGAGCGGTTGCAGGCGATGACGGTCTCCAGGGAAGACCTGCAACAAGAGGTCGTGGAACGCAAGCAGGCGGAGGTGGCGCTGCGGCAGCAGGAGAACCTCTATCACAGCACACTGGACGGCATGCTGGAGGGCTGTCAGATCCTTGGCCTGGACTGGCGCTACCTCTACGTGAATGATACCGCCGCCAGACACGGCCGTCGTGCCAGGGAGGACCTGCTGGGCCGCACCATGATGGAGGTCTACCCGGGCATCGAGAGCACCGAGCTGTTCGTGCAGCTTCAGCGGTGCATGAGGGACCGTACCTCTCACCACATGGAAAACGAGTTTACGTATCCTGACGGTGGCAAGGGATGGTTCCAACTGAGCATCACGCCAGTTCCCGAGGGTGTCTTTATGCTCTCCCTGGACATCACTGAGCGCAAGTCCATGGAGAAGCTCAAGGACGAGTTCATCGCCATGGTGTCGCATGAGCTGCGAACGCCCCTGACCGTGGTGCTCGGGGGCTTGCATACGCTCCAGGACCACAGCAGCCAGTTGACGGCCGAGGAAAGGGACAGCTTGCTCAGGCTGGCCTACCTGGAGGCGGAGTCACTCACCGACATCGTGGGCAATCTCCTGGAGCTATCGCGGGCGGACTCGGGTCGCCTGATACTGGAGCGGGGTGTGGTGAACATGGGGGTGGTTCTCGATGGTGCGTTGCGCAAGGCCGGGGCGCAGTACCCCAGGCACCACTTTGTGGCGGAGTTGCCCGCCAGCTTGCCCGAGGTGCACGCCGACTGTGTGCGCTTGGAGCGGGTGCTGAGCAACCTGGTGGACAATGCGGCCAAGTTCTCGCCGGAGGGCAGCCCGGTAAGGGTCTTCGCCACAACCCGGGACGGGGAGATGCTGGTGGGCGTGGCCGACCAGGGGGACGGCATCTCGGCAGCGGACCAGGCCAGGCTGTTCGCCCCCTTCGAGAGGCTGGGTAGAGGCAGCGCGGGCAGTACGGGCGGCACGGGCCTCGGCCTGCTGGTGTGCAAGCGGCTGGTGGAGGCACATGGTGGGCGGATTTGGGTGGAGTCCGAGGTGGGCAAAGGCTCGGTTTTCCAGTTCACAGTCCCTTTCTGGCCAATCACAGACAGCCGGGTGGTTGAGCGATGACCAGACCAGTGCGCGTCCTGGTGGCTGATGACGAACCAGGGATACTGGTCTTTGTCAAAATCAAACTGAGGGGGTCGGGGTATGAGGTGATGACAGTTGCCTCGGGCACGGAGGCGCTGGAGCAGGCCAGGACGTGGGCGCCGGACGTGCTGGTGCTGGACCTGATCATGCCGGGCAAGGACGGCTACCAGACTCTCAAAGAGCTACGCTCGTTTTCTCACATGCCCGTCATCGTTCTCAGTGCCTGGGGAGAAGAGGCCAGGCCCAAGAGCCTCGAGCTTGGGGCAAACGACTTCATTGCGAAGCCTTTCGATCCGGACGACCTGGTAGCCTCCATTCACAGGCTAACGCCGCGCGCCAGCACCCCCTAAAGTCCCCCTTGGCAAGGGGGACAACAGGGGGTCAGCGCTGCACCGTTCGGCGTACTGGCGTTCCCCGTAGCGGCAATTCACGAATTGCCGTTGCGTGTGCCAATGGCCCCGAGCGTGGTAACTGCCCTGCGGCAATGGCCACGTCGCATATAATGGGGCAAAGCCAGTCCAAGGAGGCGCTATGGTGCACCAGGTGGTCTATTATGAGCAGGGCGGTCCTGATAACACGGACGACACCCTCAAGCTGGCCCGCGGGCGCGCCGACGCCCTGGGCATACGCAAGATCGTGGTGGCCACGTCAACCGGCGATACCGCCCTCAAGGCGGCGCGGGCGTTGGCTGGCAAGCAGGTCATCGCGGTGGCCCGCCCAGCCCGAGAGGGCCGCGAGGCCGAGCGCCTGGACCCCAAGGCAGCCAGGCAGCTCAAGGAGATGGGCTGCGTATTGCTCACCCCGGAGCAGGAGCATCCTGAGGTGCGCAACCTGCGCGCCTTCGGCACCGGCTCCAAGGTGGCCTGCGAGGTGGCCGTGCGCGCCGCCGAGGCCGGCGCTATCGGCCCGGACGAAGAGGTGATCGCCATCGCTGGCTCCAACCGGGGCGCGGACACGGCGCTGGTGCTCCAGGGCGCCACCGAGGTCCGGCGGGTACGGGTGCGGGAGATCGTCTGCAAGCCGCGGTAGCATCGCACTGGCGCACGGCCGTGCGCCCATAGCGCTTTGAATGACACACATACTGTCGTTGCGAGGAGCGTAGCGACGAAGCAATCCGCACCCTGATCATGCGCAGAGACACGCTGTCGTTGCGAGCCGAAGCGAAGCAATCCGGCCCCTGGTCAGGTGTGGAGAGAATCCCGATATATCGGGACTACGGCCCTTAACGGGGCCTCGCAACTGTGCATGGCTGCTGATGCGGCCACCACGCCGCATGAAAAACGGGGGCTTTTTCATAGGAACGACAGAGGGGCGCTACCTTTGTTCATGACGTAACGGCAGGTCAGGACTTGCCGTTACGTGCTCAACCTTCAGCCCGCGCCGGAGCTGAGGGCGAAGCAGGCCCACGGCCAGCACCGTACCCAGTAGGGCCAGCCCGAATAGGGCCAGCGCCAGGGAAGGCCCCAGGCGTTCCGCCCCGACGCCGAGCAACAGGCTGCCTATGGGTAACCCAATAACCATCAGCGCGCGCACCCCCATGACCCGGCCCACCATCTCCGGCCTGACTACCGTCAGCAGCAGGCTGGTACCGACGCTCATGGCCACCGACTGGCCCGCCCACGCCACCAGCAGCAGCGCTACGGATAGGCCGTACCATCGGGAGAGGGCAAACAGAGCTAGCAGGCCACCCCAGACGATGAACCCCACCATCATGAGGCGGAAGTCCCTTCCCCGGTTGCCCAGCGTGGCCAGGGTCAAGCTGCCCATCAGGGCGCCCACCCCAGAGGCGGCCATGAGCAGGCCCGTTAGCGCAGGACCTACCCCAAGTATGTCCCGTGCGAATACGGGCACCAGTCCAAACATGAAAGGGAACCCCAGTAGGTTGGCCAGCAGGGCCAGGAAGAGAATGGACCCAGCCGCCTGGTTCCGGCGTATGTAGCCCGCCCCGGCCCGCAGCTCTCGCCACGCCCCGGCGCCGCGCTCCAATGGGGGACGTGGCCGGATGAGGACTACGGCAGCCAGGCAGACCCCGTAGAACGCCACCACCAGGGCGTAGCCCCCGGCGGGGGAGAACAACTGCATGAAGGTCCCCGCCAGAAAAGGTCCTGCGATGGAGGTAACATCCAGGGCCATCCGGCTCACGGCCACGGCGTTGGGCACGGACTCGCGGCCCACCAGGTCCACCATCAGTGCATGGCGTGAAGGGTACTCCATGGCGTAGACCAGGCTGCTCACCACCGCCAGGATGAGTATCTCCCCTATGCCGGCCCGGTCCAGGGCTAGCAGGGTGAGCAACACACCAGCTTGGAGAACGTTGGTCGCCTGGACCAGGATGATCAGCTTGCGCCGGTCGAACCGGTCGGCCAGCACGCCGCCTACCGGCCCCAGGAACCAGCCCCAGCTCCTTACGGCCGCTATTACTCCCACCCAGAAGGGCGAGTTGGTCAGCTTGAGCACCACCAGGCCCACCACCAGAAACTCCATCCAGCGGCTGGCGTTGGTCAGGCCGATCTCCACGCACAGGAGCCGGAAGTCCCGGTGCTGTAGAGAAGCGAACATCCCTCCCGCCTGAGGCCTGCGGACGTTGGTGGCGCTCAACGACTACCGGCGCGGCGGCGCGGCGGCCCCGCCCGTGTTGCCCGAGGGGACCGGGCTGGGTGCCTGCTGGGCGGCCTCGATCAGGGCCAGCATGCCCCCAGAGACCAGGGAGTGTCCGCCGAGCACCACCGGAATTGGCGCTTCCAGGGCCGCCTGGGTGAACTCCCGTAGCCAGGGGTCCTCGATCTGGGCGACCGCTCCCAGGTCGGAAAGATAGCGGTCGGATGGGGACAGCCTCCGTCGCAGGTGAGCGAACAGCACCCGGCTGTCTATGAGGGCGGCCTGCCCCAGGCTAGCCAACTCTTGGAAGAAGTGCGGGATGCCCACACGCTCCAGATGCAGGCCCAGGAGGGAGCGCGCTTCGCCTCTCGCCTCCCTGCCATCGGCCGCCATGCCCCGCTCCTCCGCAAACAGGCGGACCCGGCACGACGTCCCCGCTTCAAGGGCCTGCCAGGTGTGGCTGCCCACTCGCCCAGCCACCACCAGCTCACCGTTCACGTCACGGAGCACGGCCATGGCGCGGCGCAGACGCTCGCTGCCGGATGCCAGGGCCAGGCTGTCCAGGTAGGCTCGGGCGTGTTGTCCGCAGCCGGAATGCGCCTGCAAGATGAGCAGGTCAGTGGGGGTGTCAATGTCGAACTGGGTGGCGGCGGTGCGGGGCAGGGTGCGCACGGTGAAGCCGGTGGTGTGGGCGAACCACTGGGCCAGCCCGTTATCCCTCTCGGGCAGGCCGTCGCCGTCCAGGGCCGAGGCCGGGGAGAAGCCCACGAAATCCGTGGAGTAGAGGTTGTTGGCAATAGCCGTGCCCGGGCACTCGGCGACTTGCTGGGCCAGGGCGGTCAGACCAGCCGCAGGGAATAGGGGGGCCGCCCCTCCACCCACATAGACCACTGCGCAGAGGTGGTGGTGCCGGACGACCTCGGCCAGGCGCTGCCCGAAGCGGAATGGGCTGTCAGGTGTTGGCTGGTCCAGGTCCAGCTCCGCTAGACGCGCCAACTCGGTGTCGGGCCGGTTGGTGACTACGACAGCGCGGTCGAAGGCCCCGCTGGCTGAGGCCCGCTCCAGGGTGTCCAGCAGTACGGCCCTCTGGGCGCCCACCACAAGGCCTTCCGCTGGGCTACAGGGCTGCGCTCCCAGAAACAGGACGAGGCTAGGTTTCAAGGAGGGTCTCGGACTGGCTCAGGCTTCCTCGGCCTGGATGACCCCGTAGTCGCCATCCCGTCGCCTGTAGATTACGCTGAACAGGCCGCTCTCGACGTCCTTGAACAGGAAGAAGCTGTGGTCTAGCAACTCCATCTGCTCGATGGCCTCGGCGGTTGCCATTGGTTTGACGGCGAAGCGTTTCACCTTGACCAGCGAGCCATCAGGAAACTCCTCTTCTTCGGCCTCGGCCATGGCCGCCTCGGTCTCCACGGCGACACCCCCGCCCGCCTCGGTGGCGGCCACCCGCCCCTTCCAGTAGAGCCTACCCTTGTAGCGGTCCACCTGGCGCTTGAGCATATTGGCCACGGCGTCTATGGCCGCATAGACGTCGGGCGCGCGCTCCTCGGCGCGGAGGATCGCTCCCGGGCAGTCCAGGGTGGCCTGGGCCACCACTCGGTTCAGGTTGGACTTTGCTGTCTCCCGGGTCAGCTCCACGGTGGCTGATTCAATAGCCGAGAAGTACCGGCCCAGCCGGGCGATCTTGCGCTCGGCGTACGCTCTGACGTCGTCAGGCAGGTCTAGGTTCTTGGTCTGAACGGTTACTTCCACCGATTGCCTCCCACCGAACGTTCCCGTATCACCTAATTCTAAACGGCAGCGCCCCTTGACACAAGGCAGCTACGTAGTGGCCATTCAGGAAGTGCCGCTACGTGATGACCACACGTGCGGCCTCTTCTATCTTTGCGAGGCCTTCCGCAGAAGGCCGAAGTCCCGACTTGTCGGGATGTCTCAGCGCTTAACCGGGGGCCGGATTGCTTCGCTTCGGCTCGCAACGACAGCGCGTCTCTTGGCGCATGACCAGGGGGGCGGATTGCTTCGTCGCTACGCTCCTCGCAACTGTGCATGGCTGCTGATGCGGCCACCACGCCGCATGAAAAACGGGGGCTTTTTCATAGGAACGACAGGAATGGCTAGCCTAGCTGCCGGCCGGACCGAGGGGCAGCACTTGCGTTAGCTGCGCTGTGACCACCAGACGATAGGTGTAGACCCACTCCGGCACACAGGTGATCAGCGTCAGCACGGGGTCGGGGGAAGTCTCCATCACGTTCACTTGCTCCGGGGTGACCACCTTCACCTGGCTTACCCGGTACAGGTAGCGGAAGCGGCTGGTGTCCACCACCACGTCGTCTCCCGGGTCCACCTCGGGCAGGCGTCGGAACACGGACCCCTTTCGCTCCACCGGCGTGCTGAGATGCCCCCACATTACGCTGTTGCCCACCTGGCCCGGGTGAGTCCCCTCGGAGGGGTGCCCCACGTTGTAGTCGGGCACCACCCATTGGTAGACTGCCTCTTTCCACTCGGTGCCCACCTGGTCTATGGGTGAGTCCAGGTCAATGCGGGGGATGACAACCCTGACCGGGGGTGTGGCATCCGCGTTGGCCTCGATGACGGCAGCCAGGGGTAGTGAAGATGTGGGGGTGGCGGGCAAGGGCTCTTTGTTGAACCGGTCCAGCGTGCTCACCGCCCAGGTACGGTACCCCCAGTAGCCGCCGACGGCGCCCAGCACGAGGACGCCCACTACGACCAGCAGTATGCCGACAACGCGCGGCGCAAGACGAGACCTTATCACAGCAAACTCTCTAACCAACCTCGGTGAAAGCACACCTAGTTGGCATTATAGCACCGCGGGCGGTGGCGCCGCCGTGCCTAGCAGCCCAGTTGCCGGGCGATGACCAGGCGCTGGATCTCCGAGGTGCCCTCCCCAATGGTGAGGATCTTGGCGTCCCGGTAGAACCGCTGGGCCGGGGACTCGGCCATACAGCCGATGCCGCCGTGTATCTGCATGCACTGGCTGGCGGAGCGTTCCGCCGTCTCCGACGAGAACAGCTTGGCGTAGGCCGACTCCAGGGCGAAGGGCTTGCCCTGGTCGGCTAGGACCGCCGACTTGCAGGTCATGAGCCGGGCCAACTCCACCTCCATCGCCATGTCGGCGAGCTTGAACTGGATGGCCTGGTAGTGGGATATGGTCTGCCCGAAGGCCACCCGCTGCTTGGCGTAGTCTAGCGATAGCTCCAGGCAGGCCTGGGCCAGGCCCACCCCGAGGGTGGCCACCGAGATGCGCCCGTAGTCCAGCACATGCAGGAACTGGCGGAAGCCGGCGCCCCGCTGCCCCACCAGGTTGCCATCAGGGACGCGGCAGTCCATGAAGGCCAACTCGTGCGTGTCTGAGGCCCGCCAGCCTATCTTGTTGTAGGCGGGGGCAATGTGGTAGCCAGGCGTGCCCTTGGGCACCAGGATGTTGCTGGTCTCCCTGCTGCCGTCGGGGCGGCGCCCCGTGGCCGCCAGGACGGTGACGAAGGCGGTCATGTCCGTGCCGGAGTTGGTAATGAAGGACTTGGAGCCGTTGATTGTCCACTGCCCCTTGTCCAGGACGGCAGAGGTGTCGGGGTTGCCGGCGTCAGAGCCGCCGCGCGCCTCGGTGAGGCCGAAGGCCCCCAGGTGCTTGCCCTGGGCCAGCGGGACCAGCCAGCGCTGTTTCTGCTCCTCCGTGCCGTAGAGCCAGAGCGGGTAGCCGCCCAGGGTCACATTGGCCTGCATGGTGATGGCCATGGAGATGTCCACCCGGGCCAGCTCCTCGATGGCCACCACCACGGATAGCGTATCAGCCCCGCCTCCGCCGTACTTCTCGGGGAAGGGGATGCCCATGAGGCCCAACTCCCCCATCTTGCGCGCGATGTCATAGGGGAACTCGGCGGTCTGGTCCAGGTGCTGGGCTACGGGCCGGACCTCCTTCTCGGCGAAGTCCCGCACCATGGTGCGCAGGGCCAGATGTTGCTCAGAAAGCTCAAAGTCCATTGACCTCACCCTCTCAGGCCCCCTCTCCCACGGGGAGAGGGGGATGGAAAATCATTGCCCCACGGCGGGTAGGGGGCCCGACGTGTCGGGATGCCCGCCCACGCGGGGGTGGCCCTGCTTGCTAGACTGGTCTGAAGTGGCGGATGTCCAGGATGGACCCGGTGCGCCGGGCCTGGGGCTTGAGCACCGCCTGCACTGGCATGCCGATGAAGGCCAGCTCGGGCTGCGCATCCAGGTAGTGCACAATGCCGCCATGCGTGCCCTCAAACTCGACCAGGGCGATGACCTGGGGCCTGGGTAGCGGCGCGCCCTCCATGTCCACGTGCACCACCGTGTACGAGTAGACGTAGCCCTCGCGGCCCACGTCGCGCCAGTCCTCCAGGGCGGACAGGCAGCGCTCACAGTAGAGGCGGGCGGGGACATAGGTCAGGTTGCACTTGGGACAGCGAGCGCCCATGATGCGCCCATTGTCCCGCAGCTCGGTGAGGAAACGCTCCCCGGCCACCCCAGCGGTGTACCTGTACTCGTAGGGAAGCTGCCCGGGCCAGGCCCGGGTCTCGTGGAGGAATGCTGGTTTCTCAATCAGTGCCATGAACACGCTCCAAATCACCTCGGGATAAGGCCTGGGGCCTATTCCGAATTGTCATTCTGAGTCCCGATGCAATCGGGACGAAGAATCCGTAGCCCCCGGGCTGGCACACCGCCGAGACATGGATTCTTCGGTCGCGGAGTTCACCCTTGAGCATGGCGAAGGGCTCCCTCAGAATGACAACATGACCTTGTCCTATTCCGTTCGTGACCATTGGCCCGAGTTGAAGAAGGACACATCACTATCTGCGCCGTGCCTACACTGGTTTCCAATGGCTGATGTCCGTAACGGCGCCGGTGCGCTGGCGGGCGGGCTTCCACACGGCCTTAACCCGCATGCCCACCTTGACGGCCTTCGGGTCAACCTCGCCCAGCAGGTGCATGATGCCCATATTCTTGGACGCGCCGTCTATGTCAATGACTGCGGGCATCATCGGCTCTTTCAGGCGCCGCATGTCCCATGTGACGTAGCATAGGGAGAACGTATTGACGGTGCCGGTGTCCTGTAGGTCTACGTAGTCGCTCATGGGGCGGAAGCAGAGCTCACAGAAGATGCGAGGCGGGACCACCGTCCGCTTGCAGGAGGGGCAGTGGCTACCCAGGATGCGGCCCTCTTTGAAGCCGTTCAGGTAGCGGCTAAGGGCGACTCCGGCGTCCCAGGCGTACCGCGCGTCCAGCTTCCAAGGGATGGTGATGACCTTCCCCCCGTGGAAGTCCCGGTCGGAGAGCGGGGTGCCGGGAGTAACACTAGGTTGTGCGATTCTGGCTTGAGCCATGATAAGTCACCTCTGCCCAATAAGCCTATGGACTTCCCTAGGCCTGGTTCCTTGACACTCGCCGCATGAAAGCATGGCTCAGCTCGAATCTCTCGTCCGCCGCTAGCCACAACTCGTCCGCGAAGGTTGGCTTGCCGTTCACCTTAGAGGCCCTGGGCCCATGGAACAACCATACTGAAATGCCTTCCTGCTGGCAACCTCGAATGCAGGAAGCAGGTCACTGTCCCCGGCTACAACAGCGGCATGAGTGATTTGGTGCTTACCGCTCAGGAGAGCAAAGTCGAGCCCCAGGAGAAGGTCAGTGCGCTTTTGATGAAAGATAAGCCTCACATCGGGACCCGCCCCTTCATATACCAGCCTACCTTCCCGGACAGTGAACCGGCTGAGGCGTCTGAGGAAATCAAAGAAACGCCGTTTCGCCCCAAAACGCTTTGCCTGTTCCAACGTGGGCGGATTACTCTGGTACGGAAGGCAGTGATAATAGAAGGTGCGAAGCAGGTCAAGGGCCTCAGGGGTCTTACTGGCTACTGTTTGCCTAATCTCTTCAGGGAACTTTTGGAAGTCAACCCACACGCCGAACTCATCTTGGGCCAAGGCGTCCACGTATCCGCCGTCCACGAATATGGCTAGACGGGCCATCTACCACCTGCTCCCACAAGTAAAGCGCAAGCCGGAGCAGATAGCCCTCTGCTCCGGCTGTGAACCTTGTTTATACCTGACATGCTCCCAAACTGGGAGGACGCCAGGGAGCATTTTCAAGCCCTTTACTTTACCCACCACTACCCTACCACACCCTACCACACCTGTCAAGACACCAGGAAGCATTTCCCCCCCTTTCTTGTACCACCCCATTGACTTCTGGCAAGGCATATTTTGGACACTCTACCTCCCCACCACCACCACTGTGCCCACCTGCATCAGGTCGCCCCAAGCCTGGGCCACGCCCCGCTGGGGCTTGCCCGGCACCTGGCGCTTGCCCGCCTCACCCCTAAGCTGCCAGAACAGCTCGGCCACCTTCATCAGGCCGGCGGCGGCGATGGGGTTGCCCACCCCCAGCAGTCCACCCGAGGGGCACACCGGCAGGTCGCCGTTTCGCTGGGTCACCCCGTCGCTGGTCATCCTGGCCGCCCCGCCCCGGGGGGCAAGCAGGAGCCCCTCCAGGTGATGAAGCTCCTTGTAGTCGAAGGGGTCGTAAGGCTCGGCGATGTTGATCTGCTTGCGCGGCTCGGTGATGCCTGCCATCTGGTAGGCCATGCGGGCGGCCTTCTCCACGTAGTCGGGGTAGTACAGGTCGCGGTTGGTCCAATAGGCGCTGTCCAGGCACCAGCCCACGCCCTCGATCCAGATAGGCTTCTCGCACACCCGGCGGGCCACTTCCTCCGAGGCCAGCACTAGCGCCACCGCGCCGTCGCTGGTGGGGGACACGTCCAGCCGGTTCACCGGCCAGGCCAGCACCTCGGAGTTTAGCACGTCCTGCACAGTGAGATTGGCTCCAAGCTGGGCGGCGGGATGGTCCAGGGCGTTGCGCTTGTTCTTCACGGCCACCAGGGCGATCTCTTCCTTGGTGATGCCGTGGACCTGCATGTAGCGGTTCATCTCCAGGGCGAAGATCCAGAGCAGGTTGGGGCCGAAGGGGCGCTCGGTGGTATGGTCAAAGGTTGACAGGAAGGCGCCCTGCGGGTGCGGGTGGCAGGAGGACATCTTCTCCTCGCACACCACCAGGCAGGTGTCGAACAGGCCCGAGGCCACGTGGTACCAGCCGTGGATGGCGGCATAGACCCCGGTGCCGCCGCCCACGTAGGCGCGCAGGTAGGGCTTGCCCCAGGCCCCGGCGCCGTGGGTCAGGTACTCCCCCTTCATGTGGACGCCGTCGAAGGCGTCGGGGGCGGTGCCCAGGGCCACGCAGCCGATGTCGTCCAGGCCCAACTCGCAGGAGTCCAGAGCGGCCTTGGAGGCCTGCCAGGACAGCTCCTGCCCCGTCTCCAAGGCACGGCGCATGAACTTGGTCATGCCCGCGCCGATGATAGCTACTTTTCTCACGGCATCCCCCTAGGCTCTTCCGTGCTCAGGATGGCCACTGCGCCGCTGGTGGTAGGCAACCCTCTCCAGGCATGTACCAGGGCTGTGGTCAGCTCGGGCACCTGGCGTGCGCCCGCTTCCCCCCGGAGTTGGGCGACAACCTCGGCGACGCGCATCAGGCCAGCCAGATCGCCCAGATTGCCCACGCCCAGGGAGCCGCCGGACACGTTTACCGGCATGATGCCGTCGGGCTCAAAAGTGCCCTCTTCGAGCAGGGCGCCCGCCTCCCCCGAGCGGCAGAGACGAAGCGCCTCCAGGTGCTGTAGCTCCTTGTAGGAGAAGGTGTCGTCTACCTCGGCGATATCCATCTCGTCGGCTGGGCTGCGGATGCCCGCCATGCGGTAGGCCATCTCGGCAGCCCTGGCCGTGTAGTTGGCGCCAACCCAGTCGCGGGTCTCCAGGCTGGGGGAGTCGTTGCACCAGCCCACGCCATGGACCCAGATGGGGTCCTTCCTCAGGGAGCGGGCAACTTGGGCCGAGGCCAGCACCACCACTACCGCCCCGTCAGCGGGGCCAGCGATGTCCAGTCTGCCCAGGGGCGAGGCCACGTCCTGCGCGGCTACTACGTCTGCCGAAGTGATGGCGGCCCCGTAGGCTGCCGAAGGGTTGAGCAGGGCGTGCCGGTGGTTGTCGGCCACGGCCCGGGCGCACTGGTCTCGGGTGTTGCCCGATTCAAACAGGTAGCGGGCCATCTCCAGGCCCGCCACAAAGTAAGGGTTTACGTCCAGTGGCCGGTTGTACACCGGGTCCAGGGCCAGGGCGAGGAGCTGGTTGGGGCTGAGGACGTTGGACAGCTTGCTGTGCCCAGCTACCGTGACCACCTCGAAGGCGCCGGTACGGATGAGCATGACCCCGGTGGCCAGGGCATGCAGGCCATCGCCGGTGATGGTGTGGACTGGGCGCAGGGCGCCGCCGAACTGGTCCGGCATGTAGCAGTCAGCGATGGCGACTCCCTCGATGAAGTCCTCGCCGATGGTGACGATGGCGCCGACGTCTCGTCGGGCATCTACGCCAGCGTCCTGGTATGCCTTCACCGCGGCCTCGTAGGCCAACTCCCGATAGGAACACTCGGGGGACAGGGGCCGAAAGGCCGTGTGCCCGACCCCAACTATGGCTACTCGATCCGTCATAGGCCTCCTCGGGGTTCAGCAGAAGGCTCCCTGGTGGAGACCGGGGAGCCTCAGAATCTACGACGTGGTCCGGTGCCTAGCGGGGTCGTGGGTTGTGGTAAGCGCCGCTGGTTATCGGTTCGTTGACGTATACGTCGCCGTTACGGATCTTGATATTAAAGCCGCAATCCAGGTTAGTGCACACCCATGCCTTGTAGTGTACGGCAGCGCCCTGGCTGCCGAAGTCGGACAGCGGGACCAGGTCCCCCACCTTGCACTTCTGGCACTTGGGGAACTGCGTTATACCATTGGTTTCCACTTAATCCTCCTCCCGTCACAAAGTCGCAGGTAGTATATCTTACCCCCAGGGGTTTCGCAAGGTGCTAATGCATCTGCATTAGCTCTAGATGCCAAGTTTCTCCCCAGATCGGGCACAAGACCCTTCAGAGCTGCCGCGCCAGGGCCGCCGCTTCGTGGAAGGCGTTGAAGGCATCGCGGGGCTCTACTACATCCCCTATGGAGTGCACCTCGACGCCGCTCCCAGCCAGGGCGTTGGTAAGCTGGGATGCCGGCACGACTCCCGTGGCCAGCACGATGGCATCAGCCTTCAGGTAGCGGTACTCCCCGTCGGAGACGTACTTGACCCCACCCGGTACGACCTCCGCCACCGGCGAGTCGGGGAACAGATAGGCCCCGGCCTCGTTCAGCCGATCGAGCAGTGTGCGCCGTATCGCCGGTCCGACTTTCCGACCTATCTTGCTGCGGGTCAAGAGGTACACCCGCTTCCCCCTCTCTGCCAGATGGAGGGCCACCTCCATGCCCACGTATCCGGCCCCAATCACGATGACCCGCTGCCCGGGCACTTCCTGGCCTAGGATCACGTCGTTACCCTGGACCACGGGCGGGCTGCCTGGAGCGCCGATGCCCGGTATGGCTGGGGCCGAGGGGACCGCACCTGTGGCGAGCACCACTACATCCGCCCGCTCTCGCTTCACTGTCTCGGGGATAAGGGGCTGCCCGAGAAGCACCTGTGCTCCCGAGGACTCGAGCTCTCGAATAGTCAGTTCGAGGAGCTCTCGGAAGTTGGAGTCTTTCTTGTAGTCCTGGCTGGCGCCAATCGTCCACTGGCCGCCCAGCTTGTCACTAGCTTCGTAGAGCGCCACCCGATGCCCACGTTGGGCCAGCACGGTGGCGGCGTGCATCCCGGCCAAACCGCCACCGGCCACCAGCACCCGCTTGGGCCTGTCGGCTGGCAATAGGCGGTTGTAGTCCTCGCCCCGCCACGTAGCGGCCAGGGAAGGGTTGATGGAGCAGGACGCGAAGGGGTACTTGGTCTGGCCGCCACCGCTGCCGGAGCACATGGTGCAGTAGATACAGCGGCGGATGTCCTCGACGCGGCCCTCCCGCGCCTTGTTGGGCCACTGGGGGTCGGCCAAGAGTGGCCGGCCCAGGGCCACGAAATCGGCCTTGCCTTGGGCTATGAGGTCGTCGGCGAAGGCGGGGTGGCTGATCTTCCCGGCCACAAAGGTGGGCACGGAGACGACCTTCTTGATGGCGGCAGCCAGGGGTGTGATGGTGCCCTGCTGGTGAAGGTAGCTCAGGTTGAGTGAGCCGTGCCCGCTGGGGGTGATGTCCAGGAAGCTGGCGCCGGCCTTGACCAAAAGCGACGCCCGCAGGCAGACCTCCTCCGGGGTAGCGCCGTCGGGGACGAAGTCCGACGGGCCCATGCGGACCCCCACGGGATAGTCGGGGCCGAGCCTCCGGCGCATCCCGGACAGTATGTCCGTGGCGAAGCGCGCCCGGTTCTCCACGGTGCCGCCATACTCGTCCCGGCGCTGGTTGGCCAGCGGCGAGAAGAAGTTGTTGATCAGGTAGGCGCCCGCGCCGTGTAGCTCGATGGCGTCGAATCCCGCGTCGCGGGCCCGCTCGGCAGCCCGAATGAAGGCCTCGATGGTCAGGGCGATCTCCTCCCGACCCAGCTCCCGGGGGGCTTTGCCCGCCCGCACGTTCGTGGTGGCCGAAGGCCCCACCGGCTGGGGACCGGCCACCCCCGCATGGTGGAGCTGGATGGCCGCCCGGGCGTCACCGTCCTTGATGGCCTGGGCGACTCGGGCCAAGCCGGGCATGAAGCTCTCGTCCCAAAGGCCATACCAGCCGTTGGGGTGGCCCTCGGGCGACACGCAAGTAGCCTGGACCACGATCAGGCCCACGCCGCCCTCGGCGCGCTCACGATAGAAGGTCTCATGCCGGGCATCCGGCCTGTTGTCGGGAGAGGACCGGGTGACCATGGGGGTCATCACCAGCCGGTTCTTTACCTCCAGGCCGCCGATACGGCCGGGCTGGAACAGGTGCTTCAACTCCGCCATAGCTAAACCTCTGTCACAAAGTGGCAACACTATAGCACGGGGCTGGGGGTGGGGCAATGACCTTGGAAGCGCCCGTGGACGGACGGACGCCCCTACAGCCATTGCCGGGTTCCGACGTAGGGGGCAATCCGTAGCGGCATGGGCTAGCACTGGGACGAACCAGACCACCATCAGGGTGAAGCGAACTCCCGTGGCGCCGGGTCTTTCGGCTATTGCGAATAGTCAGCAGGAACGGCGACCTGGTTGTGGGGTACTAGCGGCCTCGATAGCTTTGCCTGCGGGAGTCAGTTTCCTTCGAGAGGCTGCCAACTCAATGGCCATGGCCGACAGGCCGTCGCAGTCTAACCAAACAGCCCATTCGGTTGGCGTCGTCGCCTTGGTTCGGACGGAGCCACGGTGGACAAACTGGCTTAATGTTCGACCAGGCTCAAGTGTCTACCGGGGTGGCCGGCTTTGGCCCGTCCACGACTGGCCTATTCTGCCTGTCCCGTGACAACCTCGCTGTCGCTTACGATGTGAACCCCGCCAGATGGCAGAGCCATGGCCGATACCTGCGGCTAGCTTCGTGGATTCCTGTTGCCCCAAGGATTCCCTTGTGCCCGAGGCACTCAGGCCGCCCATTGCTCGCTCAGCAGCTCCGCCTGTTCCAGCACCGTCTGGGTCGCCTTCTCTTGCTTGTCAGGTGGGTAACCATATTTCCTAAGGATTCGCTTGACAATCACTCTGAGGTGGGCACGGACGTTCTCACGCACCGTCCAGTCTATGGTCACGTTTTTACGAACTGTGTCAGCCAACTCGGTGGCGATCTTCTGAAGCGTTGGCTCTCCCAGCACTTTGACTGCGCTATCGTTGGTTTCCAGCGCATCGTAGAAAGCGAGCTCTTCTTCTGTTAGCCCAAGTGACTCGCCCCGTGCGTTGGCGGCTCTCATGTCCCTTGCGAGGGCGATTAGCTCTTCGATCACCTGGGCAGACTCAATGGCGCGATTTTGGTATCGCCGGATGGACCGTTCGAGCAGTTCTGCAAAGGAGCGGGCCTGTACTAGGTTCTTGCGCCGACGCGCTTGGATTTCGCTAGCCAGTAGCTTGCGGAGCAGCTCAACTGCCAGATTCCTGTGAGGCATCTTGCGTACCTCTGCGAGGAACTCATCCGACAGGATAGAAATGTCCGGTTTCTTGAGCCCGGCGGCAGCAAAGACGTCAACGACTTCGTCTGAAATGAGCGCCCTGGACACGATCTGCCGGATAGCCAGGTCCAGGTTTTCTCCTGGCCGTCGCTCAGCAGATTCGCCCTTCGCCAGCACGGACCGAACAGCTTGGAAGAACCCAACGTCGTCCCGAATTCGAAGCGCCTCTTCGTGAGGGACCGCCAGGGCAAACGCCTTCGACAAATCGGAAACGGCCTGGAGCAGCCTGGCCTTACCCTCAGGTTGAGCCAAAATATGTTCCTGCGCCGCGGGGAGGACCGAAAGCCTCTGCTGTGGGATCCCCCTGAGCCAGAGCGACCAGTCAAACCCGTGGAAAAGGCCCCGGCAAACCTCGTACTTCTCCAACATCACCACGACGGCTTCAGATTGGTCAAGAGCCGTCTTGCCCGTTCCTCCGTTTTCCGTGTAGGTGTTTAAGGCCTGCCGTAGTTCGTTGGCAAGCCCCAGATAGTCCACAACGAGTCCGCCGGGCTTGTCTTGGAAGACGCGGTTCACCCGGGCAATGGCCTGCATGAGCCCGTGCCCGCGCATAGGCTTGTCAACATACATGGTGTGGAGACTGGGGGCATCGAAGCCCGTAAGCCACATGTCGCGCACGATGGCGACTTTGAAGGGGTCCTTGGGGTCCCGAAATCGTTGCGCCAATGCCTCGCGTCTCGCCTTGTTTCGGATATGCTGCTGCCAATCTACAGGGTCAGATGCCGAACCGGTCATAACGACTTTGGCCAGTCCCTTGTCATCGTCTTCCTGATGCCAGCCCGGCCGCAAAGCGACAAGCTGCTTGTAGACCTCCACGCAGATACGGCGGCTCATGCAGACAACCATCGCCTTGCCCTCTATGGCCTCCAGGCGCCACTCAAAGTGGTTCACCAGGTCCTCAGCAATGAGCCTGATCCGCTTCTCAGTGCCAACGACTGCTTCAAGCTGTGCCCACCTGGTCTTGAGTCTTTCCTTGCGCTCGACCTCCTCGCCTTCGGTAACCTCATCAAATTCGGGGTCAATCCTGGGCCGTTCCGCGTCGTCCAGAGATAGCCTGGCCAAGCGGCTCTCGTAGTAGATGGGTACAGTGGCTCCATCCTCAACGGCCCTTTGGATGTCGTAGATAGAGATGTAGTCGCCGAACACCGCCCGAGTGTTGCGGTCTGTGACCTCCAGGGGAGTGCCGGTAAAGCCAATGAATGAGGCGTTAGGCAGAGCGTCCCGCATGTGAGACGCGAAGCCGTCAATGAAGTCATATTGGCTCCGGTGGGCCTCATCTGCGATCACAACGATATTCCGGCGCTCGGAGAGCACAGGGTGCCGGTCTCCTCTTTCTTCGGGAAAGAACTTCTGAATGGTCGTGAAGACCACGCCGCCTGCGTCCACCCGAAGCTTCTCCCTAAGGTGGGCGCGGCTCTCTGCCTGCACCGGCGGCTGCCGTAGCAGCTCCTGGCACCGCGCAAAGGTGCCGAAGAGCTGGTCATCGAGGTCATTGCGGTCTGTGAGCACGACGATGGTCGGGTTTGCCATCTCGGGGTGGAGGATTACCCGGCCCGCATAGAAAGCCATGGTCAGGCTCTTGCCGGAACCCTGCGTGTGCCACACGACGCCGATGCGCCGGTCTCCGGGCTCACCACCGGGCTGTCGCCTCGCCTGGTAGCCACCCCTCGTCTCGGAGAGGTAACGCTCAGCAGCCAGGCGTGAGGCCCTCAGCGTCTCTTCCACTGCCACGTTCACAGCGTGGAACTGGTGGTAGCCCGCCATCTTTTTAGCTAGTTCCCCGCCGCCCATGTCTTCGAAGACGACGAAGTGGCGAATGAGACTAAGCCACCGTTGCTTCTCGAAAACACCCTCCAGGAGTACCTGCAGCTCGGCCAGGTCCGGACCTGCAACCTCCCTTCCCGTGATGGTGCGCCAGGGCATGAACCACTCACGGTTGGCGCTCAGCGTCCCGACCCTCGCTTGTACTCCATCGGAGACGACCATCGCCTCGTTGTAGACGAAGAGCGATGGGATCTCATGTTTGTAGGTCTGGAGCTGCTGGAAGGCGGTCCAGATCGTCGCGTTCTCGTCCGCCGGATTCTTCAGCTCGATGACGGCAAGCGGCAGCCCGTTGACGAACAGGACGACGTCTGGACGGCGTGTTGGGGCGAAAGATTTTTCGCCCCTGCCTTCCGAAACTGTAAACTGGTTGACGGCCAGCCAGTCGTTGTTTTCGGCATCGTCGAAGTCCAGGACCCGGACCTGTGCGCCGGCGATGGACCCATCGGCGCGCCGGTACTCTACTGTAACGCCATCCGCGATCATCCGGTGGACCAGACGATTCCGGGCCTCCAGAGTAGGCCCGTCCACGCGAGTCAGTTTGCGGAAGGCGTCCTCCTGCGCCTCATCGGGAAGGTCCGGATTCAATCGAGCGATGGCCTGGCGGAGGCGCCGCTCCAGAATCACCTCTCCGTACGTTGAACGTTCGGCCTGTAACGAGCCGGGAGCGATATCGAGGCCGGAGATGATCGTATAGCCCAAAGCCTCCAACCAGGCCAGGGCAGCCTCTTCGACGTCAGATTCGGTCATCCGCGCCATGCGTCCTGCTATTCCGTCGCTGCCGTCGCGAGGTTCTCTCGGTCCGACGCCCACCGTATCGGATTGTCGCGGATGTATTCCCGGATGCGGTCCAGCGCAGCGTCATCGCGGATGATGTGTTCGTAGTAATTCCGTTGCCAAACAGTGTAGACGTTGGTATTTCCCCGAAACCATTTGGTTACACCGATCTTGAAGCCCCGAACAATGGAACCAACGGACCGGGACGGTGACCGCATGGCCGAACGGATCGGTAGGGGCGAAAGATTTTTCGCCCCTACGTCATCATTTTTCGCCCCTGCCGTATCGGTGATCACGATAATCCCATGAACATGGTTCGGCATCACCACATACGCATCCAACGCCGCGTGCGGGAAATGGCGAGGGACATCCAACCAGCACCGTTCAATGATCCGTCCCGCCTCATTCACATGCATTGCGCCGTTCACGATCTCGCCGAACAGGCGTTCCCTCCCTTGCGTGACGATGGTCACGAAGTAGGCCCCCTGGGACGCGTAATCATACCCCTTCAGGCGGATGGACCGGCGGCCGCTCCACTCCGTCCCGCGGCTGGTCACCCAGCGCCTCCCGCAAACCGCTCCGCGTCCTTCACCCGAATCTCACCGCTGACCAGCTTGGGCAGCAGCGCATCGCGAATGGCAGCAAGGGTGCGGGATTGAAACAGTGCGGCTCGGATCCGCTCCATGCTTGGGCAAACGCGGGCTTCGAAGGCTTCGACCACCTCGACTAAGGGCACCGCAACGGGTATGCGAGCGAGGGTATCACGCGTGATCGTGTCGAACACCGAACCGTGCGCGTGCTGCCGAAGGCTGGCTACCAACTCTCGCGTTGCGAAGTACGTGAGGAACCCGCGCCGACCCTCCTTGCCCCGAAGGCCATAGCAGGACTGATTCATGGCCATCGGCACGCCAGTTAGCGCGATCTTGCCCACAGTTCCACGGGCCGAGATGATGGTGGTGCCCTCTGGAAGAACGCGAGTGGCTGAGTTCTCAAGCCCCGCTTGGGTGATCTTCTTCTCGGTGTCTACGGCCCAGACGCCCGTATCTCGTGGTGCATCTACTACCGAGAACCAGGGAATGTTCCCGTCCCAGTAATCTGACACAGATGTCTTCGGGGTACCACCCCCTGCGATCTTGACGGTGTCCGCAAAGGGCCGAACACTCCACCCTTCCGGAATCTCTCCCAACTCGGAGTCCACAAACCTGTCGGGGAACAACTCGGCGATATGCTTGGGCAGACCCGGGTCCCGGCCCTCCGCCTTGGCGCGTACCGGATCGAAGTCCACAAACCACGACTTGAACAGCGCCCTTGCCATAGACTCCAGCGTCGCATTCATGCGCCGGTTCAGTTCGATCTTGTCGTCCAGCGTGCCCAGGATGTGGGCGATGGCGCGCTGTTCGGGGAGCGGCGGAGTCAACACCCGAATACGGTTCATGTTGGCCTGAGTCAGCTTCGGCATCGTTGAGCCAGTCAGGTAACCGCTGATGTCTGTTGCCGCAAGTGCGTACATCAGGAAGCGCGTATCCGTGTGGCCGTTGCCACGAACGGCATGGGCGTGGTTGTTCACCCAGAACTTGCCTCGTGCCATGAAGGCCACTGGCGTGCTGCGCGTTCGGAGATTCTCGCCATCCTCCGCGATGAGCAGGTATTGACCATCGAATAGATAGCTGCAGACGTAATCGACGACACCCGAAGCTCCGTAGTATGGGTACGGTCCAGGGCGGCGGTCCGCCTCCTTTACGGGCACACGCACGCCGTCGAAGTTGTCCGTCAATTCGCCTAACGCGCGCTCGCCCCACTCACCCGCCATACCCGAGCTCCTGGAGGTTCTTCCTAATGGCAGCGTCCAGGGCACGGCCTTGCTCGGCCTGCTCCCTCAACTGCGCAGTGAGACGAGCCATCTTCTCTTGGAAGGGCTCGCCGTCGTCCTCGGCGGCCTCCGCGCCCACATAGCGGCCCGGCGTAAGCACATGGCCGTGCCTGCGGATGTCGTCCAGGGTCGCGGTTTTGCAGAAACCCGGGACGTCACCGTAGGGTAGGGGCGAAACATCTTTCGCCCCTACGATATCGTTGTTCGTCCCTACCGGGGCGCCTCGCCACGCATGGTAGGCGCCGGCGATCTTGGCAATATCGTCCTCGGATAGCTCGCGGTGGACCCGGTCCACAAGTGTCCCGAGCTTGCGGGCGTCTATGAATAGCGTCTCGCCCCGGCGGTCGCGGTAGCCTTGCCCTGAGCCTGCCGAACGGGGGCGGTCTTTCTTGTTCCGGGCGATGAACCAGAGGCAGACGGGAATCTGGGTGGCATAGAAGAGCTGCCCCGGCAGCGCCACCATGCAGTCCACCAGGTCTGCCTCGATGATGGCCTTCCGGATCTCGCCTTCGCCAGACTGATTGGAAGACATGGAGCCGTTGGCCAAGACGAAACCAGCCATGCCCGCCGGCGCCAGGTGGTAGATGAAGTGTTGCACCCAGGCGAAGTTGGCGTTGCCGGCAGGCGGGATGCCGAACTGCCACCGCTTGTCGTTTCTGAGCAGCTCACCCCGCCAGTCGCTGTCGTTAAACGGGGGATTGGCCAGCACGTAATCCGCTCGCAGGTCTGGGTGGCGGTCGTTGTGGAAGCTGTCGCCATGCTCGATCTGTGAGTCTATGCCGCGAATGGCCAGGTTCATCTTGCAGAGACGCCAGGTCGTGTAGTTCGACTCCTGGCCGTAAATCGAGATGCGGCGCTTGGCCCCGCCGCCATTGCCGTTGCCATTGGCGTGGGCTTCGATGAATCGCGCCGACTGCACGAACATCCCGCCCGAGCCACAACAGGGGTCGAATACCCGCCCCTCATAGGGCGCGAGCATCTCGACGAGCACCCGTACGACGCGACTGGGCGTATAGAACTGTCCGCCCTTCCGGCCCTCGGCGCTGGCAAACTGGGACAGGAAGTACTCATACACGCGGCCAAGGATATCCCTGGCCTGATTCCCCCGTCCGCCGAACGCGATGTTCGTCACAAGGTCGATCAACTGGCCCAGGCGTTGCTTATCCAAGCCGGCCCGAGCGTATTCCTTGGGAAGAACGCCCTTTAGGGAAGGGTTGTCCCGCTCGATGGCTACCATCGCCTCATCAACAATCTCGCCGATCCTTGGCTGACGGGCGCTGCCCTTCAAGTGAGGCCAGCGCGCCTCCTTCGGGACCCAGAAGATGTTGACGGCACGGTATTCATCCGGGTCCTCGGGGTCGGCTCCCTGGGCACGTTCGGCCTCGAGATCGGCATGCTTCGCCTCGAACGCGTCGGAGATGTACTTGAGGAAGATGACGCCAAGGACCACATGCTTGTACTCGGCCGCGTCCATGTTGTTGCGTAGTGCGTCGGCGGCTTGCCAGAGCTTCGCCTCAAAGCCCAGTGTGGCGCTAGACGCCTTAGTGGTTGCGTTCGATGGCATATGTTCTCTCCCCGGTAATGGAGTGTATCAAATGGCCGTTTCGCGCCACCGATTGTGCACCATCCTGCAATTGGCTGCAAGCGGTCTACCTCGGAGCCCGGTGGGTTTGCGGCTTTGGGAAACGGCAGCAATGCGGGGCGGAATCAGGTGATCCAAGGGCGCCTCGACTTGCGGCAGCGCTCTCAGACGTGGAACCGAATAGCGACATGTTCCATGTCAGCCGTTTGTCTCTTGCCGTCGAATCGGGGTAAGGCTCGGTGTGCCCGTGGAGCGTGGAACTTGTCTGGAGTCGCTAGGCGGTCCTGGTCCGTCGGCCCTTGGCCAAGCTCAGGCGCCTCTCTCAAGCGCTGTCTGCGCCGCTTGGCGCCAGCCCCCGCCGTTGCGCCCGCCCGCGCCACGTGGAAAAAGCGGATGGTCCGTTTCACTCCATCGTTGAAGGCGTTGTCGTCCAGGCACCCATCCACGGGCTACCGGCCACGTTGCTTCTAGTCCTACCTTGATCGTGGCACTACTGAGCCACGACTTAATCGCTGGTTAACTATCGCTTAACCACGGATTAACCATAAACCACCCTGCCAATTCACTGCCGGCTAACCCCCAGTTTACTGGCGTATGCAATGGTATAGCCACGGTATCTCTTAGGCGACGTAAAGGTATCTGAAACGGAGCAAACCGGGCTGAGTTGCATCCAGGAGGAATGCGTGAAACAGGTCGGGACGCATTATGAGTCGTTCATCGTCAAGGTCTGCACTGTTGAGACTGCGTGGGGAGTAAGGGGATGGGTCCAGCATGTGCGCAGCCAGGAGCGTGCCGGTTTCGTGACGCTGGAGGCCATCCTTGACTTCGTGAAAGCCCGTATTGGAGTCCGCTCCGGAATCGAACTGGCGCCTGGTCCAGATTCGCGGGGAGATACAGGGGGCAAGCTGGTCACCCCAGCAAGAAAAGGAGACGATGGGCCTATGGCATGAATAGCGAGTCCAGAATTCGGGTCCACCCAAAGTTCAGAAAGAGGAGAAAAGCGATGCACAGCAAGTTCATAGGTTCTCTGGGGAAGAAGGTCCATCTGGGCCGGATGGGGTTGCCTGTGTGGACCATCGGCCTGGGGCTGACCCTGGTCGCCGCCGTGGCTGGCCAGGCCGTAGGCCCGGTGCTCTCCGGCTCGGTCCAGGGCAGCGCCGGCCTGGTGGTCTCCCAGACCATCGTCCTGGCCTCGGCCCCCGTCGCCGACGGCAACGAAGACGACTTCGCGTCCACCATGAACGACGAAGGGACCGCCTTCACCTTCGCGCTGGAGACCCAGGTTGGCCAGAACCAGACCGTGACTCTGGAGTTGGACAACCACAGCGGCGCGGAGGCCAACGGTATCCTGGAGCTTAGCGTTCCCGCCGGGATTGACGTGCATGCCGAGGACGGAGCCAATATGGTGGGATTGGCGCAACTCAACCGGAACACCTACCTGTTCAGTCTCGATGACACCACTGCCGCACCCGGTGAAATCACCCTGGAGATCGAGGCAAAGGATGACGCCGCCCCTGGCTTCTACACCATCACCGGCCGCATCATCCAGGTGGCCAACTGATCCCGACAAGTCGGGACAGGCGTGTCATTCTGAGCGAAGCGAAAAACTCCGTCCCCTCGGACAGGCTGGGCCTGAGACGTGGATGGTACTTGGACGGACGATGGGGGACGCCGCGTAGGTAGCTACCCCCGCCGAGGAGAAGGCAGTCGCAGGCTTTGGCGACTACGGCAAGGAGTGGGACATGGTCTTAGCTAGAGACGAGGCAAGGGCGCCTGGGTCCACCTTGGATGGGATACCAGCGACCCTTGTCGGAGAGATCTCCTTCGGCACAGGTGACCCCGTGGAGAGGGCGGCCAACGGCACCCCGTTGGCCGGCAAGACAGTGGCCCAGGTGTTGGCCGCCCTCAAGGTCATGGACCTCCTGCGGTTCATCATGGAACCGGACGCCACATCCAGGGAATGCCCTGCCAGCGCGGAGTATGAGCAGCTCCCGCCGCGGTTACGTGGAATCTTTCCCGGCGCAAGCAAGGACGCCGGGTGTGCCGGGCCCGAGCTGCGGGCCGGCCCTGTCAAGCTAGACCTGGATACGACGGACGTGCTGGTGGGCAACTGCCCGGTCAGACTGACTCCGGCGCAGTTTGGGATTCTGGCCCTCCTGGTTGCCAACGCGGGGAAGACCGTCCGGAACGAGGCTATCGCTCGCGAGGTTTGGGGCACTGAACGTCCTCCCACTCCCGGCAGCATCAAGCTGCACATGTACCACCTCAGGCGCCGGCTTGGCGATACCGGCGCCCAGCCCCGGATCATCAGCTCGGTCCGAGGTTTCGGCTACAGGATGATGATATGAAGACCCTTCAGGAGAACAGAGCGGCACAGCGTGAAGAGGTCACTCTGGAGGTTAATGCCGTTCACCTCACCCCCGACCCCTCTCCGCAAGCGGCGAGGGCCCCGATGCGTCGGGGTCCGTCTACGGAGAGGGCAGGGTGAGGTGTCAGTAGCCGCCCGCCTTTTGACTCGGACGCGGGCAAACGGCTGCTTTGTTCTTGCTAAATCGCCGCCTATGCCCTCGAAGGGAGAGGGCGCGGCTGAGGTTGGGGCGGGATAGCAACACTTCTGGACCACATATAAAGACGGGCACGCGGAGCGTCGGAGCCCTCCCCAAGGGGCGGTGAGCGGCCAACCGTTTTGCCTTCCTGGGGATTCATCAGCGTTCCCCGGCCTCAAGGCCGACGCCGGATTGGGGACGCTGAGTTTGGAGGGAAAAAGATGAAGACCAAGGGAACAGCCAGATTGCTGAGGAAGGCAAGGGCCCTGTCATCGCTGCTACTTGTCCTGGCGATGATTGCCTCGCTCCCGGGGATGTTGTCACCCTCGGTGGCACAGGCCGCGTCTCAAACCCTGGAGAACACGGAGTTGAAAGTGGTTTTCGATGACTCCGACTGGCTGATGGTCAGAGAATTCTATTATAAGCCCATAGATGTCACCACAAACCACATGCCTTTGGCTCGGATGGGGCTCAAGTACGACGGCACCTTCAGGTGGTTCAGTGACCTTCCAGGGGCTGGCACACAGACCTTGCTGACCACTGACGGAAAGCTACGGTTGGATCTTAGCGCGACCGCGGTTGGTAGCAACCCCTTTTTCACCACCAGTGTCACCGTAAGCACTCTTGGTGGGAACTCGGTGTCCAATCTCACCCTGTTCCAGGGCAGCGATGAGGATATTCATGGCTCGCCCGCACAAGACATCGGCCTGTACATACCCGAGGTAGACGCAGTCGTAGCGTACGATAGTGGTAACACTAACTTCTATCTTGGGTTTGCTGGCAGCCTTCATTCTGCTGCGCGCCATGTCAACGGCACCTCGGACCTGTGGGACAAGGTAGCAGCAGACGACCTCAACAACGAGAGTAGCTATGGCCCGGCCGACATCGGGTTAGCAGAGAAATGGAACCTGGGCAATGTCGCCGCCGGCGGGACCGTGACCCTCAAGGTTACCTGGGCGGTGGGGACCAACCTGGACCAGTTCAAAGCCAACATAATAGCCGGCGACTCTACTGCGCCTACGATGCAGTCCAGCACGCTGACCTCGCCCAATGGAGGGGAGTCCTGGGCCGGGGGCAGCACCCACACGATAACCTGGAATCCAGCGCACATCACTGACCCCACCCTCAAGACCAGCCCCATAACCCTGGACTACAAGGACGGCGCTGGCCTCTGGGTGCAAATCGCTACTAATGAGGCTAACGACGGGAGCTATGCCTGGCAGGTCCCCAGCCTCGATATCGCCAGCAAGATCAAGATTACTGCCACCGACCTGGCTACCAACACCGCCAGTGATGAGAGCGACGGCAACTTCGCCATTGACTCGACCAATCCCACAGTCAACTTGACCTACGCGCCCAACCGCACGGTTCGGGACGCTGACACGCTGACCATCACCGCCACCTTCAGCGAGGCGATGACCTCCGCTCCGACCATTGCCATAGACGCCCCAGGCACTGACGGCGACGTGGCAGCCACCGCCATGACCATTGGCGCAAACGCATCTGTTTGGGCCTACAGCTACAACGTGCCTGCGGGCAGCGACGGCGCTGCCACCGTTACCATCTCCGGCACGGACCTGTCCGGCCATTCCAACCAGGCCGCCACTAACAACACCTTCACTATAGACAACGTCGCGCCCACCGTCGCGCTGACGTATAGCGACGCCGATCGCCTTGTGAAGCAGGGCGATGCACTGATCATCACGGCCAACTTCAGCGAGGCCATGGCCGCCTCGCCCACCATCGCCATTGACACCTCGGGCGCCGACCTGGGCACCACTGCCATGGCCGGTGGGCCAGCCATCTGGACCTATAGCTACAACGTTCCGGCGGGCAGCGACGGTACGGCCACCGTCACCGTCTCCGGCGCCGACCTGGCCACCAATACCAACCAGGCTGCCACCAACAACACCTTCACCATAGACAACACCGCACCCACCCTTCCTGCGGGCAACATCGTGGGCACGACGGTGCAGGGTGCGGGCGACACCATCGCCCTCACCTTCAGTGAGCCCGTGCTGCCTGCCACTGCCCCCTGGAGCGCCGACGAGCTCGCCTCCATCCAGAGCCCTGACGGGACCCCCGTGGCCTTCGCCAGTGCCACCTTCGCCTACGTGGGCAACACCCTGACCATCACCTTGAACGAGGCCGCCCCCGACGGCGCTTACCTGGTCAACGGCAACGTCATCGCGGTGACCCCCGCGGCCAACGCGATCAAGGACGTCGCCGGCAACCCTCTGGCCGCCGCCGAGGTGGTGGGCACCACCTTGAACAGGAGCGATGACGCCCCACCCACCGTGGTCCTGTCCTACAACCCCGACCGGCCAGTGAAGGACACTGATACCCTGGTGATCACCGCCACCTTCAACGAGGCCATGGTCTGGGCCACGCCGACCATCGCCATCAATACCACCTTCATTGACCTGCCCGCCACCAACATGACCATGGTGGGCGGAGACAACAAGGTCTGGAGGTACAGCTACGACGTGCCCCCGGCCAGCGACGGCACGGCCACCGTCACCATCTCCGGGACGGACCTGGCGGGCAACCTCAACCTGCCTGCCACTAACAACACCTTCACCATAGACAACACGGCGCCCACGCTACCCACAACCAACATCGTGGGGGCCACCCGACAGGGAGAGGGCGACACCATAGCCCTCACCTTCAGCGAGCCGGTGGTAGCCGCCGACAATGCTTGGAGCGCCAACGAGTTCTCCGCTATCGAGAGCCCCGACGGCGCCGCCCTGAACATCGCCAACGCCACCTTCGATTACGTGGTCAACACCCTGACCATTACCCTGGATAGCGCATACCTGGTCAACGGCAACACCATAGCGGTGACCCCGGCCACCAGCAAGATAACGGATAGGGCCGGCAACCCCCTGCCTGACACCGAGGTAGTGGGCAGCACCGTCAACAGCGGTGACAGTGCCGCGCCCACGGTGGCCCTCACCTACGCGCTCAACCGGCCCGTCAAGGACGCTGACACCCTGGTCATCACCGCCACCTTCAGCGAGGCCATGGCTGCCTCGCCTGCTATCGCCATTGACGCGCCGGGCGTTGCGGGTGACGTGGCAGCCATTGCCATGACGGTAACCGTGGGTACAGAAAACAAGGTCTGGACCTACAGCTACAACGTGCCCGCCGGCAGCGACGGGACCGCCACCGTGGCCATCTCCGGTACCGACCTGGCGGGCAATGCCAACCAGGCTGCCACCACCAATACCTTCACCATAGACAACGGCCCCGCGCCCACCCTGGCCACCGCCAACATCGTGGGCACCACGGTGCAAGGTGGGGGCGACACCATAGCCCTCACCTTCAGCGAGGCTGTGGCAGCCGCCAACAATGACTGGCAGGCCGCGTTCACCTCCATCGAGAGCCCTGACGGCACTCCCCTGAACATGGCCCACGCCGCCTTCTCCTACTCGGGCAGCATCCTGACCATCACCCTGGACGAGGCCGCCGACGGCGCCTACCTGGTCAACGGCAACACCATAGCGGTCACCCCGGCCCTGGACAAGATAACGGACGTGGCCGCGAACTCCCTGGCCAATGTCGAGGTGGTGGGCAACACCGCCGTCAGCGGCGATAGCGCCAGACCAACCGTCTCCCTGGCCTACGCGCCCGACCACGCAGTCAAGGATAGCGACAACCTGGTTGTCACCGCCACGTTCTCCGAGGATATGGTGTGGACTACCCCTACCATCGCCATAGCCACACAGGGAGATGGCGACCTTGTTGCCACCCCTATGACCATGGTAGGCGGCAATAGGGCAGTGTGGTCTTACACCTGGGATGTTGCCTTCGGCAGCGATGACGACGGCGCCGCCGCCGTCACCATCGCCGGGACCGACCTGGCGGGCAACCCCAACCAGGCCGCCACCAACGGCACCTTCACCATAGACAACACCGCGCCCACGCTTTCCGCAGCCAATATTGTGGGCACCACGCGCCAGGGCCAGGGCGATACCATTGCCATCACCTTCAGCGAGCCCATGGTGGCCGCCGACAATGCTTGGAGCGCCAATGAGCTCGCGTCCATTCAAAGCCCTGACGGCACAGCCCTGACCTTCGCCAATGCCGGCTTCGCCTACTCGGGCAACACCCTGACCATCACCCTGAACGAGGCCACCGACAACTCCTACCTGGCCTACCTGGTCAACGGCAAGACCGTAGCGGTGACCCCGGCCCCCGGCAAGATAACGGACATCGCCGGCAACCCCCTGGCGAACGCGGAGGTAGTGGGCACTACCCTCAACACCGGCGACACCGCCAGGCCCACCGCCACCCTGACCTACGCACCCAACCGGACGGTGAGGGATGCCGATACCCTGGTAATCACCGCCAGTTTCAGCGAGGCTATGGCCACCGAGCCGACCATCTTCATTGACACCCAGGGAATTGACCTGACCGGCGCCATGGTCAGGGGGGCCAACAACACCACCTGGACCTACACCTACGACGTGCCGCCGGGCAGCGATGGCGCCGCCATGGTCATCGTTTACGGCGCAGACCTGGCCGGCAACTCCGTTGAGGTCACTTTCAACAGCACCTTCAGGATCAACAATACCTCACCCACCCTCTCCGTGGCCAGCATCGCGGGCACCACGCGCCAGGGGCAGAACGACACCATCGTCCTTACCTTCAGCGAGCCGGTGGTGGCCCCAAGTGGCTGGGCAGGTGCATTCTCCTCCATAGAGAGCCCTGACGGCGCTGCACTGAACATCGCCCACGCCGCCTTCTCCTACTCGGGAAGCACCCTGACCATCACCCTGGACGAGGCCACCGACGGGGCCTACCTGGTCAACGGCAACCTCATCGCGGTGGCCCCGGGCGTCGGCAAGATAACCGATATCGCCGGAAACGCCCTGGCCAGCGACGAGGTGGTAGGCAGTGCAGCCGTTAGCGGCGACAACGCAACGCCCACCGTCGCCCTGACCTACGCGCTCAATCGGCCGGTGCGGGATGCCGACACCCTGGCCATCACCGCCACTTTCAGCGAGGCTATGGCCAGCACTCCCACCATAGCCATCAACACCACGTTGCTCGACCTGCCTGCCATCGCCATGACCATGGTGGGGACAGACAGGACCGTCTGGAGCTACAGCTACGACGTGCCCTCGGGCAGCACCGGCGCCGCCACCGTCACCATCTCGGGCGCCGACGTGGCCGGCAATTCCAACCAGGCTGCCACTAATAGCACGTTCACCATTGACAATACCCCGCCCTCAGTGTCCCTCAGCTCCACTGCCAGCGAGCCTACCGGCGTCTCGCCCATCCCGGTGACCGTGACCTTTAGCGAGGCGGTGACAGGCTTCAGCATCGCCGACATCACCGTGGGCAACGGCACGGCGGGCGACTTCACCGCCGTCAGCGGGACTGTGTACCGGTTCACCGTAACGCCCGCCGCCCAGGCAGCGGTAACGGTGAACGTCGGCGCCGGCGTGGCCCAGGATAGCGCTGGGAATGGCAACTCCGCTGCGGCGCAGTTGAGCAGGACATACCGTCTTCTGCCCACACTCGTGCTGACCAGCCCCAACGGCGGCGAGGACTGGCCCATAGGGTCCACACAGACCATTACCTGGTCGGCATATGGCCTAAACGGCCTGGTGAGGATCGAGCTTTCCCACGACGGCGGCGCCACCTGGCGGACCATCGTGTCCCGCACCCGCAACGATGGCAGCCACACCTGGACGGTGAGCGGGCCCGCTACTACCCAGGCCCGGGCCAGGATCAGCAGCATCTCCAACCGCGGTGTCTCCGATACCAGCGGGGCCGGCTTCACCATCTCAGTTCCGGCCATAGCTGTAACCTCACCCGTCTTCCCAACAACCTGGGACATCGGGGACAGAGAGACCATCACCTGGACGACGCCCGTCTTCTCCGGCCTGGTGCGCATCGAGCTTTCCCGCGACGGCGGCCTGACCTGGCAGACCATCGTGTCCCGGACCGCCAACGACGGTAGCTACATCTGGACCGTGAGGGGGCCGGCTACCACCCTGGCCCTGATAAGGGTCACCAGCCTGTCCACGGGCGGCTCCGACACCAACGACGTCAGCTTCACCATAAGGCCATAGCGCCACCATGACGGCTATTGTCGGCAAAGGTAACCTCTCGGGGATAAAGAGATGAAGATTAGCAAGCTGCTCAAACAGACCAAGCGAGTGAGGACGCTGTGGAAGGGCACTTCCATACTCCTGATAGTCGCCCTGCTGGCGGGGGCTTTGCCTGCCCTGGCCGCCCCGGGTACCGCCTCGGCGCACGGCGACCATGTGGTCCTGTACGAGCACGGCAGCTATCAGGGGGCGTCCATTGACTGGGATGCGGCGCCTCGCCTGTTAGCACTGAGTGATTATGGCTGGCGGGACAGAGTATCCTCGCTCCGCGTGCCTTCGGGGTGGGTAGTAACGCTGATAGATGTCGCCAGCGACAGAAACTGGGCCAGGCAGTACTTCGGTGACACCGCCGACGTGGGGGGGGACTTCCATGACCGGGCCGACTACGTCTATATAGACAACGCGTCCCAGTCTCTCGGGCATGGATGGGCCGAGCCTGGCTCTATTGACCTGGGCAATGTCTACAGTTGGGCGAACGACTACAACAGGTCGCATGGCAGGACTCTCACCGTCAAGCGGACAGGCCAGTGGCCGATGTGGTGGTATACACAGCGGCCGGACTGGGGGATAGGACTCGATCCGGGAAATGGCGGGCCCCTGTGGCCCGGCCAGGAGCAACAGCTCACGGTATATGGGGACCCTTCCGGAAATCAGGGCAGCTATACGAAGACCCTGCTCCTCCGCTACGAGTTTGTGGTACCCGGAGGTTTTTTCCAGCAGCTCGTGGACGGGCTTTACGGTCCGTGGTGGGTTTATCTCAAGTTTGCCGAACTCTATAACAGAGAGACGATATTGCAGGAACCGTCTGGGTATTGGTTCCCGCACACAGTGACGGCCACGTCGTACTCAACCCCCGGGATCGGGTTCTCCGCTCCCGCCGAAGGGGTGAACGGCGAGGTCAACGCGGCCACCAATGCAACGGTCAAGCTTCAGGCAGTGACCAGCACCTTCCTCCCCGGCTCGTCCATGAAGAACGAATACTACTGGTCGCAGGTAACGGGCCGCGGCGAGCCTTCGAGCTGGACGAAGACCACCACTCCTCAGAAGAACTACACCTTCACCGACCCCGGCGAATACACCGTCTGGGTTGATGGCCGGGACAGCAACGGTGTAGCGACGAACCGAGCGAATGCCTTCGTCAGGGTGTGGGAGCCTCCCGTCCTCGCAGGCGCGCCGCCCCAATGGGCAATTGATGCGGGCGCGGTCTCCTGGTACGGGGACAAGTATGTGGGCGTGGTGGGCCAGCCGGTCAAACTGATGGCCGGCGGCGTAAAAGGAAGCAACGATGCGGAGGAGAGGGTCTACCAGTACCTGTGGGATCTGGACAACAACTGGGACACGGTGGAGGAGGTGCAGCAGGCTGCGGGCTTGACACGCAACTACAGCCGGAGCCAAAACAAGGTAAAGGGGGGCCTGGGGTCCTCCAACCAGGGCGGCGGCGCGGCCCTTGCCGACCTCAACGGCAATGGCAGGCCCGAGCTGTACCTCATGGCCATTGACAACCCGTCCGGTGAGAACGTCTTCTGGTTTGACATCGGCTGGGACCTGGACAGCAACGGAAACCCCGCAAGCTGGAGCAGGATTTCTGGGGGTAGTGCCGCCGGATGGGAGCACGACGGCGGCGGCCTGGACATTGCCGATATCAACGGCAACGGCATCCCCGACCTGGTCCTCATGTCCATTGACGATGCTTACGGGGAAAACACGTTCAATTTCTGGTTCGGCTGGGACCTGCAAGCCAACGGCAACCCCACAGGCTGGAGCGCCAGGCAGTGGGTGGCTGGCATGGGCAACGAGCATCAGGGCGGCGGAGTGGCCATCGGCGACATAGACCGCAATGGAGTCCCCGACTTGCTGTTGATGGGCGTTGACAACCCCGGCGGCAACAATAGCTTCGTGTATGGCGTAGGCTGGAATCTCAATACGGGTGGCATCCCCTCAGGCTGGAGCAACGCCGTGGTGGTTGGGGGCCTCGGCCCTGAGGACGGCGGCGCCGGCGCGGAGATAGCCGACCTCAACGGCAACGGCATACCCGACCTCGTATTGACGGCCGTTGAGAAGCCCGGCTACGACGTCAACTTCGCCTACTACGTTGGCTGGGACCTCAGTGTGGGCGGCGTCCCCTCGAGCTGGAGCCCGGTGGAAATACGGGCCGGATGGGGCTGGTACGGCGTCGGCGGCGGGGCCGCCTTCGGCGACATCAATGGCAACGGCAAGCCGGACTTGCTGCTGATGAGCATAGACGACGACCCCGCGGGAGCGAATAGCTTCCTTTTTGGCATCAACTGGGACCTGGAGCTGGCATCAGACCAGCCGGCAACCCACGTCTGGAGCAAAGCCTCGCTCACCGGCCGGGCCAGGGTCAAAGCAGTAACCAACTACGGGGTCGCGTCCGAGGAGAAGACCTTCGACGTCAAGGTCTATGACACCGTGCAGGTGGACACGGGCGGGCCTTATGGCGGCCGGCCCCTCAAAGAGGTCCAGCTCAAAGGTTCCTACAACCAGGCTGCCTACCCGGGCGGGACTGTCGCCTACCAGTGGGAGGTCAATGATGGCGGCTGGAAAAACGCGACCACCGATAATATGGGCGCCGCCAAGTACACCTGGTCGGCGGTTGGCCCGTATCAGGCGAAGTTCACGGCCACCGTCACCACCAGCGAGGGCCTGGTGCTGAGTGGCAACAAGACCACCGCCGTTGTCATTGAAGCCGGCAAGCCCACCGCCATGCCAGGCGGACCCTACCAGGGGGGCATTGACGGCGGCAATTTCTCCCCCATCCAGTTCTCCGGCAATCCGCCGGACTTCCTTGAAGCCGAGGACATTGGCCTCATCACGGAGTGGGAGTGGTTCTTCAGCGACGGGGCTAACAAGGCCCTTGAGTTTGACGGGGTGGATGACCACGTGAGCCTGGGCAACCCGAGCTCCTTGCAGATCACCGGCAGTCAGAGCATCGAGCTGTGGCTCAAGCCCAAGAAGCTGGGTAATACACAGAACGTCTATGTCAAAGACAAGGCGGGAGAAGGCGCCATCACCATCCAAACCGATGGCACGGTCATCTATTACTATGGCACCACCAGTGGCACGACCTATCAAGCGACCATGACCTCTCCCGTTGAGGTGAATACCTGGACGCACCTGGCTATTGTCCGTGACCCAGCCAGTGGGACGCTGAAGTGGTACAAGAATGGGATGCTGGTCGGGGCCCCGACATCAACTTCGACAGCAGCAGCCAAAGCAACCTTACAGACAGCCTACATCGGGAAGGGCGATGGCTCCGCTGGCTACTTCATCGGCTCGATTGACGAGCTTGGCATCTGGAATCGGACCCTGACCGAGACTGAGATTCAGGACCATATGGTCAAGGGGCTGAAGGGGACCGAGCGGGGGCTGGTTGGCTTCTGGCCCTTCGAGGACGGCCAAGGCGTTACAGCGAAGGACCGGTCTTCTTCCAAGAATAACGGCACGCTGGTCAACATGGCGGCGCAGAGTTGGATTGGCGCCGGTCACCCTGCCTATGTCAAGGGAATTTGGAACCCCTCCTATCGCTTCTCCAAGGCGGGCCGGTATGAGACGACTCTATTGGTGAAGTCCCAGTACGGCAAGTGGAGCGTGCGCGCCACAGCCGCGGTGCAGGTCGTTGACGGCGCCATCGCGGGCTACGTGCGGGCCGCGGACCTGCGGACGCCGGTCAAGGACGTCCGCCTGACCATCACCTCGGACCACGTGGACAAGGGGGTCCTGGCATCCATTGCCGCGGCTGACACAAGGCTACACAAGAACGCGGATGGCAGTATCTGGACGCTGACCGATGACAAAGGCTACTTCGCCTTTGAGCACCTGCCCCTGGGCACCTATCGCGTCGCAGCCTACAAGAAGAATGCGGACCTCCATGAGTTCGAGAAGCCGTTGCAGGTGACGGAGCTCACCCTGAAAGCGCCCAACCAGCTTGCCATTGACTTCGTGGACATCTCCGTTTTCCCGGTGGGTGGGCGGACGCTCTACAGCCTTCAGAAGGATGGGGCGGATGTGCTGGTGGATGGAGTTACCGTGAAGGCCTTCCCCATAGGCAGCAACAGCGGCGTCGAGTCCCAGCCCAGCGGGGCCTCCCTGACCGCCACCGGCGTCAACTGGAGCGTCCCCCTGTTTGCCGGCAAGTATCTCTTCCTGGCCTCTCGTTCTGGGCATGATACTCGCATCAAGGACAGCATCCCGGGCTATGATGCCAACACCGGCCTGGTGGTCATAAACGACGCCCGGACCGACGTGGACTTCATAGACTGGACTACCCGGAAGCTAACGGTATATGTTGTGGACTCCGGCGGCTACGCCATGGCGGGCAGGGACGTCTCCGTCAGCGGCCTCAATGGCGCAGCCAGGGGCTTGTCCAATGTCGGAGAAGGCAAGCTGGAGGCCACCCTCAATCCCGGCAAATACACCGTGACTGTCCCCGGAGCCATGCCCAGGGGCGAGAAGGTGGAAAAGCCCGCCGAGGTGGACCTGACCGGCGGCGACCAGGTGGTAACCATGGTTGTCCCGGTCAAGATCGCCCTGCAAATCAGCCCCGAGCCCAATATGCTGGCGTCGAACGGCGAGGCCAGGGAGTTCCTGAAGAAGCTGGGGTTGACGGACCAGCAGATCCAGGACATAACCGGCGCGCTTAATGGGTACATGTTCTACTGGCCTCCTGGGCCGCAGACGCACACCTATACCGTAAAGGCCACGGCCAATGGCCAACCCGTAAAGGGCTTCAACCTGGTGGTCACCGATGAGGCCAGCCAGATGACCGCTGACCCGCCGCTGACCCAAGAACCAAAAACGGCCAATAGTGATAGCGATAGTATTCAGTACACCATGACCGCAGGTCTGCCCAAGCTGAACCGCGCCGCCGCCCCGCCAGTAGCCGCCCCGAAATGGGTCAGGTTCCAGGCTACCAGGGACGGCTACCTCGATAGCGTTGTGTACCAGAAAGAGGTCACCATCCTCGGCGACGTCCCCGTGGGCACGGCGACACAGCTGGTGTCTGTTCCCAACGTCAACTACTTTGTCCTGCACGACCCGCCCGGAGATGGCAGCTACTCCTACCTGGACGATTCGACCAGCATTACAGGCTATGCCACGGGCATGCAGCTCAAGCTCAACGGAGAGGGCAGTGTGCCTGTCTATCCTTCGCCCTGGACCTCGGAACGTTCCATAGACGGTTACTCGTCAAGCTCCACTCCCCAGGACCTGGGGATGAAGGGCCTGCTGGGCACCAAGACGGCTTCATCCGTGGGGATACCGTTCGCGCCAATGGCCGTGTACGAGACGGTGGCAGGCATGGGCATGGCGGCTATCCCCGGTGTGGGCTTCATACTGCAACTGGTCAAGATCTTCGCCGTGGATACCCCCTTGATTGCAACCAGCCCGGATTGGGCCGGCGTTCAATACGAAGTCAGCCCCAACCGGCACCTGGAGACCCCCTCGGGCGACGAAATGCCCGACCTGATGGGACCGGGCAAGGGCGACATTTACTACGGCGAGGGCTGGACCCTGGGCCTGCAGACCAAGTACCGCCTGGGCATCAGGCTGGATACGGCCCACGGCACCGTGACACCGCAGACCCAGCAGATAGAGACCTACGACATCATGGGCCGCACCAACCAGTACGTGTATACCACCCGTGACATCGAGAAGATCATCACCGAACTGGCCGCGGCCATTGCGCAGGCCACCGACCAAAACGAAAAGTCCAAACTGCAAAGCGCCAAGACGACGTGGAACAACCTCCTGCAGAAGAACCTGGCTTACCGATGGAACCAAGAGGGAGCCGCCTATCTCGCCACAGGCAAGAAGTTAGAGGACTGGGCCAAGGAAAACGGCCTCACAGACAGTGAAACTCTCATCTTCAGCGGCGGGCCTACTTTCGACTACTCCCGCACCATTAACCTGAGCACCGGCATCAGCTTCGCGAAGGAGGTCGGGATCAGCTCCGGTGGCGAGTTCGGCTCCGAAACGGAGATCGAGGTAGGCTTCAAGTTCATGGGCAGCGGCACCAGCATCAAGTATGCCATGGGCTCCAAGTTCGCTATCGAGACCGGAGTCACCCTGGGGGTTGAGTGGTCAAGCGGAAAAGCCACCGGACAGACCCTCGGCTTCGTCCTCCAGGATGATGATGTGGGCGACAATATCGCTACCCGCGTCTATCAGGACCCCACCTGGGGCACGCCCCTGTTCTTCACCGAGCCGGGCAGCGTGACCTCAGACCCGTGGGACCCGGGGACCAACAAGGCGGTGGACGTGGAAATGGAGGCGTTGAATCCTGATTCCGGCGTCTTCGACTACAGCGAAGGGGCGCACTATAAGGTGAAGCTGCAGTACGCCGGTGAGCGAGAGTTGGAAGCCTCCGGCATCAACTTCTCGCTCTATGATTCGGTCGTCGACAATGCGAATGGCATGACCGTCAAGTTCAACGGGCAGGCTGGCCCCTACTCCGTGGAGCTTTCCAAGCAGAGCCCGGTGGCGGTGGTCAACGTGTCCGTCTATCCCCCTGAGGTCGATCAAGGCGCCTCGGAAGCGAAGCGGTATTCGGTGACCATCGGCGCCATCGAGGAGGCGGACTCCCAGGTCTACCGCTCCGTCACCTTGCAACCCACCTTCGCTGACCTCAAAGCGCCCCGGGCCGTCATCTCCGCTCCCTACGAGGGGCAGCGGATCAGCCCGGTGTATTTCCCGGAGGGCAATGCCTTTGAAATCCTGGCCGTCTCCGAGGATACCGACCTGGCCAGCATCCAGCTTCAGATACGCTCCAAGAGGCCCGATGGCGTCTGGGAGCCGTGGTCCAACCTGTCCGGCATGAAGTGGCAAGATGGCGTGGACAATCCCAATGTGGTTACGGTCTTCGACCGGCTGGACCGCCGGCCGCCGCGCCGCGAGTTCACCTTCAAATGGGTGGACAGCGCCATCCGTCCCTTTGGCGAGGCGGAGTACGCCTTGCGGGCCATAGCTATTGACAAGGCCACCCGGGCCAATACCGACATGGACTCCCCGTCGGTGGTCTTCCGCATTGACGGCACCAAGCCCTCAACGCTGAACACCGTTCCCGACTACCAGGCCAAAGATGATCAGCGCATCTATCAGAGCGAGCTGAGCGCCACCTTTACCGATGACATGAGACCCGGAGACTTCACCGACCGCACTTTCTATGTGACCGATCTGCTCAACAACAATGCTCAGGTGGCTGGCTATGTCTCCTACAATCCGGCGTTGCGCAAGACTGTCTTCGTCCCCATCGTGCCTTTCAAGGCGAACGGTTTCTACCGCGTAGTGGTGAAGACCGATCAGGTGAAGGCCGATGGCACCATTGACCGCGGCGTGCACGACCTGGCAGGCAACCCATTGGATACCCTTATGATGTGGACGTTCCGCACCAAGGGCACGGCTCTGGAGCCGTCATGGACAATCACCCTCAGCGCCAGCCAGGGGCCTGTCACCGACGGCAACAATATCGCCGGCGTGGAGTACGGCGCCCTGGACCTCGAAGACCCGAAGGACGTGCGGGAGGTGCCGTCCCTGGTTGACCGGCTGCTGATGAGGGCTGACCGGCTACGTTTGAGCTTCTTGAACCGGCAAGGCGCAGCCTTCGACCGAGACATGCGTCCCGCCGATGGCCGGCTCTCCCATCACTGGTCCTTCGCGGTGAAGAACGCCGCAGCCGGCACGCCGGTAACTATCATGTGGACGCCGTCGGTGTACCTGGGCAAGAGCACCCGTGATTACCAGATCCTGCGCCTGGTAGAGTTCGATAGTAGCGGTAATGTGAGCAACACGATACCCCTTAACCCATCCCAGGCGGTGCTTGATCTCAATACAGGACTCTACAAGCCGCTGGTAGCCTACACCTACACACCGGCGGCAGACGAGACTGCCCGGTACTTCCGCCTGGATGTGCAGAAGTCCGAGCTGGTGGTTGCCGACTTCAGGAAGGGCACCTCCGGCTGGGTATTCTTCTCGGTCCCGACCACGCCGCAAATAGCTGACCCCTTCGTCAATCTGGGCGATGATATTGACCCGATGAAGGTCTACTGGTATGACACCGAGACCAGCGGCTACAAGGTCTATCCGCTGGACCTGGGAGAAGTCTCCTTGCGGCCAGGGCGGGGCTACTTCACCTATCTACAGAAAGATGCTGTGGTTGACATTGGAGGCGCCGTCAACCGCGAAGACGTGGCACTGGAGTTGGGAGCGGCCGGCTTCCATGCCATGGGTAATCCCTTTGTCCTGCCCGTCAATATCGAAAACCTCAAGGTGACAAAGGACGGGACGGACAAGACATTCGGAGAAGCGGTTGCCGCGGGGTGGGTTTCGGGTACCCTCTACCGGTGGAAGCTGTCCATTTCCCCTGGGGAGGCAGCCGATGCCGATGTGCCGGTATCCGCCGAGGGGGCGTTGCAGCCGTGGAAAGGGTACTGGCTGGAGACGAAGGTGGCCAACATTACTCTCACGATACCGGCTCCCCAGAATGGGACATTCCCGCTCGATACCGAGCCCCCCACATCAACGGTGATCAGCGCCAACGCGAACTCGCCGACGGTAACGGTGAAGTGGACCGGTGAGGATGCCACCTCGGGGGTGAAGTGGTATGACGTCCAGTACAAAGACAGCGCCAAGGGGGCCTGGAGCGACTGGCTCGCCGGGACTACCAGCACCAGCGCGGTATTCCCCGGCGAATACGGGCACACCTATTACTTCCGCTCGAGGGCGCAGGACTATGCCGGCAACTGGGAGGAGTACTCCGGGGGCAACGGCGACGTAAGCATAACCCCGAAACCCACAGCCGCCGACAAAGCCTCCCCCAACACCTCCGCCAACGCGGCGCCGGCGCTGTCCGTAGCCTCGCCCAACGGCGGCGAGGACCTGGCTATCGGCTCAACAGCAACCATTACCTGGGGGTCATCCGGCCTTAACGGCACAGTGAACATCCAACTTTCAAGGAATGGCGGCCAGACCTGGACCACCGTCGTGTCCAAGACTGGCAACGATGGCAGCTACATCTGGACGGTCAAAGGACCGGCGACTGCCCAGGCCCGAGTCAGGGTCACCAGCACCTCTAGAGGCGGCCCGTCGGACACCAGCGACGCCAACTTCAGCATCTCCAACGCTGACCTAGCAGCCAATGCGACGCCGCTCTCCACGAACGGCGGACCACCGCTCACCGTAACATCGCCCAACGGCGGCGAGAGCTGGCTAGTGGGGTCAAAGCAGACCATCACCTGGTCGTCATCCGGCGTCAAAGGATATGTGAGGATCGAGCTTTCCCGCGACAGTGGCCAGACCTGGCAGACCATCGTGTCCCGCACCGCCAACGATGGCAGTCATACCTGGAGGGTGCAGGGGCCGGTTACCAACCAGGCCCGGGTCAGGGTCGCCAGCATTTCCACGGGTGGCTCCGACACCAACGACGTCAGCTTCACCATAAGGCCATAGCGCCACCATGACGGCTATTGTCGGCAAAGGTAACCTCTGGGGGACAAAGAGATGAAGATAAGCAAGCTGTTCAAGAAGTCACAGGCGTTGAGGGCGCTCTGGAAGGGCCTGTCTCCACTGCTGATAATGGCCCTCCTGGCCTCCAGCATACCTGTTGCCGTCGAGGTAGCCTATCCTACGCCCGCCCTGGCGGCGATCACGGCAAACTTGATCGTCGAGCAAAACTGGCCTCGTTATGGCTCCTATGATAATTCGGGCAAGGGGTGGCGGGGACCCTATAATTATGTCGGTTATACTAGTGACGGTATTGACTTCAGTGCGATAGGAAGCTCCGGCTGGTACGGCGGCGACCCTGAAAATGAAGGGGGGTACTCTGACGGCGAGGAACATGAGATGGCGCAGACGGTCGACGTCTCGCAATACTCCTTCGACATCGCCCTGGGAACTGTGAAAGCCACCTTCAATGCCGCATACACACAGGGTTGGAGCGACGACATATGGGTGAAGCTGAAGTTCCAACCCTCTGGGACTGAAAAGGAGCTGCTACACGCCGATCGTGGCGACGCAGGCCATCATACCCCGGCGACTCTTGACAAGACTGAGGACGTTCCTACAGACACAACGAGCATAACGGTCATCCTAAAAGCCAGAAATGAAGGCGGCGACGCCATAGGCGCCCTAATTGGGGCGATGAAGCTGACGCTGTCGGGCATCACAGAACCCCCGTCCGTAGCCGAGCTGAATTTCCCCGACCTGTACCAGGAGGTCGCCGGCGACGATGCGGCCGCCAAGTACAACTCCAAGCAGAAACAGACCCTGGAGTTCGAGAATACCTTCGGCAAAGACGCCGATTGGTCGCTTGAGGCTGCGAGCTGGTACGACGTATCACCGACGCAAGGGGTCGTGTTCGCAGGCAAAAAGCAAAAGGTGACCATAACGCTCCACCCCACCACTTCAACCCTCACTATAGACGACGAGATCAAGATTATCTTCGCTGTGGGCACAGGCGAGACAAAACCACAGAAAGTTGTGACGACTCGCGTGAAAGCCCCGTGGCACAGCCCGGGGGCAGCGCCTACTCTGGTGTCCCCGGGCCTGGCCCCTGGAAACAGCAAGGTGAACGTCGTCGCCAACAAGAGACAGCATTTTGATGTAGCAGCCGCCGCCGGAGGCGCAAGCCTTGCTTTGCCATCTGGGACAACCATCAAGGGCTACCGCTGGGAGGTTGAGGGCGGCATCAAGACCGACACTACCGATCCCAAAACGGACATTACCTTCGACCGTGACGGCGACGTCAAGGTCAACGTTCGAGTGATTGATTCCAACAACGTGGAGTCCAACAAACTCGTCATTCCGGTCCGCGTCTGGAACCGCCCGGTAGTCAGGGACGCGCCCCCCCAGGCCGCCATCACTGCCGGGACCGTGTCCTGGTACACGGACAAGTACGTAGGCGTCAAAGGCCAGCCGGTCAACCTGATGGCGGCGGCCAACCTGGAGGGCAACGAGTCCATCGCCCAGTACCGCTGGGACTTTGACAAGAACTGGGACACGGTGGAGAAGACCCAGACGGAAGGCGTGGCGGTCAGCAACACCTGGTCTGCGCCCTTCCTCACCGGCAACATCAAGGTCAAAGCAGTGACCAACTATGGTGTGGAATCCGACGAGAAGATCTTTGACCTGAAAGTCTACGACACGGTGCAGGTAGACACGGGCGGGCCCTACAGCGGCCGGCCGGGCAAAGCCGTCGTACTGAAAGGGTCAGCCAATGCGTATAGCTATCCCGGCGCCGCTGTCAAGTACCAGTGGAAGGTGGACGGCTCCAATGTGGACACCGATGAACAGGGCAGGGCGGAATACACATCGTCTGTCCTCGGGGCTCACAGTGCGACGCTCACCGCCACCGTCAAAGTCCAGGAGGGCTTAGAGCTGACCGCAACAAGCGCCCCCGCCGTTACGGTCACCATCGAATCTGGCAGGCCCACCGCTATGCCGGGCGGACCCTACCAGGGTGGCATTGACGGCGGCAACTTCTCGCCGGTCCAGCTCTCGGGGAATCCGCCGGACTTCGTGGAAGCCGAGGACATCGGCCTCATCACGGAGTGGGAGTGGTTCTTCAGCGACGGGGCTAACAAGGCCCTTGAGTTTGATGGGGTGGATGACCATGTGAGCCTGGGCAATCCGGCATCCTTGCAGATCACGGGCAGCCAGAGCATCGAGCTGTGGCTCAAGCCCAAGAAGCTGGGCAAGACCGAGTTTGTCTACCTCAAAGCCAGGGGTGGCGAGGGAGCGATCATCCTCGAGACTGATGGCAAGGTCACCTACAACTATGGCAACAACGGCAGCAATAACGCCCCCTACCAGACATTCACCATGACCTCCCCGGTGGAGGTGAATACCTGGACGCATCTGGCCATTGTCCGCGACAGCGGGACGTTGAAGTGGTACAAGAACGGCGCACTGACCGATACGGCATCCGCTTTGTATGGGGCTGGCGCCGCCAGCAACCTATCCGCCTACATCGGGAAGGGCGATGGCTCCATTAGCAACTTCATTGGCTCGATTGACGAGCTTGGCATCTGGAATCGGACCCTGACCGAGACTGAGATTCAGGGGCATATGCTCAAGGGGCTGAAGGGGACCGAGAAGGGGCTGGTCGGCTTCTGGCCCTTTGAGGAAGGCACAGGCGTTACAGCCAGGGACCAGTCTTCCTCCAAGAACCACGGCACGCTGGTCAACATGGCGGCGCAGAGCTGGATTGGCGCTGGTCATCCCGCCTATGTCAAGGGAATCTGGAACCCCTCCTATCGCTTCCCCAAGGCGGGCCGGTATGAAGCGACTCTGTTGGTGAGGTCCCAGTACGGCAAGTGGAGCGTGCGCGCCACAGCCGCAGTGCAGGTGGTTGATGGCACCATCGCGGGCTACGTGCGGGCCGCTGACCTGCGGACCCCGGTCAAGGACGTCCGCCTGACCATCACCTCGGACCACGTGGACAAGGGCGTCCTGGCATCCATTGCTGACGCCGATCCGAAGGTAGAAAAGAATGCGGATGGCAGTATCTGGACGCTGACCGATGACAAAGGCTACTTCGCCTTTGAGCACCTGCCCCTGGGCACCTATCGGGTCCTGGCCTACAAGAAGAATGCGGACCTCCATGAGTTCGAGAAGCCGTTGCAGGTGACGGAGCTTACCCTGAAAGCGCCCAACCAGCTTGCCGTTGACTTCGTGGATATCTCCGTTTTCCCGGTGGGCGGCCGGGCGCTCTACAGCGTTCAGAAGGATGGGGCAGATGTGCTGGTGGACGCAGTTACCGTGGAGGCCTATCCCATAGGCAGCAACAGCGGCGTCAAGTCCCAGCCCAGCGCCAGCGCCCTCACCAACAACGTCAACTGGAGCGTCCCCCTGTTTGCCGGCAAGTATCTCTTCGTGGCCTCCCGTTCGGGTCACGATATTCGCATCAAGGACAGCATCCCGGGCTATGATGCCAACACCGGCCTGGTGGTCATAAACGATGCCCGGACCGACGTTGACTTCATTGACTACACCACCAGGGAGCTGACGGTCTTCGTGGTGGACTCCGGCGGCTACGCCATGCCGGGGAGGAACGTTGATGTCAGCGGCCTCAATGGCGCGGCCAGGGGCCAGTCCAGCGTTGGGGAAGGCAAGTTCGTGGTCAGGCTGAACCCAGGCCAATACACGGTGACCGTCCCCGGGGGCATGCCCAGGGGCGAGAGAGTGGAGAAGCCCGCCGAGGTGGACCTGACCGCCGGCGACCGGGAAGTGATCATGGTCATCCCGGTCAAGATCGTCCTTGAAATCAGCCCCAAGCCGAACCTCCTCGACTCTAACGGCGAAGCCGAGAAATTCCTGAAAGAGATGGGGCTTACCGACCAGCAGATTGCGGACATGAGGCAAGGGCTAGAGGGGTATATGTTCTACTGGCCCCCCGAGCCGCGCACGCACGCCTATACCATCTCAGCGACGGCCAACGGCCAGCCGGTGACGGATTTCAATCTGGTAGTCACCGACGAGGTCAGCCAGATGACCGCTGACCCTCCTACGACGAAGGCCCCGATAACGGCGGATGGCGACCGGGTGAAATATGAGATTACGGCGGGGCTGCCCAAGATGGACCTCGGCGTGCCCCCGCCGGTGGCGGCGCCGAAATGGGTCCGTTTCCAAGCCACCAAGGATGGCTACACCGATAGCGTTCTGTACCAGGAGAACGTCACCGTCCTGGGCGATGTCCCGGTGGGCACGGCCAGCAGGCTCGTCTCTATCCCGACGGTGAACTACACGGTGCTGCACGACCCGCCGGGGGATGGCAGCTACGCCTACCTGGATGACTCCATGACCATCAAAGGGATCGTCTCTGACATGAAGATCAAGATGAACGACAAGGAGGTACAGGTTTTTCCCTCGCCGTGGAGTGCGGAGCGTTCAATAGAGGGTTCCGTCGTCTGCGACCTCCAATTGCCTCCAGTGTGTACGAGGAAAGAGGACCTGGGGGACAAGGGGCTGCTCGGCTACCGAGACCCCACTGGGGACTGGTTGTACTGGCCTATGGCCCTTGTAGAAGGCGTGCGAGGCGCCCTTGTTGGGCTCGCCGGTCCCTTTGCTGCGATTGCCCAGTTCGCCAACCAGGCAATCCAGTTTGGGGAAATGAACGCCTGGGGCATCCAGTACGAGGTCAGCCCCAATCGCCGCCTGGAGACCCCGTATGGAGATTCGTTGGCCGATTTGATGGGGCCAGGCAAGGGTGATGTCTACTACGGCGAGGGCTGGACCCTGGGGCTCCAGACCAAGTACCGCCTGGGCATCAAACGAGACGCAACGGGCGCAGTGGTGCCGGATACCAGGCAGATCGAGACCTACGACATCCTGAAGCGGACGAACCAGTACGTCTACACCATCCGGGACATCAAGAACGTCATCGTTGGCCTGGACTCAGCTATCGAGACCGCCTTTTCCTTTTCGTTCTTCCTCGGGACGGATGTGGCGAATGTCAAGTCGGCGCTCAACAGCGGCCTTATCCATGCAACCCTCCAGCAGCAATTCGCACAGCATCAGGAGCAGCTTCCCAGCCCGGCCACGATCCAGAAGAAGAAAGTAGGAGAGCAGGGTAAATGGCTGATCAAGGATAGCCAGGGAGTGGCGCAGTACTTCATAAGGGAGACGGGCGCGCAGCTCGAGGTCCGCAAGCATAACGACGAGACACTGAAGCTGGAGAACGCCCGGGGGACGTGGCAAGGTCTGCTCAACAAAAACCTGGCGTATCAGTGGAACCTCGCCGTGCAGGAGGCGCTGGAAGCTAACACAAAGCCGGATCTCGAGGCCTTCTTGAAGGACAATGGCCTGACAGACCAGCCATCCGAAACACTCATCTTCAGCGCCGGGCCGACCTTTGCGTACTCCCGTACCATCGCCGCCAGCGACGTTTTCACCATCTCAAAGGGGATAGGAGTCGAGTCTGCCGGCAAGCTCGGATTGGAATTCAACGTGGCCACGGGATTCAAATGGTTTGGCAGTGGTTTTACATTGGAGCTCAAGACAGGTGGAGAGCTGCAAAACACCAGCGGTACGAGCCTGGGCAGGGACTGGGAGACGGGCAAGGTAACGCAGCAAACCGTGGGCTTTGTCCTGAACGATGACGACGTCGGCGACAACTACGCGGCCCGTGTCTACAAAGACCCGGTGTGGGGCACGCCGCTGTTCTTCACCGAGCCGGGCAGCGTGACCTCGGACCCGTGGGAGCCGGGGACCAACAAGGCGGTGGACATGACGCTCGAGCTCATAGAGACCCCCACTAACGCGGGTACCTTTGACTACCGCGATGGCGCCCACTATCGCGTCAGGGTGCAATACACCGGTGTGAAGGTGAAATCAGCAACGGAGGATTTCGTCATCTACGCCTACCCCACTGGTAACCAGAAGGGGGTGTTGGCCACCTTCAATGGGCAGGACGGATCCCTGGTGCTCCCTCTGGCCAAGTCGGATGCCGTCGTGGATGTTGCGATCTCTCTCTATCCTCCACCGAATGACCAGGGCAGCAGCGATGAGAAAGAATACTCGGTGACGATCGAGGTGGACGAGATTGCCGATGGGCCGCAAATCGTGCGCACCCTGATCTTGAAGCCGAAGTTCGCTGACCTCAAAGCGCCCCGGGCCGTCATCTCCGCTCCCTACGAGGGGCAGCGGATCAGCCCGGTGTATTTCCCGGAGGGCAATGCCTTTGAAATCCTGGCCGTCTCCGAGGATACCG